>Ga0111538_10007342_pt1 | contig 14873 bp, 11 predicted proteins | sample SoiMethybrSBSTD1_FD_79669 | JGI IMG/M metagenome (GOLD analysis project Ga0111538, IMG submission 79669) | Bulk soil microbial communities from a Populus tree surrounding site in Tennessee, USA - Soil MetaG P. TD hybrid SBSTD1 (version 2)... | ecosystem: Environmental > Terrestrial > Soil >... | reverse complement strand
TCTTCTGCTCGCGCCGCTGCGTGGCCAGTCGATCGACACCACCATGCTGGTCATGATCGGGCTCTGGATCGCGCTGCAGAACGGTGAGCTGCTGGTGTGGGGCGGCGTGGCCAAGTCCATCCCTCATCCCTTCCCCACCGCGCCCTTCACGCTGGGGCCGGTGAGCATCGCGCCGCTGCGCGTGTTCGTGGTGGTGACCGCGCTGGCGCTGATCGTGGCGGCCTGGCTCCTCATCCAGCGCACGCGGCTGGGACGGGCGATGCGGGCGACCTTCCAGGATCGCGAGACGGCAGCGCTCATGGGCGTGAAGATCGGCCGCATTCACACGGTGACCTTCGCGTTCGGCTCGGCGCTCGCCGCCGCCGCCGGGGCCTTGCTCGGTCCCGTGTTCCTCGCCTACCCCTCGATGGGCGACCTGGCGTCGCTCAAGGCGTTCTCGGTGGTGATCCTCGGCGGTCTCGGCAATCTCCCGGGTGCCACACTCGGCGGCCTGATCCTGGGAGTGACCGAGGAGCTGGGCGCCGGCTATGTCTCGTCGGGCTATCGCGACGCGGTCGGTTTCGTCATCATCATCCTCGTCCTGCTGCTCCGGCCCTCCGGACTCTTCGCGCGCGCCGAACGAATCGGGTGAGAGCCGGCGGCGCGGTCCTGGCAGCGCTGGCGCTGCTCACGCTGCCCTTCTGGCTCACCAGTCCCTACTACGTGCACGTGACGATCATGGCCGGGATCTTCACGATCCTGGCGCTGAGCCTCAACTTGTTGCTCGGGTACACCGGCCAGCTCTCGCTCGGCCATGCCGCGTTCTTTGGAATCGGCGCCTACACGTCCGCGCTGCTGGCGCTCAAGCTGGAGTGGCCGTTCTGGATCGGGTTGCCCGCCGCCGCCCTGGCCGCCGGTCTGGCCGGATGGGCCATCGGGCGCCTCGCGCTCAAGGTCCGCGGCGCGTACTTCGTGCTGGTGACCATCAGCTTCGCGGGCGTGATCTCGCTGGTGAGCGTGAACTGGATGGAGCTCACCAACGGCCCGCTCGGCCTGCCCGGCGTGCCGGCGCCGGAGCTGGCCGGACTCAGCTTCCGCACCAAGTCGGCGTACTACTACCTGGTCCTGCTCGCCGCGGCCGTCGCCTACCTCGTGTGCCATCGCCTCGTGCACTCGCGCCTGGGCCGCGCCTTCCTCGCACTCCGCGAGAACGAGGCCCTGGCCGAATCGGTCGGCGTCGACCCCGTGCGCACGCTGGTCCTGGCCGCGGTGGTCAGCGCGGCCCTGGCCGGCGTGGCGGGCAGCCTCTACGCGCACTACACGCGCTTCGTCAGCCCCGAGGTCTTCCTCTTCTCCTACACGGTGACGATGGTGATCATGGTCGTCGCGGGTGGCAAAGGCACGCTGCTCGGTCCCGTGGTCGGCGCGCTGCTCTTCACGGTGCTTCCCGAAGCCCTCCGCGAAGCCATGGCCTGGCAGTGGCAGATGCTCGCGTACGGCGTGCTGCTCGTGGTCCTCGTCTACTTCCTGCCGCGCGGCATCGTGCGGCGGTGAGCGCGTGGCGACGCTAGCCGTCGAGGATCTCGCCGTCGAGTTCGGCGGCGTCGCCGCGCTGGCCGGCGTGTCGTTCGAGGTGCGCCCGGGCACCATCACCAGCCTGATCGGACCCAACGGCGCGGGCAAGACCACCGCCTTCAACGCCATCACCGGCTATCTGCGACCGCAACGCGGGCGGGTCACGTTCGGCGGCGAGCCGCTCAGCGGCCGACGCCCGTGCGACGTGGCCCGGCGCGGCGTCGTGCGGACGTTTCAGAAGACGAGCGTGTTCCCCGCGCTCAGCGTGCGCGACAACGTGATGATCGGCCTGCACCTGCGCGGCCGCGCCGGCGTCTTCGGCATCCTGGCCGGCCGCCGGGCCGTGGCCGCCGAGGAAGCGCGGCTGGCGGGCGAGGCCGAGGCCATCATCACGTTCGTCGGCCTCGCCCACCGGCGTGACGAGGCGGCCAGCGGGTTACCGTACGGCGAGCAGCGGCTCGTGGAGCTGGCGGTGGCGCTGGCCGCACGCCCCCGGTTCCTGCTGCTGGACGAGCCGGCCGCCGGAATGACCGGCGCCGAGCGGCAGCGCCTGGCCGAGCTGGTCCGGCGCGTACGCGAGCAGGACGTGACCGTGTTCCTGGTCGAGCACGACATGCGCCTGGTGATGGGGATCTCGGACACCGTCATCGTGCTGAACAACGGCCGCGTCATCGCCGAAGGCCCGCCGGCGGCGATCCAGTCGCACCCCGACGTCATCCGCGCCTACCTGGGGTCGGCGGGTGCTTGAGCTCTCGGGACTACGTGCGGCCTACGGACCCATCGAAGCGCTTCGCGGGATCGATCTTCAGGTGCAAGCGGGCGAGCTCGTGTGCCTGCTGGGCGCCAACGGCGCCGGCAAATCGACCACGCTGCGCACCATCTCGGGGCTGCTGCGCCCCACGGCCGGGCGCATCGTCTTCGACGGCCGGCCCATCGCCGGACTCGAGCCCGGGGCGATTCTTCAGGCCGGCATCGCGCATTGCCCGGAAGGCCGGCGAGTGTTCCCGTATATGTCCGTCGAGGAAAATCTGCTGATGGGCGCCTACGTACGGCGGGACGGGGCGGGCATCACCGCCGACCTCGAGCGCGTGTGCGGACACTTCCCCGTGCTGGCCGAACGGCGGCGGCAGGCGGCGGGCACGCTCTCCGGGGGAGAGCAGCAGATGCTCGCCATCGGGCGGGCGCTGATGGCTCGCCCGAAGCTGATCCTGTTCGACGAGCCGTCGCTAGGCCTGGCACCGACGCTGGTCGAGACGACATTCGCCATCATCGCGGACATCCGTCGCCAGGGCACGACGGTGTTGATGGTCGAGCAGAACGCCTACCTGGCGCTGCGGATGGCGGATCGAGCGTACGTGCTGGAGACGGGCCGCATCGTCCTGGCGGGCGCGGCCGCCGACCTCATGGCCGACGACCACGTCCGCCGTGCGTATCTAGGCGGGTGACACTCCGGAGGCAGGCGACGTCCCGGACGCCTTGAGCAGCGTGGCGATCGCCGCACAGAGCCGATCCGGATCCGGCGGCTTCTGCATCACGTCGTCGAAGCCGGCCCGTCGCACGCCTTCGAAGGGAAACGGGTGGCCGGTCACGGCGATGACCGGGACGTGCCGCCGGTGGAAGACCTGGCGGATCTTGCTGATCAGCCAGAATCCGCTCTGGTCGGGCATCGCCAGGTCGCTGACCACCAGATCGTAGTCACGCGCGGCGAGCGCGGCGAGCGCCTCGCTGGCGCTGCTGGCGGTCTTCACGCTGGCGCCGGACGCCTCGAGTGTTTCCCGGATCGCTTCCCGCGAGTCGCGATCATCTTCGACCACGAGCAGGCTGAAGCCGTTGAGCATAGAGGGCCCTCCTGTGGGCGTCGCTCTCCCTGAATGGGGAACCTTACCACGCGCTCAGATTGCCTCGGGACCACGGGAAGCGTCCCCGGCCTCCCTGGTCCTGGTGCGCAACTCCGAGCGCAAAACCACCGCGGCTCCGCACGACAGCAGATGCTCGCGGATCGACGCCGTGAGGTCACGACGACACCCCGGACACCCGTGAGACTGGCCCGTGACCGGATCGGCCCGCAGCTGCCAGAGCCGGTAGGACTTGCTGCAGTCGGAACAGGTGGCCACCGGATGATCGGCGCACGCGCGAAACACCAGCTCGTTCTCCTGCGACGTCAACGCCTCCGCGGCGTCCTCCACGCTGGGGGTCGATGGCAGGACGACGGTGAACGTCGACCCACGGCCTTCCCCCTGGCTGTCCGCCGTGATCGTCCCGCCGTGCAGCTCGACGAGATGGCGAGCAATGGCCAGGCCGAGGCCGAGCCCCGGAACTGGCCGTCTCAGGTCCTGCGCCGCCTGTGTGAAGCGCTCGAAGAGGCGCGGGATGAACTCCGGACTGATGCCGCGCCCGGAGTCGCACACCTCGATGAGCACGCGCGCGTGTTCTTGGCGAAGCGCGACGGTCACGCGTCCGCCGGCCGGCGTGAACTTCACGGCGTTCGACAGCAGATTCCAGATGATCTGCTGTAAGCGGTCTGCGTCCCCGATGATCGGTGGCGTCCTGGGATCGAGTGTCGTGTGCAGCTGAACGCCCTTGGCCGTCGCGGCCGGACGGACGGTATCGAGCGCCGCCTCGATGGGCTCCCGCAGGTCCATCGGCTGCAGGTTCAGCCGCATCTTGCCGGTCACGATAGACGAGACGTCCAGCAAGTCGTCGATGAGCCGGGTGAGCGTGTGGACGCTTCGCTCGAGCCGCTCGACGAGCTGCGACCGTCGGTCGGCATCCACGTCCTGTCGCTGCAGTAGCCGCACCCAGCCGAGGATCGAGCCCAGCGGCTGTCGGAGCTCGTGCGAGAGCGTGGCCAGGAAGACATCCTTGGCGCTGGAGGCCGCCTCGGCCTCGGTGCGCGCCGCCTCGGCCTGCCGGGCGGCCTCGTGGCGCATCCGGGCCAGCGTGAGATGGGTGTGCAAGCGGGCGATCAGCTCACGCGCGGTGAACGGCTTGACGACGTAGTCGTCGGCGCCGGCCTGCAGCCCCTCGACGCGCGCCTCCTCGCCGGCACGGGCGGACAGCAGAACGACCGGCACGGTGGCGGTGGTCGGATGCCGACGCAGGGCTCGCAGCAGCTCGAAGCCGTCGAGTCCCGGCATCATGACGTCTGCCAGCACGAGGTCCGGTGGGTGTGCGCGGGCGGCGTCGAGCGCGGCCTGGCCGTTGGGTACGGCCTCGACCGTCCAGTGCTCGCGCAGCAGGCGGGCCACGTAGTCCCGCATGTCGGCGTTGTCGTCGGCCAGCAGCACCCGCGCCCGCGGAGGCACCGCGACGTCATCGGCCGGGTCTTCGGGCGGCCGCGGCTCGTCGCGCTGCTTGACGTCCGACCCGGGAAGCCACCGCAACGCTTCCTCGACGAACGGACTGGCGCCCAGCGCGGTCGCCGCCAGGGTGCGGGGGGCCGCGCTATTCTTCGGTGCGAGGCCGAGTGGGATCGACACGGTGAACGTGCTTCCCCGGCCGGGGACGCTCTCGACCCGGACCGAACCCTCGTGCAGCCGAACGAGCTCCTGAACCAGCGACAACCCGATGCCCGTGCCTTCGTGCGTCCGCGCCCGGCCACCCCTGGCCCGATAGAAGCGCTCGAAGAGATGCGGAATCTCCTCGGGGGCGATCCCGGTGCCAGTGTCGCGGACTGCCAGCTCCACGGTTTCGCCGGCGCGTCGCAGCGTGACCGCGATCTCACCGTCGAACGTGAACTTGAACGCGTTCGACAGGAGATTGAGGACGATCTTCTCCCACATGTCGCGATCGACGTGGACGGAAGCCCCCAGTGGGGGACACTCCACCACGAAGCCGAGCCCGGCACGGTCCATCGCCGACCGGAAGTTGCTGGCGAGATCGGCCGTCAGGGCGGCCAGATCCGTCGCCTCGTAGCGCGCTTCGACCCGCCCGGCCTCGATACGCGAAAAATCGAGCAGCGTGTTGACCAGCTTGAGCAGTCGCAAGCTGTTCCGATGCGCCGTCTCGAGACGCTCGCGGTGCTCCGGGTCCAGCGGCCGCTGGGCATCCCCGAGGGCATCCTCGACCGGCGCCAGCATCAGGGAGAGCGGCGTTCTGAATTCGTGGCTGACGTTGCTGAAGAACGCCGTCTTGGCCCGATCGATCTCGGCCAGGGCCTCGGCCCGCCGGCGCTCTTCCTCGTGGGCACGGGCGCTGGAGATGGCGGTGGCGACCTGGGCCGTGGCCAGCTCGAAGAATCCGCGGTAGCCGTCGTCGAACTGGATACGCGCGCTCACCCCGACCACCAGCAGCGCCGCGACTCGACCCGGAATGCTGGAGGGAACCGGCAACACCAGCGCCTGACTCGGCGGATCCGGCCACGGCCCCCGGGGCACGCTCGGGAAGCGGCGGCCGAGATCGTCGACGATCTGAGCCCGGCCGGTGGACAGCGCCTCGGCGAGCGGCCAGCCGTTGGGGTCACCGGGGTCGAGGGGAACGACTGAGGGAGCGAACGACTCGCCAACCTCGCCGCCGGCGGGGCACACGCCGGCGAGCCGGGCCGCGCGCGTCTCGCCGTCCACGAGGTAGATGAGCGCGAACGGCACGTCCTGCGGGTGACGGCCGAGCGCTTCGGCCGCGATCGCACACGCGTCCTCGGCGGACTTCGCCCCGGCCGAGTGCGCACCGAGGTCACGCAACGCGGCGACCCGCCGCGCCTGGATCACCTGGGTGGTGATCTCGGTCACCGTCGCCAGCACGCCGCCGATGCCGCCCGGCGCGGCCTCGTCAGGGACGGGGCTGTAGGCGATCGTGAAGTGCGTCTCCTCCATGAATCCGTGTCGGTCGATGACCAGCAAGATGTCGTCGTTCCACGTGGCCGGGCCCCCGTGGTACGGCGTGTCGACGAGCGGCCCGATGATGTCCCAGATCTCTTTCCAGCACTCGCGCGCGGGTTGCCCCATCGAGCGGGGATGCTTCGCCCCCGGAATCGGCCGATACGCGTCGTTGTAGATCTGGACGTACTGCGGCCCCCACCAGAGGAGCATGGGGAATCGGTTGGCCAGCAGAAGCCCGACCGTCGTCCGAAGAGCCTGCGGCCACGAGTCGATCGGCCCGAGCGGGGTCAGCGCCCAGTCGATCGATCGGATGAGCGCGCCCATCTCGCCGCCGCCGGCGAGCCAGTCACGCTTGGATTCAGCAGGAGCGGCGGGGTGCACTCAATATGCCTCCAATGGGCTGCCGTCACACTGCAGAGGTCGAGCCAAGTGCGATGTTAGCAATTCGCGCGTGGCGTCACAACGAAGCAGAAGGCGGAGGGTAAATCTTTTCCACTTCCTGTGCAATCGGGCGCGTGTCGCGCCACGCGAACACCTCGTCCGACGAGCCGCGGCCCGGACAGGATATGATTCGCCGGCATGAACGCCCAGGACACGCGCTCCGTTCCCGGCCCCAGCCGGGGCCCCCTCACCGGCATCAGGGTCATCGAGCTGGCCGACGAACAGGCCGAGTACTGTGGGCTGACACTGGCGGGACTGGGCGCCGACGTGATCAAGGTGGAGCCGCCGGGTGGCAACCCGACCCGCCGGATCGGGCCCTTCTATCAGGACCGCGAGGATCCCGAACGCTCCCTGTTCTTCTGGCAGTACAACCGCGGGAAGCGCTCGATCGTGCTCGACCTGCGCCAGCCGAGCGACCGCGATCGGTTCCGTGCGCTGGTCGCCACCGCCGACGTGCTGCTGGAGTCGACACCGCGGGGCGAGCTCGACGCGTACGGGCTCGGCGCGAGCGCGCTGATGCAGCAGTGGCCCGCCCTGATCGTCGCGCGGGTGTCCCCCTTCGGGGACGAGGGCCCGTGGGCCGACTTCAAGGGCTCGGACCTCGTGCACCTGGCGCTCGGCGGCGTGATGATGAACTGCGGCTACGATCCCGCGCCCGGTGGCACGTACGACCTGCCACCCATCGCTCCGCAGATGTGGCACGCCTACCACATCGCCGGCGAGCAGCTGGCGTTCTCGATCGTCGCCGCGCTGCTCTTTCGCTGGCGGACGGGGAAAGGCCAGCTCGTGTCGTGCGCCATCCACGAGGCCCTCGCGAAGTCTACTGAGGTCGATCTCATGACGTGGGTGATGCGTCGAGCGCCCGTGCTACGCCAGACCTGCCGTCACGCGCGTGAGAACATCACGCCGCATCCCTCCATCGTGCACACCAAGGACGGCCGCTGGGTGATGGCCAATCTCGGCACGCGCCCCGGGGAGACCGAGCGGCTCATCGCGCTCCTCGAACGGTACGGCATGGAAGCCGGCCTCGACGCCGAGAAGCCGAGCCTGCCCTCGAGCGGCCGGTTCGTGCCCGGCACCGGGCCGAGCACGGCCAAGCGGGACCACGGCATGGAGGCCGTGCAGCGCTTCGTGCGGGCCTTCACCTACGAACACGTGCCGTGGCGCGAGGCGCAGGAAGCCGGAATGCTCTGGGCGCCGCTGCGCAAGCCGCACGAAAACGCGATGGATCCGCACTGGCTCGCCCGCCGGAGCTGCACGGACGTCGAGCACCCGGAGCTGGGCCGTGCGTTTCGCTACGCCACGAGCAAATGGCTGGCGACGGGAACGTCCTGGGCGGTGGGCCGCCGGGCGCCGTTGCTGAACGAAGACGCGAAGACCGTCATGCTTCCGCGCGCCTCCGACTTGCCGGTCATCGCCCCCGATGCGCGGCCGGCGCGCGACGAGGGGCTCTCGCCGCGCGGCAAGCCGTTCCCGCTCCACGGTGTGCGCATCCTGGACTTCACGTGGTTCCTCGCCTCCGCGGGCGGCACGCGATTCCTGAGCGCCTTTGGCGCCGAGAGCATCAAGGTGGAGTTGAAGAGCCACCCCGACACGCGCATGGCTGCGATGGCGCCGGTCGGCGGGCGGGCCGCACGTGAGCGGGCCACCGCGCCGCTGCCCGGGGTCAGCGATCCGGACATGGGCGGGCAGTTCAACAACAAGAATCCCGGCAAGCGCGGCATCTCGCTGAACGTGCGGCATCCCAAGGGGCTGGAGATCGCGCGACGTCTGGTGGCGATGTCGGACGTCGTCGCCGAGGGCTTCTCGCCCGGCGTGCTCGACAGCTGGGGGCTAGGGTACGACGCGCTCCGCGCCATCAAGCCGGACATCGTCTACGTCCAGCAGTCCGGGATGGGCGCCCAGGGGACCTACGGCCGCTTTCGCACGGTCGGGCCCATCGCGAACTCGTTCTCCGGATTGTCGGAGATGTCGGGACTGCCCGAGCCGGCGATGCCGGCCGGATGGGGCTACTCGTACCTGGACTGGATGGGCGCGTACAGCTTCGCGCTGGCGATCCTCACCGGCCTCTTCCATCGCGCCCGCACCGGGCAAGGGCAATGGATCGACGCCTCGCAGTCCGAGGTGGGCCTCTTCATCAGCGGCACGAGCATCCTGGACTGGTCGGCCAACGGCCGGATCTGGTCACGCTACGGCAACCGCTCGCCGTACAAGCCGGCGGCGCCGCACAGCGTCTATCCCTGCGTCGGGGACGATCGCTGGATCACCATCGCGTGCTTCACGGACGCGGAGTGGCGTGCGCTGACCGACGTCGCGAAACATCCGGAGTGGGCCGCCGATCCGCGGTTCACGGATCTGTCCGCGCGCCTGGCCCACCAGGACGCGCTCGATGCGCTCGTCGGTAGCTGGACCAGATCGCAGGACGCATACGCGACCATGCTCATGCTGCAGCGCGCCGGCGTGCCGGCCGGCGTGTGTCAGACGGCAGAGGATCGGTGCGAGCACGACCCGCAGCTGGCGGCGCTCGCGTGGCTGACCGAGGTGATGGGGACGAAGATCGGTCGCTGGCCACTCGCCGAGGTGCCCGTGAAGCTGAGCGAGAGCCCCGCGTACATCGGCGGCCGCATCGACCGCGGTGCGCCCGGCTACGGCGAGGACAACAGCTACGTCTACGGCGAGCTGCTCGGGATGTCCTCAGCGGAGATCAAGGCGCTCGCTGAAGAGGGCGTCATCTGACATGGAGGCCTTCGAGGCGATCCGTACCCTGCTGGCCGTGCGGAGCTACAAGGACACGCCGGTACCGGACGACGTGGTCCGCCGCATCGTCGAAGCGGGACGCTTGACGGGCAGCGGGATGAACCGGCAGCCCTGGCACTTCATCGTGATCCGGGAGCGCGAGACGCTGCGCCGGCTCGGCGCCCTGGCCTCCAGCGGGTCGTACGTGGCGCAGGCCCCGCTGGCGATCGTGGTGGCGACCGATCGGAGCCGGTTCGCCGTCTCCGATGCGAGCCGGGCGATCCAGTCGATGCTGCTGGCGGGGTGGGCCGACGGGGTCGGCTCGAACTGGGTGGGCTTCGGCGGCCTGGAGAGCGCCCGAGCGCTGCTCGACATCCCGGCCAGTCTCGACGTGCTGGCCATCCTTCCCTTCGGATATCCGGCGCGCGCGGTGGGACGGGGCAACAAGCAGCGCAAGCCGCTCCGGGACGTCGCGCACCTCGAGAAGTATGGACGCCGATTCGAATGACCAACGCCAGGAGGAGATCGTGACCAAGATCCTCACGCCCGCGCAGTCCGCACCCGTCATGGAGATCGCCCGGGAGCTGCTGCCCCCCGGCATGGAGCTGATCGTCGTCGATCCCACCAAGCCCGAGTTCTACGACGTGGCCGCCGACGCCGAGTACTATCTGGGCTCGCCGCGCTACGGCATCGGCAACGAGTTCTTTCGCGCCGCGCCCAAGCTGAAGCTGGTGCAGCTGACCAGCGCCGGCTACGACCGGGTCGATCTCGAGGCCGCCCGCAAGGCCAAGGTGCTGGTGGCCAACAACGGGGGCGCCAACTCGGTCGCCGTCGCCGAGCACGCCGTCATGCTCATGCTGGCCGTGCTCAAGAAGCTCGTGTACCACCACAACAACGTCGCCGCCGGCACCTGGCGGGCCGCCGACTTCGCCGCCATTCGTACCTACGAGGTGGAGGGCAAGCGGCTCGGCATCGTGGGTCTCGGCAACATCGGCAAGAAGGTCGCGCGCCGCGTGCAGGGCTTCGACATGGACGTGGTCTACTACGACGTCCTCCGGCTCACCGAGGACCAGGAAGACGCCCTCGGCGTGCGGTTCACCCTGTTCACGGAGCTCCTCCGCACCTCCGACATCGTCACCCTGCACGTGCCGCTGAACGACGTCACGCGCAACATGATGTCCACGCGCGAGTTCGCCCTGATGAAGAAGACCGCGATCCTCGTCAACACGTGCCGTGGTCCCGTCGTCGACGAGAACGCGCTGCACCAGGCGCTCACCGCGGGCACGATCGGCGCCGCCGGCCTCGACGTGATGATGGAGGAGCCGCCGAAGAAGGGCCACCCGCTCTTCTCGCTGCCGAACGTCACCCTGACGCCGCACAGCGCCGGGCCCACGTGGGACAACTGGGCGAAGGCCTACCGCAACGGCTTCGACAACATCCAGCGCGTGGAAGCCGGACGCGCGCCGTTCTGGGTGGTGCCGGAGCTGCGCAGCCAGGCGTGACGACGACGCGCTGACTACGGCGAGCCGACGCCTCCCATCGGTGGGCGCGTGAGCGTCGCGAGCGCGCGCGACACATCGGCGGGCTGCAGCCCCTTGGCCGGCTGTGTGAGTACGAGATGCGTGCGCAGCGCGCCCATGTCGACGTGATCGTCGATGATCACGTAGCCGCTCACGGGATGCTCGGCGAGCCAGGTGGCGATCTCGTCTCCACGATCGCTGCCGGCCGCGCCGACCGGCGTCTTGTCCAGAACGCGGCCGGTGAACCCTCCGGCGTCCAGGATCTCCTGCAGCTCGGCGACGGTCTTGCCGTACCGCCAAGTGGACGAGATGACGACGTCGGCTCCGCCGCGCGCCACGATCTCGTTCAAGACCCCGATGCACATGGGGTCCAGATCCCCATAGCGATCCCACTGGCGGATGGGGGCCAGCACACCATCGATGTCGAGAAAGATCACCCGTCGCGTCAGTAAGGTTCCTTCACGAAGATGAACGTGGTTCCCTGCACGACCGGAGCGCTCGCGCCCACGAACGAGACGTTGACGTCCTTCACCTGGCGCTCGCCAGCGCGTCCCGACGCCTGCAGCGCGCCCTCGATGATGTGCCAGAGGCCGTGGATGCGCCCGGTGCCCAGGCTTCCGCCGAAGGTATTCAGCGGGAGCCCACCGTCCAGCTCCATGCGCCCGTCCTGAATGAAGTCCAGCGCCTCGCCTTCCTTGCAGAAGCCGTAGGACTCCAGCCCGTAGATGACCGAGGCGGAGAAGCCGTCGTAGATCTGCGCGACGTCGACGTCCTTCGGCGAGAAGCCGGAGCGCTCCCAGGTGAGGCGGGACGAGCTGCGGCCGCCCTCCATGTAGTTGCTCAGGCTCCCGATCCGTCCGGCCACCTCGAAGGCCAGGCGCTGGCCGTAGCCCGCGATGTAGGCGGGGCGCGGACGCAGATCGCGCGCGCGGTCGGCGGTGGTGAGGACGATGGCGACCGCGCCCTGCACCGGGATGTCGCAGTCGTAGAGACAGAACGGGTACGCGACCATCCGGGAGCTGAGATAGTCCTCGCGCGTGAGCGGTACCCCGTAGAAGTAGGCGTGCGGGTTCAGCTGCGTGTGCCGGCGCTGGGTGACCGCCAGCGTGGCCATCTTCTCCCGGTCTTGACCGTGTCGCTCCAGCCAGCGCGTGTAGGCGACGGCCATGCCCTGGCCCGGGCCGCCGAATCCGTACGGCGCCGTGAACTGTGTTGCGCCGTGGGCGAGCGTGCCCGGAAGGTTCTGGTACGTCCCTTTGGGATTGTGCATCGCGCGCCAGACCACGGCGTACTTGCACACGCCCGCGAGCAGCGCGTTGACCGCCTGCTGGACGGCGCCACCGATGTTCACCGTCTCCACCTGGACGTGCCAGTTCAGATTCGGCAGCTTCAGCATCGCCATCATGCAGTTGACGGAGACGATGGTGACGCCGTCCACCACCGCGTGCCCGGTCGCCGGCAGCTCGGGGTAGGTCGCCAGGCCGTCGATATCGGCCATGGCGAGGCCGGAATCTGCGACGGCGCCCTTGACCGCCTCGAGCGCGTGGGCGGCCAGCGGGATCTCGGCCGAGCGCGTCACGCGAGAGAATCCCACCCCGCTCACCGCCACCTTGCACCGCTGCTCCCACATGGGGCCCGATCTCCTCGCGACTACTTCGCGTCGTCCGCCAGCCGGAACTGGGGCAGGGTGATGTCGTCGTTGAGCGGTTCGAAGACGACTTCCACCCGGCGACCCACCTTGGCCTCCGTGTACGGCGCCTGCAGCAGATTGGCGGCCAGCAGGGCACCGGGGGCGTCGTCGAGCTCCACGATGATGCTCGCGTAGGGAATGGCTGAGGCGAAGCGCCGATCACCGGCGTGGTACATGATCGTGTAGGCGTAGATCGCGCCCCGGCCGCGGACCGGCTCGAAGGCGAGATCGATCGCCATGCAGCTCACGCAGGTCGGATACGGCGGATGCTGGAAGTGCTTGCACGCCTGGCAGCGCTGGAGCGCCAGCACACCGCGCTTGGCCGCGTCCCAGAACGGTTTCGTCCACTCGTTCGGGACGGGGATCGGCCGCGTCACCCGGCTCCAATCGCTCATCGGCATGGTCTCGTTCCTTCCGATCGGGTCCGACCGCTCGACGGAGTGTACCGCTCAGGCGGGTGCGCGGACGGGAAAACACCGCAGCGCGTTCGCCCCGAAGATCTTGTGGACGTGCTCCGGCGCATGCTGCTCGAGCGTCACGAAGAGCTCGGCCGCATAGTTCGACCAGTCCGGCTCCCGGCTCAGCATGAGCCAGTCGCTGCCGAACATGATCCGGTCGGCGACGCCTTCGTCGTTGCCAAGCGAGAGGCTCAGGACGCGCCGCAGCCGGCTGACCGCGGCCGCGCAGCGCTCCGCACCGATCTCGGAGCACCGTAGCTCCGACCAGTAGCCCAGGTCGCCGTACACTCGGTTCCCGTTCGCCCGGGTCATGAGGTGCGCCATGCGCTCCGTCCAGTCATTGGCGCGCGCATCCGTGTCGCCCCCGAAGTGGCCCAGACTGACGCGGAGAGAGCGCGGCGGGTTCTCGTACGCCGAGAGCAGCGCGGCCCAGCCGTCAGGGCCGCCCAGCGCATCGTGGGCGTCGTCTTTCCCCATCGACTGATTCGTATGGGCCATGACGGGAACGTCCAGCTCGAGGCAGGTGTTCCAGAACGCCTCGAGCCTTCGATTGATCTCCTCGTGGGAGGGCAGGCCGACGCCGCCCTGGGCGCTCGTGTTGCCCCAGGGGCGAAATCCGTTGGGCGGGTAGATCTTCACCCCGACGAATCCGTACCGGGTCACGGCCTCGCGGACCAGGCGCAAGGACCGGCCGTTGTCGACGACGTCGGTCCAGGGGTTGTACGAGATCAGCGGGAGCATGTAGCCTCCGGAGAGCTCGGACATCCGCGCGTGCAATCGCATCTGGTCCTCGTGCGCCGAGCGGGGCGGGCAGTCCAGCCACCGGTCGAAATCGACCAGCGAACCCAGTACGCGGTCGACGCCGACGGCCTCCTCGTGCGTCGAGAAGGCCGTCTGGTAACTGCGCAGGTTGGCCCATCGATAGCTGAGCATGTAGCCCACGAAGGCCAGCGTCCCCTCGGCGTAGGTCCCGCCGGCGTCGGACAGGCGAAGCTGTGGCTCGCGCGCGCCGCGCGGAACCTCACCGAACGCCATCGCCAGCGCGAGCGCGTTCTCGTCGAGCTCGATCGTCGGACCCCTACCGGCGCGCGCGGCGGGGCCCGTCGTGCGCGTCTGGATCCGCCGATACTCCTCGGCGAACGGGCGACCCTGCGGCGTGTTGAGCAGATCGAAGAAGCGCTTGGACTGCTGTTGCCGGTGAGCGCTGATCTCTCTCTCTTGAGCTCGCTCCGTCTCTCGGGGCGATGTCAGTGCCGCGCGTGACGAGAGGCTCCCCAGATAGTCGTATTCCTCCTCGGCGGTCGGCGCGATCTCGGCGAGCTGGTCGGCGAGCGGCGCCAGCAGCTTGATGAGACGGCCCTGCTCGCCCCCCGCCGTGTGGGCCACCGGGCCCTCGAGGTACCCCTTCACGGTCACGTCCGAGGCATTGAAGAAGTGCGCGTGGACATCGACGCAGAAGACGTCACGCGTGAGGCGCTTGTTGACTTGCGCGGGCCCCAGCAGAGGCGAGGCCGCACGGGCCCCGACGGTCGGGTCAATCGCCGGCTCCGGGAAGGCGCGACGGCAACAGCATCCCGCCAGTCCCATCGCCAGGCCGGCAGCGAGCAGGCGGAGCGTCTGGCGCCGGTCGAGAACGCTCGTGCGCGAACTCCCGGGA
>Ga0111538_10007341_pt1 | contig 14873 bp, 14 predicted proteins | sample SoiMethybrSBSTD1_FD_79669 | JGI IMG/M metagenome (GOLD analysis project Ga0111538, IMG submission 79669) | Bulk soil microbial communities from a Populus tree surrounding site in Tennessee, USA - Soil MetaG P. TD hybrid SBSTD1 (version 2)... | ecosystem: Environmental > Terrestrial > Soil >... | reverse complement strand
GAGCAGGAGCCGCCACGCAAAGCTGCCCCACGCCGGCGTCCAGAACGCGTGCGCAATCTCGAAGCCGCCGCCGACTACAGCCGCGGCGCCAATCGCGAACGCGCTGATGACGGAGGCGAGCGCAACATCGCCTAGCACGAAGATACCTGCGGCGAGCAGCACGAAGCCAAGGAGCAGCGCGACCCAACTCGCTATGGGACCAAAGTCCTTACCGCCGGACTAGTCCACCCGCCCGTCGTCGCGCACGAATCCTAGGCCGGTTGGGTCGCTACGGCAGTCGTCTTGCTCGGCGCCGTTTCGCGCAGGAATAGGCAAACGAAGATGCCGAGCGCGACGCCGATCAGTGCGACGTTGAGCGAGCTCGGCAGACCGTAGCGGTCGGTGACGTTCCCCGCGATGATCGGCGCGACCCCGCCGCCAAAAATCTCGCCCGCGCCGACGACGACGCCGATCGCCGCCGAGATCAGCCCGCGCGGCGCCGACTCCGTCGCGATCGGGCCCGTGATCAGCGCCACGTTACCGAGGCAGAAGAACGAGCAGACGAACAACGCAATGAATAACGGCGCGACGGCCGCACCGGTGTTCGCGAACCACCACACCGACAGCGTCGCGCCGATGAAGCCCAAGATCGCGAGCGGCTTGCGGCCGAAGCGGTCCGACAATCCCGGCCAACCGAATTGACCGAAGAAGCCGCCGAAGCCGAGCGCCGAGGCGACGAGGCCCACGGAGGCCGGCGTGAGCTGCAGCGCATTCGTCAGATAGACCGGCACCATCGCGCCGAGCACGAACACGCAGGCCATCGCGCACAGCAGCGCGACCATGCAGACGACGATGTTCGGCGTCTTCAGCACGTCGAGCCACGAGCCGCTTGCCTGCGTTGCGCCGATCAGCGCGCCGGCTTGCGTGTCCTTCGGCTCGCGCAAGTGGAAGTACAGCAGCACGCCGACGATGAAGCCCGGGATCGCGCAGATCCAAAACACCCAGCGCCACGACGGCACGACGTTCAAGAGTTGCGTCGCGATGATCGGCCCGAGCGCAAAACCCATCAGCGCGAAGCCGCTCTGCTGCAAGCCTTGGTTGAAGCCGCGCCGTTCCGGCTTCGATGCCGCGGCAACGGCCGTGAAGCTCGTCGGGCAATACGTGCCCTCCATCGCGCCCATGATCGCGCGGATCCAGACGAGCGTGACGAGACCCTGCACCAAGCCCGAGAAGCCGGACATCAGCGAGAACAGCACGATCGCCGGGATCAGCACCTTGCGATGACCGATCTGGTCGGACAACCGGCCCGAGAAGATCGCGAACACGCCCCAGAGAATTCCGAGAATGCCCGCGAGCCGGCCGATCTCCCCTTCCGGCAAGCCGAGCTCCATCGCCATCGCCGGAAACAGCGAAGCGATGATCCAGCGATCGAGACCGACGAGGCCGAAACCGACGCCGAGCAGCGCGACGGTTTTCCACTCGTATGACGTATCCCAGTCAGCAGTGCCCTGTGGTGCCATGTCCTGTGAACCTCTTTTTACGGCGCAGGCCGGTTGGTGAGTCGTCCGAGCGGCTAAAGCCTATACGTAAATCGGCCGCGAGCGGCGACATCTACCGCACGCGGCACGGCACCGGCCGGAACTTAGCACCGGTTGGCTCGCGTTTGAAATTGCTCGTCGTGACAAACGGTCCGACGAGGTAGACGGGGTCGCGGATGACTGTGGTCACGACGAACCATTCCGTGCCGCTCGGCTCGCGAAACGTGTTGAAGTACTCCGTGAGCTCGACCTGGTCGCTGAAGGGTATGCCGTTCGCACGCAGGTATCCGGGCCGCAACTGCGATGTCGTGACTTCGAGCGCGCGGCCCTGCGTGCCCGCGCGCGGTTGAGTACCTACCGAGAACGGCTCGGGCGGCGCCGAGCCGCGCATCGGCGGTTCCCAGCGCGCGCTGGACCAGCCCTGCAAACTCGGTTGCTCGCTCGCGGGCGGCGCGCTGGCGAAGTGCAGCAACCGTGTCTGAGTGCCCTCGTCGGTGTCGATTCGGAGCGTGTCGCCATCGGCCCACGTGATGTGCAAGCGGCCAGGTCTGCGCATGATCGCGGGCGCACCGTACGCCTTGCATGCTTCGCCGGCCGCTTCGTCCTTCGCCGGATCCCAGCTCGCGCCGATGGCGTAGGCCGCCGGTGCCAGCGGAATGTTCGCGAAGTCGCCGCGTACCGGCGTGACCATGCGCCACCGCCAGTCCTCGGTGATGACCGAGACCCACCAGCCGGTCAAGTCGATCGGCGCTGCGGCGCGGGCACTCTGTGCCGGTGGCGCCGCGGTGGCAGCCGGCTGCGCGTCCGCGGTCGAGAACGTCAGGGCTGCAAACCAAACAGTGATCGCGTAACGACAGGAGCTCGACACGTCAGTTCCCGTCGGCGAGCCGCTCATCGACGAGGCTCGCATAGACTGCTTCGACGAACATCGCAGGCGTTACGGCCTGCGACAGATATTCTGGATCGTAGTCGCGCGTCGGACGAGCGGCTTGCACCTCCGCAAGCGACTCACCCTTCTGGATCGAGTCGCGAATCCGTTCCGTGACGATGTAGACCATGTCGCGATACTCCGCGACATCGATCTCCTCGCAGAGTCGGCCGTGCCCTGGTATCACTTTTGTGCCGCCTTCGGCGAAGGCTTCAGGCACTGTCATCGCAAGAATCGCGTTGAGTGCGGCAAGCATGCCTTGCACGCTGCCGCCGCGCGCGCGGTCGATCTCGGGATAACGATCCGGTGTGAACACGTCGCCCGTGCTGATGACGTCCGAGCTCCTGAAGAACACGATGCTGTCGCCGTCGGAATGCGCGTTCGCCATGTGGTAGACGACGACCGGCTCGCCGTTGAACGAGAAGTCTTTGGTCGGCTCGAAGTACTCGCTTGTCGGCAACATGCCGCGCGGCACGTCGGTGGCGTGTGTGAGCCGGTTGAGCACATTCTCGTGCGAGAGAATCGTCATGCCTTGCGCGGAGCCCAGCAACACCACGTTGGCCGCAGCGTTCGGTTGCGACGTGCCTGTTCGGCCGAGCGCGGCGATCGCGTCGTTGCCTTCGATGTGCTCGCGCGTCGCGCTAGTGTTGATCACGTAGCGAATCGGCGCCGGCGTTAGTGCCGCGATCAAGGCTGCGGCCTCGGATACGAGTCTCGGCGACGGGGCATCGACGAGCAGAACGCCGTGCTTCCCGATTTGCACGGTGACGTTCGCGCCGCCACCCGACAACATGTAGATGTTCGGCCGCACCTGCAGTGCTCGGACACCGTCGGCTGGCGCGGTCGGCGAGCGCACACCGTTGCGCCGCGCCTGCGCCTCGGCAAGCGTTGTGCAGGCCGCTGCCGCAATGAATAGACAGGTAACGAACGCAATGCGCGGCGCTCGAACGCCGGTCACCGCGGCGCTCCCGAAGGAGGCGACAATGCGCCGTTCGCGGGCGCAGCGGCGGGTGCGGGTGCGCCAGCGGGTACCCCGGGTAGTCGCCCGCCGAGCAGCGTGGTGCCGGGTTCGCGTTGGCAGTCGAACAGCGTAGAGCAGATGCAGTAAACCTCGCACTGCTCGGGCGGTGGCTTCGCGGGCTGTCCCATCATCAGTCGATACTCGGGATACAGGGTCTCGGCACCTCCGCGCGTCGCCTCGTAAGGGAGACCATAGTGCTCCGCGAACTCACGCAGCCACGGATTGGCGCCCGGCAGATGATTTGGCACGAGCTGTCCCGGGTCCGGAATCTCAGTGACGTATTCGCACTGCGTAGTGCCCATCCGCTGCCCGGGATCGAGCACCCAGCTCTGGCTTCGCACGAGCGGCTCAGTCAGGGACGCCGGGTCATCGATAATCGTGACGACAGTGAGGAACTCGCCGTGCCTCATCCAGTGCTCGGTCAACGTTCGCAGCGGCGTCGCCGGCACGCCGTTGCGGCGCAGATAGTACGCTTTGAGATGTGTCGTGGTGATGGTGAGAACGTTGCCGTCCCACACAGCGGTCGAGAATCCTTGCCACGTGTGCACGGCTTCGGGAGGCGGACGCGCGCGACCGTCGAGCCAGATCGTGCGCTCCATCGCCTGAAAGCCGATCCGCGTGTGGAATGCGATCGAGCGCTGAGTCGCCGGATCGATCTCCGAGTCAATGCGCAACGTCGCGAGCCCGCGCATGGAATAGTCGGCGCTGTGCTGCCGGCATTGGTACTCGGTGACGACCGAGATCCTATCTGCGTCGTAGCTATCGGCGCGCAGCCGCGCTGCGTCGTTGACCGGAAGGCCCGTATAGTCGCCGAGCTCGGGCCCCGGAAGCCGTTCGGGGCCGTCTTCATGGTAGAGCGGCATCCAACCGCCGCTGAAGTCGACGTTTTGGGCGGACACCGCGTAGGCGCCCGCGCAGGCAATCAGCCCCGCGGCTACGCGATTGCCAAACCTTTGCTGCATGAAGGTCACAGAGGCAAGTGTCGGTCAGTCAAAGGTCTCGCCTTGGAAACCCCAACCGAATCCGTCGGAGGGCCGGCGGAGACTCTTCATGCGGACGCGGTGATCGACGGCATTGCGGCCGGGATTGCCCGTGATGATCACGTGATCACCAGGCTTCAGCGATTCGCGCGTGACGCCCTGGCCCGTGAGCGCGCCCGCACCACCCCATTCGACGCCCCACCGTTGCATCACACCGCTTTCATCGGGCGCCACGACATGCACAAAGGCATGCGGGTTGCGAAACATGAATTGGACGAGCTCGCCCTCGATCGTGACGGTCTTGTTCTCGTCATAGGTGGCAGTGAATGAGTGGTGCGCGAGCGCGCCCGCACTCGCCGTTAGCGCTGCCGCAGCGATGATTCCCAGAGCTCGACGCTTCATTCAGTTCAACCGCCGAAGTTGTAGTTGAACTGGACGCCGTAGCGCCGCCCGCGCTCGCGCGTGTTGCCGAACGCGTCGTAGAGCGTCGGATCCGAGGTCTTGTGCTGGAAGTCGGGTTGGCCGCCGATCGTGAGACGCTGGTCGGTCAGATCGCGGCCATAGATCGCCGCCTCCCAGCGCCCATCGCGCGGCCCCAAACCGACGCGCAGATCTACACGTTCGAAGCTGCCGACCTCGTTGCGCGGATCTTCGTTGTCGGATATCCAGTAGCCGTCACTGAAGCGGATGTTGGCGCCGACCATCAGCTCGAAATTGTTCCCGACCATCGTGCGCCAGTCTGGATTGAACGAGAACGTCCAGTCCGTGGCGTACGGCAAGCTGACACCCGAGCGGTCGGCGCGGCACGGCGGCGGCACGCTCTTCGCTTCGAGCGAGTTGCAGGACGCTCCATCGTACGTGTCGTAGATCGCTTCGGAGCCGAACGCGCCGGCAAAGCCGAGCGTGAACGCGTCGCTGACGGCCCATCGGCCATCGAGCTCGAAGCCCTGCGTATGGGCCTCGGCCGCGTTCGTCGTAATGAATCGCCCAATCGCGCTGATGAACACCGTGACCTGCAAGTCGGTGTAGTCCGTCCGGTACAGAGCAGCGTTCAATTCGAGGCGATTGTCCGCGAGGCGGCTCTTCGCGCCGATCTCATAACCTTCGGCGAACTCGGGAGCGAAGCTGAACGGATCGGGTAGTCCGCCGCCGACCGGCGGCGACATCACGAAGCCACCGTTCTTGAACGCCTCGGCGTACTTGACGTAGCCCATCACGTTGTCGGACAGATCCCACTCGACGCCCAACTCCGGCAGAAAATCGCTCGCCTCCACGGTGCCGACAGCCGGCACGCCGCCGTTATTGCCCGCCGGGATCGGCGCAAAAGGACCAAAGGACGTGGCGGTCGGGCCGACGAGGAACGCAACCTCCGCCGGCAAGCGGCCATCCTTCGTCGCGTCTTGGTACCGACCGCCGAAGTTGACGCGGAATGCTTCCGTCGCGTTCCAGGTTGCCGCGAAGAAGGCACTCGCCCACTCGGACTCCTCCGTCAACATGCCCCCGAAGCCAACCGCACGCGCACCCGCCGGCTGATAGGCCGCCGTGCCGAGCAGACGCGGCAAGTAGACGTCGATACGGCTATGCAGCGTGTGCTCTTGGTAATAGGCGCCGACCATCCACGAGACCGCTTGATCGAGAGGTGACATCAGGCGGATCTCTTGCGCGAACTGATCGAAGTCCTCGAGCCTGTGGTCGTTGAAGACCGCGAACGAGCTGTCGTCGGGATCGAGCCAATCCTCCTTGTCGTACTCGATGAACGAAGTGTTTGTCGACAGCGTCAGGTCGCCGATTTGCCAATCGACTGCGCCGAGTACGATGTCGGCCTGGAAGTCGCGGTCTTCGGGGTAGTTGTACTCGGCGACTTGATTCAGCCCATAGGCGATGTTGCCGATCGTCGCGGGATTGCCCCAGTAGCCCGGGCTTCCGGGCGCGGCACCGCTCGCGGCATTGAGCGCATCGACGGTGGCGCGCGCATCGAGCGAGCCGCCCGTGCCGCGGCTGCCGTCGAGCACGTTCAGGTTTGCACCATTGACGACGGCATCGAGCGCGCACGGCGCCGGTAGTCCGGGGGCGATCGTCGTGTTGGCCGTGCTGAACTGCGGCCGCGTTTCGCAGACTGTGTACTCGCCGGCAGTGCCGCGTTGCCACACGTCTTGATGCTCGTACTTGAACGTGAAGTCGACATTGTCGGTCGGGGCCCAAGTTGCGACGACTCGGCCCGCCTGGTTCTCCTTGACGCCCTGAGGAACGTTGCCGACGATCGATGTGTAGCCGGCGTCGTCGAGCTCGTAGTAACGGCCGGCGACCCGGATGCCGAAGTTTTCCGAGAGGGGCCCACCCGCGGCGAAGTCGAATGTCATTTCTTCGTCGCTGCCGAACGCCATGTTGACGCCGCCTTCCCACGATTCGCCGGGCTTGCGCGTGATGACGTTGATGGCACCGGCGGTCGCGCTTTGACCCGCAAACGTCGGCTGCGGGCCGCGTACGACCTCGACTCGCTCTAAATCGAAGACAGCTCCTTGGCTCAGGTTGTCGCGCCCGTAGTAGACGCCGTCCGAAAATGCGGCGACGGCTTGCTCGAATGCTTCGTTACCCGTCGACGTGCCGACGCCGCGAACGATCAGCGACTGCCCCGTGAACGCGTCGCGCATGAACAAGTTCGGCACGAAGATGGACAGGTCTTCGACGTCGGAGAAGCCGCCTTCTTCGATCGCCTCGCCGGTGATCGCCGTTACCGAAATCGGAACGTCCTGAAGGCTCTGCTCGCGACGTTGCGCCGTGACGAGAATCTCTTCCAGACCTTCGCTTTGGGCAAACAAACGGGCGCTCGGCACCAGTGCCGCGGCGACGGCGGCCGCGACCAGACACTTGGAATGGCCAATCATCTCGATCCCCCCGACAAGACTGACTCCAGCTAATTACTAGTACGCTGGAGCGGTCGTCCCGACGACAAGACGACCTGCTGGCCGATCGCAACGCCTCTAGCGTTCTTGGGGCATCGACTCTGGCCAGAACTCTTCGGCGGGGCTACGCGGGACGGCGCCTTGGGCGTGAAGGCGGGGCAACTCGGGGTCGGCGTTCTCCCAAACGAGTAGCATGGCGCGCTTGCGCGCGAATCCTTGGTGGCGAATGTCCGCCGGCATCGCAGCCACGTCGCCTGGGCGCATGACGACCTTGGCGCGCGGGAGACCGGTAACGCCGTCCTCGATCTGCCATTCGATCTGATCGCTCAATTGTAGAAACCACTCGACGCGGTCGTTCGCGTGCTTGACCGGCAGAATGTATTCCTCGGTCGTCGGGCAGAACAGGCTGTGCTTGCAGACGGAGCTCACTGACGGGTTCCACGTGACGTCGGAGCGCGACAGGTACGCAAACAAGTTGAACGCGTGCACCTCGCCCTCGAAGCCCGGCGCCGCGTGGATCTCCGGCTCGTCTTGCGGCACGTCGAGGAACGCGCGATTGACTGGGTAGCGGTTGCGGTCGGTACGCAGCGGCAGATCGCCTGGCAAGCCCGGCATCCGCTTGCAGACGTCGCGCATGCGATCGATCGCGGCCGAGTTATGCCCTACTTTCTTGCCTATCCATGCGAGCCCCGTCTCCATCGGCGCGGCGAAAGGGTCGTAGCCCAGGTTCGTCCAATCGTGGAGGATCGCTTTGCAGGTCTGCATCGCGAGACCGGTATCGAACGTCTCGAGGAGGTCCAAGCCCTGCGACTTGTAAGTGGGGTGATAGCAGCCAGCGAAGAACTCGACTCGCCCGTAACGGTTGCGTGTGCCGAATACGTCGTCGAAATTCACCGTACCGTAGAAAAAATTCCAAGCGACGTCGCGCATCAGCGCACGCAGGAACGCGTCCGCCGACATCGTGTGCGAAAGCTTGGTGCCTTTCGAGATCCATTCGACGTGCGCAAAGTACTCATCCCGCGAGAACGCGAACGAACCCAAACGAAAGCTGCGATAGCCGGCCTCGTTCGGCGCTGACGATTCGACTGCGGGATCGTTCACGTGCGACATATCGCCGACCACCTCTGGACGGAGTGCTGTCCGAGGATTGTCTGCAGCAGGACGACGCCGATTTCTGCTGTCGAGCGGAAACGATACGCCGCACGCTGCGGCAGCAGGGCCTGATGACCGCGGCCGAGCCGCATGAACCCCATGTTGCGGCCCACGGGCGCGCTCGCGAGCTTGACCGACCCCTCGACGTCGGCAGGCACGACAGTACCGGGAAAATCGAGCTTCACTAGCTCAATCTCGACGCGTCCGTCCATGACGATCGCGAATTCGTCATGCGAGGCGGCGAACCAATCGGACGTTCCCTCCGCGCGGAGCGCCTCGATCACGTACTGACGATTCTTGGCGACGACGATCTTTTCGTACGCGGCGGCGTGCGCCGCTACTTCGAAGACGTTCGAAAATGCGTAGCTCTTGACGTCGTCATTGATGATCTCGATGTCGCCCTTGACGTAGCTCGCGAGCGAACCGAAGGCGGTGGCAAACTCGCCGATTCCGCGTCGCTGGAAGCTCATTCGCGCTTTCGCCCCCCGGCTAGAACTACCGTGCCGTGAGTATACTGCCGAGGGCAGTGGCTACCGGGGATCCGTCTTGGACAAGCCGAGGCACGCTTTCCGCCATTTGGACCTCAAGCACTTGCGGCAGCTGACCGAGGTCGCGGACAAGGGCAGCATCCGTGCAGCGGCCGAGTCGCTCGCGATCACCCAGCCAGCGCTGTCTCGCAGTATCCGCGGCATCGAGAACGAGCTCGGATTGAAGCTGATCGAGCGAGGGCCGCGCGGCGCCGAGCTTACGCCGGCTGGCGCCCGACTCTTGAGCTACGCGCGGATCATCGACGCCAACCTGACCTCCGCTGAGAACGAGCTGCGCGGTCTACGCGATCGCAGCGGACGCACCGAGCAGATCGCGTTCGGCATGAGCTGGCTGACCGAACAGCTGATCGGCGCACAGCTCATCGGGCGAGTGTTGCGCGAGCGGCCCGGGGTTCGACTGACGACGCAAGTCGGCGATTACGAATCGCTGGCGCCGAGGATTGCATCCGGCCGCCTCGACTTCTTCGTCGGCCCCCCGCCGATCGGCGGCGCGCGCCCCGGCATCACGACACAGCTCTTGACGCAGTTTCCCGCAACCGTCGTCGTGCGCGCCGAGCATCCGCTCGCGCGGCAAAAAGAAGTGACGGCTCATGACCTCGTCGCCGCCCATTGGATCTTGCCCGTTGCGGGTACGATTCCGCGGATTACCTACGACAACAGCTTCCTGCGCCGCGGCATCGCTCCGCCCGAGCCGATGTTCGAGGTTCAACCGCTGTCGCCGGTCATTCGTCAGCTGTTGCGTGAATCGGACCTCGTCACGATCCTGCCGGTCGTCGTAGTCGAGGACGACGTGGCGGCGGGCGCTCTCAAGACTCTCCCGTTCGACGACGAAATCGCGTTTCACATCCATCTGACTCAGCGCCAGGTGCGATACCCATCGGCCGCGCGCGACTACGTCATCGACGAAGTGAAGAAACTCTTCGCCGAACGCGCGCGGCGCAAAGCTGAGGCACGCCCGCGCGGGCGGACCGGCACGGACTCGCGGCGCGGCTGATTAACCGGGGCGGTGACACGAGCCGCCATGTCGTCGGCGCGGCAGCGGCACCGTACTAACCAGAGGCACTGACCGATCAATTTCAAGAGGCTTCATTCATGAGCTTATACAAGAGCATTGCCGCGGCGACCGTGCTGGTCGCGGCGCTGACCACCGCGAAAGCGCCAGCACAGTCGATCAATCCGCCGACGGCCGTGCAAACGAGCCCGGCTATGACTGAGCAGGAACGACGCAATCTAGCGTTCGTGCTCGATTGGTGGCGCGAGGTGATTCAGGGCGGACACATGGAGCTGTCGCCGAAGTACCAAGCCGAGGACTACATCCAGCACAACCCAATGTTCCGACGGGCCGCGCAGCATTCGTGACCTTCTTCCAGAACGTCGTCGGCGTAAAACCGGCGAATCCGATTCCGGCCACGCTGTCTCCCGGGCCCGTCGTCAGCGGCGCCAAAGGTGACTTCGTGTTCCTCGTCTTCGAACAGGAGTCACCGGATCCGCGCGATGCGGCGAAAACCTACCACCACAACTCGTTCGAGGTGATGCGCTTCCAGAACGGCAAGGTCCAGGAGCACTGGGACAGCTTCAAGCGAATGGCTGCGCCCGCCGGCGCGCCGAAGCCACCTCCGTTCGAGCAGCCCGCGAGCCAGATGGCGCGCGGCAGCACCGGCACTCTGTCTGCCGACGAGCGCCGCAACCTCGAGCTCGCAACGCTCGAGATGAAGGACATGCTGCAATACGGTCATCTCGAGCTCGCCGACACGGTCATGGATCCGGGCTACATTCAACACAACCCGAACGTTCCGCAGGGTCGCGACGGCTTCAAGAAATTCATGAGCGCCAATCCCAACCGCACGGCGCGCGAGATCAAGCCCGAGTGGCTCAATGCGCCGTCGCTGAGTCTAGTCAGCGGCCCCTACGTTCTCATGATGTGGGAGCGCAAAGACAAAGACCCGAACGACGCCACGCGCGACTACGTCTGGCACCACTTCGACGTCGTGCGCGTCGAGAACGGACTCATCAAGGAGCACTGGGACGAAGCCGTCATCGCAGCACCCGCCGCGCGCTAGAACGAGCGTGATGCGCAGCCTGCTCGTCCTACTCCTCGCCGCACACTCGGCCGGCGCTCAGACGACGAACGCGTTCGTGCCGGTCACGGACGCGATGTTGCAGAATCCCGATCCCGCCGATTGGCTGATGTGGCGGCGCACATTCGACCTTTGGGGCTACAGTCCGCTGACCGAGATCGGCCGCGGCAACGTCGGCGAGCTCCGCATGGTATGGACGCGTGCGCTCGGACCCGGCATCCAGGAAGGCACGCCGCTCGTCTACGACGGCGTCATGTACTTCCCGAATCCGAGCGATTTGGTTCAAGCACTCGACGCGGCGACAGGCGATTTGATTTGGGAATATCGGCGCACGTTGCCGAGCGATCTAGGCGAGTACTTTCCCGTGCCGTCGATAAACCGAAACATCGCCATCTACGGCGACATGCTAATCGACACGAGCTCGGACGATTATCTGTACGCGCTCGACGCTCGATCGGGCGAGCTTCGCTGGCAGCACCAGCTGTTCGACTACCGCCACGGCGCTCAGCACACCTCGGGCCCGATCATCGCGAACGGCAAGATCATTTCTGGGCGCGGCTGCGAGCCCGAAGGCAGCCCAGCCGCTTGCGTGATCATGGCGCACGACGCAGGAACGGGCCGCGAGCTTTGGCGGCGGCGCACGATCGCTGCACCGGGGGAGCCGAACGGCGACTCGTGGGGCAATCTCCCAGACGAAGAGCGCTGGCACGTCGGCAGCTGGCTCGTGCCGAGCTATGACCCGGAGCTGAATCTCGTCTTCGCCGGAACGTCGGTCACGTCGCCGGCGCCGAAGTTCGCGCTGGCCGGCAACGACAAGCAGTACCTCTACCACAACTCGACGCTCGCGCTGAACGCCGACACGGGCGAGATAGTCTGGTACTACCAGCACATCGTCGATCACTGGGACCTCGATCATCCGTACGAGCGGATGCTCGTCGAGACGGCGGTCGCGCCGGATCGCACCGAGGTCACGTGGATCAATCCGCGCGTCCGCAGCGGAGAGCGGCGCAAAGTCGTGACGGGCATCCCCGGCAAGACTGGCGTGGTTTACACACTCGATCGCGCGACGGGCGAGTTCCTTTGGGCACGTCCTACCGTGCAGCAGAACGTGCTGAAGAACATCGACGGTCTCACCGGCGAAGTGGAGGTAAATCCCGAAGCGCTGTTCGTCGAGGTCGGACAGCAGCGCTTCATCTGCCCCACGTCGCTCGGCGGCAAGAACTGGCCATCGGGAACGTTGAGCCCGCTCGGCAACGTCATGTTCTTCCCGCTGCAGAACACTTGCATGACGTCGGCGCCGACATTGAGCAGACCGAGCCCCGACTCGTTGTACGGCCTTCGGAACGAGCAGCAGATCGCGCCGGGCGGCTCCAACGTCGGCACCATCTATGCGCTTTCGGTCGAGACCGGCAAGACGCTTTGGAAATTCGAGCAACGTGCAGCGATGATGTCTCTGCTGTCGACAGCTGGCGGGCTCGTGTTCGGCGGCGACACGAATGGCCGCTTCCGCGCGTTCGATCAACGCACCGGCGAAGTCCTGTGGGAAGTGAATCTCGGGTCGCCGATCTCGGGCTATCCCGTGACCTTCGCCGTCGCCGGAAAGCAGTACGTCGCCGTCAGCACGGGCTCATCGCTAACGGCGATGGGGGCCAATCGGCTCACACCCGAGCTCAACCCAAGCTTGGGCAACAACCTGTTCGTCTTCGCCCTGCCTTGAGCGACAGCCGCGCCGAGCGATGCCCAATAGGCATCACGGCTATTCAAAAAGCATTAGCCTGAATCGCTCGGCCGTGCGAGCCTGCTTCCACGTGGAGGTAATCGCCATGAGTGCCGCGCCCGCCGCCGTTTCGAGCTCGCACGTCGAGCGACAACTCCTGTTTCGCCACGTCATGGGCCGGTTCGCGACCGGCGTCACCGTTGTTACGACGCGCGTTGGCGAAGAGACGTTTGGAATGACCGCCAACGCGTTCATGGCCGGCTCCCTCGACCCGATGCTGTGCATCGTGTCGATCAACCGCGCGGCACAGATGCACGGCCGCCTGGTTCAGGCAGGTCACTACGGCGTGTCTTTCTTGACTCAGTTGCAGCAGCACTTCGCTGCACACTTTGCAGGCAAGCGACTCCACGGTCTCACGCCCGAGTTCGAGGTTCGCGGCCGCACTCCGGTTCTGAAGCGTTCGCTTGCCGCGGTAACCGCCGTGATCAGCGAAACCGTCGAGTGCGGCGATCACACCCTGTTCGTCGGGCGGATCGACGACTTAATCGTTCGCGACGCGGCGCGCCCGCTACTGTTCTTCGGCGGCCGGTATGGACAAATCGACCTCGGAGCCCCAATCGACGACGCCGAGCCGCCAGAGTTCTGGTAGCGCCCGCATCAAGCGATGCCGCCCCGGCATATCCGTGATCCAGAAAGCATTGGTGGCCGATCGCTCGCCTATGGCACAAGTACGGCGAGCCGTGGGCGACGCCGTCGCGATAACAACAGTCGGGGGAAGGAATGGCCGCGGAAACAGCAGACGTTCTGGCGTTCGTCCAATCGGCGTCCGCGAGCAACGCAGCGCGCCGAGCGGCGCTGATCGCCATGTTGTTCACGCGCTATCGCCGCAGCCTGTTGTGGTACCTGATGCGCCTGATCCGCAACCGCGACGACGCCGAGGATATCGCCCAGGAAGCCTTCACGCGCTTGCTTGGCGTACCGCACCTCGAAGCCGACGCGAGCCGTGCCCGTAACTATCTATTCGCGACCGCCACGAATCTCGCACGCGACGACTACCGGCGTCGAACGGCGCGCTCAGAATGCGCGCACGTGTCGCTCGACGACCTGGAGCTCGAGGCTACCGACCCGAAGCCCGAGCGGCTCATCGATGCGGAACGCGGCTGCGCAATCGTCGACGGCACGTTGCGCGACCTGCCGTCCCGATCGCGTCAGGCGTTCGTGCTATACGTACATGAGCAGATGACCTATGAGCGCATTGCGCTCGTGCTCGGCGTCAGTAAGAAGACAATCGAGCGCGACGTTGCCTCGACGGTCGCGTTGTGCCGGTCGAGGCTGGCACCCTGGATAGAGACCTGAAGGGATCGTCGCAAATGAATCGAGCATCGGGGCCGGCATTGCGAGTGGGCGGTGCACTCACGGCCATCGCCGGCGCGTGGTTAGCGTGCGTGGGCACGACCGTCAGCGCGCAAACCAACCTCATCGGATATTGGAATCCGTTGTTCCATGAGGACGTTGACGAGCGCATTCCCGGTCCTCCGATCGGCGACTACTTGGGGCTGCCGATCACCGATGCCGCGCGGCTTCGCGCCGAAGCCTGGGACGCGTCCCTGCTTTCGATGCCTGAGCATCAATGCAAGCCGCATCCGTCGACTTATGGTTTTCGCGGCGTGGGCGTGCTGCGCATCTGGGAAGACCGCGACGACGACACGCAGCAGCTCGTCAAGATTCACACGCACATCGCGTGGCAGGAGCAGCATCGCGAGATCTGGATGGACGGCCGGCCGCACCCGCCGGAGTACGCGCAGCACACCTGGCAGGGCTTCTCGACGGGCAGCTGGGACGGCGACGTGCTCGTCGTGAAGACGACGCACTTGAAGGCGGGCTGGATGCGCCGCAACGGCTTGCCGCTCAGCGACCGCGCGACGATGACGGATCGCTTTCACCGCTACGGCGACATCATGACGCACGTGATGATCGTCGAGGACCCCGTGTATCTGACCGAGCCGCTCGTTAAGACGAACGGCTTTCT
>Ga0111538_10007339_pt1 | contig 14876 bp, 12 predicted proteins | sample SoiMethybrSBSTD1_FD_79669 | JGI IMG/M metagenome (GOLD analysis project Ga0111538, IMG submission 79669) | Bulk soil microbial communities from a Populus tree surrounding site in Tennessee, USA - Soil MetaG P. TD hybrid SBSTD1 (version 2)... | ecosystem: Environmental > Terrestrial > Soil >... | reverse complement strand
TCTTGGTCGAATAGGTTTGCATACGCTAAACGCGGACGCCACTCGAATCGATTGCTCCCGATTAGTCGCGCTGCGCAGGTCCAGGCGATGGGAAACTGCCACGCTCCCTCACTCTTTAGCTACCCGTTAGCTACCCTATGTCGTGAGATGAGATGGGACGAGCCCGGATGAGAACGGATGGGAACGGCCCGATTTTCCGAACGAAACCGGGTCGGAGGCTACGAGACGTGACGAGCCGGGATGGGCTCGGTCGAGTCCTTTCTTCCGCACCATTCGACTCGCCTGGCATCTCGCGTCACGAGATGCCACGCTCGCTCATGGCGAGCCCTCCACAGGTCGAATGTCCTGAGCGAACGATTGGGCAGCCGAAGGCTGACCACGTGTGAGTCGAAGGACCTTCGCCGAGCAGCTTTCGTCCTGTGGTTCACCGCGGACGATGCCATCGTCGCCGTTATCCGCCCGCGCCCTCCGATTTCTGCAAGGTCGAGCAATCGATCGTCGCGCGGAGCGTGTCACCTTCCTTTGTCCGGCCCTCGACGTCGAACCGGGCGCCGCTGCCGTGACGAGTCACGCGGACGGTGCCGCTTCCCATTCGCGCCGATCCCGTCACAGTCTGGATGGTGGCGGACCGCTCGCCGTCATTGAACGAGAACACGAACTGGTCCGACGCCTCGGACGCAGTGCCGCGCCGGATCTCCAGGTTGATGCGCCACTGCGGCAGGTCTGGACTGACGCGTTGGCCGAACCATGGATACATCATCACGAAATAGGCGCGCGTGTTGGTGGGCGTCGCCTTTTCGTCGACGTGGCAATTCGCATCGACCCGTCCCGTCGTTGTCTGCCGGCCCAACGTGATCGACACGTCGGTCATCGGGACGTTCGCGCCAGGCGCTCCGCGTCGGACCGTCGCGCTGCGTGATGGCTGTTGCGCGAGCGAGATGCCGGGTGCGCCGATCGAGATGGCGAAGGTGAGTACGGTCAACGTGCGTAGCGGAGTGGATGGCATGGCACCTCCTCGAGTCGTGTTGTGTTCCTTGGCACGACGAGCTCATGACTTTACCGGAACACGCATGGCCGTCAGCTCGGCTTTGCGGGGCTCCTCTTCTTCGTCTCCGGCGTCATCGGCTGGGATCTGAGTCGCAGCCACGGCTTGTTCCGGGGCACGAAATGGGTGGACGGACCCTAATTTCGAACGTTCTCAGCTCGCGACGAGAAAAACCCGTTCAATTCGGCCCGGCGCAACAGGTGCGCGCCAGGCGCGCATCCAGCGAACTCCGAGAAGTCATGGATGAAGTGCGCCTGATCAGCGTAGCCACACGTCGCCGCCGTGTGTGTGCCGCGCTGCGGCGAATCGAGCTGCTCGAACATTCGTAGCGCGCGTTGGAAACGCGTGATGCGGGCCAGACGCTTCGGCGAGATGCCGACAGCCTGCTTGAATTGCCGTTCGAGATGCCGTGGCGTTACACCAACGTGGGCGGCGAGAGCATCCATCGTGACGAGACCACGGGCGTGGCGAATGCGATCCACGGCGGCGTGCACGTGACGATCAATCCGGCTGACGTCGACGCGTCTGGCCAGGATCTCTTGAGCGATCCGCGCGGTCTCGGCCGTAACACGCCCACGCTCTCGCGCCTCATCGAGCTCCTTCCACAACGAGAGGGACAGCGCATCGAGTCCTGCCGTGTGCCCCACGAGACGATCCTGTGGCTCGGCAAACAGCGCTCCGGCGCCATGCGGCCTCAGCCGGATACCGACGACGGCGACGCGCCCCGTCGCGCGCAGATCGAGCGGACGAAGCAGCTGACCGGCAAAGATGACCGGTGCCTGGCGCGCCCCATCAGCGTCAGGGTGCAGTCGATGGAATGGATCACCGAGATGCAGAATGATCTCGGGCCTGCCGTCGGGCAGCACCGGCTGCGCGCCAGCCATCTCGCGCGCGTGGCCGTCGAGTGTCCAGACTCGATCCACGACGAACGCCAGGGCCGGAACGGCCGCGTATTCCCGATAGATCATGCAGGCGTAGGGCGGGTCCTGTTCTGTGGACCCGCCGTGACCGTAACATGCGTGTCGCTTTCCTTCAAGCGAACGAAGCCGCCTCCCGCTAGAGTGTCGGTCGAGGAGGAATCAATGAGCGGGTATGCAGCCACCATCATCGCCCTGGCCGTCGTCCTCGGACTTCTCGATGAGGCTCGCGCGCAACGCAGTACGCCCGCCACGCGCGGCACGGTCGCGCAGCTCGCGTGGCTGACCGGAACGTGGCGCGGCGGCGACGGTCCGGTCAGCTTCGAAGAGCGCTGGACGCCCCCAGCCGGCGGCGCCATGCTCGCCGTCTCGCGCACGCTGAAAGGCGATCGCATGGTCGCGTTCGAGTTTCTGCGGATCGTGGAACGCGACGGCCGGCTGATCTACATCGCGCAGCCAAACGGACGTCCGCCAACCGAGTTCATTCTGACCGCCATCACTCCTGACAGCGTGACATTCGAGAACCCGATGCACGACTTCCCGAAGATGATCCGCTACACCCGGCGCGCGGATGGTGCGCTCGAGGCACGAGTGAGCGACGGAGGGCAGAAGGCTCAAACCTTTGTCTTCAAATCAAATGAGTAATGTCGGATCGACGACGAAGCAATTGGGAGCTGGGCATTGGGAGTGGTTGGGCGTTGGGAATTGGGAGTGGTTGGGAGTTGGAAATCGGGAGTTGGGAGTTGTTCACCGCAGGATCCGACCGGCCGTCACGAAGCGCCGATAGTTGCTGAACGATTGCGTCACGCGGCTCCCTGCCGATCCGCCGTTGCGCCACATGGACGATGACGTGATCTCCGCAGGGAGCATGAGCGTCTCATCAGGATCGTTGAATCGCACCGGACGATAGCGAATCGACATGTCGGCGCGCTCGAGCGTCATGAACAAGTTCCCGTTGACGCGCTGATGCTTGCGCGGAATCGGCAGATCGACCATGCCCATCAACTGCTCGTCCATGCGGACGATGGTCGCCGTCTCGGGTTCGGCCCAGAGCCGTCCCCGAAAGCGGCCGGGGGCGTCCACGCTGACGCAGTCTTCGGTCCATTCGACGATCGGCTCTCCCCGTTCGAGCGCTTTGTAATCGACCATCACCGCGTCTCGCCCATCCACGCGCCCGACGCCGGCGCTGGTGAACGAATACTTCTGCCGCCGATCCGGCAGGAGAAACGCCAACGGTTCCGGCGAGACACTCTTGGGATCCATGCACTCAGGCTTGTCGCCCTTCTTCGGCGGCTTGCCGTTCACCGTCAGCAACTGTCGGGTGACTTTGGCCGGCGACTCGTCGCCGCCGACGCTCGGATCCCACTCGACGCGCAGCTCGTACACCAGCCGCCGTGCGAAGCCGTTGAACGACATATCGCGATTGAGGCGCTGCACGATCACCGACTCGTTGGTCACGATGCTCTGAGCGCGGGAGTAGTACTGCTCGACGTAGCCGCTCAGGCGGTTGACGGTCTGGTCCGCCGAAATGGATTGGCCGATAGCGGCGCGCCCCGCCGGCACGAGGGCGACAACGAAAGCGGCCAGCACAAACCTCGACATGCTCGTCCTGTGCTACCTTAGCGACCTTTCGCCAGGTTTCGGGTCTCGAAATCAGGTCCTACAGTCTACGGCGTAAACGAATACCGGTCATAGACGGTAGACAGACCCGAAGTCAGGCAGAGCTTTTCACGTCCGCGCGGTGGCCGCGCAGTAGCGCGGGACCGCGCCCTACGAGTGGGAGGATACGAGATGCGCAGGATGCAATACGTTCTCGCGGTGATGACAGTCGCCGCGCTCGGGACGTTGGTGACGTACGCTCAGGCGCCTCAGCAGCCGGCGGCCGGAGCACCGGCCCAGGGCCGTCCTGGCGGTGCCGCGCCAGGGCGCGGCGGTCCGGCGGGGCCGGCGTCATTCTTCATCACGAGCGTGGGCAAGGGTGACGGCGCCAACTACGGCGGCATCGCGGGTGCCGACGCGTACTGCGCGCAGATGGCGCAGGGCGGCGGTATAGCGACGCCACCCGGACGCACGTGGCGCGCGTATCTGAGCATGCCGGCTCAGGGCGGCCAGCCGGCGGTGAACGCACGCGACCGCATCGGCGCTGGCCCGTGGTTCAACGCACGCGGACAGCTGATTGCCAACAACGTGGCCGATCTTCACGGCGACGTGCAACGCGATCGCAACAGCATCAACAAGACGTTTGCGTTGAACGAGAAGGGTGCCGTGATCAACGGCGTGGGTGACATGCCGAACCAGCACGACATCCTGACCGGATCAGACTCGACCGGCCGTGCAATTGCCGGCGACATGGACACCACGTGCAAGGGATACGCGAGCAACGCCGATGGCCAGGGCAGCGTGATGCTCGGCCACCACGATCGGACTGGCGGCGGCAACTCGTCATGGAACTCCGCACACGGATCGCGCGGCTGCAGCCAGCCAAACCTGGTGGCGACCGGCGGCGCGGGTCTGCTCTACTGTTTCGCGGCTAATTAGTCGTTCGGATCGATCGGGCCGTTCGGATCGTTCTTTCGCAGAGCGTTTCGAACGGCTCGAACGAGCCGAACGATTCGAACGAATTTATTCTTCGATCTGCCAGTCGGCGAGCGGTTGCGGGCCGGGCTTGATATGGGCGATATCCGGATCGCCGTCCTCAGCCGACACGTCGCCCTGCTTCTTGGTCTTATTGTCCTGACGCCGGGCCGCCTTCTGCTGGCGGCGTTCAATGAGTGCTTTCTCGCGCTCGCGCTTGGCGGCGGTTGGTCGTGCGTTTCTGGCCATGCGGAACCCTTAGCATACACCATCGGTATACCAATCCCCAACGCATTGAGCATTCTCCGGCAACGGGTTAGCATGCTCGTTTCGTGTGCGTGAGATTCCGCTCTCCGACATTCAGGCCGCTGCGCGCGGTGTCTACGATCTGGTCGTCCGCACGCCGTTGATCCGTCTGGAATTGCCCGCGGCGCCCGGTCTTTCCCCCGCGACCGAGATCTTCCTCAAGCTCGAGACACTGCAGCCGATCGGGTCCTTCAAGATTCGTGGCGCGCACAACGCGGTCAGGCAGCTCATCGACGAGGAGCGACGCGACGGCGTATGGACCGTCAGTGCTGGCAACGCCGGCCAGGGCGTCGCGCTCGCCGCGCGGCACGCTGGCATCCCGTGCGCCGTGATGGTGATCGACACGGCACCACGCACGAAGGTCGAGGCCATTCGCCAACTTGGCGCGACGATCGTGCCGGCCACTTACGACGACTGCTGGCGCACGGTCGAATCACACGCCTCGGCGCATATGCGCGGCCGCTTCATCCACCCCTTCGACGACGACCGCTTCATCAGCGGAAACGCGACGCTGGGCCTCGAGATCCTCGAGGATCTGCCACGCGTGGACGCGATTGTCGGCGCGGTCGGCGGCGGCGGACTTTTGAGCGGCGTCGCGTCAGCGGTCAAGGCGCTGAAACCTGGCACGCGGATCATTGCCGCCGAGCCCGAAACGGCGGCCCCGCTTGCGACGTCGCTGCGCAACGGTGGGCCGAGCCGCTTCGATGCGTGGCGCCCATCCTTCGTCGATGGCGCCGGCGGCAAGTCGGTCCTGCCAACGATGTGGCCACTGCTCTCCCGCCTCGTGGACTCGTCCATCGTCGTCCCGTTGTCGGACGTCGCGGCCGCGATGCGACTCGTCGCCGATCGCTGCCATGTCGTGATCGAAGGCGCGGCGGGATGCGCCGTCGCCGCTGCACTGACCGGCCGCGTGCACGGCACGGTCGTGGCGATCGCGTCCGGAGGCAACATCGATCTGAGTACGTTCGCCAGGGTGACTGAGGCGTGCTCAGAAATGACTTCGTGAATCACAAGGATCTGTTTTGAGCCCATTACCTGACCGCATCAATCGACTCGATTCGCTCGCCCGCGATCTCTGGTGGAGTTGGACGCCAGATGCCCGCAGCCTCTTCCGGCGCCTGGACTACAACGTGTGGCGGCAGACGGCGCACAACCCGGTGCGTATGCTGCAGTTGCTGCAACCGGACGCCTTTGAAGCGGCGATCGCCGACCCGAGTTGGCTCGCGACCTACGACCGCGTCATCGCGCGGCAGGATTCGTCGCATGGGGATCGCCAGACCTGGTGCGAGTCCAACTGCCCCGACCTGCAGGGCAAGTCGATTGCCTACTTCTCCGCAGAGTTCGCGCTGCATCAGTCACTGCCGATCTACGCGGGCGGACTCGGCGTGCTCGCCGGCGATCACTGCAAGGAAGCCAGCGACCTTGGCGTGCCACTCGTCGGCGTCGGCTTCATGTATCCACAGGGTTACTTCCATCAGAGCCTCACGTCGGACGGCTGGCAGCAGGAGATCTACGAGAAGCTGAACTGGACGCAGGCGGCGATCGAGCCAGCGATCACGAGTGAAGGCAAGCCGTGCATCACCGCCGTCCCGCTCGGCAATCGCACGGTGCTCGTGGCGGTGTGGCGCGTGCGCGTCGGCCGCGTCTCGCTCTATCTGCTCGACACCGATCTCGAAGAGAACGCGCCGTGGGATCGCGAACTGTCCGCCCGTCTCTACGGCGGCGATCGAGAGACTCGCGTCCAGCAGGAGATCATTCTCGGCATCGGCGGCGTGCGGGCATTGAAGGCGATGGGTGTGGTGCCGGCGGCGTATCACCTCAACGAAGGGCACGCCGCCTTCGTCGTCCTGCAGCGAATTCGTGACCTGTGCGAGGCCGGTGCCAGTTTCGATCACGCGCTCGAAGACGTGCGGCGCAGCACGGTGTTCACCACGCATACGCCGGTGCCGGCCGGTCACGACGCGTTTCCCTTCCATCTCGTCGAGCAGCACCTGTCCGGCGCCTGGGGGGATCTCGGCGCGTATCGTGAGCGGTTCCTGGCGCTCGGTCACCACGACAACGGCGGCGGGCCGATGTTCAACATGACGGCGCTGGCGCTTCGCACCAGCGGCGCGGTGAATGGCGTCAGCCGTTTGCACGGCGAAGTCACCAAGCAGATGTGGCAGTCGATGTGGCCCGGCGTGGCGTACGAATCGCTGCCCGTGAAGTCGATCACCAACGGCGTTCACGTGCCGACGTGGATCTCCGCCGAGATCGAGAGCCTGTTCGTCCGGCATCTCGGCCCTGATTGGCTCGACTTCCACGACGACCCGGCGTATGTCGATCGGGTGATGAACATTCCCGACGAGGAACTGTGGGCCGCACGGCAGTCGCTGCGCGCCTTCCTCTTCAACTTCATGCGCGAGCGCGTCCGCAACCGCTGGACGCAGGAGCACGTCAGCGCGGCGCGCGTCGTCGCCGCGGCGACGATGTTCGATCACAACACGCTGACGATCGGATTCGCGCGCCGCTTCACCGGCTACAAGCGACCCGAACTGATCTTCCTCGACGCAGAGCGATTGGCCAGAATCCTGACCGCGCCGGGACGCGCGGTGCAGATCATCTTCGCGGGCAAGGCGCACCCAGCCGACGACATCGGTAAGCACCACCTGCAGCGGATCTACCGGCGTGCGATCGATCCGATATTCGGCGGGCGGATCGGCTTCGTCGACGATTACGACTTGCACGTCGCCCATTACCTCGTGCAAGGCTGCGACGTGTGGCTGAACAACCCGCGCAAGCCGCTTGAAGCGAGCGGCACGAGCGGCATGAAGGCGGCGATCAACGGGACGCCGCACATGTCGATCGGCGATGGGTGGTGGGCCGAAGGCTTCAGCGGCGACAACGGCTGGCTGATCGAGGGCCACGCCGATCCGAACGATCACGGCGCGCAGGACTGGGCCGACGCGCAGTCGATTTACGCGCTCATTGAACAGCAGCTGGTACCGACCTTCTACGCACGCGACGCGCGCGGCCTCCCGGTGCGCTGGCTGCAGATTGTGAAGCAGTCGATCCGCACGGTGCTCCCGGTCTTCTCGGCGCGACGGATGGTGAAGGATTACGTGCGGGACATGTATTTGCCGGCGGTGCGTCGCGAAACGGTGACGCGATAAGAGCGTTCAATTCCCAACTCGGGCGACGCGAATATAATTAAGCCAATGGCTCCCAGAAAGTCGAATGTCGTCAAAACGAAATGTGCCCTGTGCGGCTCCAAGGACGTGTCGGAACCGCGCGGCGAGGAGCGCTACTGCCGCGACTGCTGGGAGAAGAAGATCGCGGTCGAAGAGATCGTCGCGCGTGAGTTCGCGCTCAAGCGCTACATCCGCGCCCATAGCGCCGAGAAGTATCTGGTCTACCACTCGACGATCAAGCGCCCGTGCGGGCAGATCATCGTCGTCGACGACGGCTACGACCTGTTCCTGTCGATGGTCCTCTACCCAAATTTCGGGTGGGATGAACCGGCCTATCACCTCGAGGGCGACCCGGAAGGTCGCACGTTCGCAGAGGTGCTCGTGGATGTCGTCGCCACCGAGGTGATCGAGCCGTGGGGCGGCGGCAAGTGGCATCTCGAGATTTTCAGGTCGGTCAATCCTGAGCCCGAGGATTGGAACGGCGAAATGTAGGGCTGGCGTGGCATAATTGCGCCGCTCTTGTTCGTAGTGTCCGGCGGTAGCCGGACGTGGGGAGGGTTACATCATGAACGGCCAGAGACGCGCGTTCCTGACCATCGCCGGCGTCGTGCTCCTGCTCGCGGCTGCTGTGGCAGCCGAACAATCCAAGCCGGCGGTTCAACCACCGGCGCAGACCACCGCGCGGCCGAGTGATGAAGGCGCGACGCCAGGCAAGCTCGTCGCACCGGTGCGCGGCCAGGCCGAGCTCGGCTTCACCAACCCTGTCAGCAAGCGCGTCGGAAACATGATCGTCACGACGATCAAGGTGAAAAACCTGTCGAAGGGGGCGATCGCGGGCCTCAAAGTCGACGAGTTCTGGTACGACAAGAAGGGCGACCCGGTGACCGGCTCGCAGCCGTTCCGCTACAGGAAACCGCTGCAGCCTGGTGAAGTGATCACGGTCGAACTGAAAGTGCCGACCGATCCGCGCATGGACCGGAACCAGTACAAGTTCGAACACGCCAACGGCACGATCAAGACGACGAAACTGCCGAAGCTCTAAAGAGCATCGGTGATTGGATGATCTGTCACCGCCAGATGTTGAGGCAGGCGGTGATGAGCAGTGCGTTGATGAAATCGATTCCGAACGCACCGACGAGCGGTACCACGAGGTAGGCCTTCGGGGCAGGCCCGTACCGCTCGACCAGCGCTCCCATGTTGGCCACGGCGTTCGCCGTGGTCCCGAGCATGAACCCGCAGAAGCCGGTCGCCATTACCACCGCGTCGTAGTCCTTCCCCATCAAGCGCGGAATCGCCAGCAGACAGACCGCGGCGATGAACACCACCTGACAGAACAGAATCACCAGCAGCGGGATCACCACGCCGGCCAGTTCCCACAGCCGCAGCGTCATCAACGCCATCACCAGGAACAGCGCCAGCGCCACCGTCCCGAGATCATCGATGGTCCGCTGTGACATGCCGATGAGCCCCGTGGCGTCGTCGAGGTTGCGGATGACCGCCGCGACGATCATCGCGCCGATGTAGGCCGGAAGGGTCCAGCCGAGCGCCTGAAATCCGGCGCTGACCCACACTCCGGCGCCAACGGCCGTGATGATCACGACGAGGTGCTTGAGCAGCGTGTAGGCCTCGACGTCCTCGCCAGCCGGAACAGCGGTCGCTGGCTCCGGGAACTGCTGCTCCGCGAGATTCTCGAGCGTGCCGGGCTTCGGCGAGGCAGGCACGCGCCGTGGATGTCGATCGAGCAGATACGTTCCAATCGGCCCACCCATCAATCCGCCCGCGACGATGCCGACCATGGCCGCGGACACGGCGAGTGTGGATGCGCCTGACACCCCAGCCTGCTCGAACAGCGGCGCGAACGCGAGACCGGTTGCCGGGCCGCCAGTCAGTGTCACCGAGCCGGCCAGCACGCCCATCAGCGGATGCTCGCCGAGGAGATACGCGACTACCCCGCCCAGTACGTTCTGCAGCGCGGCGACGAGCGTGGCCACGACCATCATCAGCAGGACCAGCGGCCCGCCACGTTTGAGCAGCAGCACGCTGGCGCCAAATCCAACCGATGCGAAGAAGGTGTTCTGCAGCGGCGTCTGCAGCGTGGTGTCGAAGGCGAGCGGCCGCCATTCAACGGCATAGCCGATCGCAAACAGCGCGGCGACCGGGAGGCCGCCGGCGACGGGCGCCGGAATGTTGTAGCGCGCGAGCGCCGGAATGAACCGCTTCAGTCCGTAGCCGACAAACAGGACGAGACCGGTGAACGCGACGGTCTGGATCAGATCGAGCTTCACGTCAGCGGACGCGAATCTGAATATCGCGGCTCACTGCCGGCAGATCGCCGATGCGCGGTTGTCCTTCCACGTGCAGCACGTACAGGCCGGGTTCCACCTCGTCGAGCGGAAGGCGCGCAGCGAACCCATACCCGCCGGAGCGCCCCTGCAGATCGGTGGATGACCGCTCCTCGGTGACTTCGCGGACGACGCGTCCGCCTTCCGCGCGCAACTCGGCCTTGAATTCGAGCTTGTGCGCCGCCCCTCCGAGATTGTTCTCGTAGAACTCGGCAAACAGCGCGATCGTGTCGTCACGCGAGAACTCGCGCATCGTTGTCAGCGGACCGGGCAGATAGTCGGCGAGCGGATCCTTCGGCTTCACGGTCGGCGCTTCCGCGGCGGCGCGCGACGTCAACGCCACGCCGCTCATCACGAACTTCTCTTTCGTGAAGTCGGGAATCTCCAGGTCGTAGAGCACGCTGCCCGTGCGTCCGCCGCGCGTCGCGGCCGCGATGCGAATCTGGTAGCGTCCCGGCGGCAGACTCAGCTGATTCACGAACCGGAAGCCGCGGCTCTTCGCGCGCGCCAGCGTGTCGGGCTTCAGATTGAGATTCACGAGCTGCCGTTCGCCCGGAAAGGCCTTGCCCTTCGCGTCGGTCGCTGAATTCACGAGTTCGAGCGTCTCGCTGAAGGTGCCGTCCTTCTCCACGAACTCGAAATTGTTGACATCCACTTCGGCGACGAGAGCCACTGCGGCATCTGGCGCCGTGCCTTTGTAGGCCGCCGCGAACACCTTGATCGGCACGCCGTTCACCGGCAGCGGGCTGCCGATCGCCTCGGCGAGCGCCGGGCTCACCTTCGTCGAGGGCGTCGCATTCGGACGGCGGCCGCGCGCCTCGAAGTAGCCATTGCGGCTGCGAACGCGCAGACCTGGACGCTTCACTCGGACTTCGATCTTGCGGAAACGGCCGTCGCGGCGCTCGTTCATCGAGTAATAGCCGAACATGTAGTAGCTGCTGTTCTCAGCGACGATGCGGTCGAAAGCGCCGTTGAGATCGTTGCGGTTGACGGCAGCGAATCCGCCGGTGCTCGTCGCGAGCACGCGCAGGCTGTCTTGCGAGAGACGCAGCTCGCTCTGCAGCGACTGTATGTTCGCGTCGCCAACCGTACTGCTCTGCGTGATGAGGTCCTCGTCGCCAACCGTGAGGCCGCGCGGGTCGATCGCGTAGATGCTCACGTTGCCCCGCGTCGCCGAGGCGATGGCATCCTGCGTATCCAACAACACCGCCGAGGCGGTCGATCCGAGCACGCCGGTCGCTTCGAAGATGTTGTAGTCGATGCCTTCACCGATCAGCAGCATCGCCTTGCGTCGACCGCGCACACCGGCCATGAACTCGGCGAGCTTGCGAACGTTGTTCATGACCGACCGCGCGCGAAACGCGCGATCCATCTGGTCGATGTCGTCGCCGGGCTCGAGCTGGTTGGTCTCGGGATTGACGCGCGCGCTCTCGATGCGCTGGATGGTCCCCGAGCGCAGCTTGCGCCCGTTGAACTTCTCGATCGCCTGGATCAGCAGACGGGGGTTGTTGGTGAAATCCTGCGAGGCATCAGACCGTCCGGTGTAGACGACCGCGGCGAGATCGTTGGTGCCGAAGTTCTGTTCGATGAATCGGCGCGCGGCGGCCTTGACGCGCGGCGTTCGGGTGAAGTCGGTGTGGACGTCGTCGAGGACGAGCAAATAGATGCGGCCCTCGAGATGTTCGTTCGTCTGCACGTCGGGCTCGATCGCCTTGCCCGCAAACAACGGCCGCTCGGCGCGCTCGATCGGAATGTTGACCAGCGAGAAGGCCGACACTTTCTGCGGCTTGCCGTCCTCGAGGACCTCGAACTCACCAGCCGTGAGGTCGGTGACCGGGTTCCCTTGCGCGTCGGTGATGAACGCATCAACCTCGACGTAATTCACCTCGACGCGGAAGGTGACCGGAGGCTGATCGACCGGCGTTTGCGGCGCCGGTGCCGGCTGCTGGGCGGCAAGCGCGGCACCAAGAACGGCGACGAGAATGGCAACCGTAAGTCGCTGTGTCATAAGTCCAACCAGGTCAGGGTGGCAGGGTCGATTATAGGCGTTCAGACCGCAGCCCGTTGTGCGGCGTCGTAAAGAACAACGTTCTGCGGCGTCCTAAGGAACAAGGAACCGCGCCGTATACTCACGCTATGGGACTCGATGTGGCCGCTGTACAGGAAGCTTTGCAGAAAGCAAACCTGGATGGTTGGCTGCTTTACGACTTTCATGGCTCCAACCCGATCGCCGCAGGTCTTGCCGGACTGACCGGCGGCGGACACATGACGACGCGGCGATGGTACTACCTGATTCCAGCGCACGGCCGTCCTCGCGGTCTCGTGCATGCGATCGAACGTCACAACCTCGATCAACTGCCCGGTGAAAAAACGGTGTATGCGGGACGGCAGCAGCTGGACATTGGTTTGACAAATCTGTTGCAGGGAATGCGCCGAGTCGCGATGGAGTACTCGCCGATGTGCGCCATTCCGTATCTTTCTCGCGTGGATGCTGGCACGGCCGAGGCCGTGCGGGCGAAAGGCATCGAAATCTTTTCCTCCGGGGACCTCGTCCAACAATTCGAGGCCGCATGGACACCCGCCCAGCTGGCCTCGCACCAGGTCGCGTCGGCCGCGCTCTACCGCATCAAGGACCGCGCCTTCGAATCGGCAGCGGCGGCGGTGCGTGCCGGGCGTGCGTTGAGCGAGTACGAATTGCAGCAGCAGATGGTTGAGTGGTTCGACGAAGAAGGATTGATCAGCGACTCCGCGCCCGTCGTCGCGGTGGATGCCAACGCCGGCGACCCGCACTATCTCCCATCGGTAGAACGGTGGCGCCCCATCTCGGCCGATCAGGTGCTGTTGCTCGATCTGTGGGGAAAGACACGGGAACCCGGCGCGGTGTTTGCTGACATCACATGGGTGGGCGTGACCGCTTCACGCGTACCGTCGGAAACGGCGCGCGCATTCAGCGCCATCGCCGAGGCACGGGATGCGGCGGTGACGCTGGTCGAGGATGCGGCCCGGAACGGGCGTGATCTCTACGGATGGGAAGTCGATCGAGCGGCCCGGCAGGTAATCGAGCAGCGAGGATATGGCGAATCGATTCTGCACCGCACCGGGCACAGTCTCGGCGAGAACGTCCATGGCAATGGTGTGCACATGGACGATTACGAGACGCACGACGATCGACGGCTCATTCCCGGCACGGGTTTCACCGTCGAGCCGGGCGTGTACTTCAAGACCTTCGGCGTGCGCACCGAAGTGAATGTGTTCCGTGGGGAGCACGAGGCGACGGTGACCGGCCCGCGGCAGCGGGATGTCGTAACGTTGTTGTAGGCCGAGTGTCGGGATTGTTCGACAATAGAGGCAGGCCCGTCCAAATTGACGGCCAGCCCGTCCGAAAGGACAGAGAAGTAAGAGGGTTTGGGAGGCACTGATGTCCAACCGCAGAATGACATGGTTTTACGCGCTGCTGATTGCGGTCACGTCCGCAGCGGCGGCTCTGGTGATAGCGTCGCGGCTGGGACTCTCACCGGAGTCATCCGCGCAGACGGTGGCGGCGCCGGCCGCGAACAGCACGCCGCTCACGGGTCCCGTCACGGCGACGACGTTCCGGGAAATTGCCAAGCGGGCGAGCCCGGCTGTCGTGAACATCCGCACTGAGTCGCGCCAGCGCACGCAGGACCTGAGCGATTTCTTCGGCGGCAGCGATCTCTTCGATCGCTTCTTCGGTCCGTCGGGTGGCGGGGGCGGCGGGGGTACCACACCCGGTGGTGGCCGCCGGCCGGAGAGCCGTCAACGCGATCAGGTGGTGCAGGCCGCCGGCACCGGCTTCATCATCGACAAGTCGGGTCTGATCCTGACCAACAATCACGTCGTCGAGGGCGCGTCGAAGATCAAGGTCTCGCTCTACGGCGAGGACGATGACCAGGAATACGATGCGAAGATCATCGGCCGCGATCCGCTGACCGACAGCGCGCTCATCGAGCTGACCGAGAAGCCGGATCACACGCTGCCGGCGATCGAGTTCGGTGATTCGTCGCAGATGCAGCCTGGTGACTGGGTCATGGCCATCGGCAACCCGTTCAACCTGTCTCACACGGTCAGCGTGGGCGTGATCAGCGCGAAGGAGCGTCCGTTCACCGTGGCCGAGGGCCGTTCGGCGCAGGTCCTGCAGACCGACGCGGCGATCAATCCCGGCAACTCCGGGGGTCCACTCCTCAACGTGCGTGGCGAGGTGATCGGCATCAACACCGCGATCATCGCCGACGGCCGTCAGTCGGGCAACATCGGCATCGGCTTCGCGATCCCGATTAACACCGTGCGTGATCTGCTGCCGCAGTTGCGCACCGGCAAGATCACCCGCGGCCGCATCGGCATCGGTGTCGAGGGGGTTTCTCGTGACGCCGTCGACGAATTCGGGTTGAAGGATCGCAAGGGTGCGGTCGTCAAGACTGTGTCGCCTGGCGGCGCCGCGGCCAAGGCCGGACTCGAACCGGGCGATGTGATCATTGCCTACAACAGCAAGCCCGTCGCCAGC
>Ga0111538_10007338_pt1 | contig 14876 bp, 10 predicted proteins | sample SoiMethybrSBSTD1_FD_79669 | JGI IMG/M metagenome (GOLD analysis project Ga0111538, IMG submission 79669) | Bulk soil microbial communities from a Populus tree surrounding site in Tennessee, USA - Soil MetaG P. TD hybrid SBSTD1 (version 2)... | ecosystem: Environmental > Terrestrial > Soil >... | reverse complement strand
CGGCGAGCGCGGGCCCGTTGACGGCCGCGAGCGTCGGCAGCGGACACCCGAGCAGCGTGTGGTGGAAGCGGTCGCTCGACGCCCACAGGCGCGCCGCGTGCTCCGGGTCGCCGAGGTTCCGGAACTCGCCCAGGTCGAAGCCGGCCGAGAAGACGCTCCCGGCGCCGGTGACGACGATCGCCTTGACTGCCTGGTCGCGGACGAGGCCGTCGACGGCCTCGCTCACCTCGTCGCGTAGGGCGATCGAGAGGGCGTTCTTCTTCTCGGGACGGGAGAGGACGATGGTCGCGATGCCGGCGTCGTCCACGCCGACGCGGATGGTGTCGGGCATGCCGTCGTTCATGCGCCCGGGGGCGGCCGTCGGACAAGGTACGCAAATGCATTTGACTCATGCGCCTGGCGTATGGATGGTCCCGGGCGTGGCGCGCATCTGGGACGCCGAGACCTTCGTGGCGGTCGTCCGCGCCGGGAGCCTCTCCGCAGCGGCGCGCCAGCTCGGCCGCTCGCAGCCGACGGTGAGCCGGCAGCTCGCCGCGCTCGAGGCGCGGCTGGGCGTCCGGCTGCTCGAGCGGACGACGCGGAAGGTACGCCTGACCGCGGCCGGACACGCGTACTACCAGCGCGGGACGTCCCTCCTCGATTCCGTGCGGGAGGCCGAGGAGTTCGTCGCCGACATGAGCGGCGCGCTTCGCGGAAGGTTGCGCGTCTCCATGCCGCCGACGTACGCGCGGCGGCGCGTCGCGCCGCTGTTGCCGGAGTTCGTGGCGGCGTACCCGGAGCTACGGCTCGAGATGGTCCTGACCGCCGAGCGGGCGGACGTCGTCGGAGAGCATTTCGACCTGGTCGTCCGGCTGGGGCCGCTCGACGACTCGACACTCGCGTGTCGCGTGCTGTCGAAGGAGCGCTTCGTCCTGTGTGCCGCACCGGCATACCTCGCCCGCGAGGGCGCGCCGGCGCGCGTCGCAGACCTGGCGAAGCGGAGATGTCTCGTCACCGAGACGTCGGGGCTGCGGAGCCGGTGGGTGTTCCTGGGGGCGGGGCGGCGTCACGCGGTGGACGTGCCCGCATGCGTCGTGAGCGACGACCTCGGGATGCTGCACGAGGCGGCGCGGGCGGGCGTCGGGCTCGGCGCGCTGCCGGAGTACCTCGTGGCCGACGACCTCCGGAGCGGCGCGCTCGTGAGAGTGCTGCCGCGCGAGCGGCTGCCGAGCTTTCCGGCGTACGCGCTGCTGCCGAGCGCGCGACACGTGCCGAGACGCGTCCGGGCGCTGGTGGATTTTCTGGCGGAGCGGCTGCGCGGAGCGTCGTAGGCGGTGAGCACTCTCGAGGTTCTCGCCCTATTGCATGTCAGCGTTGATCGTGGGGTGCGACGCCCACCTGGAGTGACTCGACCTGCGTCGCGAGCGCGTCAATCCGCCGCTGCACCCAGAGCGCGGCCGCCGCCTCGGCCCCCGAGTCGACGCTGCCGAAGCGATCCTCCCAGACCGGCATCTCGCGCGGGCCGTGTGCCGAGACGTCGCGAGAGCCGGTGATCACGTCCACTACGTACTGGTGTGAGAAGCGCGGCCCCATCGTCTCGGCGAGTCGAGTGAGATCGGGACCCCGAGCGCCGCCGCGGCCGTCCGCCCCATGGCATGGGGCACACGAGCGGAGGTAGTCCTCGCGCCCCCGCGCCGCGAGCTCCGCGCGGTCGAACGTCGGGAGCTGTGCCGGTGTACCGGCGCAGGCGCACACGACCGCCGCCACGAGGACGGCCAGCCCGCCCTTGGTCGTCCTGGACGATGCTCGGATCAGCGCCGACGCTCCGCGGACTCCAGCCAGAGCCGCTCCATGCACCGTTCCGGCATGACTAGGCAAATGCACGGCCACGCGCATGCGGCCGCGGCTCGCGGAATCGGGCCCTCGCGTTTCGCGATTGCGGAAAAACGGCCGCATGTCGTCGCGCACCTGGGACGAGCTCCAGCTCGGCCGACCGGCGCTATCCCGCTGCGGGCGCCAGCCGCACGCGCGCGTCGAGCACGATGGCGCCCGCTCCGTCGGCCTGGACGGCGACGGGGTTCAGGTCGAGCTCGCGCAGCTCGGGCACGATCTCGACGAGCGCGGACACGCGTCGTACGACGTCGATCAACGCCGCACGGTCCGCGGGCGGCTGGCCGCGGTAGCCGGTGAGGAGGCGCGCCGCGCGCAGACGGTCGAGCATCTCGCCGGCGTCCACGTCGCTCACCGGCGGCAGCCGATACGCCACGTCGCGCACCAGCTCGACGAGGACGCCGCCGACCCCGCAGAGGAGGAGCGGCCCGAACGTGGGGTCCGTGGTGACGCCGACCAGCGCCTCGACCCGTGTCGACACTTGGCGCTGCAGCAGGATGCGCTCGAGCACGAGCCCGTGCGTCGCGAGGCGCTCGCGCAGGACGCGCACGGCGTCCGTCACCTCCGCGGCCGATTCCAGCCCCAGGACGACACCACCGACCTCGGTCTTGTGCACGAGCCCGGCCGCGACGGCCTTCGCGACGAGCGGGTAGCCGAGTTGGTCCGCCGCGCCGGCCGCGCGCGCCGGCTCAACCTCCGCGGCCGCCGCCACGCCGATGCCGATGGCACGGAGGATCGTCTCGACGTCCGTCGGCTCGAGCCAGTGCGCCTCGGACGCGCCCTCCTGCACACGGTCGACGACTGCTCGCGCGGCGCTGACGGCGAAGGGCGAGAGCTTCAGCACCTCGCCGCGTGGGCGGCGGAGCCACCGGCCGTAGCGCTCGGCCGCGGCGAGCACCAACGCGGCGTTCTCCGGGAAGCTGTACGACGGCAGCGCGCCGCGCGGGCCCTGCGTCAACGCCGGCGGTGCGCCGCGCGCCGACATGAACACCGTGAGGACCGGCTTCTCACGCGGCACCCGCCCGGCGCCGGCCGCGATCGCCGCCGCGATCTCGCTCGGGTGCGACACCATGACGGGAATGTAGATGGCGACGACGGCGTCGACGCTGGCGTCGCGGCCCACGAGCTCGATGGCGTGCGTGAACTGTTCCGGCGTGGCCGACGCGATCATGTCGACCGGGTTGCCGAGCCCGGCCTGCGGCGGCAGGAGCCCACGAAGCGCCTCCACGGTCTCCTGGGCGAGGGACGGGAGCGTGAGGCCGTGCGCCTCGCACGCGTCAGCGAGGAGCACCCCGGGGCCGCCCGCGTTCGTCACGACGGCCACGCGCGGGCCGGGCGGCGGCGGCTGGGTCGCCAGCAGGGCCGCCACGTCGAGCAGCTCCTCCAGCGTCGCGGTGCGGATGACGCCCGCCTGCTCGAACAGCGCGTCGATCGCGACGTCGAGGCTGGCGAGCGCGGCGGAATGGCTGGACGCCGCCCGCGAGCCGGCCGCCGAGCGGCCGGACTTGACCGCGACGATGGGCTTGCGCCGGGCCACCTCCGGCGCGAGGCGGGCGAAGCGGCGCGGATTCCCGAAGCTCTCGAGGTAGAGGACGATCACCCGCGTGTTCGGGTCGTCCGCCCAGTAGGAGATCAGATCGTTCCCGGACACGTCGGCCTTGTTGCCCACCGAGACGAACGAGGAGATGCCGACGTTCAGCGCCTGCACCTGATCGAGGATCGCGAGGCCGAGCGCCCCGCTCTGCGTCAGCATCGCCACGTTGCCCGGGGGCGGCCAGCTGTCCGCGAAGGTGGCATTCAGCGACACCGCGGGATCCGTGTTGAGCACCCCGAGGCAGTTCGGGCCCACCATGCGCATGCCGGAGCCGCGCACGAAGTCCCGCAGCCGGCGCTCGACGGCCCGTCCCTCGGAACCCGTCTCGGCGAACCCGGACGAGATGACCACCAGGCCCTTCACGCCGGCACGCGCGCAGTCGGCGACGGCCGCCTCCACGGCGGCCGCGGGAACCGCGATCACGGCGAGGTCGACCGGCTCGCCGACGGCGGCGACGGTCGGATGGGTGCGACGCCCGGCCAGCTCGCCCGCCGCAGGATTGATGGGGTGGATAGCCCCGCGGAAGCCGCGCCGGATGACGTTCTCGAGCAGCGCATGACCGATGGAGCCGGGGCGGCGCGAGGCTCCGACGATGGCGACCGAGCTCGGCGCGAGGATCGCCGCGATGCTGCGCGCGGCCGCCTCGCGCTCGCGGCGGTCGTGCGCGGCCGCCGCCTCCGGCGTCTCCTCCGTAGGGAACGACACGCGGAACACGCCGTCGGCGAGGGCGCGGCGCACCCTGAAGCCGCTCGCGCCGAACACGTCCAGCATCTGGTTGTTCTCGCCGAGCACGTCCGCCTCGAACTCGACGACGCCGTGGTCCCGGGCGATGACGGCGAGGTGCTCGAGGAGCGCGGTTCCGATCCCGCGCCCCTGGTGCTCGTCCAGCACGGCGAACGCGACCTCGGCGCGGCGGGCGTCGGCCGTCGTGGCCTCGAAGCGTCCGACCCCGATGATCCGCTCGTCGCCTCCATCGAGGAGCGTCGCGACCAGCCCCACGCGGCGGACGAAGTCCAGCTCGGTGTAGTGGGTGAGCTCGCGCTCCGTGAGGTGCTTCTTCACGCCGTGGAAGCGGCGGTACACGGACACCGGGCTCAGGCCGGTGAAATGGGCGAGCAGCCGCGGCCGGTCGTCCGCACGGATCGCCCGGAGGTGGATCGACCCCCCATCCCGCAGCACGACGTCGGCGTGGTACTGGCGAGCGTCGAGGGACACGAGGGCCCGATTGGCCCAAAGTGGCCAGGCAGTCAACGCCGCGATCCCGATCGCGCGGTGACGTCCAGCAGCGTTCGTCTTCGCAAGAGCGCAAGTCGCGGCCGTCTCGCCGTAGACGCTGCGCCGCCTACCGCCCCCCGTACCCCCGGCTCGCGGGGGCGACGAGCGCAAGCGCAGCCGCGAGCGTGCAGGCCCACGAGAAAGCGTCCCCGACACGCGTGTAGGGCGTCGCGCCGTCGAGCGGTACCACTTCCGCGGAAACGACGGCGGGCTCGTCGCGAGGCGCCGCAGCGACGACGGCGCCGCGCGGGTCGACGACGGCGGTCAGGCCCGAGTTGGTGACGCGCACGAGGAAGCGCCGGGTCTCGATCGCGCGTAGCAGCGTCGCGCGGAAGTGCTGCTCCGTCGCCGCGCGCGGGCCGAACCAGTCGTCGTTCGAGAGGTTCACCAGGAACTCGGCGCCTGCGAGCACCGCATCGCGAGCGGTGTCGGGGTAGATGCCCTCCCAGCAGATGGAGGTGGCGAAGCGTACGCCGTCGATTGCGAAAAGCGGCAGTGAGTCGCCGGCGGAGTACGCCTCCTCGATGCCCAGCCATCGCGGCAGCCCCCCGGGGAGGAGCCAGGTCGACATCTCGCCGAACGGCACGAGGTGCCGCTTGTCGTAGAGGCCCCGCACCGCCCCGGCGGAATCCAGGAGGTAGGCGGAGTTCCGCGTTGCGGCGCGGTCGGGCGCGAGCATCACGGTGCGCGGCGCACCGACGACGAGCGCCGCCTTCGTGTCGCCGAGCGCGCTCGCGATCGTGCGCAGGATGCTCGGGTTCGCATCCGGAGAGATGCTGACCGCGGTCTCGGGGAGCACGACGAGATCCGGGCGCGAGCCGGCCGCCTGCGCGATGAGCGCACGATAGCGCGCGAGCGCATCGGGAACGTGCGGCAGCGCGTACCGCCAAGCCGCCGGCACCGCGCCCTGCACGAGCGCGACGCGGATGCGCGCGCCCGGAATGTCTCCCCAGCGCGCCATCGCCCGTTCGCCGTAGGCATACGCCAGAGCGGTCACCAGCGCCGCGCCGAGCAGCGCGACGCCGAGCGGGCGCCGGGCAGCCGAGGCGCGATCGGTCGCCGCCGTGGCGACGGCCGCGCTCACGAGCGCCAGGACGAACCCCGTACCCGCCGCGCCGGCGACATCGGCCACCTGCAGCCAGGGCAGATGGCTCGTCTGCGAATGGGCGAGCAGCACCCACGGCATGCCGTGACCGATGCGCGCGCGGCCGAGCTCGGCCGCGACCCAGGCGGCGGCGAGGACGAAGAGGCGCGCCGGCCGGCCACGCCAGCGCCGCTCCAGCACCGCCGCATAGGCCGCGAACGCCGCCATGTGCAGCGCACCCGTGAGCTGCGGAACGGCGAAGGCCTCGGCAGCCGCCAGCCAGACCGGGTGACGCGCGCGCACGAGCGCCTCGTAGACGGACGGGCTCGTAAGCCCGTTGAAGGCGATCGTCCCGGCGATCCAGCCGAGGAGCCCCGCGCGTAGAAGGCTGGCCTCCCGGACCGCGAGCACGAGTGGCGCGAGCGCAACGAAACCGAGCCAGCCGACGCCGAGCGGCGGCTGCGCGGCCCAGTAGAGGAGCCCGGCCGCAGCCGCCAGCGCGACGGCCCGCGTTGTGGCCGCGGAGGGCATTCGATAAGCACGACCTCGGGTGCTCGATCGCTTCGAGACCGTCGCCGAGAAGTCGATCTTCGTCGGGTTGATCACGCTCCTCGTGGGCGCCGTGGCCATTGCGATCGCGTCCGTCGCGACGCAGATCGGCAGGCCCTCGCCCGGGTTCGTCGTCTGGCAGAACCTCATCGTGCCGGCAATCGGACCGATCGGGGACGGGACGGTCGAGGTACCACAGCGCAGCGTCGTCGTCGCGGTGGACGGCGGCCCGGTGGCCGACGCCAACGCGCTCAGGCGGCATCTCGCGACGCGCCCCCTGGGTGCGGTCGTGACCTACGACTTCGTCCGCGGCCGGGAGCGCCTTCGAGCCGGCGTCCCCGTCGCCGCGCTACGCTGGTGGGGCGTCGCGCCCGTCTACCTGCCTTACCTGCTCGAAGGCGTCGCGCTCCTGGCGACGGCGATCGTCGTGTTCCTCTTCAAGCCGCAGGAGCCGGCCGCGCGCGGCGGCGTCGCGCTGGGCCTCACCTCCGGCCTGATGCAGCTCCTGGCGCTCGACCTCTTCTCCGGCGCGTGGCTCCAGCGCATCTATTTCTGCGCGGAGTCGATGGTGCCTGCAGCGCTCCTGCACTTCGCCCTCTCCTTCCCGGAACCGAAGGCGGTGGTGCGGCGGTATCCGTGGCTCATCGCCGGGCTCTACGCCGCATGCATCCCGTTCGCAGTGCTGCAGAACCTGTTCCTCACCACGAACGCCGTCCGGCATCTCGCCGTGAACAGCTGGGTGTACGCGGCGGACGGGTTGGCGGGCGTCGCCTCGATGGCACTCCTCATGCATGGCTTCGCGACTGCGCGCACGTCGCTCGCGCGCCAGCAGGCCAAGGTGGTGCTCATCGGCATGGTGGCCGTGATCTTCGTGCCCGCGCTCGGCCTCTTGGCGATCGTCGTCGCGGGGCTCGACCTGCCGATGAGTGCCCTGACGCCGTTCCTCCTGCTCTATCCGGCCTCGATCGCCTATGCGATCGTCCGCCACGACCTCTTCCACGTCGACCGCTACCTCCGGCTGGGTGTCGTGTGGGCGGCGCTGACGGTCGTGGTCTTCCTCTCCTACGCGGCCGTGGCGCTCGTCGGACAGTCCTGGCTCGGCGCGGGCGCACGGGCGCCCAGGCTGCTCGTCCCCCTCTACGTCGTCACCATGCTGCTCGTGGCGAATCCCCTGCGCGCGCGCATCCAGGCGGGGGTCGACCGCCTCTTCTATCGCCAGCATTACGATTACCGCGCGACCGTCGACGCGACGAGCCGGGCGCTCGCGTCCGTGCTCGATACGGACCGAATCGCCGCCACGGTGCTCCGCACGCTTACCGACGTGATGGCGGCGGAATGGGCGGTGCTGGTCGTCCGGGTGGGCGAGGATGCCCCGCCGCGCGTGCACGGACAGCCGGCCGAGCGGGCAGCCGCGGCAGTCCGGCTGCTGCACGAGGGGGACGCGACGCTCGCGGGGCTCCAGGCGACGCTCAGCCTTCCGCTCCGCTTCGAGACGCGGCCGGTGGGGCTCCTCCTCGCGGGGGCCAAGCTCTCCGGCGCGTTCTACGGGGAAGACGACCGCGCCCTCCTCGACACGCTGGCGAATCAGAGCGCGCTCGCCCTGACGAACGCGCACGCCGCAGACGTGATTCGTCGCACGCAGGCCGAGCTGGCGGAGGCGGAGCGGCTGGCTGCCGTCGGCGAGCTGGCGTCGGCCGTAGCGCACGGCATCCGCAATCCCCTCGCGGGTATCCGCGCCTCCGCCGAGGTCGCTCGCGACGAGCTCGGTCGCGACGGCGGCGAGCTGCGCGAGAGCCTCGACGACATCATCGGGGAAGCCGATCGACTCGAGACGCGCGTGCGAACGATCCTCGATTTCACGCGGCCGATCGCGCTCGATCCCGTGCCGGGCGACCTGGGCGCCTTCGTCCACGCGTTCGCCGACGGCTTTCGTTCGCGCGTGAGACCCGGCGTCCGCATCCAGGTGGACGTCACGCCCGGGCTGGCGGCGGTCGCGTTCGACCGCGCGGCGCTCGGCGAGGTGATCGAGACGATCGCCGTGAACGCGCTCGAGGCCATGCCGGGGGCGGGCACGATCACGCTCCGTGCCGCACTCGAGACCCGCGACGGCACGGGCGTCGACGCGGTCGTCAGCGTGAGCGATACCGGACCGGGGATGGAGCCGGCCACGGCGTGCCGCGTGTTCGACCTCTTCTATACGACGAAGGCTGCCGGCACCGGCGTCGGGCTCGCGATGGCCAGGCGACTCGTCGAGCGGCAGGGCGGAACGATCGCCGTCGAGAGCGCGCCGGGCGCCGGCGCCACCTTCCGGATCCGTCTGCCGCTCGCAGGACCCGTCAGCGCGTGCAGCGCGTGACCGTGGCGGCGCGATTCGGCGCGCACGCGTGGTCGCCGAAGAACGCGCTGCTGCCGACGCCCACGCCGAGCGTCACGATGGGCACCGTCGGCGACAACGCGGCGAGATCGACTCCTCGTACGCGCAGGCGTATCGCGTAGGTCGTCGTGCCCTGCAGGCGCCGGACGACCATGCGGGTGATCCGCGCGCCGCCGACGGGGGGCGCGTCCTGGAAGCGGAAGGAGCTTCGACTCGCGTTCGCCACCATCGTGCCGGGCGCGAGGGTGCGTGCGTAGACGGTGGTGCCGCCCGCCGTGAGCCCGACGACGAACGTCTCGGCCGCGAAATCGACCTCGGCACCGGCGTCCAAGAGTGTCACGACGTCGAGCCCGGCGCGCGGCGGGAGCCGGCCGAAGCGGAGCCGCGTGCGCCCTGCGCCGAGCGAGCCCGATCCGCCGCTTCCCGGCCCGGCGGCGAGGTCGACGCGAATCCCCCCCGCCGGGGCGCCCGCGCGCGTGGCGATCACGTGCTCGGCGAGGGACGCGGCCGTCGCGGCCCCGGCGTCGTCGAGCAGCACGGTGACCGCGCGCGCGCTCGCGTATGCGAGCGGCTCGCGCTGCGGATCGCCGTCGGCGTCGGGCGCGACGATGCGCAGGCGCGGCCCCGCCTCGAGCACGACGGCGTAGCCCCCCGACGGCGGATCGGTGGCGTTGCCGAGGCGGTCGACCACGAAGCAGTCGATGGAAGCCGCGCCGCCGGCCCCGTCGTTGGCGAGCGCGATCTCATCGAGCGCCTCGTAGAGCACCCGCGTCGACGCTGGACCGACCGCCGGCACGAGGCGCCGCGCCGGCGACGCGACGAACGTCGCCGCGTCGACCGCGCGGCCGCACGCGACGCCGGATGCCACGCCGCCGTTGCCGCGCAGCAGATCGACCGTCGGATCCGAGCCATCGAGCGCGAGGGCATAGGGCGTCCCCAGGACCGGATGGTTCGGCGCGGGCGAGAAGACCTTCTCGAACTCCAACTCGAAGTCGGTGAGCAGCTCCGAGGGCACCGGGCCGCCGAGACCGTTGCTGCCGATGATGCGGTCGGGGTCGAGCGGCGGCATATAGGGAAGGCGCGTCGCGACGAACGGGCCGTCGAAGTAGAGATACGGCGTCGTCCCAGTCGTTGCGCCGCCGGCGACGACGATGCCGAGGCCGCCGGCGCTGGCGGGAGCGCCCGCGTAGAGCGCGAGCGACGCGGTCGCGACGCCGGCCGCGAACGACGCGGTCTGGCGGCCCGCCGGGACGAGCAGTTCCTGCCGCTCCACCTCGTCGTCGGCGTCGCCGTCCGCGGCCGTCGGGCCGATGACGCCGTCGCCGTCGAGGTCCGCATACGCGACGGCGAGGAACGGCCGCCCGTCGAGCTCGGGCCCCGCGATCGGGTTGCCCGCCGCGGCGGGAGGCGCACCGTCGGAGAGGATGCCCTGGACCGTGACCTGGTCGCCGCTTCCCGTCGCGGCGCCTCCGGCCGTGACGGCCGGCGCGCTCGCGACGCCCGCGTGCGGCGCGGGGATGGGGCCGCCGGCGTACCCTCCACCCGTCCGGACGACGAGGTCGACGTCGCCGACGAGGCCGGGATCGATGACGTCGTCGTCCGTGCCGTATTTGGCGTCGGGACCCGGGTAGACCAGCGGGACGCCGGGCAGGATCACGTACGGCGTGCCGGCGGCGGGATCGACAGGATCCCCCGCGAAGATGGGGAGAACGGCTCCGGACGGGACCGTCGCATACAAGACGAGAAGCGCCGCCCACGAGATCGCCGCACGCGCCGTCATGGCACCGTGACCGAAAGCGTATTGCTGACGAAGCCCGCGCCGTCGTAGACCGCGTACAGAACGACCGACGCCGTGCCGGGTGCGAAGCCGGGCGGCAGCACGACCGTCACGCGGTCGGCACGGAAGAGCGTCAGCGCGGCCGGCGCACCCGCCGGCGCACCCTGGGACAGGAGCGCGGGAACCTCGCCCGCGTCGAGTCCGTTCGCGAGGAGCGACGCGGAGCCGTCGACGACCGCGCCCGCGTGGTCGAAGCGGGCGAAGTGCGTGCCCTGGAACACCACGAGGCCCGCCGGGAAGACCCCCTCGACGACGTCCTCGAAGTTGAACGAGCCCCGCAGCTCGACCACGCGGCCGCCGGCCGGGGCCGCGAAGGCGTCGGCGGATGCCACGGTGAGGAGCGGCGTGCTACCGCCGGCATGCGTCCCGACTGGCGCCGCAGCCGCGAGGCAGCCGAGCAGGATCAGCATTGCGCGCTGGAGTTTCAAGGTCGTCCGTCTCGCCATTCGTCCGCAATCGCCGTGCCACCGCGCGCACCGTCCCGAGGGCCCGCCGCCCTCGCCGACGGAAGCCCACCAGCGGGGAATTTCGCGCAGCTGGGGCATCTCGCGCAGCTCATTGTCCGAGCCCGAATTTCTCCATGCGATAGCGGAGCGTGTCACGCGATACGGCCAACAGCCGGGCGGCCTTCGTCTGATTGCCTCCGGAGTGCTCGAGCGCGGCGACGAGAAGAGCACGCTCGACCGCCTCCAACGAGAGGCCCGCTTCCGGGAAGTCGATGCGCACCTGCCCGCCGGGCGCCGCGGCGATGGACGGCGACGCGGCCGCGCGCGGCAGGCCGAGATCGTCGACCCCGACCGAATCGCCATCCGTGAAGAGCACGACACGCTCCAACACGTTCTGGAGCTCGCGCACGTTGCCGGGCCACCCGTAGCCGCGGAGAGCGTCCTCGGCAGCCTTGGAGAGCTGCCGGACCGGCATGGCATAGCGACGACTCGCCTGCTCCAGGAAGATGCGCGCCAGCGTGACGGCATCGTCGGCGCGCTCCCGGAGCGGTGGGATGCGCACTACGGCCACGGAGAGCCTCTGGTAGAGATCTTCGCGAAACTCACCCAGCCGCACCGCGGCCTCGAGGTCGCGATTGGTCGCGGCCACGACCTGTACGTCGATCTGCCGCGCGACGCTTGCGCCGACGCGACGCACCGTCTTCTCCTCGACCACGTTCAGGAACCGGGTCTGCAGCGCCGGCGTCACGTGGCCGATCTCGTCGAGGAAGATCGTCCCACCATCGGCCGTTTCGAAGAGGCCCGGCCGCGCGGTCTTCGCATCGGTGAACGCGCCGCGCTCGTGGCCGAAGAGCTCGGCCTCCACCAGCTGCTCGGGGAGCGCGGTACAGTTGACCTCGATGAACGGACCATCGCGTCGCCCGCCGCTGGCATGGAGCGCGCGAGCGACGTGCCCCTTGCCCGCCCCCGTCTCCCCGAGCAGGAGCACCGTGGGAGCCGCGCCGCGCTGGCTCGTGGCCCGTGCGAGGCGCGTGACGATCCCGCGCAGGTGCTCGATCGCAGGCGACTCGCCGAGGATGGTCGCCGCCGCGGCCTCGCGCTCGCGGTAGTACGCGACCTCGCGCCGGACCTGTGCGGCATCGCGTGCGCGGCTCACGCGCAGCCGGATCTCGTCCAGGTCGAACGGCTTCAGCACGAAGTCGCGCGCGCCCTGCTGCATCGCGCGCACTGCATCGGCGACCGAGCCATAGGCGGTCATCATGATGACCGCGGTCTCGGCATCCAGGGCGAGCAGCTTCGGCAGCGCTTCGAGGCCGCTGCCGTCCGGCAGGCGCAGGTCCATCAGGACCACCTCGGGGTGCGCCTCCTCGGCGAGGCGCATCCCGTCGGCGATCGTGCCCGCGTGGAGCGTATTGAACCCGTGACGCGTGAAGGTCTTCACGAGGTTTCGGGCGAGAACCACTTCGTCCTCGACGACCAGCAGCGTCGCCATGCGCGGCCTAGCTGTATGGCGCGGCGGACGCGCGGACAAGTGTCACGGGCGGGAAACACGCACGGCCTGCGGCGCCGTGACGCTCGGCGGCAACCCCGAGCCCCGCACCGTCCGGCCCGCGTCTCCACCGCGCCTTTCGGCACCCTGGGTCTTTTGGCCCAGCGATGCCTCACGCCCGACGCGGGTCGCCGCCGGCGTCGAGACGAGGGCGCGTCGCCTCGGACGTTCAGCGCGGAGGTCGAATGGCCCCTAGTTTGCTGTAGCGCTGAAGTCGCGCGCGGGTGTACATCCATCCCAAAGGAGGCCGATCATGTCGCGCTCGTTCGTCGCCGTCGCGTTCCTCGTGCTCGTACAGGTCGGGCCAACCGTCGCGAGTGGCCCGCTCGCGAATCCCATCCACCGCATCATTCGCCCCGGGAAGGTCCACATCTCCCTGCAGCCGGTGGCGTCGGGCATGAACGCGCCCAACTGGGGCATCGCGGCCCCTGGCGACGCCGCGCGCCTCTTCGTCTGCGACCAGACGGGCATACTCTACGCGGTCACACTCGCGGACGGCACGAAGACGGTATTCCTCGACGCGTCGGCCCTGCTCGTTCCGCTCGGCATCGGCGGGCCGGGTAGCTACGATGAGCGCGGGCTTCTCGGCTTCGCGTTCCACCCGAACTACACGACGAACGGCCTCCTCTACACCTATACGTCGGAGCCGGTGAACGGCGCCGCCGACTTCTCGACCATGCCGCCCATGACCGCCGCCGACCACCAGAGCGTGGTCAGGGAATGGCACGTCAACAACCCCACGAACCCGGCATCGGTCGTGATCCGATGAGCACGCGGGTGGTGGTGCGCATCGACAAGCCGCAGTTCAACCACAACGCAGGCGGGCTGAACTTCGGACCCGACGGCATGCTCTACGTCTCGCTCGGGGACGGCGGCGGCGCCGACGACGAGGACGGAATTCCCTTCGTCGCCGGGCCGACGGTCGGCCATGGGCCCACGGGCAACGGGCAGAATCCGGGCACGATCCTCGGCAAGATCCTGCGTCTCGACACCGCCGGGAACACCTCCGCCAACGGCCAGTACGGCATCCCGGTCGACAACCCATTCGTCGGCCAGATGGGATTCCTCGGCGAGATCTACGCCTACGGCTTCCGCAATCCGTTCCGCTTCTCGTTCGACCGCCTGACGGGAGATCTCTGGGTCGGCGACGTCGGACAGAACAAGGTCGAAGAGGTGGATGTCGTCGTCGCGGGAGGCAACTACGGCTGGCGGCTGAAGGAGGGCAGGTTCTACTTCGACTCCAACGGGCCGACGGCCGATGGGTTCGTGACGAACATGAATCCCGGCGTACCGCCCGGGCTGATCGACCCGGTGGCCCAGTACGATCACGACGAGGGCATCGCGCTCATCGGCGGCTTCGTCTACCGCGGCAGCGCTCTGCCGCAGCTCCAGGGCCACTATGTCTTCGGCGAGCTGGCGAGGTCGTTCTCCAGCGACGGCCGCCTCTTCTATCTGCGCCGGAAGGACATCGTGCGAGACGGGCGCACGGTCCGGAGCTCTCCCGCCGAGTTCCGGCTGGAGGGACAGCCTGCGCTCGGCCTCTTCCTCCTCGGCTTCGGCGAGGACGCCAGCGGCGAGATCTACGTCCTCGCGAGCAGCACGGGCGTCCCCTCGGGCGGGACCGGCGTCGTCCTCAAGATGGTGCCGCCGAGCTGAGTCTCGGCTGGGGGAATTCCCCCGGGACACGGGGCACTTCCCACAGGTCTGTCCGCTCCCTGGCGAGAAGCCGGCCGCATCCGCGGGGCATGGCCTTTGCTCTTCCCTGCACGGACTGGGCGAACCGGCCCCGAAGGGCCCGAGGAGGACACTCATGCGAACGAGAACCATACTGATGCAGACGATCGCCACGCTGGCGCTGGTCGCTGCGACTGCAGACGCACGCGTCCGGATCCGGACGCCGCTCGCGCCGACGCCGATCGCCGCCGACGCCAGCGGCCGGGCGCGGCTCAGCGTCGTCAGCCCGAGCGAGGGCCGCTTCGACGTCATCCTGCACGGCCTCGCACCCGACGCGAGCTACGAGATCATCGTCGGGGACGTTCGGGTGGCCACGGTGGTGACGAGCGGTGGGGGCAAGGGCCGGGTGCGCTTCCGGACGCGCCCACGCGGAGACGACCTCCCGCTCGGATTCGACCCGCGCGGCGCCACCCTCGTCGTACGCGACAGTGACGGCGCGGACGTCCTCGTCGCCACGATCCCGCTCGTCGGCAACGACGATGAGAACGAAGGCGATCTGGTCTGCTGTATCCCCGACGACTCGGGCCCGAAGTGCGAGGACCGGACCCAGACCGAGTGCGACGCG
>Ga0111538_10007336_pt1 | contig 14881 bp, 16 predicted proteins | sample SoiMethybrSBSTD1_FD_79669 | JGI IMG/M metagenome (GOLD analysis project Ga0111538, IMG submission 79669) | Bulk soil microbial communities from a Populus tree surrounding site in Tennessee, USA - Soil MetaG P. TD hybrid SBSTD1 (version 2)... | ecosystem: Environmental > Terrestrial > Soil >... | reverse complement strand
GGAAAGACCGTCGGCGGGAACTTCATGACGAGATCATAGAAGCGAGCCCAGTCCTGGAGGTCCTTCGCCGCGTATCTCGCCTTCGCCGGGACCGGATGCTGACGCCCCTCGTAGACCGACGGGTTCACGGTGTTGAAGATCCCGCCTACCAGGATCGGCCGCCACACGAGCTCCGCGTCGTGGCGGCGGCAGAGCTCCTCGATGCGCGTGAACGCGAGATACGTCCACGGGCTCGAGTAGTCGTAGAAAAATTCGACGCGCGCCATGACGCGGACCATCGGGCATCGCTGCTGGGGCGTCAAGGCGTCGCTTGACCGCAAACAAGCACGCCGGCAGAAGCGCGAGCAATGTCGCTCGGCGCGACGCGACCGACGCTCGCGGTCGTCGTCCTTGCAGCCCTGACCCTTGGGGCGCTCCCCGCCCGGGCCAAGAAGGCGAAGCCCGTTCCCTGCGCCGGAGGCGTGTTCACCTTCGCCGCCTCGGACGCCGCGGCCCTGGAGCAGGCGCTCGGCCGGCCAGCATCGGCGTTCGCCCTGAGCCCTACGGCGCTACAGATGGCCGACTGTTCGGGCACCGCTCGCATGAAGGCCAAGCGCAAGGCGACGGCCTTCAAGGCGCGGCTCTCGAGCTGTGGCGCGCTCACGAACATCAAGCTGCGCGGGGCCATCGCCAGGCCCGCGTGCAGTGAGCTGCGCGCGACGCTCGCCGCGAAGCGCACCAGAGCGGTCCGGCTCACGGCCACGCGCGGCAACCCGCGGACGACGCGCGAGCTGATCGCGCGGGCGCTGGCGGAGGGCCGAATCGACTATCCGACGTCCCTCCTCTACCGGACGTGGGCGTTCTTCCTCGACGGGCAGCTGCCGCCGGAGTTCGACGCGCCGGGGCTGGGTTCGGAGGACACGTCACTCTTCGCGGAGATCCGCGATGCCTGGGCAGCGTTCCCGGCGGACATCCAGGCCGCCCTGACACCCTACCGCGCGCGGCCGGACGACCCGATCAGCCCCTTCGGTCCCGCATCGTCGGTGGGCGCCCGGTCGCGGGTCCTGCCGCAGGAGGTCGCGGAGCGACGGTGTCCCAACTACTGGACGCATCTCGACGCCGCGGAGGCCGACGTCCGGGTGTGGGACTGCAGCTCCGGCGATCCGGCTGCCGATGCGGCGTTCCTCGGCGGGATCGCCGCGATCTTCGACAAGCACTGGCCGATCATGACGGGCGACATGGGCCCGCCCGTCCCAGACGACGGTGTCGGCGGCAGCCCGGCCATCGACGTCTATCTGATCAACACCGGCGATTGCATTCGCCGTGCAAGCGTCTGCCGCGCGCTCGAGCCCGAGGGCCCCGGGAAGCCGGCCCCCGTCGCACTCGCGGTGCACGCGGCGCCGTTCACGTCGGCCGGCAGCGGTGAGCGGTCGAGCGGCTTCATCATCTTGAAGCGCGAGCGCGCCGCCAACGCCGATCTGGAGTTCGAGTCCGACGTGGTCCACGAGTTCTTCCACGTCCTCCAGTTCGCGCATACCAGCAGGGCGGGAAACCGTGTCGGCGAGAATTGGGTGGAGAGCTTCTTCACCGAGGCGTCGGCCAAGTGGTCGGAGTGGATGTACGTCCCGGCACAGAGCGCCACGACGCACGGGTGGTGGACCGGCGAGTGGATCGGCTCGCCCGGGTCGTTGCTCCTGACGAACGGCCTGCACGAGTACGGCTCGTACATCTGGCCGTTCTTCATGCAGCAGCAGAACCGGGCGCCCGAGCGGATCTTCGCGGCGTGGGCCGCGGCGAGTGGCGCCGCGGGTGCCGACGCCGTCGACGCCGCCGTGGACCAGCAGCTCGCGTTCACGACGAACTTCCGCATCTTCGCCATCCGGAACCTCAACTGGAAGCCGCCCGGGAATCCGCTCGAGACGGTGTTCGGCGACCTCGATACGAATTTCCCCGGCGAGGAGCACCCGGTCATCGACCAGCTCGATGGGATCATCGCGAGCGGCATCGATCGCGCGGCCACGGCCCTGAACATCCCGAACCTCATGGCCCACTACGAGCATTTCGAGGTGACGGACGACGTGACGCACGTCGTCTTCGACTTCGAGGTGCAGCCCCAGGCCGCACTCGACGTGGATGCCGTCGTCAAGGTCGACGGCACCTGGAAACGCGTCCGGTCGGAGGGCAACCGGCGGCTCGAGTTCTGCCGCGACGACCCGGAGGAGCGCGTCGACGAGATCGTGCTCGTGCTGAGCAACCACGCGCGCGAGCGCGACGGCGCCGGCCAGCCCGGGAAGCTCACCGGCACGTACTTCCTCTCGACGAACACGCCGTGCTCCGACTGGAGTGGAACCATCTCGTACGTGGAGACCCTCGTCGAGAGCTCGGACGAGACGAATTTCCCGTACCGCGACGTTTTCACGCGGAACGCCCGCCGCACGCACACCTGGACGATCATCTCGAGCGGGCCGGTGAACCTCTTCGGGCAGACCGTCGAGGGCCTGAGACTCGCCTGGGAGGGCTCGGTCGAGCAGACGGACTTCTCGAGCGAGACGAACCTGAGCGGAGGCTGTCTCGCGGGCGCGGTGATCAGCACCACCAGGACCGTGCAGGGGCAGGGTTCGGGTCAGCGCGACGTCGCCATCTTCCCCGGCGGCGAAGGCATCGTCGGCATCAGCCCCGTCGACACCGAGCCCCTGTCGTTCGATGCCACGATCACGCAGACGGTGACCTACTGCCCGTCCGACAACGCGAGCTTCACGTCGACGGAGCGGGTCTACGACAACCCGATCTTCCTCCTCGGCGGCCGGCCGCTCACCGCGACCCCCGGCAATCCGAACCTCTTCCAAGGGACGTGGACGGCGGTCCACGACGAGCAGCCGCGGCCGGGGGGCTCGTCGGTGATCGACGCGACGTTCAACTGGTCGCTCCAGCGGCGACCCTGAGCCGAAGCGGCGTGGCGCCGGAACGCACCGAAAGTGCCCTCGACTCTTCCTCGGGCGCCGTCTACATAACGACCATGCGAACGCTCCTCTGCTCGATCGCCCTCGCCGCCTCGCTGCTCGCGCTCGACGCGCGTGCGGAGTCTGCGGCGCCCGACTTCACCCTCCGCGACCTCGACGGCGGCACGGTCAACCTGGCCGACCTCCGCGGAAAGGTCGTCGTGCTCGAGTGGTTCAACCCGGAATGTCCGTTCGTGCAGAGGTCGCACACCGAGGGATCACTCGTCGGCATGGCGAAGCGGCACACGGCCAAGGGCGTCGCCTGGTACGCCGTCAACTCCAATGCGCCCGGAAAGCAGGGCTCCGGCGTGGAGGCGAACCGCAAAGGGCAGTCGGCCCTGCGCGTGGACAACCCCGTCCTCCTCGACGAGACGGGCGTGGTCGGCAAGGCGTACGGCGCCACGAACACGCCGCACATGTTCGTGATCGACGCGGCGGGGAACCTCGTCTACAGCGGCGCGATCGACAACTCGCCCGACGGCGAGGGGAAGTCCCCCGAGGGCGGCACCCTCGTCAACTACGTCGACCAGGCGCTCGAGGACGTCACCGCGAAGCGGCCCGTCCGTACCCCGAAAACGAAGCCGTACGGATGTTCCGTCAAGTACGGGAGCTGAGCGGCGTGTGGGCCCTCGTCTGCCTGGCGCTCCTGGCAGGCGCCGCCGTCGCCGCGCCGCCCCCCGCCCCTAACGGCTCGACACGCGCCGAGGACAGCGAATGGGTCGCCTCCGGCACCGTGGCGCGCGCCGTCCAGGAGTCTCCGGCCACGCTCGACGTGGAGCTCGTCGCCCGCGGCGGCTTCCACGTGAACGAGGAGTATCCGCTCAACTTCCAGCCCGCGCCCTCGGCCGCCGCGGACTTCGCAAAGCCGAGGTTCGATCGCGCCGACGGGCTCGTCCTCGAGCCGTGCGCGGCGGGCGTACGCGAGGCGTGCCGAGCGCGGCTTCCCATCGCGTTCACCCCCCGAACGGCGGGTGCGGTCAGCGTCGGCGGCACGCTCAGCTTCTCGGTCTGCAGCGCCGAGAAGTGCCTCATCAGGAAGGTCGATCTCGCCGTGCCGGTCGAGGTATCTCCGCGCTGAATGCGCGTCGCGCTGCGCTACCGCCGGGCTCTCCTGCTGGGGGCGATTCTGGTCGCACCGCATGCCGCGTGGGCGCCGTGCAACCGCATCAGCATCACCGTGGACGGCACCGTCGAGCCGCCGGTGGCAGGTGCACTCGTGAAGCTCGAGGCGCAACCGAGCGCGGGAAACGGCAGAGACTCCGAGGCCGTATGGCCGGACGCCAACGGCAGCTTCTCCGCGTCGCTCTGGTACAGCACCTCCGCCAAGGGAGACGTCGGGGCGCTCTTCGGCAATGACTGCTCGCGCAAGCCACGGGAAGTCGTCGTATCAGTGGTTGCCGGTGACCGGACGGTGGCGACTGCGCGGCTGGACGCGGCGGGGTTCCTCGTCGACGCGCTCGGCAACTACCGGGCGAAGAGCCGCGTGACATTGCGTAGCGACGGCCGGTAGTCGACGCGATTGACAATCCAGCCGGAGCGCCCACCATCGGCGGGGGGTGGTCGTGTATGTCGGGTGAGACCGTACGCGCGCGCGTCCGAAGGACGCTGCCGGCGAAATCGCTGATCCGGAACATCGCGAGGAAGCTGCTTCGCTCACTGCAGGGCAGGAGGGACCACGTTGGCTTCTCCGGGAGCATCCTTCCGCCCGCGGAAATGAGGCGGTGCCCGGACCTCATCGATGACGCCTGCTATCTTTCGTCGGCGGAGTGGCAAGCGAGGCGCCTGCGGGATCAATTCGGTTGTCGGCCGGAGACCCGCGTGCTGGACGTCGGGTGCGGGCCGGGACGTCTCGCCACCGGAATCACTCGGGTGCTGGGTCGCGTGGAGTACACCGGGAACGACGTGGATCGAGACGCCATCCTGTGGTGCAAGAAGCACATCGAGGCACGGCACCCCACGTTCAAGTTTCACCTGCTCCCCGTGCGCAACGAGCGCTACAACCCGCGGGGCGTCGATCTGACGCCGGGGTTTCAGTTCGACCTACCGTCCGGCGCTTTCGACCTCATCCACGTGTACTCCGTATTCACCAACATGGCGGAGCGCGACATGCGCATCTACCTGACGGATTTCAGACGCCTGCTCGCAGACGACGGGCAGGTGTTCTTCACCGCCTACGCGGAGGACGGGGTCCCGCCGGTCACGATCAATCCGGATGGCTACATCTCGCGTCCCTGCTCCGGCCCCCTCCATGCCGTCAGATACGAGCGGGCGCATCTGCTCTCGCTTCTCGGGGAGCTCGGCTATGCGGTGGAGCAATTCGATCACAGGATCGAGGCGAACGGTCAGAGCGCCATCTGTCTGACCCGAAGCCGCCTCAACGGCCGATCGACGTGTGCCGGCGTCGGGCACGCTGACGCGGTCGTTCCCGCCGCTGCTTTCGCAGCGCGCCCGGAGACCGTCCGAACCAGCGATGGCAGGCTTTCCCGAAGTTCGAAGCGTCCTCATATCCGAGCCGATACGCGATCTCGGCCGCGGTGAGCGAGCTCTCCGCGAGGAGCTCGGTCGCGAGCCTGCGGCGATGGGCATCGCGGAGCTCGCGATAGGTCGTGCCGGCTTCCCGTAGCCGGCGGATCAGCGTGCGATTCGAGACCGCGAGCCTCCGTGCGACCTCCTCGAGTGGTCGGCCCCCCTGCCCTCCGGAAGCCATGAGCTCCTCTACGAGCGCCGCGGTGTACCGTCTGCCCTTCAGGCGCTCGGCCATCGCCTCGAGCTTCAGGACCGAGACCCGGTGCAGAGTGGGATCGGCGAACGGAGACGGCTGATCGAGCCACGAGTCCGGGACCACGAGCGCGCTCACCTCGGTTCCGAAGCTCACCGTCCCGGAGAAGTAGCGTCGGTAGAGGTCTGCATGGGCGGGCCGAGCCGAGACCTCCACCTTCGTTCCCTCGATCTTTCGGCCGAGGAGCGACTCGACCAGCGCCTGGAGGCTCAGGAGGAAGCTCTCGATCAGGGGCACGCGCTCTTCGTCGAGAAGATCGAGGCGCTCGTGAATCTCGATGCGCACTTTTCGCCCGACGTTCCGGAGATGGAAGCCGAAGCTCGGGTCGCGGACATGCCCGTAGCGAACGAGAAGCTCGAGGGTGTCCCGTAGCGTCGGCGCGCTCACGGCCCCGAAGCCCAGCACCCCGTGGGTAGCGGACCCGAGGTGAGCGCTGATGGCGAGGGCCCACCCCGGAGGAGCGACCGCGTTTGCGTTCCGAGTCTGACGGAGCTGCTGACCGAGCGTGATCTCCTCGCCGAGCCGAGCGACGTTCGCGGGAGCCACGCCGGTGCCTTCGAGAATCGCCTCGCGGAGCGCCCGCGTGGTTCCCAGCTGCTCGAGCACGAACTTGAAGTACGCCGAGGGCATCGGCAGGTCGTCGGAGGTGCGCCGGACACGGCCTGTCGGCCGACGACCGTTCATTGGCGCAGCATACGCTCCCGTTCTGCCTTCTGTCACCGGATCACCATTCGTTGGCGTGGCCAACCCTTTCGCGGCCGGCCGGCGCGTGGCTAAGGTTCGCGCAGAGGGAATGAATCATGCACGACTCCACGCGGAAGGCGTTCCTGAATGACGGGGCCGTCCTCGTCAGAGGCGTTTTGAGCAAGGAGCAGCTCGCTCGGTGTCGGGCGGCCTTCGACTGGGCGGTCGCAAACCCCGGACCCAACGCCTTTCGGATCTTCGATAGGACCGAGCAGCAGTCGCACAACGACAACGCCAACCCGCTCGCCAAGGCCCGCCTGGATGAGTTGGTGTCTTCCCTGCCCTTCGGTCGACTGTTCGCCGACCTCTGGGACTGCAGCCAAATCTGGTATTTCGCCGAGGAGGTGTTCCTCAAGGCCGGCGGACGGGGCGCGCGCACGCCCTGGCATCAGGACACCTCCTATCTGCCGTGGGGCGGCACGCACTGGGGCAACGCGTGGATCAGCTTCGAGTCCGTCCCCAAGCAGAATGCATTGGAGATCGTTCGCGGCTCGCACCGCGGGACTCTCTACGATGGCACGACCTTCCGCGATCCGAACGATCCGACCCAGCCCCTGCATGGAGGCGGCGCCCTGCCTCGCCTTCCCGACATCGAGGCGCAGCGAAAGCTCGACCCCGGCGCCTATGACATTCTGTCGTGGGCGACGGAGCCCGGAGACGTGGTCGTGGTCCATCCCGGCGCCCTCCACGGCGGCGCGCCGGTCGACGCGGCCTTCCCCGAGCGCCACACCCTGGTCTTCCGCTTCTTCGGCGACGACGCGACCTTCCGCCCTCTCCCGGACCACAGCGATGCGGGCTACGGGCGGAACGGGGTGCTCTTCGTCCAAGAGATGGCCGCCCTCGAGCCGGGAGATCCCTTTCGTTCACCAACCTTCCGCCAGCTCGTATGAGCTGACGGCAGAGGTAGCGACTCATGGCTGACCTGACGCGAGTGCCCGGAACCGCCTCCCTCGACGCGGTCATCGCCGTGATCGAACGGGATGGCGGCGTGATCGTGGAGAATTTCCTTCCTCCCGCGAGCATCGCGGAACTGAAGGCGGACCTGCTGCCCAAGATCGCGGGCTGCTCGTCGGGACGGGACGATTTTCCCGGCTTCAGGACCCGCCGGATGAGCGCCCTCTTCGCAAAGAGCCGCCGCGTCGCCGACGTGGTGATCCCCCCGCTGTTCCTGGGGGCCGCCGAGCACTTCGTCAATCGTCCGGTCGTCTACGGCTGGGGCGAACATGCGCGCTCCGTCCGCCCAGGCCTGCGCATCGGTGGCACGCAGATGATCCAGATCGGCCCCGGCGAAGGAGCTCAGCCCCTGCACCGCGACCACTGGGCGATGCTGTGGCGCTATCCCGACTACGGCCGCCAGGTGCGGCTGCAGATCATGTTGGCCATCTCGGACTTCACGGAGGCGAACGGGGCGACGCAGGTCGTGCCCGGCAGCCATACCTGGAGCGAGGAGCGCGTCGCAGATCCTTCCGAGGCCGTGTCGGCGGCCATGAACGAAGGCTCTGCGCTTCTGTTCCTCGGTTCCACCCATCACGGCGGCGGAACGAACCGCACGGCCGACCAGTACCGCACCGGCCTTACGATGGGCCTCGACTCCGCGGCCGTCCGGCAAGAGGAGAACGTGTACCTCGCGCTCAGCCCCGACGTGGTGAAGAGCTATCCGGAGCAGATTCAGCGCCTGCTCGGCTGGTCGTTCATGCCCGAGACCTACATGGGCTGGGTCGAGATCGACGGCGAGATGGCGGACCCGATCCGGCTGCTCGGCTGACGAGCGGACGCAACTTTCCGCTTGACCCTTCGACGCGTGCCGTGCGACGTCCGGGCGCGAAAGGAAATTCCGCCATGGCGCGCATCGCACTCCTGGGTCTCTCGCTCCTGTCCGCGGCGATGCTGGCCGCTCCGGTCGACGCCGCGGACCGGCTCATCCTGGGGAGGAAGTTTCTGGTTCGCGACCCGACCGGCGCGGAGCCGGACCGCGTCGCCGTCGTCCTCGCGAAGGAGACCACAACCGACGTTCCCGCCATCGCCGGCGATCCGATGGCGGACGGGGCGACGCTTCGGGTGATCACCAACGGGGCGAACCCAAGCGACAAGTTCTACGGCCTGTACGATAGCTGGTCCGCGACCTCGACCGGCTTCGTCTTCAGGAACATCTCCGACGGGGATCCGATCCGACGGGTGATCCTGAAGCGCTCGCCCAGCGGCGTCGCGTTGCTCAAGGTCGTGATGAAGGGCAACGTCGGGACGCGCGACCTCGATGTGGTGCCCCCGAATCCCGGCACGAGCGGCACCATCGTGCTCTCCATCCACAACGGTGGCGATCGCTTCTGCGCGTCGTACGGGGGAGCAGCCGGCGGGACGGTCGCCAAGGATACGGCGACGGTCTTCAAGATCAGGAATCCGAATGCGCAGCCCCCCTGCCCTCCCGATCCGCCGCAGCTCTGTTGCGACTTCGGGCCCATTCAGCAGTGTGGTTGGGCGACGGACGCCGAGCAGTGCCTCTTCTTCGGCGGCAACCCGGGCGACGGCAACTCGGAGTGCGATTCGGTGACCGGCCTCTGCGCCGCGCCGCCCCCGAGCAACGGACCGTGCTGCGGCGGCTTCACCACGATCTTCGGCGGCATGTGCGCCGCCGGTCCTGGCATAGTTCCGGTCTGTGGCGCCCTCGGCGGAACGCTCGACCCGAGCGCCGTCTGCACACCTTCGGGTTGCTCGTCACCGTCGGGCGCATTCGTCGATTCCGGCGTCGACCTGTTCTGAGCGCGAAGTGGCGGGCCGGCGCCTGCCGGCCCGCCTAGCGCGCTCGGGATGTGAGTGAACGCACGCGATCGGTCACGGTCGGGGCGGCGCCTTGACCCGCTCGGCGGCCGCGTCGACGACGACGTGCCTGACCTCCGCCATATAGCGACCAGCGGCCGCCGAAGCCTCCTCCGGCGTGCTCCCGCGCTGGCGTGCGTCCATGTACGCCGCGTACCAGTCCCACCAATCGTGCCGTGGGGCGACCGCCTCGAACGCGCCGTGATGCTCGGAGGTCTCCTGCAGAAGCCTAGCGAGAGCCGCGATCTCCATCGGATCACCCCCGTCCTGGAAGCCGCTCCTTTATCTCTTGGAGCAGCCACGCGTTGCCGTCGGGATCGCTGAACGAGGCATACGAGGCGTAGGAACGACGCTGGGGATCCGGACCCGGGGCGTGAGCCTCGGTGCCGGCGAGGAAGCCGCCGCCGAGGCCGCCGCCGGCGTCGTGGAACACCTTTGCCTCGACGCCGTGCGAGCGCAGCTCGTCGCGGGCCGCGTCGACGTCGTTCACCGCCAGAACGAGGCGATCCATCGAGCCCGGCCGAGCGGAGGTGACCCCCCGGCCGAAGATGATCGAGCACCCCGAGCCGGGCGGCGTCAGCTGCACCACGCGGTAGCCGTCGTCGCCTGCGAAGTCGATGTCCTCGCGGAATCTCAACCGCTTGTAGAAGTCCTTGGCCCGATCGACGTCGGACACGGGGACCACCACGACCTCGAGCTTCATGTCCACGGGTTTGGCTCCTTTCCGGGCGCGCAGCGCGCTAGCCCGCCGACCTGAGTCTACTTCAGTGCGGAGTAGGACGTGGGATCCATGAAATAGCGGTCGATACGGTCCACGAGAGGTCCATGGGCCTCCGACTCGGCCTTCACCTTCCGCCACTCGGGATCGTTCTGGAACGACGCCCAGTTCTTCTCCGCTTCCTCACGGCTGGGGTGCTCCAGCACGTAGATGAACAGCTCCTGGGAGCTGGGCGCGTCCTCGGGCTGCCAGTAGCCGATGCTCTTCATGCCGTGACGTTTGAACAGAGCATCCGTGTGCTCCCCGAACCGCGCCTTCAAGGCGTCCATCTTCCCCGCCGCGACGCGGTACAAGCGGAGCTCGTAGACATGGTTCGGGGCATCGGCGTGTGAGCGGCTCATCACGCTCATCGCGAGCATCGTCGCGGCGCCGCTGGCGAATGAGAGCACGAGAGATGTCTTCATGTTGCCTCCTGGCTCAGACGGCCTTCTTGAGGCTCGCGCTCTTCTCCACGAGGCACGCGAGGAGCTCCTTCCAGGAGGCGACGAAGGCGGCGGCGCCGTCGCGCTGGAGCTCGGCGGCGACCGCGTTCAGGTCGACGCGGGCCTTGGCGAACCGGTCGAGCACCTCTTCGGCGTCGCCGCCGTCGTGCGGCAGCATGGCGCCGATCTCGCCGTGGTCGGCGAGCGCGAGCAGGGTCTTCTCCGGCATCGTGTTGACGGAATGGGGAGCGGCGAGCGACTTCACGTAGAGCACGTCCGACGCCTTCGGATCCTTGGTGCCGGTGCTCGCCCACAGGAGCCGTTGCGAGCGGGCACCCACGTTCAGCAGGCGGAGCCAGCGGTCGGACGCGAGCAGGTCGCGGTACGCCTTGTATGTCCGCTGCGCCATGGCGATGCCGAGACGCCCCTGGAGCTCGGCCGGGACCTTGCCTGCGACGGCACTGTCCCATCGGCTGACGAAGACCGACGCGACCGAGCCCACGTGCGGATTGAGGCCGGCGGCGACGCGTCGTTCGATGCCGCGGATGTACGCCTCCGCCGCGGCGACGTACTGCTCGCGCGAGAACAGGAGCGTCACGTTCACGGGGACGCCGGCGAAGATCGCCTCTTCGATGGCGGGAATGCCCTCGGCCGTGCCGGGGATCTTGATGAACAGGTTCGGACGGCGGGCGCGGCCGTGTAGATCTCTCGCGGCGGCGACGGTGCTCTTCGCGTCGTACGCGAGATTGGGGGAGACCTCGAGCGAGACCCATCCATCGACACCATTCGTCGCCTCGTGGATGGGCCGGAAAAGATCGGCGGCGCCGGTCAGATCCTCGAGTGCCAGCTCGAAGAAGAGCGCCTCGCCGGAGAGGCCGGCCGCGGTCTTCTCGCGGATGGCCGCGTCGTAGTCGTGGCTGTTCTTGATCGCGTGGTCGAAGATGGTCGGGTTCGAGGTGAGCCCCGTGACCGACAGCTCCTTGATGTAGCGTGTGAGCGTCCCTCCGGTGAGAAGGGAGCGGGTGATGTTGTCGAGCCAGAGGCTCTGGCCTGCGTCGTGTAACTGCTGCGTCGCTTTCATCGCGTCCCCTTCCCCCGCGCCGCGTCCAGCAGCGCGGGCATGTCGTGGGTCGTGAGGTCACCGATCCGCTCGATCGTCACGTCCGGCGCCGGATAGCGTGCGACGTCCGACGCATGGGCGTAGTGCCCCTGGCGGGGGAAGACCGTCGTCACCCGCTCGCCCCAGCGCTCCTTCACGGCCGCCAGGATCCGGACCTTGTCGTCCACCAGGACGTAGTGCGCCGCGGGATGGCGGAGCTCGACGTCGTAGAGCTCCTGCTCCTTGTGGATGTAGATGAGCACGCGGCCCTCGACCGCCTCGAATATGCCCGATCGATTCACCTTGAGGGGCTGGAAGACCACGTCGCCGTCCGAGAGGATGACGGTGGGGCCGAAGGCGCGGGCGTGCTCGAGCGCGTCGAGTGCGCCGGGGAAGAGCCGGTTCGCGAAAGGGTAGTTCACGAGGTAGGACGAGACCGCGAGCAGATGGCACTCGCGCGGATGCTTCACTCGGTAGCGCTGCAATGCTCCGAGGTAGTCCGCATATCCGAGCTCGGCGCGGAGCTGCTCGAAGATGCTCCAGTACTCCGCCTGTCGTTCCTCGCCGACCTCTTTCGTCAGGTAGTGTTTCAGGTCTGCGGCGATCCGGTCGTTGTCGACGAGGGTGTTGTCGACGTCGAAGAGAAAGACCACCGGGTCGTCCGTCATGTACGCCTCACCCGCGTGGGCACGCCGTTCCAGAGACGGATCTTCATGGCATACCGCCCGTCGTGAGCGGCTTGTGCCAGCCGCCCGACGTGGTCAGGCAAACCGGACACCTTGCTGAGCCCTGTTGGCCAACCGGGTAAGGTCAGTTGTCTACATGCGACCCCGGTCGTCAAGAGGGGCACGACATGGAATCTCTCACACCGTCATCTCGTCGACGTAGCACCATCGCCACGTCTCCCCCGGCTGCAGCGATCCCACGATGGGATGCGCGGTCGCCCAGAAATGGGCCGTCGCGTGACGGCGCCGTGAGGAGTCACAGCAGCCGACGTGTCCGCAGGACAGGCAGACCCGGAGGTGCACCCAACGCTCGCCGGCACGGAGGCACTCCTCGCAACCCCGTGTGCGCGGCGCGACATCGGGCAACAACTCGACATGCCCGCAGGCGATCAATGCCGGCTCGGCGAGGGCTTCCCTCGGTGCCGGAGCGGCCTCCACCGTGAGCGCCGCCGCGAGCGAACCGGCCGCGGCGAGCAGGGCCGCGAGCATCGCGACGAATCGAACGGCGGCCACGAAGGCACGCTTGGCGGCGAGCTCCACCGCCTCACGCTCGGATGGTGTCGCCCCGGCCGGCACGGTCACGTCGCCGAGGCTCCAACGCTGCGCCAGCACTGCCTCGCGAACCGCCGGCGCGAGTCGGACGGCGGCGAGATCCTCGCCCAGTTTCCGGCCGAAGACGTCCATCGCCACGAGCCCGAATACGGCCACCGCCAGCAGCGCGGACACGCGCGCGACGGTGTTGTTCACGCCGGAGGCCACACCCACGTCGCGCTCGTCTGCCGCGGCCATGATCGTGCTGGTCAGCGGCGCCACCGTGATGGCCATGCCCAACCCGATGACGAGCATCGGCGCAAAGAAGCCGACCCAGTGCGATTCGCCCCCACCCGGCAGCGCGAGGAGGAGGAAGCCGGCGGCGGTCATGAGCGGGCCGGCGATCATCGGCGTCCGCGCCCCGATTCGATCGGCCAGACCGCCGGCAAAACGCGACAGGCCGCCCAGCGCCAGCGCGAACGGCAGGAAGGCGGCACCGGTCGCCGCCGCGGAGTAGCCCTGCACGCGTATGAGCTCGAACGGGAGCACGAAAAAGACGCCCGAGAGGGCGAAATACAGGAGCAGCGTCAGCAGGTTCGCGCCACAGAAGGTGGCGGAGCGAAAGAGACGGGGCGGCATCATCGGTGAAGCGGTACGCGTCTCGTGCCAGACGAAGCCGAGAAGGAGCCCGAGCCCGACCGCGAGCATGCCGACGGCCGACCCACCCTGTGGCAACGAGATGAGCCCGAAGACCAGCGCGCCGAGTCCCGCCGTCGCCAGGAGGATTCCCCACCAGTCGATCCGAGGCCGCTGCCGCCCCAGATGGACGTCGGGCATGCGGAGAAGCGCCGCGGCGAGCGTGGGCAGCGCGAGGGGTACGACGAGGACGAACGCCGCACGCCAGGACAGCGTATCGACGAGCATGCCGCCCGCGACGGGGCCCAGCACGCCGGTCAGCGCCGTCGCGGCCGACCATGTGCCGATGGCGCGACCACGTTCGGGCTTCGGGAAGGCCGCGCTCAGGAGCGCGAGGCTGTTCGGCACGAGCAGCGCCGCCCCCAGCCCCTGTGCCGCACGGGCGACGATCAGCTGGGTACTGCTGGCGACCCACCCGGCGGCCGCAGACGAGGCGGCGAGGATGGCGAGGCCGAGCACGAAGACGCGCCGACGGCCGTAGAGATCGCCCGCGGATCCCGCGGCCAGCGTGAGCGCAGCGAGCAGCAGCGTGTAGATGCTGGCGATCCACTGCATCTCTTGCGCGGAGGCATGCACGCCGCGCTGGATCGCGGGCAAGGCGACGTTGATCGCGGAGCCCTCGATGAACGCCGTGCTCGAGCCGAGGATGGTGATGGCCAGGACCCAGCGCTTGGCATGCGACGCGCAGCCCGGCGTGTTGGGTGCGCCCCGGATGACGCCCTTGTCGCACGGAGGTGGGAGCATGCTCGACATGGACGAGGCGGCCACCGTACCCGCGCCGCCCTCCTCCGTCCACGAGTCGGCGACGGTGCGACCTGCGTCGACTACTCAGTCGAGGAGCGGACGAGCGTGGCGATGGTCGGGTGCCCTCGTCAGCGGCGCGCGTGTTCGAGCGCGCGGGCGAGCGTCGCCGTATCGATGAACCCGCGCATCCGTGTGAGGACGTGGTTGGCGACGGTCCACACGTGCGCGAACGGGACGTCGATGGACACGCCGCCCTGGCGCGTCTTCCCCTTCAGGCTGCCGAGGACGACGACGCGATCGCCCTGCGCGATCGTCTCCTCCGGAACGAAGCGAGCGTCGAACGCGGCGTAGAAGTCGGGCAGAAACCGTTCGAGCAGGGCCTGCATACCCTCGAACCGCCCTGCGCCGGCGGGCATGCCCTCCGGCAGCTCGTAGACGATGTGGGCGGATTGGAGGGCGAGGAGCGCCTCACGGTGTCCGGGGGCAAGGGCCTCGTAGAAGGCGTGAACGTGTTGTACCGCGTCGCTGTCCATCTCATCTCCTCCGCTCGCCGTCGCCGCGCGAGCGATTC
>Ga0111538_10007335_pt1 | contig 14883 bp, 8 predicted proteins | sample SoiMethybrSBSTD1_FD_79669 | JGI IMG/M metagenome (GOLD analysis project Ga0111538, IMG submission 79669) | Bulk soil microbial communities from a Populus tree surrounding site in Tennessee, USA - Soil MetaG P. TD hybrid SBSTD1 (version 2)... | ecosystem: Environmental > Terrestrial > Soil > Tree... | reverse complement strand
GTGATCAACAGTCCTCGGTCAGCGCAGCAATGCCGAAGTCGCGACATCTGCAACAACCGCGACACGCCGAACGTGACAAATTCATAACGTGGCTAAGTCGACCCACGCAGGTCGCAGTCGCTGGATGGACCCCAGAGCCCTGTCGGGACAACAAAGATGATCTTGTTACCCAGCACAGAAATCTCTATTGGAATTCACCGCTTTCCTTCTTGGCAAGGGATTTCTTCGCGCCGGGTTACAAGCACGACTTGACAAGCCATCGCTCATTGAGGTAAAGGCAGACAACCGGTTGAGAAATTTGTTACCTCTCCGGCATTCGCAGTCCGGTCAAGATCACGGTTGGATATAGCTACCAATTCCAGCGTTCGCTGCACGATACGCTCCCGTTGCTTGAATGAGCTTGGGGTGCGTCCAGGAGGCCCATCTTCTTCCCCTGGTAAACCACCCGACAAACGATCCAGCACTGTGCGGAGAGCGCGGATCGTGTCTCGTTCAAGCACGCCAACTCGTCGGGGGGGCCGGCGATTGTCAAAGTGCGGGGGTCCTTGGGAATGGCGAGGCCGGAGAGACTGCTGCGGGCGACCGCGGCAGGCGCGACATTAGAGCCTGCGTTTGCAGGCAACGGTCACTATGAGCTGCGCGGGCTCCACCCCGATTCGGGTAGCTTGGGTACGAGCGAGGCCGTCGATCTTCTTGACGACTCGCCGACCGTACCCCTCGACAGTCTTGATCTTGCAAGTGATGATCACCTTGCGAATCGCGCTGTCAGCGTTCCTGTGGACAAGCGTTTCACCGCGTGGAGTCGGCGATATCTGATAGCCATTGCAACAGCGGACGCCGTGGTCGGCGGCATAGCAGCAGCCCTTCCCGCATCGATCAGCGACACGCTCTCGTGGGGCCACAGGGTGGCGATGCTGTGTCTCGTCAGCCTGGTTGTCTGGCCGGCCGCGATAGCGCTGTGCCGTGGATATCGCCGCAACCGAATCGGCGTTGGCTTCGACGAGCCGGGCGCTGTGATGCGGGCCGGCATGCTCGTCGTGGTGGCGGTCGCAATACCCGCTGGCTTCATGGCTGTCCCCGCAGGAAGTTTGGATCCCGACGGCGCACTGACCCTGTACGCGTTGCTGAAGCTCGTTGCTACCGGCACTCCGTTCGCGGTGCTGCTGAGCTTGCTCGTCCGGTTCTTCGCTCGGCGGATCCTGCATTTCTTGCAGCGTCAGGGACGGAGCCTCCGGCATGTTTTGGTCGTTGGCAGCTTCGGGGCGGCGCAGCAACTCAGCGAGCGGATTCAACGGGAGCCTGATACCGGCATGAAGGTGATCGGCTTGTGCCTGCCGTCCACAGAATTGCCTCGACCGGTCGTTGACGGGATTCCGGTGCTTGGGAGTCTCCGACAGGTCCCCGAGGTGGTTCGCAGCATGGGCTGCGACGCGGTGGCCGTGACCAGCGATGACGCCACCCGATACAACTACTTACGCGAGCTTGCCTGGTCGTTGGAAGGTGTAGGAGTCGAGTTATTGGTCGATCCCGGTCTCGTCGAGGTGGCCGGCCCGCGCATGCACATCCGGCCACTCATGGGCTTTCCGCTGTTGCATGTTGAAGAGCCTCATTTCAAGGGCTGGCGCTGGGCGATCAAGCGAGTCAGCGACATCGTGCTGACCTCGATCGGTCTCTTGATCATTTCGCCGGTCATGCTCGCCATCGCAGCGGGAGTCAAGTTCCAAGACGGTGGACCGGTGATCTTCCGTCAGGCTCGGATCGGCCGCGAGGGCAAACCGTTCACCATGCTCAAGTTCCGGTCCATGGTGGTGGATGCCGAAGAGCGCAAGCTCGAGCTGATGGAACACAATGAAGGCAAGGGTGGTCTGTTCAAGCTCAGCCAGGACCCGCGGGTGACCCGCCTTGGCCAGTTCTTGCGCAGCTTCTCTCTCGATGAGCTACCGCAGCTCTTCAATGTCCTCGGCGGCTCGATGTCACTTGTCGGTCCGCGTCCGCATCTGGCGTCCGAGCTTGCTCAGATGCCGAGCGAGGCCAGCCGCCGGTCACTGGTGACCCCTGGCCTTACGGGACTCTGGCAGGTCAGCGGGCGCTCAGACCTCGAGGGCGACGACGCCATTCGCCTCGATCTTCGCTACGTCGAAAACTGGTCGCTCAGTCTCGATCTGCAGATCCTCTGGAAAACGATCTCCGCCGTAATGGCCAAACGCGGCGCGGCATGACGCTGCCCGGTATTGCTGAGATTTCCCGGAGACGCGCATGAAGCAGTGGCGGATCGCATTCTGGTCGGCAGGCGCCTACACGGCGCTGGCCGTCGTGGTCAGTCTTGGCCTCTTGAACGGTTTGGACGTGATAGTGCGTGAGTGGGCCCGACCTGATGACGTATGGGGGGTGGCTCAGCTGCAAGCCGACCTCGTCGTTGAGGGTTTGCGTCCGGCTATTGCGGCGTTGCTCCTTGCAACGTTCACGCTCGCGTACTGCGCGAAGCGCCGGTCCCTGAGACCTGCGGCATTCATCGGCAGTGTCTGTGTCGTGACGGTGGTATTGACCGTTGCATCAAAGATCGTTGTGCATCGTCTGGACCCCCACGCAGTGATCGGGAATGACGGGGGCAGCTTTCCGTCGGGCCACATCATCGGTGTCGTCGTATGCCTCGGCCTCGTCGTTCTTATGGTGCAGCCGCGTATGGGCTGGCCGAAATGGCTGATCCCGGTTTTTGGCGGGGCGCTGATGGGAGCTTCGCTGTTACTTCAGGCGGCGCACTGGTTCACCGACGTTGTCGGCGGCGCCCTGCTCGCGACTGTTGTGTTGGCAGCCGCCTCAGGTTTGAGCAACTGGATGAATAACCGGTCCAGAAATGATCATGAATCAGCTGCCTCTGGGCGGCGAGATGAGACCTTGCTCACGTCGGTAGCCGAGGAATCAATATACATAGCCAGGCTAAATAACGCAGTCCCTGATATGGGGGTCACTGACTGTTACGCTCCTGGCCGGGGAAAGTTCGTTCTGAGATCCTGCGGGGGGCTATGAGGATCGCAATCTTTGGCTTGGGTTACGTCGGTACCGTGACGGCCGCAGGCCTCGCTTCACAAGGCCACAAGGTATGGGGCGTTGACGTCGACCCCGTCAAGGTCGACCTCATTCGGTCGGGGAGAAGCCCAGTTGTCGAGCCGGGCATCGATCAGCTCATTGCGACCGCGGTCGGCCAAGGCGACCTGAGCGCGACCACGGATCCCGTAGTCGCTCTTGAGCGGGCCGATGTATCGCTGCTCTGTGTCGGTACGCCATCGAAGCCACAGGGCGGCACTGATCTGACCTACCTACGACGTGCCCTGGATGACATCCGAGAAGCGATGGCAGTCGCTACACCGCCGGCGTCGGGTTTCCACGCCGTCGTGGTGAGAAGCACCGTCCCGCCAGGAACCGGTGACGATCTTGTCAGCGCCACCTTCGCCAGTATGCCGCCGGGTGGCTGGACCGTCGGCACGGCAATGTGCCCGGAGTTCCTTCGTGAGGGCTCAGGCGTTGCCGACTTCTTCAACCCGCCCTTCGTCGTTCTCGGCACTGCTGATCAGCGCGTAACCGATCTGGTGACCACGGTGTTCTCGTTCCTGGATAGGGAAATCAGGATTGTCGACGTACGCAGCGCCGAGGCACTGAAATACGCATGCAACGCGTTCCACGCCACAAAGGTCTCCTTCGCGAACGAGATGGCTCGAATATTCCGGGCGTACGGCGTCGACTCGCGCGAGGTCATGCGGGTGTTTAGCGAGGACAAAGTCCTCAACATCTCTCCGGCCTACCTCATGCCGGGATTCGCCTTCGGCGGCTCCTGCCTACCCAAGGACCTGCGCGCACTGCTCGACATGGCCCGCGTCAATGCGTTGGATGTTCCGCTGCTCGCCGGCGTGGCATGGAGTAACGAGCTGGTCATCTCCGACGTCGTTGACAGGCTCATTGCCAGCCCGTTCCGCAAGATCGCGATGCTTGGACTGAGCTTCAAGATGAACACCGACGACCTGCGGGAGAGCCCGAATGTGGAGTTGGCCGAACGGCTGATCGGCAAGGGTTTCGAGGTCAAGATCTACGACCCCATCGTCAACCCCGAACGGCTCATAGGCTCCAACCTCCGCTACATCGAGAGCCGCCTTCCGCACCTGCGTCGGTTGCTTTCCGGAACGCCCTTCGAGGCGATGCACGGCTGTGAAGCGGCCGTAGTGGCTACGTCGGATGCCGCCGTGCTCGAAGAGCTTCGTGCTGCACCACCTGCCTGGATCCTTGATCTGCATGGGCGCATTGGCTCCGACATTGAGCAACTGCCCGGCTATCAGGGCATTGGGTGGGCAGTGTGATCGACCTGGGCGAGACGACCGCACGACCGCGGATCTTGATCATCGTCCAGAACCTGCCGGTCCCGTTCGACCGTCGCGTCTGGCTCGAGTGCAAGGCTCTGATTGCAGCCGGATATGACGTCACGGTGGTCTGTCCGAAAGGAAAGAATGACCCTGCGCACCAAGTCCTCGAGGACGTCACGCTGCTGAAATACCGTCCGTACGCGCCTGGCGGCGGTGCCCTCAGCTTCATTGTGGAGTACGCGTACTCGTTCCTCGCAACCGCTGCGCTGGTGTTGCGTGCGCGTCGAAAGGGCAAGTTCGCGGTGCTGCAGGCATGCAACCCGCCTGACATCTTCTGGCCCATCGCCCGATGGCTGCGCCGCCGGGACCGCACGCGGTTCGTATTCGACCACCACGACCTGTGCCCGGAGCTTTACGACTCTCGCTTCCCGCATGGTAGGGCGTTGCCAAAGCGTGGCTTGCTCGCACTCGAGAAGGCCACGTTCCGTACCGCAGACCATGTTGTTGCGACGAACACCTCTTATGCAGACGTCGCGATGCGGCGGGGCGGCAAGGCTCCGGCGGATGTCACGGTCGTTCGTACCGGTCCAGACCCCGAACGCCTGCAGCGGAGGGCGGAAGTTCCGGCACTGCGACGTGGTCGGAAGCACCTTGTGGCATACATCGGCGTCATGGGACCGCAAGACGGTGTCGACCTTGCAGTCCGAGCTGCGGCCCATATGGTGCACAACTTGGGGCGGGTTGACGTTTCCTTCACCTTCATGGGTTCCGGCGACAGCCATCACGAGCTGGTGGCGTTGCGCGACGAGCTAGGCCTCCAGGACTACCTCGAGCTGCCGGGCCGCGTGCCGGACCAGACCGTGGTCGACGTGCTCTCGAGCGCAGCCGTGGGGCTCTCGCCCGACCCGAAGAATCCCCTCAACGACGTGTCGACGATGAACAAGACGATGGAGTACATGGCTTTCGAGTTGCCCGTGGTCGCTTTCGACCTGAAGGAGACCAAGGTGTCGGCTGGAGATGCTGCCAGCTACATCGAAAGCGGCGATGTAGCGGCCTACGCCCAAGCAATCGCGGAACTCCTGGACGACCCCGACAAACGCGAAGTCATGGGTAAGGCAGGACGCATTCGCATCGAGCGAGAGCTGGGTTGGCCGTATCAGCGCGATCGCTACGTCGGTGTCTACGACACTCTCGTCGGCCGCAGCCGAGTGCGAGGCTGACGTGTGCGGGGTTGCTGGAGCATTCTGTCAGTCCGACGGGCCGCGGTTGGTGCGGACGATGACCGATCGCATATGCCACCGCGGACCGGATGCGGCTGGGCTCCGCGATCTGGCGCCGCAGGCGTTGCTGCAGCTTGGGCATCGGCGGCTATCGATCATCGATCTGTCGGCTGCGTCAGACCAGCCATTCGTCAAGCGTGGCCTGCATCTGAGCTACAACGGCGAGCTTTACAACTATCGCGAGCTGCGCAATATCCTGCGCGGCAAAGGCGTCCAGTTCGACACCGGATCAGATACCGAGGTAGTCCTCGAGGCCTGGCGGCAATGGGGCGCCGATGCCCTTCCCCGGTTCCGCGGCATGTTTGCTTTTGCCCTGTACGACGAGCGCACCGCTGCGCTTACCCTGGCGCGAGACCCGCTCGGCATCAAGCCGATGTATGTCATGCCGCGTGGTAGCGGCATTCTTTTCGCCTCAGAGCTCAAGGCCTTGGTGGCGGCAGTCGGCCCGGAACTGAGCGTCAATCCCGCTGCGCTTGTGGCGTCAACCCTTTTTTATTTCCTGCCCGAGGAACAGTGCGCCGTCAAAGGGGTCTTCAAACTTCCGCCAGGATCCTGGGCCGAGTGGCGGGCCGATGGCACCAGTCGCTCAGCCCGCTACTGGGATCCTGCCGAGGCAGCCCTGGCTGCCGCTGCCGGTCCGACCGCCGACCTGAAGGCCGTGCTTGAGGAGTCCGTTGCGGCGCACATGGTGGCGGACGTGCCAGTGGCCTCCTTTCTCAGTGGCGGCCTCGATTCCAGCCTGATCACTGCGCTGGCGGCTGATCGCGAGCCCTCGATCGAGGCGTACACCATTACCTTCCGTCCCGAGGATCAGCGGCTAGAGGCCATGCCCGACGACGCCAGCTATGCCCGGAAGATGGCGGCACATCTAGGCATTCGCCTGCACGAGATCGAGATCAGCCCCAATGTCGTTGACATGTTGCCGAGGGTTGTCGATGTCCTTGACGAACCGATCGGCGATCCTGCCGCGATCAATACGGTGCTCATGTGCCAGGCCGCACGTGAAGCAGGCGTAAAGGTCTTGTTGTCAGGAATGGGCGCCGACGAGCTGTTCGGCGGTTACCGCAAACACCTGGCGTGCGTGCTTGGCGCGAGATACCAGACGCTCCCGCGCTCGCTTCGCACCCGTGTAGTGGCGCCGAGCGTCGATCGACTTCCCGTTGCTGCTGGTGGGCGCGGCCTGCGGTACAGCCGCTGGGCCAAGCGGTTCCTCAGCTTCGCCGAGCTCCCGGAGGAGGCGGCATTCCGGCGCAGCTACACGCTGTACGATCCGCCTGAGCTCACGGAATTGCTGAATCCCGAGCTGGCGCCAATCGTCAAGGGAACGCTCGACGCACATCAGAGCTTGTACAACGACAATGGACTGGCAGACCACGTCAACAGGATGTGCCTCGCCGACAGCCGGTTGTTTCTTCCCGGACTCAATCTGGCGTACACCGACCGGTCCAGCATGTCGGCATCGACAGAAGTTCGCGTTCCCTTCGTCGACCCGTACGTGTTCCAGGCAGCCTTTAGCTTCCGCGGGAGCCAGAAGATCAAGGGGCGTACGCAAAAGATTCCATTGCGCACGGCCGCTGAGGACTGGGTGCCACGTGAGGTGGTGGACCGCCCGAAAGCGTCTTTCGGTGCACCATTGCGTGCCTGGGTCACGAATGACCTCGGACCCTTGATTGATGACGTCTTGCTCGATGGAGAGCTGGTATCGTCGGGTTTTCTGCGCCTGCCGCCGCTGCGCCAACTAGTTTCCGACCAGCGCAGCGGTCGACGGGACGAGTCCAAGCAGTTGTGGCAGCTGCTCTCGATGGAGCTGTGGTACCGCAGTGCCTTGGCAGCAGGGGTCGCGCCGGCCTAACGAGTTGCGCTAGCCGACGAAATCTCGGGGGAAGTTTGTATGAAGCAAGTTGCGCAGAACTATAAATCCGGTGATCTTGCCGTCCTCGACGTCCCTATTCCTGCGTGCCAGCCGGGGGGCGTCCTGGTTCGTTCGCTCTACTCCTTGATCTCGACCGGCACAGAGCTGATGAAAGTCAGCGAAGCGCGGCTGTCGCTCGTCGGCAAGGCGCGTGCCAGACCTGATCAGGTACGCAAGCTGCTCGAGTCTGTCGCCCAGCAAGGCGCCTTGGCCACATACCAGAAGGCCATGAACCGCTTGGATAGCTACACCCCGCTCGGTTACTCGTTGTGTGGCGTCGTGGTCGAGGTCGGCGAAGGCGCAGAGCAATTCTCGGTAGGTCAGCTAGTGGCGGCGGCTGGCAACGAATTCGCCTTGCACGCAGAGGTCAATTGGATACCGATTAACTTGTGCGTGCCTGTGCCCGATGGGGTCGCGGCAGAGCATGCGGCGTTCGCGACGGTCGGTGCCATCGCCATGCAGGGGGTTCGTCGTGCCGAGGTTGCCCTTGGCGAGACCGCCTGTGTGATCGGGCTCGGGCTTATTGGACAGCTCGCGGTGCGTCTCCTCGTCGCGGCTGGAGTGCAGGTCGTCGGGCTTGACGTCGTCGAGGCTCGCTGCCGGACGGCGGAGAAGGCCGGTGCCTTGATCTGTGCCGCACCTGGTGAGGACGGCCTGCGTGAGGTGGAGCGGGTTCTGCTCGATCGAAGCGGAGGACTCGGAGCAGACCACGTCCTGCTGGCGGCTGGAGGTGACTCGAACGGGCCGGTGGAAGTGGCGGCCCGCCTGGCGCGAGATCGCGCTCGAGTGGTGGACATCGGGAAGACGCGGCTCGATCTGCCGTGGAACGCCTATTACGACAAGGAGTTGGACGTCCGCTTCTCTCGGTCATACGGACCAGGACGGTACGACGACCGCTACGAGCTCGAGGGCATCGATTACCCAGCCGGCTACGTCCGCTGGACCGAGCGCCGCAACCTCGCCTGTTTTCTCGACCTGCTGGTCGACGGATCAGTTGATGTTGCTTCGTTGATTTCCGGCGTCCACCCGGTTGAAGAGGCGGCGGATGTTTACGGACAGTTGCGTACCGGTGCCCTACATGGTGTCGGATTTCTCTTGTCCTATGGTGATCCGCAGGGCACTTCGTCTCTGGCGCGTACGCTGCCGGCTCATTCCGGACCCAAGCCGAGGGCTTCGCGGCGGCCATCGTCCGATCGGGTACGCCTCGGCTTCATTGGAGCAGGCAATTACGCCACCTCGATGTTGCTGCCTCAGCTGCGGGACAACAGTGAGGTGCAGCTCGTCTCGGTCGCTACGACAAAGGCGCTTTCGGCGCTCAACGCACAACGCAAGTTCGGCTTCAGCACCATGACGACGGATGTCGAATCCGTGCTTGACGACGACAGCCTGGACGCCGTGTTCGTTGTCACGCGACATCACTCCCATGCCAGTCTCGTCTGCCAGGCCCTGGAGCGTGGATTCACCGTCTTTGTTGAGAAGCCGTTGGCCCTCACTGACGAGCAACTCGGTACGGTCCTCGAAACGGTGGAGAAAACCGGCAATGACCGGATCATGGTCGGGTTCAACCGGCGGTTTGCACCGCTCTTTACCGATTTGCAAAAACGCTTCGGTTCCACGCACGGTCCTCTGTCGGCTCGCTACTTGATCAATGCTGGCCGCCTCGATGCCAGTAGCTGGTATCTGAATGAGGAACTTGAAGGATCCCGGTTCGCCGGCGAAGGTGGTCATTTCATTGACACGCTGAGCGCCCTCGTCGGACATCGGCCGGTCGAGGTGTATGCCATGGGTGACCGCGGAAATATCCACGCCACGCTCCGGTTCGTCGACGGGTCTGTCGGGACAATCTCCTACATCACAGACGGCAGCTCGCGGTTCCCGAAAGAGACGGTAGATGTCGCGGGTGACGGCCGCAACGGGCGGCTCGACAACTTCCAGCGGGTCACCGTGTGGTCTGCCAAAGGCAAGAACGGTCACCGGGTGCTCGCAGGACAAGATAAAGGTCAGCGGGCCGAACTGGAGCGCTTCCTTCGCGCAATCCGTAAGGATGCAGACATGCCCATCCCGTTAGAGTCGCTGGTCGCGACGACCCGTGCAACGCTTGCCGTTGACGCCAGCCTGTCGCAGGGAAGGCCGGTTACCTGGTGAGCCGCCCCAGCGCCGGTTGGTACATCCGACGGTTGCGCGGGATGTCGCCGACCGAGGTGGTCTACCGTTCGATGGATGCCGGGCGTCGCCGAATCTGGGCACGTCGGCAGGTCAGGCCCGGTGAGGCGAGTGCATTGCCCGCGGACACGCGGAAGGAGCGCGCCTTCGCGTCCCCGCTGCCGACGTCAGCCCGAGTCGGTGTGGATCCAGATGCCGCAGCTGCACTCGTCCGAGCTGCCGATACGGTGCTGGACGGCACCTGGACGGTGCTCGGTGTACCGCGTACGGATAGCGCGGATCCTGACTGGTTCACCGATCCGGTGACCCGACGTCGCGCGCCTGACGACCGCTTCGCATTCGGTATCAACCATCGTGACGAGGCGGAGACCGGCAACATCAAGCAGGTCTGGGAGCTGTCCCGGCACCATCACCTCACCGTTCTTGCGGCGGCCTGGTGGCTGACGCAGGAGGAGCGGTACGCCGAGGCTGCCGCCGATCAGCTGCGCTCGTGGTGGAATGCCAACCCGTTTCTCACCGGCGTGCATTGGACGAGCGGCATTGAGGCCGGCACCAGGTTGATGGCGTGGGCCTGGATCCGCCGTCTCCTCGACGACTGGCCGAAGATTGGCGATTTGTTCGAACACAACGACGATGCCGTACGCCAGATCGCCTGGCATCAAGAGTTCCTCGCGGCGTTCCCCAGCCGAGGCTCGTCAGCCAACAACCATGTCATCGCCGAAGCGGCTGGGCGGCTGGTAGCTGCATCCGCTTTCCCTTGGTATGTCCGCAGTGCGCAGTGGCGACGCAGCGCGGCCGAGCTTCTCGAGCGCGAGCTGGCCGCCAACACATTCAAGGACGGTCTCAATCGGGAGCTGGCGACCGACTACCACCGGTTCGTGCTCGAACTGGGATTGGTAGCCGCGGTCGAAGCCGACGCCTGCGGGCAGCCCCTTTCTCAGGCGACCTGGGAGCGGCTGACACGCATGCTCGATGCAGCGGCGGCGATCGTGGATGTCACCGGCCGGGCGCCACGGCAGGGTGACGGCGACGAAGGCCGTGCTCTTGTGGTCGACGATCCTGAGCGGGATCCCTGGGCTGCGGTGCTGGCAACGGGGGCTGCGCTCCTGGACGCTGGAGCCTGGTGGCCTCCAGTCGCCAGCGCAGTTCAGGCCTCTGTGCTTGGCGCGTTCGGCCGATCCCGACAGCTATCGCGAGCACGTACCCGGCCGCGCCAGTTCCCTGACGCGGGCTTGGTTATTCTGCGTTCCCGGCCGCAGGACGGCTCGGAGATCTGGTGCCGATGCGATGGCGGCCCGCATGGATTCCTCTCCATTACGGCGCACGCTCACGCCGACGCCCTCTCTCTCGAAGTGCGGCACGATGGCGTCGACATCCTCGCCGATCCCGGCACGTACTGCTACCACGGCGAGCCAGCCTGGCGGGAATGGTTCCGCTCGACTGCCGCCCACAACACGGTTGAGATGGCCGGCGTAAGCCAGGCGGAGTCGGGAGGGCCATTCCTTTGGAACACCCATCCCCGGACAGTGACGCTGACCTGTGACCTGGGCGACCAGCCAGAGCAGACCTGGGCTGCTGAGCATGACGGCTATCTACGGCTGGCCAGTGCGGCAACACACCGGCGTTCGGTGAGGCTCGATTCGCCTGGACGCAGGCTCACGGTCGTCGACACCTTCCCTGTCGCTGCAGCTGTTCCCATCCTGGTCTCGTGGCACCTCGGCCCCGAGGTCGCGATCGACCTCGACGGAACCCGCGCGGCGCTCTCCTGGCAGAGCGGGCCAAATGCAAGGCAGGGCTCGATGCTGCTTCCCGCAGCGCTGAACTGGAGCACCCACCGCGGTGAGGTGGACCCCATCGAAGGCTGGTACGCCCCACGGTTCGGTACGAGGGTCCCTGCAACTTCCCTGATCGGGCGCGGAATTGCCACATCCTCGACACGTCTCCTCACGGAACTGGAGTTGCCTTGAGAGACCAGATCAGCGACGCTCGGTCGACCGTTGCCACGCTGCACCGCAACAAACGGGTGCTGGTTGTTGCGGCCCTCCTGGGCTTGGTCGCCGGCGCGGCGTACGTGGTAATGGCGCCCCCGCCAATGAAGAGCACCACTCTCGTGCTTCTTCCCACGCCCGCACAGGCTGAGAGCAGTAACTCCGACGTTGAGACTCAAGTTCAGATCGCGCTCAGCTCGACGGTTCTGGACCGCGCTGGGCGCGCGGTCCGGCCCGCCCTGTCGGCGCGCTCGATGAAGAAGATGGTCGCGGTTACGGCGCCAACGAACCAGCTCATCCAGATTCAAGCAACATCGACCAAAGCGGCGCAGGCGCAAGCGGTTTCCCAGGCGGTGGCGGATTCCTACGTCGGCTACGTCAGTAATACTGCGCGTGAGGTCACTGCCGCTGCCTTGGCGGACCTAACCGTCCGCAGGGATGACCTGAAGCGCCAGATCGAGCAGCTGCAGGGTGAGATTGCCGCCAGCGTCAAGCGTCAGCGGTCTCTCAACGCGGCCTCGCCAGAGGGCGGAAAGGAGGCGCAGCTGCTTGCCGGCCTTCGGCTGGAACAAGCCGACCTGTCGCTGCAGCTCGACAAGGTTAAGGACAAGATCGCCACCGGGGGCGACTTTGGCTCAGCAGCGGGTGCTGGCACGTCAGTCGTACAGAAGGCGACTGAGGCTCGCAGTCTTTCCGCATTACTGCGACTGCTCATCTGGGCACCCCTCTGCGCGGTCGCCTTCACGATCCTGACAGCCGTCGTGCTGCTCATAGCGGGACGACGCGATACGCGGCTACGACTTCGCGACGAGATTGCCGACGCAGTTGGTAGCCCAGTATTGGGCGCAGTGCGAAGCATGCCGCAACAGTCGGTAGCGGGCTGGACCACACTGCTGGAGGTGTACGAGGCAACCCCCGTTGAGTCGTGGGCGTTCCGCCAGATCTTACGTGGCGTGCTTCCCGACGAGCGCAAACGGCAGCCCCGGGCCGCCGGGAAGATCGACCACCCGCAGTCACTGTCCATACTGTCGTTCGCCGGTGATGAGCGGGGCCTAGCGATAGCCCCGCAGCTTGCGGCGTTCGCCTCATCATTGGGAATCACGACTCGCCTGGTTACGGCGGTTGGTCATGCAAGCACGGCCACACTGTGGGCGACAAGCGGAAGTGAGCACGACGCTCCGATCCGGCCAGCCCTGTATGTCGGAGATGTGCCGGATGGCACGACGGTCGACCTCTCGATCTACGTGATCGTTCTGGACCGAGGAAAACCCAGTCTCGGTGATGCTCCGGTCAGTAAAGCGACGATTCTCTCCGTTGCCGCCGGAACCGCCACGGAACAGGAGCTGGCTCGGGCGGCTATCGCGGTGGACGATGCCGGTCGTCGAATCGATGGAATTGTGGTGGCAGACCCGGATCGGACCGACCGTACGACCGGGCGGCACACCCTAGATGAGCGATCCCTTCGGCCCGCTCTGCCTACGCGTCTCACGGGCATGAGCTCCACTGACCGAACCGTCAGCGTCCAGAAGAGGAGCCGCTGATGGGGTTGGCACGCTCAGACGTTCTTGACTTCGACGAGGTGGATGAGACCTCGCGCGGACAATCCAGTCCGACCTTGGTGAGCCTCCATTTCATTCGGTCTGCATTGCGACGGCGCTGGCTGGTATGTGTGCTCTGTGCAGTCTTGGGTTTGCTGGCCGCCGCGTCCTTTCTGATTGCGTCTCCGCAATCGCACACGGCGAAAACGACACTGGTCCTAGCGCATGATCAAGAGAGCGATCCATCACGCGCTATGTCCACCGATGTCAGTTTGATGAGGACTCGGACCGTGGCAGCCGAAGCGGTCGCCAGCCTCGGGCTGGCCGTGACGCCGGATGACTTCCTCAAGAGTGTGACGGTCGTCCCCGTTAGCGCAGAGCTGATGTCGGTAAGCCTCAGTGCACCCACAGACGATGAGGCAAAGCGCCGCCTCACAGTTCTCATCGCGGTCTATCTCCACTTCCGGGGCGAGCAGCTCACGTACCAGTCCAACGTGCTCGTGACGGGCATGCAGGAGCGCACCCAGAAGCTTCAAGCCGAGCTCGGAGTTCTTTCGCAGCGTATTGAGCGGCTGGCGGCGGCCGGCAAAGCGAGTGAGAGCACATTGAGCGACGCGATCGCCCAGCGGGCATATGTCCAGGGCCAGATCGACACCTTGCGGCAGTCAATTGAGGACGCAACATTGAAAAACGCCTCTGTTGTGTCCTCAAGCAGAGTGATCGACCCTCCGGCAACCGACGCAGGGGGTCTCAAGCGCCGCATCGTGCTGATCTTGGCGTCGGGCCTCATCGGCGGCGCCGCGCTCGGCTGCGGCACCGTGCTCTTATTGGCCATTACCTCAGACCGGCTTCGTCGCCGGGCCGATGTCGCGGCCGGCCTCGAAGTACCCGTGCCCGTGAGTGTTGGCAGGATCACACCAGTTTCGCGACGGTTGCTGTCGCTGCCGTACTTACGCAAGCTGGACGGCCACCGTACGAACGAGCGGCAGCGGCTGGCACGCGCAATAGAGATGGAGCTTCCCACTCCGCGGCGATCGGGTCGACTCGCGGTCGTGTGCATTGACAATGCCAAGGAAGTGGGATTTGCCGTTGCCACTGCCGCAATGAATCTCATGGATGACGGCCGCTCGGTTGCCGTGCTCGATCTCACCAAGCAGGGCGCTCTCGGCTCTCAGGCCGTATCCACCATGAAGGACTCCCGAGCAAGGCCAGTCGTGCTAAGACCCGGCGGGATACCGACACTCGCCGCTGGCGTGGCGGACCTTCAGGTCGCCGGTGGCGGGAAAGCGGATGCATCATCGCTCGATCTGGCTGACGTTACCTTGGTTCTCGCCGATCTTGATCCATCGATTGGCGCTGACTACCTCTTGGCCTGGACCGATCGAGTGATGATCGCTTTGACTGCCGGGCGGTCGAGCGCCGAAATGGTCAGGACAGCCGGCGATCTAGTCCGGACTGCTGGGCTGGAGTTGCGGCTCGCTGCCCTGCTACACGCTGAGCGTACGGATGACTCGTCCGGTACGGCCGGGTTCGATCTACCCGTCGCAACTCAGCTTTTCGACGAAGAAGATCGCCTGGTCGTCGTCAGGGAATCGGCCGCTGCTGTCCAAGCGGAGCCGGCTGGGAGGAAGCCGGTAGCAGCGGTTGAAG
>Ga0111538_10007333_pt1 | contig 14885 bp, 26 predicted proteins | sample SoiMethybrSBSTD1_FD_79669 | JGI IMG/M metagenome (GOLD analysis project Ga0111538, IMG submission 79669) | Bulk soil microbial communities from a Populus tree surrounding site in Tennessee, USA - Soil MetaG P. TD hybrid SBSTD1 (version 2)... | ecosystem: Environmental > Terrestrial > Soil >... | reverse complement strand
GCCGCCGAGCACGAGCGCGACCGGGTAGAGCGCTGGGCGATCACCAGCCAGTCCGTCGCCCGCCGCGAGGCGATGCTGTCCGCCGCGGGTGCGCAGCCCGGGATCGCGATCGAACCGGACGACCTGGACCGGGACCCGTGGCTGCTGGTCGTCCGCAACGGGACGCTGGACCTGCGGACCGGCGCGCTGCGCGCGTCGGACCCGCGGGACCTGTGCACGCGGCTCGCCGAGGTCGACTTCGACGCCGGGTCGCGCGCGCCGCTGTGGCTGAAGCACGTCGAGTTCGTCACCGACGGCGACGACGTGCTCGCCGAGTGGCTGCGTAGGGCCGTCGGGTACACGCTGACGGGACTGACGGACGAGCAGAAGCTGTTCTTCCTGTGGGGCAACGGCGCCAACGGCAAGTCCACGTTCGTCGACGTCGTCGCCTCGATGCTCGGCTCGTACGCCGCGCAGGCGGACGCGGGACTGCTGGTCGGCGAGCGCGAGCACCCGACGCAGCTGGCCGGACTGCGCGGGGCGCGGCTCGTCGTCGCGGACGAGACCGAGGCCGGCCGCCGGCTCGCCGAGCGCCGGATCAAGGCCCTGACCGGCGGCAAGAAGGTCCGGGCGCGCTACATGCGCCAGGACTACTTCGAGTTCACGCCCCGCTTCAAGATCTGGATCACGGGCAACCACAAGCCGGAGGTCGCCGGTACGGACGGCGGGATCTGGCGACGGCTGAAGCTCGTCCCGTTCCGGGCGACGCTGGACGACGACCGGAGGATCCTGGGATACGACGAGGTGCTCCACCAGGAGCTGCCGGGCATACTGAACTGGGCGCTGGACGGACTCGCCGCCTGGCGGACGATCGGCGGACTCGGCGAGCCCGAGGTCGTCGGCGAGGCGACGCGGGAATATCGGTCCGAGGAGGACACGATCGGGCTGTGGCTGTCGGAGCGCGCGGACCTGGGCGTACGGGACGCCGCGGCCGCGAACGCGCAGCTGTACGAGTCCTACCGCTGGTGGTGCCACGCCAACGGGATCCAGGACGTCCGGTCGAACGTCGCGCTCGGCCGGGAGCTCGCCGCGCGCGGACTTAGGCGGGAGATCGTCAAGCTGGACGGCAAGACCACGCGCGTCTGGTACGGCGTCGCGCTGCGCGAACAGTAGGGGACTCGTGAATATGAGTCGAGCGGACTCGCGGGCTGGGATATCGAGGTTGGTGCGCGCGAGAGCGTAACGGGAGGCCCGCGGGCGTAACCTGAATGTGAGTGAGAGGTGGGTTGCGGTTACGGACGGGTTACGGACGGAGGTTGCGGGAGTGAGGGGCGTGATAAATCATGTGAGTGAGCGCGCTGAGCTGGTAGTCTCTAGTAGTAGATCTAGTATTAGTGAATAAAAAAGTTACGGATAACAGATTTAAAGCCCGCAACGAGTATAGTGCGCGCGACCGTTGGAGATAGTTGACTACGCTCGATAGGATCACGACGAGCTGGGGAAACGAAAATCACTATAGAGCAATGCACGAGTAATGTGTACCCGTAACGGGATCGGGGGGACCCGGGCGAGAGGAATCGAGGAACGTGGCAGGTAATCGACGTCGAGTCTGGGGCTGGGAACCCGGGATGTCGACCGAGGAGCTCGCCGAGATCGAAAGGTCGATCCGGGACGCGCAGGAGTTCATTCGGACGGGAAGGTACCTGCGGGTCGAGGTCGACAGGGATCCCAACGGCGAGGTAGTAGGCTGGGAACTACCTACGGGGAGGGGACCGGACACGCCGCCGTGCGGCGAGTTCCTGCGGTCGGATCCGACGCGGACGTGCACGCGGTTCGCCGGAGCGGGGACGCAGCACCCGGGGGTAGGTCCCTGCGCGTGGCACGCGAGGGGACTCGGACGAGGAACGGGAGCGTGGATAGTGGCACACGCGTTCGCGCGGGCGCTCGACGTCAGTCCCTGGGAGGGGCTGCTGACGGCGGTCAAGATCGCCGCTGGGCGCGTGGCGTTCATCGAGGCGAAGCTGGGTGAGGCATCGTGCGACGACGACCTGCTTCCGTCCGGGTACCTGTGGCACTGGGTCATACAGGCGGAGAAGTGGCACGAGCGCCTCGCCAAGGTGTCGAAGCTCGCGATCGACGCGGGCGTCGCCGAGCGCCTGGTTAGGCAGCTGGAACTCGAGGCGCAGCTGATGCTCAGGGCCACCTCGATGACGCTGGACGAGCTGGGACTCGACGACGACACGAGGAGGAGGGCGCTGGGTATTATGAGTCGCACGCTCCTCGCGCTGGAGGCCGAGGAGTCGGGAGTAAGGGAGGTAGAGAGTGAGTGAGCTATACGGCAAGATCAGCGCGCCCTTTAAGCGTCACACCGAGGGGAAGCTGCGCAACAAGCTCGACGAGGGCAACTGGGCGCGACCCGAGTTCGAGGCGCTCGCCGATCTTCTTTGGGAGTGGACCGAGAAGGTCGACGGAACGAACGTGCGCGTCACCTGGGACGGCTACAAGGTCGCCTACGGGGGACGAACCGACGACGCGCAGATGCCGACGGCGCTGGTCGAGGTGCTGCGCGAGACCTTCCCGGAGGAGCTGCTCGAGCAGCAGTTCCACGCGACGCCCGCCGTGCTGTACGGGGAGGGCTTCGGGGCTAAGATCCAGAACGGAGGTCGCTACGGCGCGCGGCCTATGTTCATCTTGTTCGACGTACTGGTCGACGGCCGCTGGTGGCTGCGCCGCGACGACCTGCACAACGTGTCTAACGGGTTCAAGATCGAGGTCGTTCCCCTTAAGACCTTCGCCTCGATTCCCGAGGCGATCGAGCTGGTACGCGGGGGTGTCAAGTCCGAGTGGGGCGACTTTCCGGTAGAAGGCCTGGTAGGAAGGCCTCCCTGCGGCATCGTGGCGCGGGACGGCGACCGGCTGCTCGTTAAGATCAAGACTAAGGACTTCAGGTGAGCAACCGTGTTAAGATCAAGCCGCAGCACTCCCTGGCGGTTCCGTCCGTCGGGCGTAAGCGCCGTCGTCGGCGCAGGGCGAGGAAGATCGTAAGATGAACTTCGTCTGGCTGGCCGTGGCGTTCGTCCTGGGCGTATCGACGGGAGCGATCATAACGATGGCGCTCGTCGCTCGAGCGGTTCGTAGGCAGTTCCGGAACCACTTTTGGTCATAGGGGAGGAACCTGATGATCCGAGTCTTTCGCTACGAGGTTCCCGTCGACGAGGCGTGGCACGCGTACGATCTTAACGGTCCCGTGCTGCACGTCGGCTGCCGTAAGGTCGACGTCGTCGAGTTTTGGGCGGAGGTCCACGGAGGCGTCCTGCCGGTCGTGCGCCGCCTGCGCGTCTACGGCACCGGCCAGCCGGTACCCGCCGGCGCTACGTACCGCGGCACCGCGCTGACGCCGCCGTTTCTCAGCGGCAGCGCCTCACACGGCATCCAGGTCGCGTACGGCACCCTGGTCTGGCACCTCTACGAGCACCCGCTCGACACGGTGTCGACGTCCTGAGCTATCGTGATCGACGCGAAATATTTCGCCGAGGAGAGGAGAACGAGACGTGAACCAGGAAAGAATGCGCCTGTGGGTCGAGGCCCTGCGCTCCGGTAGCTACAGGCAGGCCCGTAACAAGCTCAAGGTAGCCCTGCGCGACCCGGACGGAAATTTGACCGACGAGGTCGGCTACTGCTGCCTCGGCGTCATGTGCGAGGTGGCGATCGCGAACGGCCTGAACCTGGCCGTCTCCGAGGATGACCCCGACGGCGGCACCGAGCCGTACTACCGCTACGGCGTCCCGGGTCGGCCCGAGTTGTCGTCCGGCGGCTACCCGCCGTCGGTCGTCCTGGACTGGTACGGAATCGCCGGCTCGATCATGGTTGGCCAGCACATGGACGGAAAGATTATCTACGCCGTCGAGGCGAACGACGACCTTCGCTGGGACTTCAACAAGATCGCCGACGGCGTCGAGCGGATCTACCTGACCGATCCGACCGCCGAGGAGGTAGCGTCGTGAGCGTGAATCGGGAGCGGGTCGCGCTGCTCGTCGCGGCGCTGCGCTCGGGGCGCTTCGCCCAGGGGCGGGGCGCGCTGAAGCGCGGCGGCGCGTACTGCTGCCTCGGCGTGGCGTGCGTCGTCGCGCAGGAGAACGGCCTGCCGCTGCGGGCCGAGAATTTCGTAAACGCCGTCAAGTTCGGCGATCCCGACGACTTCGCCGCCGACGCCAGCTGGTCGATCCTGCCGAACTCGGTGCGCGACTGGTTCGGGTTCGTCCTGGGTGATCCGATCCTCACCGGCGAGGACGGCCGACACAAGGGCGCCGCCGCCTGGAACGACGACTACTCGCGCGACTTCGCGTGGATCGCCGACGCCTTCGAGCGTACCTTCCTAGCGCCCGACGACCCGGCTCCCGAGGAGGTGCCGTCGTGAACGTCGACCGCGAGCGCGTCGACCGCGAGCGCGTTAAGCTGTGGGTAGACGCCCTGCGCTCGGGCGAGTTTCAGCAGGGGTACAGCCTGCTCAAGACGTCCGAGGGGCGCTTCTGCTGCCTGGGCGTCGCCTGCGAGGTCGCGCGCCGCAACGGTCTCGAGCTGGACAGCTGGAAGGACGACGACGGCGACGTGGCGTACGGCGAACGCCACGGCTCGGACTGGTCAACGACGCAGCTGCCGGGCCAGGTCGCGGATTGGTACGGGTTCGTCGACGACGCGGGCAACTCCGTGGTAGATCCGCCGCTCGGCCGCGGTCGCGGCGACCACTACGTCGCGACGTACGTCAACGACTCGCTGGCGGCGAATTTTTCGCGGATCGCGGACCTGGTCGAGAAGATCTACCTGGCGCCCGAACCCGAGCTCGACGACGCCGAACCCCCGAAGGAGGAGAAGTGACGGACAACCTACCGGCGGTTACCGACGAGCAGGTCGCGGAGCTCGAGCGGCTCCACGCCGAGAACCGCGGTCGCGACGCCGTCGCCCTGCGCGAACCGGAGCGCGATCCGAACCGGCGGCGTACGCTTCCCGCGAACGCGTACGTCCGGCCGGGCCTCGGGGACCTGCCGCTGTCCGTGCAGCTGCGGGCGGCGTTCCGGCTGCTCAACGAGACGCTGCTGCCGCTGATCGACTCGGTCGAGGAGCAGCAGCCCGAGGTGCTGCAGTGCTCGGTCTGTCAGCGCAACCTCGGCGGCTGGCCGCTGCGCGTCCTGGAGGAGCACTACTTCCAGCACACGTGGCTGCAGCGGCGCCTGGCAAAGATCGGAATTCGGTAGGAGGTTCGCCGTGGCCTACACGCACGGTACCGCGGGAACGTACGGGCGCGGCTGTAGGTGCGCCGAGTGCCGCGAGGCCTGGCGGGTCTACAGCGTCGCCCGGCGCGCGGTTCGCGCCGAGCGGCTGCGCAACGACCCGACGCTGGTCGCCCACGGCCGGACGTCTACCTACGACAACTGGGGCTGCCGGTGCGACGAGTGCCGCGTCGCGGGGTCCGAGGTCGTCCGGCGGCGCCGCGTTCGCCGGCTCGCGAAGAAGATCGGGGGCGACCCGGTCTAGCACCGTGTCGAACCGGCGTGCTACGGTGGTCGTAGTTGCAGAATCCACGATCACCGCCCGACGTGCCCCGGTCCGAGTTCACCAGCTCGGCCGGGGCTCCAAAGCTCAAAACTCAGACTCAGACCGAAAGGGAGACGAGAAGTGAAGCTCCACCAGCTGCTCGCCGTGGCGAAGACCCGGCGCCGGGACGCTGACGGGAACGTGAACGGCGCGTACCACATCATCCAGAAGCACCAGCTGTTCGTCGGCATGACCCGCACGTACCAGCCGAAGGACGACGCCGGCCTGCGGCTGCCCGAGGAGTCGCAGCTCGTCCAGGCGAACGTCGCCGACCAGCTGTCGACGCTGCGGGACGCGTTGGCGACGCTGTTCGACACGCAGGCGTCGATCGACGTGACGAATACCTTCGCCCGCGCGGACGTCGTCGTCGACGGCGTGACGCTGGTCGAGCGCGTCCCGGCGACGCACCTGCTGTTCGTCGAGAAGCGGCTGAACGACCTGCACACCGTCGTCTCGAAGCTGCCGACGCTGGACCCGACGGCGAACTGGTCGCGCGGCGGCATCGACGCGCTGTGGAAGACGCCGCCGGTCGAGACCAGCCGCATCGAGAAGAAGACCGTTCCGGTCGTCGTCGTTCCCCCGACGGACAAGCACCCCGCGCAGGTCCGCGACAAGGAGGAGCTCGAGACCGTCGGCACGTGGACCAGCGTCAAGCTGTCCGGGGCGGTTCCCGAGCTGGACAAGCGTCACATGCTGGAGCGGATCTCCCGGCTGCAGCAGGCCGTCAAGGCGGCCCGCGAGCAGGCGAACACCGTCGAGGTCGAGGAGCTGCCTACCTCCGCGCTGCTCGACTACGTCTTCGGCGCGCGCCCGCGCGCGTCGACCCAGGCTCCCGGGGCCTAGTTCCCGGGTAGGCACAAGCTGAGATCTAAGGGTAGGTCGGTTCCATCCGGCCGCCGCTGAAAGGTGATTAAAGGACGGCTGGCCGTCCGCCACATCTCAAGATCTTGCCTCAAGTTTATAACCCAGCGCGAAGCCGCATCGAAGATCCGCGGGCTAAGCAGCCGGAGTTCCGGGTTCGAGTCCCGGCGGCGCCTCCAATCGTGGCGCCGTAGCTCAACGGCAGAGCGTCGGCGCACTTAGACCTAGCTCGCGGGCCACCCAGTGGCGGTAGGACAGCACGCGGGTTGACGCAGGGAGTGTCTCGAAAACACAACCCGTCGGCATGCGGAGCCGAAAAGTCGAACTAGGAGGGGGACCCGCGAGGATACGCGGGCCCCCTCCGCCAACTTCGAGCGAGTGAGGAAACCCGACACGATGTCGTCGAACGGACTACCCTGGTGCGCGTGACCGACTTCTTCGTCGCCGCGCAGGCGATCCGCTACGACGGCACGAACGCCGCGGCCGTCAACACGTTCGTTCAGACCGCCAACGCCCAGGTAGGTGCGTACCTGGGCTGGGAAAACCCGACCGTCACCGAGAGCGCCGGTGTGTTGACCGTTACGACGCGCCCGCCGGAGTGGGCGCTGCCCCTGCAGGTCGCGACCGGCCAGTGGCTGGTGCTGGAGGACTCGCGGTTCCAGGCGTTCGACCACCCGGTATTCACGGCGCTGCACCGGCGCAACCAGCCGAACATCACGACCGTCGGCGTCGCGCCCATCCCGGGCATCGCCGCGCTGTCCAACGTCCAGGTCAACGTCGACCTACCGCTGGCGTTCTCCGCCACCGGCGCGTACCAGGCCACCGCGTACCTGGTCGGAGCGACGGCGGGAATCTCGATCGGACTGGTCGGCAAGCTCGACGTCGACACGGTGCGGGTGCGCGTCGACGCGACCGTCGCGTTTAGCGGCTCGGCGCAGGTCCTCGTCGTGGCGACGGGGGATCCCGCCTAGAAACGACCTAACACAGTGTCGAAAACGTATGATAGGGTCTACCCGGCCTAGAAAAACACGAGAGGAGAACGAGAAGATGGACAATGAGGTAACGTCGTGACTAGTAGTCCCCTCCTGGATCACCGCGTTCGCGCGGGGATCGCGCTGCTCGACGGGTCCGGACCGACGAACTGGCGCGCGCGCGTCGACGTCGATAAGCTCGACCTGGAGAACCCCCGCAGCTGCGTCCTCGGCCAGGTCTACGGGACGTTCGACGACGGGATGGACGCGCTGGACCTCACGTTCGTCGAGGCGGCGCGCTACGGGTTCGTCACCGGCGTCGGGCTGCGCTACGTCCCCAGTTCGTGGCGCGCTCTGACGGACGCCTGGCGGGACGCGCTCGCGTCGTTCGCCGGGCCTCCGCGTCGCCGCCGCTGGTTCTGGCCGTTCGTGCGGCGCGCCTGATGTCCGATCCACGCGTGACCTGGGCGGGCGTGATCGTCCGCCTGTCGGACGGTACGATCGTCGCGACCGAGTTCCCGAGCGGCTTCATCACCGCGGACGTGCACACGCTGCGGCCGTGGGATCCCGGGTCGAAGAACCAGACGCAGGACGAGGTCCGCATCACGGTGCAGGGCAACGGCCGGATCTGGACGGAGGGTGAGGACGTGGCGCGAGGTAGGGTCGTTCGCGACGACGAACTGCCGCCAGCTCGCTACGTTCGCCGCGACGGCTCGGAGTTCGAGGTCACCGCGGACCGACGCGTCCTGGAGATCGAGCCGTGAACACGATTAAGGTTATGATCGAGCCGTCGACCGACGCGCTGGTCGAGGAGCTGCTGCCCTATCTCTGGGAGGTAGATCCCGCGGTGCCGCGCGACATCATTACCGAGATCCGGTCGCTCGGCTATCAGATCTGTCGCCAGGTCGACGTTCCGCTAGCGGTAATCGAGGCGATCGAGTCCTCGATCGCGCACCCCGAGCGCAACGTGCGCCGGGGTCGACCAACGAGAGGAGAAGAGAACGGTGAGTGAAAACACTAAGACACAGCTGAGCGCCGCCGAACGCGTCGCGAACGGAATTGCCTGGCTCGACGCGCAGGCCGCGGCGGGTACCGGCATCCCGGCCAACTGGCGGGAGCTGGTCGACGCGACCAAGCTGCGCATGGGCAGCTTCGAACACTGCGTCCTCGGACAGATCGGCGGGCACGTCACCGATGGCGAGCGCCACTGGTCGTGGTACCGCGAGACGTACGCGGACGAGCTCGGCATGAATTACGGCTCGTTTGAATCGGCGTCGGGTAGCGCGTCGTGGGGTGACGTACTCACGCTAGAGACCTCACGTGGTTTTAACCTGGACTACTCGTTCTTTGATCGGTCGATCGCCTGGAACGAGCTGACACAGGCCTGGGTAGACGCGCTCGTTGGAGGGAATGGAGTAAAAGAGTGACTACGCTACTGAACATCGCTGGCTTCGAACGTCCGCTAACGACGCCGGAGTACGGCGCTAAGACCGCACAGCTGGTGCTGGATATCATTCAGCTGTATCCCGACATGCACGACCAATGCGAGTTCGTGTACTGCACAGAGTGTCTTGACCGCGTGAGCGATTGCACGTGTACCGGCCTCGGCGGCGTCGCGCTCGAACGCTCGACGTGTAACACGACGCTGTGTATCGCGGGCTGGACGCAGTTCATTCACGAGGGCCGCGTCAACGACAACTGCACGCTGTGCGCGGCCGACGAAGCTCACGCCGGTCCACACGACGAGGTCACGGCCGCGGCGGCGCGCTATCTCGGTCTGACGTTCGAGGACGCAGACCTGCTGTTCTACACCTCGAACGAACGCGCTCCGGTGGCGCTCGGTTACGTCGCGCGCGGCGAACCGATCGACTGGGACGAGGTTCGCAACGGTGCCTGACGTCATCGGCATGCACCTCGGTCCGCCGCTCGTAGTCCACGACCCCGAACGGTGCGCCGGGCAGACATGCTGCATCCACAACCCGTCCGAGCACCGGATGATCGCGTGGCCGCAGTACTGGCGGGCGGATCGCTACCTGATGGAGCGCGTCTGTCCGCACGGGATCGGACACCCCGATCCGGATGACCTGGCGTATAGGCGCCGCGTCCGCGGCGCGGACGACGCGTACTGGGCGGGCGTTCACGGCTGCGACGGCTGCTGCGCGGGAGGATATCTTGAACAAGCCTAGGGCCGTCGTCGTCGACGTCGACGGCACGATAACCATCTACTCGGCGGACCGCGCGACGCGCGCGCGCGACTCGCGACCGCGCCGCGAGGTTATCGACGTCGTTAGCGCGCTGTACGCGTCGGGCTACGCGATCGTGTTCGTGACGGCCCGGCCGGAGGCGCAGCGCGCGGCGACGGGCGACTGGATCGCGCAGCACGTCTTTCGCGGGATCCTCGAGGCCGTGTTGTTGATGAAGGACACCGGCGACGACGAACCCGACGTTGCCTGGAAGCGCCGGATCTACGACGAGGTGATCGAGCCGCGCTACGACGTGCAGCTCGCGATCGACGACATGGAGCGCTCGGTGTCCGTCTGGCGTTCGCGTAACGTCACCGTACTGCAGGTTCGCGCCGCACACGTTCACCCCGAGGCGCTCGTGAGGTGGCGCGACGCGGAGCACGCGACCGTCCTGGAGGGAGGAAAGTAGTGACCGCAAAGATCTTTACGTGGATCGCGGCGGGAATCGCCGTCGGCGCGGCCGCGGCTTACGCCGTGCGCCGGTACAAGCAGCGACAGGTCTAGCTTTGACGACCATCAACGACATGCGCCTACGCGGCCGGGGGCGGCTGTCGACGCCCGCGGCGCGCGGCGACGACGAGCTGCGGTGCGTCCAGCTTCGGATCGCGCAGCTCGTCGTCGATAACCCGGCGATCGAACCCTGGGCCGAGCGCGCTAACCTGCGCGACGTGCTCGCGGCGCTCGGCCTGCTGCGTAGGATAGGGTAGCGGTCGTGGTGCTATCGAACGACGAGCTGCGTAGGTACTGGACGGACGGGCCGGGCGTCGAACACGTCGGCGAACCCGCGGACGCGAAGTACGAGTACGCGGCGTTCAACGATCCGACCGTCCTCGAGGAGAGCTTCGCGCGGGGCGACATATCGGTCCAGATGCGGTTCGTCCTCGACGAGCCGCTGTACACCGGAACGCTGTGGTCCGTCGCGCGCTGGGCGCGTCTGATGAACGAGGAACGCGCGCGGAACGGTAAGCTGGACGAGGCCGGACTGGTCGTGATTAAGCGCCGGACCGTGGTAGAGACGCCGTGGGCGCTAGTCTCCTACGACGAGATCAACGAGTCGCTCGGCATCTAGAAAGGAAAGCTCGGTGGATTGGTTCAAGTCGTCGCGCAGCGTCTCCAACGGGAACTGCGTCGAGGTCAAGTTTAGGACGTCGTCGCGTTCCAGCGGCGGCGAGTGCGTCGAGGTCGCGGCCTGCGTTCACGAGGTGCTGGTCCGCGACTCGAAGGACCGCGGGGGTCCCGTCCTGCGGTTTACGCCCGCGGAGTGGCGCGCGTTCCTAGACGGTGCGCGCGGCGGCGAGTTTGACCTGTGATCGATTTGACAGCGTGTGATACGGTTATCCGCCTGCGCGACGCGTTTCGCGCGCGGCTCGTCAAGCCGCCGGACGTTCCGCAGGCGGCGCCCGAGCTGACGCAGACGATCACCAACATGGGCGGCTGCGCCGTCAACGCGCCCTAGGGGGTTAGGGAAGACGAGGTCCGTGCTGGATGCGTACTGGCGCGGGCCTCCTCTTCGTTTGACACGCCTGCTACATTAATCACTATGAGTGCTGTTGCCCAAACCACGATGGACTGGACGTCCGCGACCGTCGTCGCGATCGGCGTCGTCTTCCTCATCGCGTACCCGATCCTGTCGGCGTTCGGTCGTAGGAAGCCGCCGCGTCGGTAGTATGATCGCTTCGTGCAGCCCAAGACGCGCGCGCAGCTGTTCGCCGAGCTCGCGGATCCCCCGCAGCTGAAGTGGCGGAGCGACCCGCGCGCGTGGGTGGTGGATCGCGCGCGCGTCGAGGTATGGTCCCGACAGCGCGAGATCCTCGAGGCGGTACGCGATCACGAGAAGGTCGCGATCCCGTCCTGCCACTCCGCGGGTAAGAGCTTTACGATGGGCCTCCTGACGTGTTGGTGGATCGACTGCCACCCCGTCGGCGAGGCCCGCGTCGTCTCGACGGCGCCGACGTCGAAGCAGGTCGACGCCGTCCTGTGGAACGAGATCAACCAGCACCACGCGCGGATCGGCCTCGGCGGGCGCACGAACAAGAACGAGTGGTACTTCGGTAGGTTCCTCGCGGGCCTGGGCCGCAAGCCGCCCGACCACGTACAGGCCGCCTTTCAGGGTCTCCACGCGCTCTACCTACTGGTCATCTTCGACGAGGCCTACGGCATTCCGAAGCACCTGTGGGACGAGGGCTCGTCGCTCGCGTCGAACCGCAACGCGCGGATGGTCGCCGTCGGCAACCCCGACGGACCCGGGGAGTTCGCCGAGATCTGCAAGCCGGGCAGCGGCTGGTACGTCATGCCGATCTCGTACCGGGACACGCCGAACTTCACCGGCGAGGACGTCTCGGATCGGCTCAAGGACATGCTCATCGCGCCGACGTGGGTTGAGGACCGGCGTCGCAAGTGGGGCGAGAGCTCGGCCCTGTTCCAGTCGAAGTGCGAGGGTCGGTTCCCGGCCGAGGGTTCGCCGTGGGACGTCATTCCGCACGCCTGGGCTGCCGCGTGCCGCTACCTCGACCTGCCGGTCGAGGGCGAACGCGAGGCCGGGATCGACATCGGCGCGGGAAACGACCGCACGGTGATAACGATCCGCCAGGGATCGGTGGTTCTCGACGTTCGGTGGTTCGTCAGCCCAGACCCGGTGCGGACCGTCGGCGACCTGGCGCTTCACATCCGCGACTGGAAGGTCAAGCGCGCGAAGGTCGACTCGATCGGCGTCGGCTGGGGCGTCTACGGCGCGCTCAGCGAGGCCGTTCCGGACGTCGAAATTATCCCGATCAACGTCTCGATGCAGCCGTCGTCGGCCGACGCGCAGGAGAAGTACCTCAACAAGCGCGCCGAGATGTGGTGGGACGTCGGCCGCGAGCTGATCCGCGCGCGGCAGCTCGACCTGTCGCGGCTGCCCGAGGACGTTCAGGACGACGTCATTCACGAGCTGTCGTGCCCGCGCTACGAGATCCTCGACTCGCGGGGTAAGATCAAGATCGAGCCGAAGGAGCGGATCATCGAGCGCCTCGGCGTCTCGCCGGACCTCGCGGAGTCGCTGCTGCTCGCGTTCGTACCCGCCAACTGGACGGCCGAGCTGCAGGCGTCGGGTATGCTGGCGATGCCGTCGCTGCTGGAGGGCCTGCGGCCGTCGGACCTGACGGGCCGACGTAGCTGGTAGCCGATCATCATAAATAATTAGCCGAACGTCCGCAGTAATTATTCACGACACAGTGCTGTGGTGTGATATAATATAGATAGGCGGGTGGAACGCCCGCCGACCGAGAGGAGAACGAGATGAAGGTCGGAGACGTCATAACCTGGGATTACCAGAGCGACGTATTCCAAGGTCAGTACCGATTGGTCGAAGACCTGGGCCGAGGCACGTGGCGCGCCGAGCACCTAGAGCCGAACGACGAGCTGATCGAATCTGCTCGCGCATACTACCTGGAGTCCGAGCATCCCTACCTGGACTGGATCGATCCGTTCGGACCAGGGCGGCGACGCGCTACCCGCCAGGAGTCATTCGACATGGAGATTCTTGGCCGAATCAAAAACGCGGGTCACGTGTTCGAGGTCCAGTTCGTTTCGGCCGAGCGTTACGCCGCAGCTTTTTAAAGATTTCTGACCTAAGAGCGAAACGCCGGGAGGCGTCCGACGGTAGGGCCGTCGCTGAGGATGCTCTCAGAACACAAGAGAAGGAGACGAGATGTACCAGGGAACGCGCTACTACATCCAGCGCCCGACCGGCTACATGAAGGAAGGCGAACCCGAGTGGGTCGACATGGAGTTCGAGCCCGGCAAGATCTGGCGCTCCGGCCGATTCACCAGCGCCGCGGATCAGGTCAACGACTGGCGCGACGCGGGCGACCAGCGCCCCCTCCGGATCGTCAAGCGGACCTTCCGCGAGGACGTCTGCGGCACCTACGACCCGGGTCAGCTGGCTAAGCTCTGGAACGCCGACGCGGACCTCGAGATCAATGATGAATCGTTGAAGTTCGAGGCGCCCGAGGACGAGATTTAAAGAGATCGAAACCTGATCGCCGGGAGGCAGAGCAGGTCCACCCGTTAGGCGGGTGCCGATGAGATCGAGAGGGAGAAGAGAAAAATGTACGCAGTCGGAGATGTAATTGAAGACAGCTACGGCAATCCGGCCGTTGTTCTTCGCCTTGACCCGCGAGACGGCAAGCCATGCACGATCATGCAGCTGTGTGGTTCGGATGAAGGGAACATTACCTATTCACCACGCATACTGCGCCACATCGAAGGTGAGGCGAAAGAACGCGCATTAGAGATCGCACGCGAAGTGTGGCGTAAGCGCGGGTTCAAACGCAGTAGTTTTGGCATTAAGTAAACAAGATCGAAACGCCGGGAGGCGTCCACGGTTGATGACCGTGCCGATGAGATCGAGAGGGAGAACGAGATGGAACGGTGCAAGATCGATGATCTGGTCGTGCTCAACGAGCTGTACGCCACACCGGCGACGCGGGGTGTCGTCTACCGCGTGGTCGAGGTCCGCAAGGTTAACGTCGTCGGCGAGCCCCTCGGTGGTGGACGTCGACTGGCGGCCAAGCCCTACCAGTTCGACCCGGCGCCCGAGGACGCGGCGAAGGTCGCGGTCGGGATTCCCTACGTGCCGCCGCTCTGGTCCGGCGAGGTCGTGACGATCGCGGGTCCGGGCTGGAAGCAGCCGAGCGACGTGCTCTGGGTCGTCATCAAGGACAACGCGGACCGCAAAGTTCGGGTCGCCCGCCTCGGCGGCGACGACGGTCGCTACTGGACGGTTCCGCGGGGCATGCTGACGGTCGTCGACAAGAAGCTGCTCCTCGAGGCGGTACTCACGATGGAAACTTCATCGAAGTAGATCATACGAATCCGTAATTCGTGTGATACAATTTAAGAGGTAGGGACCGAAGCTCACGGTAGAGCGGGCGTTAGTTCGGGTTCGACTCCCGACGGTTCCACGTTTTGAAGCTCTGCCCGCCGTGTTGGCCCGAGCGGCAAGGCCTATGGCCTCGACATGACCCCGGAGATGCTCGAGGTCGCCCGCGCCAATCAGGCCAAGGCGGGCGCGACGAACGTCGAGTTCCTCCAGGGCACCATCGAGGCGATCCCGCTCCCGGACGGCGCCGTGAACGTGATCATCTCGAACTGCGTCATCAACCTCTCCACCGACAAGGATCAGGTCTTGCGAGAGGCCTTCCGCGTCCTCGCTCCGGGCGGTCGCTTCGCGGTCTCGGACATCGTGATTCGCCGCGAG
>Ga0111538_10007332_pt1 | contig 14886 bp, 15 predicted proteins | sample SoiMethybrSBSTD1_FD_79669 | JGI IMG/M metagenome (GOLD analysis project Ga0111538, IMG submission 79669) | Bulk soil microbial communities from a Populus tree surrounding site in Tennessee, USA - Soil MetaG P. TD hybrid SBSTD1 (version 2)... | ecosystem: Environmental > Terrestrial > Soil >... | reverse complement strand
GCTGCTTCCGCGTGTGCAAGTCACATCCCACCAGGATCATGAGTCAGCCCTCCGTTGGTGTGACGTCGTGGTACTCGCCTCGACCGAGGCTACCAGCGACGTCTGGCTGTTCTCATGACATCAGTGAACCAGCTCCCCTACCTGCTGCCGTGGGTTCGCGTGGCCCTGCTGATCCGGTCGATCCGAGTGACGACATTCGACGAGGCCACGTGGCGTGTGTCCCGCGATCTGCGGCGCGCCACTGCGCCACAACTTCGCCAGCCACTACATGATGCGCGGGGGCTCGATCGTGAAGCTCCAGGCCATCCTGGGGCTTGCCAGCGTCCGCACGACGCAGATCTACGCTCGGCTGGCTCCCCCGGACCACCTGATCGGTGCGACGGCGATCCTAGAGGGCCTGGGAGCCTCAGGAAGTAGCGCATCCGTAGCGCATGGAGTCCTTAGCGAGCTGGCTTCGTTGGCAGCGCGCGGGTAACTATGCGAGAATGCGCGGGCTCAAAGGCTGAACGGCGCCGTAGCCAAGTGGTAAGGCAGCGGACTGCAAATCCGTTATTCGGCGGTTCGAATCCGCCCGGCGCCTCCAGTCCTTCTGTCGAAGACCTCCCGCCGCTCGTGAAGCGGGCGTGGCGAAACTGGAAGACGCTGGGGACTTAAAATCCTCCGTCCGAAAGGACTTGCAGGTTCGAATCCTGCCGCCCGCACCATCGCTCGCTCGGTCCCCCTACAACCCCCACACCATGCCATCCTCGCTGAGGAACACCTCGACGCCCGGGGCGTGAGCGCGCGCTTCGGCCAGCAGATCGGCGGGCGCGACCCACTCGGCGGCGGGCAGATGGAAGAGCGCCAGCACGCGGGCGCCCGCGCGGGCGGCCACCCGGCCGGCGTCGCCAGCGGTCGAGTGCCCGACCTGATGGATGAGCGTGGCGCGCGAGTCGAGGCCGCCGACCTCGTGGATGAGCAGATCGACGCCACGCGCCGCGTCCGCGAAGGCGTCGCACGGCCGCGTGTCCCCGCTGTACGCGATGCGGGCACCGGCCACGTCCACCACGCAGCCCGCCGCGGCACCGCCCGGTGGCAGGTGATCGACCGGCGTCAGCGTGAGACCGGTCGAGGTGTCGAGCGCGACGCGCGAGCCGGCCGGCGGCGTGACCCAGGTCAGCCGGTCGCCGAAACGGCGCTCCGCAGACGCGTCGGCCGCGGCGTGCGAGGCGCGGATGGCCGCAGCACTCCCGGCCAGCGCGTAGAGCGCGACCGGGGCCAGCGGCCGGTCGGCGCGAAACGCGCGGTAGGACATCGTGAGCAGCAAGGGCTCGAGACCGCCGACGTGGTCGAGGTGGCGGTGACTGAGGAAGATGTGACTCACGCTGGATGGATCGATCTGGGCCGCGAGCAGGCAGCGCACCACGCCCAGGCCGCCTCCGGTGTCGAGCAGAAGGCGCGTGGCGCCGGCGTCGACGAGGAAGGTGGGTTGATAGCGCTCAGGGTTGAGCGCGCCACCGGTGCCGAGAAAGACGATCCGCGGGCCCGGCATCGGGCGAGAGCATAGCACCAGCTTCCAAGGCTGCGTGATATCCTCAGCCGTCATGCACTCGCCCGGGGCTATCGCCTTTCAGGTCGGCCCGCTGGTCATTCGCTGGTACGGCATCCTCATGGCGCTCTCGATCGTGGTCGCGCTGTGGCTGGGCCACCGCCAGGCGAAGCGCGAGGGGTTACCGGCCGACGACATCATCAGCGTCGGCCAGTGGTCGATCCTGGCCGGTCTCATCGGCGCGCGCCTGTACGAGGTGGCCTTCAACTGGGATTACTACGGCGCGTATCCGAAGAAGATCTTCGCCGTGTGGGAAGGCGGCCTCGCCATCCACGGCGGCCTCATCGTGGGGCCGCTGGTCGGGGTCCTGCTCGCGTGGCGCTGGCGTGTGCCGATCCTGCGCGGGCTCGACGTGACCGCGCCCTCCTTCGCGATCGGGCAGGCGATCGGCCGCTGGGGAAACTTCTTCAACGAGGAGGCATTCGGCCAGCCGACGAGCCTGCCGTGGAAGCTCTACATCTCGCCGCAGCATCGGCCGCCGGGCTACACGCAGTTCGATTACTTCCATCCGGCGTTCCTGTACGAATCGGTGTGGGACCTCGCGATGTTCGTGCTCCTGGTGAGCTGGCTACGGCCGCGCCTGCGCGAGCAGCCGGGTGCGCTGTTCTTCGCCTACATCGGTCTCTACTCGATCGGCCGCTTCCTGATCGAAGGCATCCGGCTGGACAGCTTCTGGGTGGGTCCCTTCCGGGTCGCGCAGCTGGCGAGCCTGGTGGGTTTGCTGGTGGCGGTGGTAGGCTTGGCCTGGACGCGCCACCGCGCCCAGCGCGGGCTGTCCCGCCGCGTGAGCGCGACGCGCTCGTAGGTCGAGCGCTCGTCGGCCACACGCCCGGCGCCTCGCACCGGGCTTCGAGCGATCGTGACGATCACGTATGAACATCGAGCGCGTCGGTCCATTCCTCTGGCGCATTCCTCCCGACGCCCGGCCCGGGATGCGCGTTCCTGCGCTCGTCGTGGCCGACGATGCGCTGATGACGGCGATCCAGAGCGACGCCTCCCTGGAGCAGATCGCCAACGGTGCGACGCTGCCCGGCGTGGTCAAGGCCGCGCTCGCGATGCCGGACATCCACCAAGGCTACGGGTTACCGGTCGGTGGCGTGGTGGCCACCGACGCCGAGGCAGGCGTCGTGAGCCCCGGCGCCATCGGCTTCGACATCAACTGCGGCGTGCGGCTGCTGCGCACCGGCCTGGCAGCAGCCGACGTGATGCCGCGGCTGCCCGCGCTGGTGGACGCGCTCTACGCGGCGATCCCGACCGGAGTCGGCGCTCGATCGACAGTGTCGCTGTCGATGAGAGAGCTGGCGGCGGTCCTGGAGCAGGGGGCAGCGTGGGCGGTGAGTCGGGGCCACGGCGAGCACGCCGATCTCGAGCGAATCGAATCGGGCGGGCAGCTGCCGGGTGCCCGGAGCGATGTGGTCTCGGCCCGCGCGCGGGAGCGGGGCATCCGCCAGCTGGGCTCGCTCGGCTCCGGCAACCACTTCCTCGAGCTGCAGATCGTCGACGAGATCCACGACGCGCGCGTGGCGGACGACCTGGGCGTGCGGCTCGGCGCGCTCACGATCATGATCCACACCGGCTCGCGGGGCCTGGGCCATCAGGTGTGCACGGACTATCTGGCGGTGACCGGTGCGGCGCTCCGGCGGTACGGCATCACCGTGCCCGATCGCCAGCTCGCCTGCGCGCCGATCGACTCCGCCGAGGCGATCGACTACCTGGGTGCGATGCGCGCGGCGGCGAATTTCGCGTTCGCCAACCGGCAGGTGCTGGCCCACTCGGCCGGTCAGACACTCGAGCGCGTGCTCGGCGTGGGGCCGCGGGAGCTGGGGCTGGCGTCGGTGTACGACGTCGCCCACAACATCGCCAAGGAAGAGGAGCATGAGGTCGATGGCCGTCGCCGCCGGCTGCTCGTGCACCGCAAGGGCGCCACCCGTGCCTTTCCCGGCCAGCCGGTCATCGTGCCCGGCGACATGGGCCGCTACTCCTATCTGCTGGTCGGGACCGAAACCGCGATGCGCGAGACTTTCGGCTCGACCTGCCACGGGGCCGGGCGACGAATGAGCCGGACCGCGGCGGTCAAGGCGGCCCGCGGCCGCCGAATCGACGAGGAGCTTGCCGCCCGGGGGGTGGTGGCTCGGGCGGCGGGCTACGAGTCTCTCGCCGAGGAGATGCCGGAGGCGTACAAGGATGTCCGCGATGTGGTCGACGTGGTGCACCGCTTTGGAATCTCCACGCGCGTGGCGCGGCTGCGGCCGATCGGTGTGATCAAGGGCTGAGCCGGGCGGCTCGAGAAGCGTGTGGTAGACTGTTTCGGATGTCCTGGATATTGAAGAAGAAAGCTCAAAGCCTCCTCGACGCAGAGGAGGGGACTGTCCACAAGGACTGGGGCGGGAAGATCGCCTTCGCCCTGGTCTATCCGAACACCTACTCGGTCGGGATGTCGAACCTCGGCTTCCAGACCATCTATCGCCACCTGAACATGCTCCCGGACGTGGTCTGCGAGCGCGTGTTCATGCCCGATCCCGCCGACGTGGAAGAGCTGCGCCGGACGCGCTCGGTGCCACTGTCGCTGGAATCACAGCGGCCGCTGACCGACTTCCACATGATCGGCTTCTCGGTCACGTACGAAGGTGACTACGTCAACGTCCTGCGCCTGCTCGATCTGGCCGGCATCCCGCTGCGCGCCGGCGAGCGCCGTCCCCACGACCCGCTGGTTCTCATGGGCGGGGTGTGCGCGTTCTCGAACCCCGAGCCCATCGCGCCGTTCATGGATTTCGTGGTGGTCGGCGAGGCCGAGGAGCTGGTCGGTGAGCTGATCGCCGCCTATCGGGCCGAGTACCGCGACCGGGAGGCGTTCCTCGGACTGCTGACGTCGCTCACCGGCGTGTACGTCCCCGCGCGCTACGAGCCGCACTACGCCCCCGACGGGGCGCTGCTCGACGTGGTCGCCACCGGCGCACCGGCGATCGTCACCAAGCGCCGGCTCAGCAGCGTCGATTCGTTCCGGACCATCGCCGCGGTGAAGACGCCCAACGCCGAGTACGGCCACATGGCGCTGCTCGAGGTGGGCAAGGGCTGCGGCCGCGGCTGCCGCTTCTGCCTGGAGGGTCAGGTCTACCGGCCCGTCCGGCATCGCAGTGTCGATGCGCTTCGCGAGACGGTCGAGCAGCTGGCGCGGGACGGCGAGAAGCGGGTCGGGCTCGTGGGCGCCTGTGTTTCCGATTATCCCTGGATCGGCGAGCTGCTGAAGATCGTCGAGGCCAACGGCATGGAGCTGTCGATCTCCTCGCTCCGCGCCGACAGCCTCACCGAGGACCTGGCCTCGGCGCTGGCCCGCGGCGGGCATCGGACGCTGACGATCGCGCCCGAGGCCGGGACCGATCGCCTGCGCCGGGTGATTCGCAAGGCGATCACCGACGAACAGATCCTCGATGCCTGCAGCCTGGTCCGGGCGCAGGGGATCCCGAATCTCAAGACGTACTTCATGATCGGCCAGCCCACCGAGACCGCCGAGGACGTGGAGGCGATCGTCGATCTCGCACGACGCATGCTCGAGCGCCTGCGGGTGCTGGACGCCAAGGGCCATCCGTTCGGGCGGCTGACGCTGTCGATCTCGTCGTTCGTGCCGAAGCCGTGGACGCCCTTCCAGTGGGCGTCGTTCGCCGGTGCCGACGCGCTGAGCCGCAAGCTCGAGACGATCAAGAAGGGGGTCCGCGCGTTCTCCAACGTGCGCGTGCTGCACGAGAACCCACGCGAGGCGGCGCTGCAGGCGCTGCTGGCCCGCGGGGACCGGCGCGTGGCCGACTTCGTGGAGCAGGCGGCGCGACTGGACGGCGACTGGCGCCGCGCGCTGCGCGACTGGAAGGGCGATCCGGAGTTCTACACGACCCGTGTGCGCTCCACGGACGAGCGGATGCCGTGGGACCACTTCGAGGTCGGCGTGAAGAAGCCGGGCCTGCTCCGGGAGTGGGAGCGGGCCGGAGTCGTCGAGCCGGTTCACGCGGCGGTGGCCTGATGGCGCCTGTGGCGGACGTCTTTGGCCGCGCGCTGCGGAATCTCCGGATCTCGGTCACCGACCGGTGCAACCTCCGCTGCGCTTACTGCATGCCGGAGGAGGACTACGTCTGGCTGCCGCGCGAGGAGATCCTGCATTTCGAGGAGCTCAGCCGGCTGACCGACGTCTTCATGGAGCTCGGTGTCGACAAGGTACGGCTGACGGGCGGCGAGCCGCTGCTGCGGCGCGACATTGCTGGGCTGATCCGGCTGCTGGCCGCCAAGCCGGGGCTGCGAGATCTGGCCATCACCACCAACGGCGTCCTGCTGGCCGAGCATGTGGGTGCGCTCAAGGAAGCAGGCCTCCACCGGATCACCGTCAGCCTGGACACGCTCCGGCCCGAGCGCTTCGCCGCACTCACACGGCGGAGCACGCATGCGCAGGTGCTGGAGGGCCTCGCCTCGGTGGCGCGGGCCGGCTTCACCGGCACGAAGATCGACACGGTCGTCATGCGTGGCGTCAACGACGACGAGCTGGCCGATCTGATCGAGTACGGCCGCCGGGCGCCGGCCGAGGTGCGCTTCATCGAGTACATGGACGTGGGCGGGGCGACCCGCTGGTCGATGGACAAGGTGATCAGTCGTGGGGAGATACTCGAGCGTCTGGCTGCGCGCTACGGTCCCATCGAGCCTGTCGTGGAGACCTCGACGGCGCCGGCCGATCGCTACCGCCTGCCCGATGGGACCGTATTCGGGATCATCGCCTCCACGACCGCACCGTTCTGCGCGGACTGCGACCGCAGCCGCCTCACCGCAGACGGACTGTGGTATCTCTGTCTCTACGCGCAGCAGGGGACGGATCTGCGTGGTCCGCTCCGGCGCGGCGCCACCACCGAGGAGCTCAAGGCGCTGATCCTGCCCACGTGGCAGTCGCGCAGCGATCGAGGCGCCGAGGAGCGTCTGGCCCGACGGGGCCAGGAGCCGTTGATCTCGATCGGGCGGCTGCGTCAGGATCCTCATCTCGAGATGCACACGCGAGGAGGGTAGCGGTGAGCAGCGGCGAAGAGCACCGGGTGGATGTTCGCGAGCGCGGCGCCAGCCAGCACTCCGACCGGCGGCTGTTCGTGCAGCTGCAAGCTTTCGGCGGCTGCCTCGACGCCAAGCCGCTGGTGCGCGCCCTCGAGGGTACGGGGCTGGATGCCGTGCTCTACCAGGACGTGAACGATCCGCGAGGCGTCGGAATCCTCGGGATGCACGAGGATCCGGCCTTCTTCGCCGGGCCCTTCCGCGAGCTGCTCAACACCGGCGCCTTCGGCGATCTGCTGCTCAAGCCGGAGCTCACGATGTTCGGGCGTACGTATGCCTCGGGCTTCGAGACGGAGCTGGAGGACTGGCTGCTGCAGCGCCCGCGGCGCACGGTGCTGAACCCGTCCTGGCCCTGGGGGATCTGGTATCCGTTGCGGCGCAACGGCGCCTTCGCCCGGCTGACGCCGCAGGAGCAAGGCGGCGTGATCCGCGAGCACAGCGTGCTCGGCCGCGCCTACGGTGAGGCCGACCTCGCCCACGACGTGCGCCTGGCCTGCCACGGTCTCGACGTCCACGACAACGACTTCGTCATCGGTCTCTGCGGCCGCGAGCTGCACCCGCTGTCGCACCTGGTGCAGGCGATGCGCAAGACCGCCCAGACCTCCCTGTACCTGCAGACGCTGGGGCCGTTCTTCGTCGGTCACGCGATCTGGCAGAGCCCGCTCCGCTAGCACTCCCATGGCCCGGCGCCGTCGCGCTCCGGCCCGTCTCACCAAGAAGCTGGCCGCCTTCGTCGAGCTCGAGCGTGTGGCCCGCGTGGCCACCGCAGGCCGTTCCGGAATTCCGCACGTCGTACCGGTGTGCCACGTGCTCACGGGCGGGCGCCTCTACTTCGGCTCGGGCGACGATGGGCGCAAGGTGAAAAACGTGCGTGAGAATCCGTGGGTGACGCTCACCGTGGACGTCTACTCCGATCACTGGGGCACGCTGCGCGGCGTGATGATCCAGGGACGGGCCACGCTCATCGAGCGCGGCCCGCGCTTCAAGCGGATCCGTGCGCAGCTGTACCGCAAGTATCTTCAGTATCCGCGGGATGCCGCGCTGTCCGAGTCCGATTCGGTGATCATCGAAGTGACGCCGACTCGCGTGTTCTCCTGGGGCCTCGACTAGAAGGGATCGCCGTGGTGCCCGCCGAGCCCACGCCCGCTCCGGCGTCCCGGCTCGCCTACCTCGACGGGCTACGCGGGTTCGCGCTCGTCTTCATGGTCTTGAACCACACGGCCCGCGCCTGGATCGACGGCGAGATGACCTGGAATCGCTACACGCTCATCTACGTCACGCTCACGCTGTCCGCGCCCACGTTCCTGTTCCTCGTCGGCTTCTGCCTGCCGCTGTCGTTGCGCGGGCACCCGGGTCAGGTCGAGAGCTTCGGCCTGCTGGCGCGCCGCTTCGTGCCACGGGGCATCCGGATCATCCTGGCCGGAGTGCTCCTGAACGTCCTCGTGTTCCGCGACCTGCCGACCCTCGCCGGCGGCGTGTTACAGACGATCGGGCTCGCGATCATCGCCATGGTGCCGGCGATCTGGCTTCTGCGGTATCCGGGGGCGCGATGGGTCTTGCTCGCCGTCGCGGTCGCCGGCTATGTGGCCTTCGCCTGGTCCTTCCCCTGGCTCGAGAGCTTCGTCGACCGCCACTCCCGGGTGGGCCTCGTGCTGTTCTATGACTTCCCGCCGTGGCCGTGGCTGAGCCTGGTGCTGATCGGCCTGGTGATGGGCACGCACTGGCTCGCGGCACATCGACGCAGCGAGGCGGAGGGCGCCAGGTTCCTGGCCCGCGCGGCGATCGCCGGGGCGCTGATGCTCGTGGCATTCGTGACCTGGGACTGGTGGGTGCAGACACCGACCCGGCTGGGGATGAAGCGCGACTTCATCCTCAATCACCACTGGACGCCGCGCGGGCCGTCGCTGCTGTGGGTCTTTAGCACGCTGTGGCTGACGCTGGGCGCCGCCTACTGGGTGATGCAGCGACGGCGCTGGCAGCTGCCGTGGCTCGTCCTCTTCGGCCAGACGGCGCTCTTCCTCTACTTCATCCACCAGATCCTGGTCTTCACGATCGTCGGCGAATGGCTGGGCTGGCGCTTCAACGACTGGCCACGGTTCTATCTCGCCACCGCCCTGCTCCTCGGGGTGCTGCTGGCGCTCGGCTGGGCGTGGAAGCGGGCCAAGCGCCTCGTGCCCAGCCCCTCGCTTGCGTCATGGTCCGTCGCAGGCGCGCTCGAGCCAGGTTACGACCGTTGGGACGAGCGTCGCGAGTAGTCGTCGGTTGAGCACCAACCCCCAGTGCGTGGCGCCGTCCACCACGAGCCGCTCCGCCGGGACCGAGAGATCCGCATAGGCAGCAGGGGGGAACGTGGCGTCGCCGGTGCTGGCGACGACCAGGGCGGGGCAGGGCAGCGAGGTGAGGACGATCCCGGCCTTGCGGTCGTCGCGGGCAAAGCGCGACTCGAGTCCCAGCGAGGCGAGCGCGATCCGACGCTCTTCGATGTCGAGGTCCGCCATCGTCGGCTGATCGTCGGGATCGGTGCTCGTGACGCCGTACTCGGCTGCGTCGAAGGTCGCGATCCGCAGCGGGACCGAGGCGTCGCGCTGCCGCGCGGGTGGACTTGGCGCCAGACCGACGTAGCCGGCGACACGGCCGTGCGCCGCAGCGAGCATCGCCGCCAGCCCACCCATGCTCCAGCCCATCAAGACGGCGGGGCGGGCCAGCTCACGGGCCAGCACCGCAACGTCGTCGGCATAGTCGGCCATCGCGGTGCGACCGAGATCGGCGGCTGGACTGCCCCCGTGGCCGCGCAGGTCGAGCGCCCAGGACGACCAGCCTCGCCTCGCAAGCTCCGCCTGCCAGAAGCGCCAGACGGTGGCGGAGTTGGCGGCGCCGTGGACGAGCACGATCGGCGGCCGTGACGTCCCGACAGCGAGCACGGCGTGGGCGCTGAGCACGGCGCCGAGTGTAGCGCATGGCTCCGCGGCGATTCACTCGACGCCGCCGGCGATCGCGTGGCAGGATGGCGCCGCATGAGCCGAGCTCGAGCCGCGGCGGCGGCCACGACCCCGATCCGGAGCCTCGCGCTCGCGGCCACGCTCGGCATCCTCGTCCTGGCGCTGTTCGTGCCGCCGATGTTCGATGGCCTGTCGGGAGCCGGCCAGCGGGCCCTCCTCGTCACGCTGATGATCATCGTGCTGTGGACGACCGAGGTGCTCGAGCCCGGCGTCACCGCGCTGCTGGCGATCGTGCTCCTCGCGCTGACCCGCGCGGCCGATGGGATCCGTCCCGCTCTGCAGGGCTTCGCCAACCCGGTGCCGTACTTTCTGGTGGGCGTGCTGACCATGGGCGTGGCTGTCGTGCGGAGCGGCCTGGCCGAGCGCCTGGCCCGGTCGATCCTCGGGCACGCCCGCGGCCGCAGCCTGGCCGTGTACCTGCACCTGGTCCTCGCGTTCCCCGTGATGACCTTCCTGCTGCCGTCGGCCACGACGCGCTCCGGCATTCTCATCCACATCTACGACGAAGTGTTCGCACTGGCCGCCGTGCCGCGCGGGGCGCCGGTCGCCAAGGCGGTGATGCTCGCGCTGTCGTCGATCAACCGCCTGGCGTCGACCGCGCTGCTGACCGGCGGCATCACGCCGGTGATGAGCGCAGCGATCATCGGCGGGATGTCGTGGACCGGCTGGTTCACGCTCATGGCCGTGCCCTACTACACGATCATGCTCCTGGGCGCGGTCCTCACCTGGGCTCTCTACCGACACGGCCTGGGCCAGGTGCTGCCAACGCCGGTGCCCGCGCCGCACACGCCGCTGAGCGGCGTGGAATGGCGAACGCTCGGGGTGATTCTCGGCGCCTCGGCCCTCTGGCTGACCGACGCGGTGCATCACCTCGATCCTGCGCTCCCCGCGTTGCTGGCGTTCGTCGCGCTGCTGATCCCGGGGATCGGGCCCCTCGGCTGGGCCGACCTCGAGCGCGGCGTGGGCTGGGCGAACTTCTTCGTGATCGCCGCCTCCATCTCGCTGGCGCACGTGCTCGGGACCAGCGGCGCGGCCGCCTGGCTGGGGCGGTTGCTGGTCGGTGTGCTGCCGGGACTCGGCCAGCATCCGATCGCGGTCGTGGTCCTCCTGATGGTGGGTGCCACGGCGCTGCGGGCGCTGGTCCCGAACATCTCCGGCTTCCTGGCCCTCGCCCTGCCGATCGCCATGTCGGTGGGCGCCCAGGCCGGTGTCAACCCGCTGGTGTGCGCGCTGGTGGTGATGATGACCGGCGATGCGGTCGTCTACTACCCCGCTCAGAGCGCCTCCGCCCTGGTCATCTACGAGCGCGGCCACGTGAGTGCCGGAGAGGTATTGAAATTCGGTGTTTGGATGACACTCGTGGGATGGCTGGCGATCCTGGCAGTGGCGCTACCATGGTGGGGACTGGTCGGTGAGCCGCTCACCCCACGGTAGCGGCCGGGAGACCCACAATGGGGATACGGTGGGCTTCGGTAGGACTGCTGCTGGCCCTGGTTGCGAACGCCGCCCCCGCGGGGGCTCAGACCTTCCGCTGGGTGGACGACGAGGGCAATCCGCACTATGTAGGCTCGATCGAACAGGTCCCCGAGCAGTACCGGTCCCAGTTCGAGCCTCCGGCGTCAAAGAAGGATGCGGTCGTTCCCGTCCGGGGAGCGTCCGATGCGATCCCCTCAGCGGCGGGGGAGTGCGTGCTCAAGGTCGCCCGGACTCGCACGCAGCCGGGCTCGCTCCGCTCCTATCCGAACTGCGAGGCGTGTCGTCGGGCCCTGGACGCCGTGCGCGGACCCGAGCGCGGCCTTGCCGACTGCGTGCCGCTGGAGGCAGCGCGATGATCGTGCGGCGGTGGATGTCGCCGGTGCTGCTGTTCCTGGCGCTCGGAGTCGCGAGCGAGGCGGCGGCGCAAACCTATCGCTGGGTCGATGAGCAGGGCAATCCGCACTACGTCGGCCGCCGCGATCAGGTTCCCGAGCGCTACCGTTATCAGCTGCCGGGCGAAAAGCCGGGCGAGCCACCCAGGCCGCGCTTGCCCTCGAGCCGCCCGACGGGCATCGCCACCAAGGTCACCGGCGAGTGCACGCTGCGGGTGCGCGGCACGGAGCAGCACCGGGCCTCGTCGTCGTCCTACCCGAACTGCGAAGCCTGCTGGAAGGCCCTCGACCAGATGCGCGGCGAGCCTCGATCCCGCGCCGAATGCCTCGCCACCTCGGTGCAGAGCTACAAGTAGCCGCCGGCCGGCGGACGCCTCAGGCGTCCGCTCGTTGAAGCAGGAACGTGCCCGCCGCGATCAGCGCGACCGCGAACAGCTTCCTCCAGGTGAACGGCTCCCCGAGAAAGAAGAACCCGATGAGCAGCACCAGGATGGTCGAGGTGCCACCGATCACGAACGACGACGTCGCCCGGAGGCCATTGGCGTAGGCCAGCAGCGTGAAGAGGTTCACGGCGGCCGTCGCCACCCCGACCACCAGCAAGCAATAGCCGCTCGTCATGGAAAAGGTGATGGGAGCGCCGGTGGCCCTGATCGAGAGTGTCACCGCCACGTTGATCAGGAAGGCGATGCCGGTGACGATGGCGGTCCCGAGCGCGGGGTGCGTCCCGGCCGACCCGAGTCGCAGGCCGATGACGTACGTGGCCAGGGACGCGCCGGCGCCCAGCGCGTACGCGAACGCGAGATTGGACATGGGGCCCCCTTGCGGTGATGGCAGTTACATCGCCTCGACCGCGAAGGGAACTCTACAGCGGGCTCGGCAGGTCCGTACGGCCCATCAGCCAGCGGTCGACCCCCGCCGCGCACGACCGCCCTTCGGCGATCGCCCACACGATCAGGGACTGGCCGCGCTGCATGTCGCCGCAGGTGAAGACGCCCGGCGCGCTCGTCATCCAGTTCGGATCACGGGCGACGTTGCCGCGATCGGTCAGCTTCAGACCGAGCTCCTCGATCGGGCCGATGCGCTCCGGGCCGAGGAAGCCCATGGCCAGCAGCACGAGGTCGGCGTCCAGGGTGAACTCGGTGCCGGCAATCGGCTTGAAGTCGAGCCGGCCGCCCTCGCGCACCATCTCGACGTTCACCCCGTGCAGCTTCTCCACGCGCCCGCCCGACCCGGTGAAGCGCTGGGTCGAGACGGCGTAGACCCGCTCGCCGCCCTCCTCGTGGGCACCGGAGGTCCGGAAGATGTTCGGCCACTGCGGCCACGGGTTGTCGGCCGCGCGGGTGTCGGGGGGCCGGGGCAGCAGCTCGAACTGGTGAACCGACGCCGCCCGCTGACGATGGACGGTTCCCAGGCAGTCGGCGCCCGTGTCGCCGCCGCCGATGATGATCACGTGCTTGCCCTCGGCCGAGATGAACTGCGCGTCGTCGATCCGGTCGCCCTCGCAGCGCCGGTTCGAGAGCGTCAGATACTCCATGGCGAAGTGAATGCCACTGAGCTCGCGACCCGGCACCGGCAGGTCGCGCGGGGCGCCGGCACCGCAGGCCAGGACCACGGCCTCGAACTCGCGTTGCAGATCGGCGCTCCGGACGCCCCGACCGATGTCGGCGTTGGGCCGGAAGGTCACGCCCGACTTCTCCATGAGGCCCAGCCGGCGCTCGAGAACCCGCTTCTCCATCTTGAACTCGGGGATGCCGTAGCGGAGCAGACCGCCGATGCGATCCGCGCGCTCGAAGACCGTCACCAGATGCCCGGCGCGGTTCAGCTGCTCAGCGGCCGCCAGCCCCGCGGGGCCGGAGCCCACGACCGCGACCTTCTTGCCGGTGCGGGTCGACGGGGGCGCGGGCACCACCCAGCCTTCATCGAAGGCGCGATCGATGATCGTGACCTCGACCGCCTTGATGGTCACCGGGTCGTCGTTGATCCCGAGCACGCAGGAGCCCTCACAAGGGGCCGGGCAGAGGCGCCCCGTGAACTCCGGGAAGTTGTTCGTGGCGTGCAGGCGATCGATCGCGTCCTGCCAGTGCTCGCGATAGACCAGGTCGTTCCAGTCCGGGATGATGTTGCCGAGCGGGCAGCCCTGGTGGCAGAACGGGATGCCGCAGTCCATGCACCGGGCCGCCTGCTTCTTCAGCTCGTCGCCCGGGAAGGGAAGGTAGATCTCCTTCCAGTCGCGCAGGCGCTCGTCGACCGGACGCGTCGGCCACTTCTTGCGCTTGATCTCCAGGAAGCCCGTGACCTTGCCCACGGCGTCTTACCCGCTGGTGGTGCCCACCAGCTCCGCGAAGGTCGGCTGGCGGCCGTCCGCCCGGGCTTGGGTCTCGGCCAGGAGCACGCGCTTGTAGTCCTTCGGCATCACCTTGATGAACCTCGGCTGGACGTTGATCCAATCTTTCAGGATGCCGTCCGCGTAAGTCGAGGCCGTATGGTACACGTGCCGCCGGATCAGGTCACGAACCAGCTCGATGTCCTCGGGCTGGTCCAGGCGCTCGAGCTCCACCATGCCCAGGTTGCAGCGACGCTTGAAGTGGCCGTCGACATCGAACACGTAGGCGATGCCGCCCGACATGCCCGCCGCGAAGTTCCGGCCGCTGTGTCCGATCACCACGACGCGCCCGCCGGTCATGTACTCGCAGCCGTGGTCTCCGATGCCCTCGACCACGGCGTGCACGCCGCTGTTGCGCACGGCGAAGCGCTCGCCGGCCAGCCCGCGGACGTAGGCCTCGCCGCTGGTGGCGCCGTAGAGCGCGACGTTGCCGATGACGATGTTCTCCTCGGGCACGAACGTGGCCTGCCGGGGAGGAAAGACGATCAGCTTGCCGCCCGAGAGCCCCTTGCCCCAGTAGTCGTTGGCGTCTCCCTCCAGCGTGAACGTCACGCCGCGCGGCACGAACGCGCCGAACGACTGGCCGGCCGAGCCGCGGAAGTGCACGCGGATGGTGTCGTCCGGCAATCCCGCGGCGCCGCGCCGCGAGGTGATCTCGTAGCCGAGCATGGTGCCGACCGTCCGGTTGACGTTGCGGATCGGCAGGGTGAGCTGGACCGGCTTGCCGTGGTCGATCGCCGTCTGGCACGCCGGGATCAGCGTGGTCCGGTCGAGCGCTCGATCCAGGCCGTGGTCCTGACTGCTCACGCAATGCCGCGCGACGTCGGCCGGCATGTCCGGCTGATGGAGGATCGATGAAAGATCCAGGCCCTGGGCCTTCCAGTGCTCCAGCGCCGGCTGGAAGTCGAGTCGATCCACCCGGCCGACCATCTCGGCGATGGTGCGGAAGCCGAGCGCGGCCATGTACTCACG
>Ga0111538_10007331_pt1 | contig 14886 bp, 16 predicted proteins | sample SoiMethybrSBSTD1_FD_79669 | JGI IMG/M metagenome (GOLD analysis project Ga0111538, IMG submission 79669) | Bulk soil microbial communities from a Populus tree surrounding site in Tennessee, USA - Soil MetaG P. TD hybrid SBSTD1 (version 2)... | ecosystem: Environmental > Terrestrial > Soil >... | reverse complement strand
GACTTCGTGGCGCTACGCCTGGCCGAGGGTGATGGCCCGGCCACGATTGAGGCCGTTCTGCCAAGGACGAGCGCACTGGTCCGCAAGGCAGCAGGCGAACCTCGCCCTCAGCTCCTGGCGGCGAATATCGATGTCATCTTCATCGTGACGGCGCTGGGCGGCGACTTCAACCTGGCGCGTATGCAGCGCTATCTCGCCCTGGTATTGGAAAGTGGTGCCACGCCGGTCATCGTGGTCAACAAGGCCGATCTCCCCAATGATGTCATCGAGCCGACTGGTCAGATCGCGGGGATCGATCCAGTCGTGCCAATTCATGCAATCAGGGCGCGCGCCCAAGACGGGGCTCGCGATCTCGAGCAATATTTCCAGGGGAACCGGACAGTGGCCCTTGTTGGCTCTTCAGGCGTAGGCAAGTCGACATTGACGAACCGGCTGCTGGGACGCGCCGCGCAGGCAACACAGGAGGTCCGAGCCCACGACGGGCGCGGCCGGCATACGACAACCCATCGTCAGTTGTTCACGCGACTGGAAGGTGGCGCGATTATCGACAGTCCCGGCCTACGTGGTCTCGAACTCTGGAACCCCTCGGAAGGCAGCAAGAGCAATTTCGATGATATCGAGGCTCTGGCTGCCCAATGCCGGTTTCGCGACTGTCGGCACGACAGTGAACCGGGGTGCGCAGTGCGCGCTGCCGTTGAGCGGGGGGACCTCGAGGCCGTCCGTTTTGCGAGCTACGCCAAGCTTGGACGCGCATCGCAACGCGGCGCACGGTAAGTCTTGTCGATCGCGTATTCCCGGCAATTATCCAGGTCAGGCAAGCCGATCACAGTCCGATCGGCGCGACGATAAAGCCGAGGACAGTACTTTCGCGGCCATCGTGCACGCGCATGACCCAGTCGCCGAGTTTGTCGTCGTTTCCGCCGCCTTCTCGGATTGAAAGACGAACAGTCCCACCAGAACAACCACTGCCTTCGTCGGTCCCGGAAATCGACTCCGCAATCTTGACCACCATCAATGACGTGCGCCGGGCATCAGTTCACATGTTCGCCTGTTCACGCACCTCGTCGATCACCATCAAAGTCGGTGAAGCTGATGATCAAGGATGTGATGGTTCGGCTCGAAGGAACTGTGGCCGATGATTTGCGCCTGGCCGCTGCCGCAGACATCGCGCGGCAATTCGAGAGCCATGTCGTTGGATTGTTTCTCAACATCGTGCCACCCCCCCTCCCGGCAGACCCGGAAGGCGCCGGCATCGCACAAACGGCCCTGTTGGTTGAGGAGGCGCGCGCAGCCGGCGACAAGATCGCGAAGCTGGTGACTGCACGTCTCGCTCAGCTGGGCACGCTGGTGGAGATCCGGCGTTTCGATATCTTTGCCGACGAGATCGCCGGCGTCTGTGCCCGCGAGGCACGCTCAGCCGATACGTTCGTCGCCCTCCGTCCAAACAGCGTACCGGAGGACCCCGAGCACATCGTCGAGAACGTTCTCTTCGGCTCTGGAAGGCACCTTTTCCTGGTTCCGCCAGGCGAGCGGCGCAAAACGAGTTTCGAGAACGTTCTCGTCGCTTGGAACGGCAGCCGGGAGGCGGCGCGTGCGCTGGCTGAGGCCATGCCGTACTTGAAAACAGCCGAAACGGTGACGCTTTGTGTCGTTGATGACAAGCCTCGCGTCAACGCGGCGACCCTCCTGAGCGTGGACGTGAAAAAGCATCTCGAGCATCATGGGATCGACGCAGCGATACATCACATAGCGAGCCGCAATCGCGATGTCGCAGCGACACTAGTCGCCGAGGCGGGCCGACGGAAGGCAGATCTTATCGTCATGGGAGGCTACGGCCATTCGCGGCTGCGCGAATGGCTGTTGGGCGGGGTGACCTTCGAGCTACTGCGTGAGGCGCCCGTCCCACTCCTGGTGGCACATTAGGTTGTCTGTCTTCAGCCGCATTGGATGATTGGGCGCGTCGGCTGCGGCCGTGGGTCCGTCGGCCGGGAGCACACCCGAGACGATGGGATGGTGGCTCGTCGGCTATGCGTTGCCGTTTGCAATAATTCTTCTGGCCCTCGCCGGCCTGCCGCAATGGCGGGATCGCAAGGCGTCCATATCTGCATCGGGCAGCACGTAGGACGCGGGTTCCGCTGCCACCACGTCAGTGCAGCCGAAAGCGCTCCACGGCCGATTGTAGGACAAGGGATCTATAGAGCAGCGCAAAGCCCTGCATGGCGAGCAGATAGTTGCCCGATCCAGAAGCGAAGCCATGCGCCATCTGCAGAAGCTCGGGATTGCCCTCCTCAAGCTCGGCGATCGCCGCCCTCGTGAACACCTCGGCGCCGTTCTGGTCGATTTCGGCCACCAGCATTGCACGTGTCTTCGCACTGACGCGTGGAAGCGGCGTCAGCATTGGCGCTGCGCCCGCGGCAGCTGGCGTCGGCAGTCGCACGGTGAGAAGACGGTAGAACATGGCGAACCCCATCATGGCACTCGCCGGACTGCCGAGGTCTGCGGCGCATTTGGCCGCCATGTTCAAAAGCTCGGGGTTGTCCTTCTCGAGATGCTCGATGATCTCCTCCACGCATACGTCGGGCCCTCGAGTATCGAACTCTCGGGCGACCAGTTCGCGAGCCTTCTCGGTGACGCGTGGAAGCAAGCTCATTCACGGATACTCCGTTCGGAGGAATACTGATGCGAGGCAGACAAGGCGCGCATACACGGCAAATGTGCAGTTAACGGGCCTCGTTTCGTGCTCCCTCACATACGCCTGCCTACCGAAACGCCGATTGGCAAGCAACGGCGGTGTATGTGCCATCGACAAGTGAAAAACTTGATCATCGTCAACGCAAACTCGCGAAGATTCGGGTGTCTAAGTGACAAGCCGCCTTCGATGGCTTGCTCAAAATCCACATGCGGAGCCAAGAGATGCGGCTTCCCGGCATCGAAACGACGGCAATCGGCCCTCCACCTCTGGTCCGCATCTTTGTGCCCGCCCGCTCACCGATGCAGTCGGGACAGCGCCGCTGCAAATGGGTGCTGGAGTTCGAACCGTCGCGTCCGAAAATCATCGAGCCGCTGATGGGATGGACGAGTAGCGAAGATCCTTTGGAGACCATCTCCCGTCTGCAATTCGCGGACCTGCAGAGCGCCATCGATTTTGCCCTTCGACACGGCTGGCCCTACGTCGTGCACGAGCCGACCGCGATGCGCGACCAGGGCGCATCGAGCCGCACGAAAATTGATGGGCATCAGGGCGGCGGTACCTCGGCAGAATATAATCGCCAGGAATTCGACCGGCCAGACTCCCGGCCCCGGGCGCCCGGCCGGCGATATGGAGGAGCGGAGATGCGATCCGATATTGAAATCAAGCGGGATGTCGAGGACGAACTGAGGTCGGACCCGGATATCGACGCAACCGATATCGGTGTCGCCATGAAGGACGGGGTCGTGACCCTGACCGGTTTCGTCCGCAGCTATCGTCAGAGGCGCGGAGCCGAGGAAGATGCCAAGCGGGTTGCTGGTGTGATCGGTGTCGCTAACGACATCGAGGTGCGGCTGCCCATCATCCACCACCGGCCCGATCCGGAAATCGCCCGCAACGCGGTCGAAGCGATACAAGATGAGCTGCCGTTTTCATGGGAGAAGATCAAGGTCCTCGTCGAGGATCGCTGGGTGACGCCCGAAGGCGAGGTCGAGTGGTACTATCAGCGGGAGCGGGCCGAAGAGGCGGTCCGGCGCGTGCGCGGGGTAAAGGGCGTCAGCAACAACATCCAGGTGCGGCCGCAGGTTGCGCCCATGGATATCAAGCGCAAGATCGAGGCAGCGTTCCGGCGCAGTGCTGAGATTGATGCGAGCCGCATCACGGTCGAGGCGAACGGCAGCGAAGTCGTCCTGAGGGGCGCCGTGCGGTCCTGGGCGGAGCGCCTTGAGGCCGAGCAGGCTGCATGGCGGGCGCCAGGTGTCGCCAAGGTGGACAACCGTATCAGGGTAGAGGTGTAGCCCAATCATTGGAGAGATGGTCTGTCGATCTTGATGACCGTCAAGGTGGAGAATGTGCGGTCGATCCTAGATGTACTGTGACGTTTCCGGAACTCAAGAACACGGCAGTCATCCCTCAATTCCCGCCAACGATCAGAGAAGGAATAGCTACCATGCGATCGGACAGTGATATCAAGCGCGACGTAGAAGACGAGCTCCGGTGGGATCCGGACATCGATGTGACAGATGTTGCGGTGAGCGTGCACAGCGGCGTAGTGACGCTAACGGGCTTCGTTCGCAGCTATATGCAAAAGCTCAACGCCGAAGCCGACGCCAAGCGCGTGGCCGGCGTGATCGGCGTCGCCAACGACATCGAGGTGCGCCTGCCAAGCATTGACGAAAGGCCCGATCCCGAGATCGCCCGCGACGCCATTGCCCAGATCAAGAGCGAGCTTCCGTACTCGTGGGAGAAGATAAGGGTGATCGTCAAACGCGGTTGGCTGACGCTCGAAGGCGAGGTGGAGTGGAACTACCAACGGTCCAGAGCCGAGCAGGCAGTTCTGCGCGTGCGAGGTGTCAAGGGCGTCTCCAACACGATCGAGGTCAAGCCGCGGGTCGCGCCCACGGAGATCAAGCGAAAGATCGAGGATGCTTTGCGCCGGAGTGCCGAGTTAGACGCAAGCCGCATTACGGTCGAGACCAACGGCAGCGAGATCATCCTGAGGGGGACCGTGCGGTCGTGGGCCGAACGCCAGGACGCCGAGAGAGCCGCATGGTGGGCACCGGGCGTCGCGAAGGTCGATAACAGGATCATCGTCAGCCCGTAGTGAAAGTGGTCGAAACTGATTGAAGGGGAGCGGTAACGCCAGATCTCATCGTTGCATCGACGCGATTGCGTGGTTGCGATCTCTCGGCTTTCGCTCATCAGGAGCCGAGAGCCTTGTGCATGGTGCCTGGACCCACGCCGACCTCAGCGCGAGACCGATTTCCGTTCGATCGGCCTTCGACTCGCCGCTGGCGCTGCGCAGCGCCAAGGATCTCCTCACCTGGAGGTAAGGAGGCCTGGTCGAAACCGCAGCGTGAACAGCTGCGTCGCCTCGGTGCATGGCGCCTACACCACGTGGCCACTACGGTCCGACCGGCCGCCCATGGCCTGAAACCGGCGATTTGCCGGAGCCGATTTCGTTAGCGCGTCGGCGAAATGGGACCACGAACAAACTTCTTTCTCAATCCTTCCAACCCTCGCGCACCGGTCGGCTCCGCCGTGGCAGCAGTAGTCAGAAATCATAGTGGCCGCATCGCTACCTTGAGGCGGTCCGGTTGCTCCATGGAGCGGTTCGACCCGAAGCAGATCGAAATTGACGGTCATCATGGCGCCGACGCTCAAAAGGCATTCGATACGAGATATCGAAGCCGTGCTTACAGTGACGTGTGAGCAATAGCGTGGAGTGCGAGCAATGGCGACGGCTAAACGCAGACAACAACAAGCCATGAGTAGGCCGCAAACAACGAGCGAGGTTGGGTCCTACAGCCGCATTCGCGCCCCGTCGAAGATCCTGCCGCCCGGCGCAGAAGCTCCCGACTTCAGGCTCCGCGTCACCCCGGACCAGGATCTTTCACTCAGTGAGCTTCGCGGACGACCCGTGATTGTCGCCTTTTACCCCGCCGACTGGAGCCCAGTCTGTGGCGATCAAATGGCCATCTACAACGAGGTGCGCCCGGAATTTCAAAAATACGGGGCCGAGGTGCTCGGGATGTCGGTCGATGGGGCGTGGTGTCATAAGGCCTTCGCGGAGCATCGCAACATTCGCTTTCCCTTGCTCTCCGATTTCGAGCCGAAAGGCGAAGTTGCCAAGAGCTACGGCGCCTACCGGTACACGGAAGGCGTCTGCGAGCGGGCTCTGTTCGTGATCGACAAGGATGGAGTGGTTGTCTGGAGCTACTTGTCGCCGATTGCCGTCAACCCCGGCGCCGATGGCATTCTCGATGCTCTCGAAGGGCTGCAACAGAAGGAGGGGGTCTCCGCCGCGTGAGGGCCTCCTTGCAGAATGGAGCAAAGGCCGACGAACGCTGAAAAAGGAGAAATGAGCATGGCTATTCTGAAAGTCCCCGTGGGTCCGGACGACCACATCCAGGGGAATCCCAAGGCTCCAATAACGCTCGTTGAATACGGCGACTACGAGTGCCCAGCCTGCGGACTGGCGTACCCGATCGTCAAGGCCGTCCAGAAGCACTTCGGCAGGAATCTCCGGTTCATTTTCCGCTATTTTCCCTTGGCTCAGGCGCATCCCAATGCCGAGAGCGCTGCCGAGACGGCGGAGTGGGCAGCATCGCATCGCCGGTTCTGGGAGATGCATGATGCCCTCTACGAGAACCAGACGATGCTAGGGCTCCCGCTCTATCTGGCGCTGGCAAATGCCTTGCAGCTGCCCGAAGTGGAGCTGAGCGTCGCCCTCGAGAACCGCATCTTCCACCCCAAGGTTCGCGCGGACTTCATGGGCGGGGTGCGCAGCGGTGTCAACGGCACTCCAACGTTTTTCATCAACGGCCGGCGGCACGACGCCTCCTACGACTTCGCGCATCTCGTCGCGGCCATCGACATGGAGTTGGAGCAGGCAGGAACGGCAAGTTGAACGGAAGGATCACGGTTCGATTGCTGTGGCGCTCAGCATCTCAGCGTGGGCGATGGCGCTCTGCACCTTCCCCCGGGGCGCCATGTTAGGCGCGGGGCGGCACGCTCTACTCGCAACCCGGCGCTGCGCGTGTCCCGCGCTTGAGTCATGCGAAAAGACAGCAGCTGGAGAGTCTTGACGCCTGTCAACGCGACCGGAGAAATTCTCAATATTGTTGTGCTTAGCTGATCACTGGGAATGCGATCATGTCTCATCTCGCTGTATTCGAATGGCACGCCTTCAACGGTGAAACCGAGGTTGTTCCGGCGCTTTGGTCCGGGGCCAATTCGGTGGTCGCCGTCTTCAATGCTGGAACCGCCGTGTTGACGGTATCGGCAGAGGGGGCCGGCTCTCCGGTCGGCCTGATCCCGCCGGGAGGTTCCTACCAAGCCGCGGCGACGCCGAAGCTCACGCTTACGCCGGCCAGCGGAAGGGCAGTGGGCTTCTGGTTGCGCTACGGCGCATGAGCTCGGCAAGCCGGCCGGAGGAGCGTCTGTCAGAGACCCTGCAAGTCGTCTGCCCGCACTGCGACGCTATAAATCGGGTGCCGCGGGCGCGGCTTCGCGACCGCGGTAAATGCGGCGCCTGTCGTCGATCACTGTTCGAAGGGAAGCCGGCTGCGCTCGACGAGACGCGCTTCGCCAGGCATTCAGCACACAGCGACATTCCTCTGCTGGTCGATTTCTGGGCCGCATGGTGTGGCCCCTGTCGCGCCATGGCACCGGTCTTTGAGAAGGCGGCTGGGCAGCTCGAGCCGGAGGTGCGGCTGGTCAAGGTCGACAGCGATGCAGCGCCTCTCCTCTCGGCGCGTTTTGCAGTGCGCGCAATCCCTACGCTACTGCTGATCCGGCGCGGCCGCGAGTTGGCCCGAACCTCGGGCGCAATGCCCCTGGGCCAGCTCGTCGCCTGGACACGGGAACACTTGCCAGAAGCAAAAGCCTGAGCCGGAGTTCGCAGGCATTGTGTGATGGGTCTCGATACCTCAATCAATCGAGGGCTGGGCGCGGCCGATCTAGCCCGATGAGCGCGGCTCTCGCGCGCAACTGGTGGGCGGTCGGAATCCGTGCCCTGTCTGCAGCTGTTTTCGCCCTCTCGATTGCCGTGTTTCCGCGGCCCTCCGTGGCGGGACTCGCGGTGATGCTGGCAGTCTACATTGCCGCCGACGGTGCGTTGGCGATCCTTGCCGGACGCGCGGCGGGAGGAGACGAGCGCTGGTCGATGCTGCTCTTCGAAGGTACTACCAGTTTGCTTCTGGCATGTGTGATTTGATGCCGATCAAGGCTGTGCCAAGCGACGCGCGATATTCTTTCACGTAGCCGGACTATTCGAACTCCTACACGGTGTAACGCGGCTGCGCACTAGGTGTTCGAAACGTTCGTGATTGGCTGCCCTAATGCGCGAACCAAGCCAGAACACGGATTCGGTACCGATGGTTGCGGGGGCTGGATTTGATCTTCATTTACTAGCTCGCGCGGTCGGTTTGCAACCCTGGCGGCCACGGACGTTGCGGATCGGCAGGATGGATGTTGTTTGAGAGCGTGCGTGAAGAACACGCGGGCATTTGGCTTGATCTGGTTTGCGGAAGGACGACAGCGGCAAGAGCGATGTAAATGCTCCTTCGTTCGGGTTTCCTCATCCAAGGATGGGAACCCGAACGGGACAGAGGCGGCGTCAATACTCGCCGGGGAGCAAGATGACGTTGTCGGTGAAGTAGAAAGAGATTTCAGCGAGCGGGAAGTCGGTGAATTCGATCGACTTGGTGAAGACGGCATTGTAGTTGCCGTCTTCGCAGATCAGGACTGCGCTGTGTTTGTCCAGATCGACCTGGAGCTTCCAAAGCTGAAAGCCTTCGGCTGCGACGGGTTTGTTGAAGCGCTGCGCGAAGGCGATCTCATCTAACAGCCAGCAGGCGCCCGCGGTGTCGGCGACGTATTTGGCACCGTCGGTGAACAGAATGTCGCGGACCAGGGCTTGGCGATACCAGTGCTCGCTGCCGGTGAACTGGTCGAGGGCAGACAGGGTGAGGACGGGTTTTTTGGGCAAGGCTTGAGCATTTGTCATTGGACTTCTCCTTTTCAATCGGGTTGCGCAAGCGGATGGACCCGATTGAAAGGAGAAGCCCAGTGGATTGCCGGACGTGGGCCGGGTGGGGCCTGCTTCAGTTGGCGGGGCGGGGTATCCACCCTGATGATGCTCGACCTGCGTGATGCGCGCTTCAGTCGGCTCAGCCGACGACCCGAATGAGGTCCAGCGCGCCCAGGATGACAACAAGGGCAAAGATGATCCAGTAAAGACGAGGCAGTTTGCGCGGACGTTTGGGCGGCACTGGAATGAGGATGATTAGTCGGGACATTGGGGCGATCCATTTTGGGCCAGCGGCCTGTTTTCAGTTGGCGTGAATGTGGGCGCGCAGCTCTCGCGCGTCCTGGTCACACGCTGGCCAGGTGCTTTGCTCCGGGCTTTGATGGACGCGAGGGCAGGTGGCGCTGCCGCAGCACCTTGCGGTCGCAACTAGCGCGGGGTCGCCAGTCTTGTCCCCTTGCGCGCGCCAGCTGTGGTTAGCGCGTCGTTCCGCTGCCTCTAAGCGTGATTGATATGTATATGTATTTAGCCCTTCAAGGGCCGAATCAACGTACAAACCTATCAATTTCCTGACAATCGACCCAAGATTGATTTATATATGAATATGGCCCAAGGAGGGCCAAAGTACCATGGATTCCAATCTTCGCACGCTGGGCCCTGCCGAATCCCGGGTGGTCCTCTCCTTCCAGGAGCAGGGCCGTACCGTCGTGCGCGCCGCTGATGTCCTCAAGCTCCTGGGATCGGAGACGTCGGCGCGGAAGGTCATCCGGAACCTGATCCGGAAGGGCTGGCTCTCGCGGATCGTCGGCGGGCGCTACATGCTGCTTCCTGCGGAGCACGGCCCGGAGAATCTTGGCGAGAACAACATACTGGCGCTTGCGGCGGCGGCGGTCGAGCCCTCCTACATCGGCTGGTGGTCGGCCGCAGCATGGCACGGCTACACGACACAAAAGCCGATGACGGTGTTCGTCGCCACGCTGAAGCAGGTGCCGTCCCGAACCATCGAAGGCAGCGATGTCCGCTTCATCAAGGTCACGCCGCGCAAGTTCTTCGGTCACGAGACGTATGACGTTTATGGCAGACAGGTTTCGATCTCATCGCCGGCCAAGACGCTCATTGATTGCCTTGACCGCCCAGAACTCGCGGGCGGTCCGGCTGAACTCGCGCGCATTGCGCACAGCGCCCTTGCCGAAGTAAGCCCGCACGATTTGCTCGCGGCGGCAACCGCCATGAAATCCAAGGCGGCCCTGCAGCGCCTCGGGTTCCTGGCCGACCTCGTTGACAGGCCCCTACCCGACGATGCGCGGCAGAGCCTCAAGGACGCGATTCCGAAATCTTACCGTTCCAAATTCGGAAGAGCGGAGCGGCGGGAAGGCGATATCGGCTACGTCGCTGCGTGGGGCCTGTTGGTGAACGCGCGCCGCGAGGACCTACTCACGGAAGTTCCGCGCATCAAGCGCCGGGAGTCGCATTGATGCTGGGCCTCAATGAACTGCGCAAGGCAGCACAGCGATCCGGCGCGCGCGATATCGGTAATATCGAGATCGACGTTATCCTCACTCACCTTCTTCAATTATTCGATGAGAAGAAGATCACAAATCATGCCGCCTTTAAGGGCGGCACCATGCTGCGCAAGATGGTGTTCGGTCCGCGCGGAAGACTCTCGACCGATCTTGATTTTACGTGCCGGACCGATATCAGCAACGACGATCTGATGATGGAGGTGCTGGGGGTCCTTGGCGAGCCTTACCGGGGGCTGAGGTTCAAGATCGCGGACAAGGACTGGTATCAGACCGACGAAGGCTGTGCCGTCAATCCGGTTTGCTCCCACGAACACAACGAGAAGGGCGTCAATATCAAGCTCCAGTTCAGCATGCGCGAGAGGCCCATTCTGCCTGTCGTTGCGGTAGCGCAGATCAAGCAGGACTACTTCGAGAATCTGGGGTTCGATCCGGCCGCCATCCCCTCGCTCGCCTTCGAGGAGGCGGTCGCTGAAAAAATCCGCGCCGCCAGCCAGCGCTCAAAGATACGCGACCTCCACGATCTTTCGGAGATCGCGGCCCGCGATCTCAACCGCGGGCTGATACGATCGCTCGCCGTCCTCAAGCTTTGGAACAGCGGCGGGCCGGGTCTTGATTACGCACGCTTCGCTGAAAGGGTCAAAGGCGCGGGCGACTATGATATCGCCGATCTAGCGAACCTTCTTCGCAATGATCAGAAGCCTGATCTTGAGGCCATGATGAAGCGCGTCGTTGAGGGCTTTCGCTTCCTCAATGATCTCAGCGAAGCGGAAAAGGCGCTCGCCGCAGACACCGAGCGGAAAAAGCAACAGGAGGCGGACGCCCTGATTGAAACGCTGGCTCCAGCAGCAGAGCGGCGCGACAAAGCCAAAAGGGAACGCCTACGCGACAGCGCTGCACAAGCGCGATGCGTCCCCATGACCCCCTCAAAACGGAGGCGCTATCCTCCACGCTCAGCCCGCAGCTTGCTCCGCCGAATCTTCCCCGCCTCATCGCGCGCAGCATCGCCACGATCTCGTAGCCGCGCGGCAGCTTGTAGCTCGCCAGGTGCACGCGCAGATGCGCGTCCAGCTCCTCCAGCGCAGGCGGCGCGTCCGCGTTGGCCGGCTCGATCAGCGCATGTACGCGCCGGCCCAGGTCATCGTCCTTGAGCCCGATCACCGCCGGATCGCGCACGCCAGGATGCTGGGTCAGGACCGCCTCCACCTCCGCCGGCACCACGTTGGCGCCGCCGGTGATGACCTGGTCCACGCGCCGGTCGGCCAGGAACAGGTAACCGTCCGCATCGACGTAGCCGAGGTCGCCGACGCTGGCAAAGTCGCCATCCACCGTCTCGATCGGCTTGGCACCGAGGTAGCTGTAATTCGCCGGTGCGCAGCTAGAGCGCGTGAAGATTTCGCCGACCTCCCCACCGGCGATGGTCGGCGTTGCTCGTCGAGGATGCGGCATTGAGAGCGCGCCAAGAAGGCCGGCAAGTAGACCGGTGGCGTCATCCGCTTCGAGCCAGCCAAGATCCGCGAGCTGGCAGCACAGTAGTGGATTTACCCAGGCGGGCGATCGCCCGGCAGCTTGGCTGCGCGATCCCAAGACCGTGCAGCGCGCCCTAAAGGGCCTCCCAGGAGCCAGCCAGCAAGAGAGTGCGTGACAGGCCATGCCTATCCGAGCTTGCCCTTCCAAGTCGCTGCCTGCCAATGGCGTCAGGGTAAGCGCAAGATTGCGGCTCCAATCACTTTCGGACAGAGATCGGGACTTTCCCCTCAAAGATGTCGATCTCTCGCATCGCCTCGCGCACCTGGTGGCCAATTCGATTTATGCGGCGTCGCAGCCCTACCACCGTGAATTTGAAGGCATCGCTCTCGGCGTTCATGGTCTTCAGACTGAGCGCGGGTGCCAGCGAGGGCAGCGCGCGTGATCCGAGTGCGGGATCGTGCTCGAATGGCGAGCCTGTTTGGTAGAGCACCGGATTGAGCGTGCGAGTGAGACGGAGGAACAATCGGTTCGCGGCGGCAGTGGTGTCCTCGTCTGCAAACGCGGCGCACTCGGCCTGCAATACCTCCAGGCGCACCTTGAGTGCTTCGACATCGGCGACGAGTTGCCTCAGGGGCAGGAACGGGCCTGCCTCCTCGACGTATTCCTTGAGGCTATCCTGAAAATCCTCGGCGATAGCAGCGACCTTGAATGGCAGGATATCGGCCGTGGCAAGGTTCAAAAGGATCGACGCATAGAGGCGGGTGTCCTTTACGAGGATACCAGCATCGAATTTGTCGATGGTCTCGTACTCCGAGTGCCACCACCAGGCCCCACCCGATCCGCCGACGTTGGGATCGCGATTGGCATCATCCGGCGTCAGCATGCTGTAAACCGACATTGACGAGACACCGATGCCCCAGAACGACTGGTCGGCCGCACGGGAGGGCCGTGTTGGGCTCACATATTTATCGCTGCGCCTCCCGAGCGCGAGCTGCGCCTTGGCACTGGTCATTGTTGTCCAACCCGTGACGTCGGTCGTCATCGCCTCGTTGAAGGCGGCGATCTCGGCCATCTGGTGGCGCGGCACGTAGACCGTCGCGCCTTTCACGCCCGGACTGTCGATGTTGAAGTAGACGATGGCGTTATCGCGAAGCTCGCGCCAGTGCGTGTCGGCATACCAGGTCGAACCCGAGTAGCGGCCGTGGCTGTGGCCTGGCCACCAGGCGAAGCGGATACCATAGCGCAGCTTGCCATCGAACGCTTTGAGGACGCGCGCGAGCTCGAGCACGCAGGCGTCTCCCGAGACGTTGTCGGTGGAGCCGTCAAACCAGGAGCAGTAGTGCGCGCCGACGAGCGCGAATTCTGGCTCGCGACCTTTGAGCTCGGCCGTGGGCAGGCGGACCTTGCGCCAGCCCTCGAACACGTCGGTGACGAGCGTGGCGCGGACGGGGCCATCCTTCAGGGCCGCCATAATGCCATCGCCGTCGGTCTTGGCGATGGAGACCACATGCACACGGGGAATGGTATTGACCTGGTCGAACTCGGGTGTTCCCCAGACCGGCGTGATGATCATCTTGTGTCGCTGCTTGCCGGCCGACATGCAGATCATGCCGCGAGCGCCGTGGTTGGCCGCGGCGAGGGCAATTGCGGGGGACGGCAGTCTCGTGACCAACACCACCTTGCCCCGGACATCCTTGCCGACGTAATCGGCGGCGCTGCCTGCACCTACAAGCACGACATCTTCGATGATGCCGTCAACCGCGGTCGGTTGGCCGAATGCAACGCCCACGGCCGGAATATCAAAGCGCTTACCTGCTGCAGAAATGGCGAGGCTGGCGCCGCGCGGGTAGGAGATATAGCTGTCGAACTCGTGCACGACCGGCGTGTAGCCATAGGCTTTGAGGCGGCTCGTCAGGTAATCGCAAGCCTTGCGCTCCTCTTCGCTGCCCGACACTTTCTCGCCGAGCCCGCATAGGTAGGTGACCGTGTCCTGCAAGTCCTTGGTCGAGACGAGTTCGCGCGCGTCAGCATCAAGCTTTATCATGACTTGTAACCCTCGTTTCCTTATTCGCGAGTTTCAATGTGGCGCAGCGCACGATCGCGCGTCGGGCTGAAGCGTTTCATTTGGCCATCGCCCGCGTCACAGCGGCATCAGCGCGATCGATGGCGTCGAGCGCGGCATTGCGGCCCCTGAGCAGGGTGGCCAATGCAAATCCGATGGTATCCTTGTCGTACACATCGAGATCCGCCGCGATCGAGAGCAGCGGGACGGGCGGCAGGGTCACGGCCGGGTCCTGCTCATAGGGACCACCGCGCGCATAGTTGAGCGGCACCAGGGCGCGCGAAAGCTCACGCATCGCCTCGTTGGCAGCGCGCGGCGCGATCTTCTTCTCAGCCACAGACTTGTGGAACGCGTCGATCTTGACCGCAAGCTCACCAAGCGATCTCGACACCGGAGTGAGGTCCAGCCTCTTGCCGGCGGCCTTCACGTAGCCTTCGACGGCCGCCGCAAGCTCCTTCACCGTATCGCGGAAGTCGAACGGCAGAACTTCCGCGCTGGCGAACGTGACAACGGCCTCGAGGTAGAGCGCGATGTCCTTGGCCAGCACACCCTTGTCGGCGATCTCCATCGTGTCGTCCTCGGTGTGCCAGGCGATGTTGCCGCCACAGCCGCCGACGTGATGCCAGCCGCGTTTCTGAACCTCGGCCGCCGGCATCATGGACGATGCCATCAACGCGCCCGAAATGCCGATGTTGTAGAACGTGTAGTCGCTTGACCGGTTTGGCCGTTTCGCCTTTGGCGTCTGGCCCGTGACGCGCTCCACCAATGCCGCCACGGTTGCAACCGTCTCCGGCATCATGGTCATGGCGGAATACTCCGTTGCCAACCGGCACCCTGGGCTGTCGCAGTTCATGTGCAAGACGCACTGCTTGGTGAAATCCGCGGCGTGTGCATCGAGATACCAGGCACTGCCACCATAGCGTCCCGTCGAGTGCGCCGGCCACCAGGCAAGCCGAACCGAGCGCCGCAACTTGCGGCGCATCTGCCAGACCACGCGCGCGACCTCGAGCATGCAGGCGTTGCCCGTGCCGTTATCGCCCACGCCGACCTGCCAGCTGTCATAGTGCCCGTGCAGAAAAACAAAACGGTCCGGCTCCGTCGCGCCATCGATGTG
>Ga0111538_10007329_pt1 | contig 14887 bp, 12 predicted proteins | sample SoiMethybrSBSTD1_FD_79669 | JGI IMG/M metagenome (GOLD analysis project Ga0111538, IMG submission 79669) | Bulk soil microbial communities from a Populus tree surrounding site in Tennessee, USA - Soil MetaG P. TD hybrid SBSTD1 (version 2)... | ecosystem: Environmental > Terrestrial > Soil >... | reverse complement strand
AGGTCGGAGCCGAGATCGATGCTCCAGAGCTCGGCGCCGGACGCCGCGTCGAGCGCGTGAAGGACGCCCTGGATCGTCGGCTGATAGAGCACGCCGTTGGCGAGCGTGAGCGCGCCGTACGTCTGCCCGGTCAGCTTGACTTCCCATTGTGTCGAGCCGTCCTCCATCGAGAGCTTGGTCGTCACCACCTCGCCGCCGGCGTTCGAGGCCACGTAGACGAAGCCGTCGTCCGTCGCGGACGTGCTCATGATGCCGCCGAGCGGCGAACCGCCCCCGAGCTTGCGCTCCCAGACCACGGCTCCCGTGTCGCGATTGAGCGCCTTGTACAGGCCCGCCTTGCTGCCGGCACCGACCAGATCCTGGCCGCGGCCGCGGAAAAGATTCGGCGACGCTCCGATGTCGGCGTCGGGCCCCATCACGTTGGTGAGCGTGAATACGTCGCCCGCCGTGAACTGCGTGTGCCACTTCCGCTCGCCGGTCTCGTAGTTGATCGCGAGCACCGAGTCGCTGTACGGCGATGCCGGCTGCTCGTAGGTGTTGCCGGTGCCGATGAACGCGCGCTTGCGCTCGGGATCGATCGCGGCCGACGACCAGACCGAAACTCCGGCGCCGCTGGTAGCGTCATTTTCCGTCGTCCACACGCGCCACAGCTCGTGGCCGTTGCCGGCATCGAGCCCGACCACGCTGCCGCGGAAGGTGTAGTCGTCCTTCTTGAGGCTGATCTCGAAACCAGCCACGCCGATCACGATCGTTCCGTCGATCAGGGCCGGCGACGACTCGATGTTGGCCGTCGGATGCTCTTCGACCTTCTGGCTCCAGAGCAGCTTGCCGTTCGCGCGATTCAGCGAGAAGACCTCGGCGCCACAGGAGCCGAACACGCGATCCTCGGTGACCAGCAGGCTCGAGCGCGGGGGCCCGTTGACCGAAGTGCGCCACACTTCGCTGCCGTCGCTCACCCGTACCGCCCGCACCGTGCGCCCCCACTCCCCGAAGTACACGATGCCGCCCCAGAGCGCCGGCGTCGACGTCACCCCGGTCGTCACGTCGCGTACGAGCCACTTCGGTTTGAGCCCCGCGACGTTGCTGGCGGAAATCACGGTCTCGGTGCGGTTGTTGCGCGAGTTGTCGGTGTCGAAGCCGAGCTGCCGCCAAGAACCCGTGGGCCCCTCCGGCACGCCGGTCTTGGTTGCCGCAATCGATTCGTCCTTTCCACATGCGCACGTCAAAACCCCGAGCAGGGTGACGCACACCAAGCCGTGCCGCATGCGCGGAATACTAGTCGTTGACGGCTCGAATCGAAAGCATTGAACTGGTTCGCGCGCGCTACGGACCGCAGCAGCGGATGCCTATCGAATACGAAGTGAAGTCGCGCTCGATATAGAACTCGCCGTAGTCGCAACGGAGGAACCCGGACGGGTTCGTGAACTCCCCGCCGCGCAACCGGCACTTGTCGTCCACGCCGGTCTCAGCCTCGCAGGAATTTTCCCATTCCCAGGCATTGCCCGACATGTCGAAAACGCCTTTGGGTCCGCCCTCGCAGCGAGTGGACCCCACGGCGACGAGGCTGCCTCGATTCAGGTCGGCGCCGTTGCACGCCGTCGGGTCATAGCTGTTGCCATACGGATAAAACAGCGCGCCGCCCGCCGAGCACGCGGCGTACCACTGGCTCTCGCGGGCGTCGGCGTAGCTATTGAACGGCGTCGCACCGCCACCGATACGGCCGCACAAGCGCTTGCCGGCCCATTCGCAATAGGCGCGCGCGTCGCAGTAGTCCACGCCGACCACCGGCAGCTCGGCTCCCGCGGACAGCGGAAACTTCGGCTCGAAGCTCTGGTTCCACGTGCAGTACGCGGGCTGGGGCGCGACGTCCGGGTTGGCCAGAAACTGCGCGTACTCTGCGTTGGTCGTCTCCGTAGCGTCGATGCAAAAGCTCCCGGCTGGTGAGCTTGCCACCACCATCTTCGCGCCGCGCCCGCTCGGACACGTCGTCGTGCCCGAGCTGCCGCCGGATCCTGCGCCACCCGCGGTGCCGCTCGTGCCTCCGCTGCCGCTCGTACCGCTCGTGCCTCCGCTGCCGCTCGTACCGCTCGTCCCTCCACTGCCCGCACCGGCATCTGTCCCACCAGTTCCCCCGCTGCCTTCGCTACCGGCGTCGACCAAGGTGTTCCGCGATGACGACGAGCACGCGAAACCCGCGAGCGAGCCGAGCAGCGCGAACCTTAGCGCGAACGAGCCCGTCACGACCCCCCATCCTAGCAGGGCCTGCTTCCGGCTGCGGGCCGATTACGCGCTCAGCGAAGAAGCGGCAGCGCGTTCCAGCACCGAGCGCACCGCCGCATCGGGTTCGGTTTCGAGCAGGCGCGTCACGACGTCGGGCGTGAGCGCTCCGGTGCCGTCGAGCGCGTTGGTCGCCGCCAGCCGCACCAGCGGCAAAAAATAGCCGGATCGATCCTCGAGCAGCGGCAGAATGTGCGTTACCGCAGCATGCGGAGCGTGCTCGGCGATCGCCGCAATCGCGGCGATGCTGACGTCGGCGTCCACGTCGCGCACCGCCTCGAAGATCGGCGTGAGCTCCGGCGCCGCGAGACGCTTGGCCAGGACGCCGATCGCGGCCGCACGCGTGACCGGGGAGAAGTAGCCGTCGGTGCTGTTCACCACTTCGAGCAAGGCAGCCGCTACGCGCGCTTCGTCGCGCGAAGCCAGAGCCTTTATCGCCGCCACCGCCACCTCCACGCTCGGATCGCTGAGCGCATGCACCAGCGCGGCAATGACGCCGTCGGCTTCCACCTCACCGAGCCCGCTCGCTGCTCGTGCGCGGCTCTGCCAGTCCACACCCTGAGCGAGCTCGGCCATCAAGCGTTCGGGCGGACCCGAAGGCGACGGTACCGGACCGTGGAACGCGTTGTCGTTGTGAGCGCCGGCCTCGGACGTGAGCGGATGTGCCGCGGCAATGACCTGTCCGCGTTGTCCGAAGCGCCGCGCTTTCAAGGTCGCGCGCCAGCGGGCGAGCACGCGTTCCAAAACTTTTGCCCAGTGCCGGAGACCCTTCAACCTGAACTTCACGCGCATGCGAATGCCACCACTACTAGCGTCCAAGTAAAGCAGACGTATCGTCCGGGTTTCTGCGGAGCGCTAGCAGGTTTCGTCCGAGTTTCGCCGCTTCGCGCGGCCGGCGAGCCGTCGACGATCGATGCCAGGAGCGCGCGATGGAGCGTAGAATTCGCGTGACTCGCATGACCGATGAGCCGGCACAAGGTGCGGAACGCGTGATCGACGGGCGGCTGCGCGTTTACTACGACGGGTACTGGATCAAAGCCTACGAAGTCCCCGCCGACACGCTGCTCGCCAAGAAGCGACTGATCGAAGCCTTGACGCGCAGGCTCTTCAACCACGTCGAGCACGGTTTGAACGTCCCCGGCGCGCGGCTCGAGGAAGCGCGGCGCGCCTTCGAGCGCGAATCCGATCTGCAGCGCCGGCGCGTAAAGGGCGCGATGCTGGCGGGAGCGCTTTTCAACCGAGCCGCCGACATCTTCACCAAGCTGGTCGAGATCCAGGCGTTGGGAGTCCAGATTCAGCACGACAACGCGCTGATGCGTCAATGCGGAGAGCATCTGAAGGAAGCCAGCGCCCTCGGCAAAATGGTGCTGCACCGGAGCGGGGAAGAAGGCATCGACGAGCTCTGGGGAGAGCCGTTCAAGGCGTTCGCATTTCCGATCGATGACTTCTACAAGAGCCGCTACGTCAAGATCGCCCTCGCGATGCGTGCGATCGACCGGATCGGCACGGAGCTGACGGCGACCTTCGATAAAATCCCGTCCTTTACCGGCATCGACGCCTTGATCCGGGACTTCACCATCGCGGCGAAGGCCAAATGCGAGACCTTGCGCACTGACCCTGACATCTTCGACGTGTGGACCTCGTTCGTGGTCGCCGGCGAACGGCTGGTCCAGTTCCAGCCGGGGCAGAGCGACGGCGACGTGCAATGCGCCGCTCAGGGCCGCTACCTGATCGAGTGCGGGAAGAACCTGCTCTCGTACATCACGCGGGCGCGCGTCCCGATGCCGAAAAGTACGCTGGAGCTCCTTCAGCGCTGCGCCGGCTTTCACGCTTCCTGGGCGCTCGCCCCCGCGCCCGAGCAAAGCGTGGCTTGACGAGCTGCCCCCCGAAATCGCGTCCAACATCGCAGATTGCCCGGCCTTTCACAGTCACCCGACCCAGAAGGGGTGATCTCCCCGATCGCTGCCCGGTTGACCGGTTGGGGCCGGGGCCCCAACCGACAACGGGACCGCGGCCCCAACCGACAACGGGGACCGCGGCCCCAACCGACAAACGAAACCGAGCGCCGAGCCGCACTGGATTGCTCTTGCGCTCGCGCCGCTTCCAGCCGAAAAGGTCGAAAAATGGCCCGAAGTAGCGGCGACGAGTCGAAGCTCTCGAGCGATGCGCTCGAGAACGTCGGCGGACCGGACTCGAGCCACCTGCGCGTCAGCCGCGACACCAAGCACGAGAGCGGAATCCCTCCGGCGCGCGAGTCTCTCGCGCGTGGCAGCGAGCAGCTCGAGCACACGCTCTCGGAAATCGCTCGAACCGAAGCGAACCTGCAGTCACTGGTGCGCGGGCTACGGCATCTGACCGCGGGCGCCGCCGCCGCGCTCGAGTCCACGAGCGGCCTGGTCTCGGAGCTCGATGCGATTCGAGAGCTTTTCGCCCACGGCAACTCGAACGAGAGCAAGCTTCGAGTGACGGTGGCGCAGCTGTCGGCAGCGCTCGAGCGGGTTCGCGCGGAAGGACAAGCCCAGCTCCGCCGCCGCATGGCCGAAGACGATCTTTTCATCGCCAAGCTGTTGAACCAGCACGAGCGCGAGCTCTCGGCGCTCGAGCAGCGGCGGGCAGAATCGATGGAAAAGCGCGAGCACGAGCTGATCGCCGAGCTGACCGCGCAGCGCGACCAGGCTCGGGCGTACGCGCTGCAGTGCGAGCGCGAGCGCGACCTGGCGTGGCAGGACCTCGGGGTGAAGACGCCGGTGCTTCATCAGGTCAGCACGCCGAGTCCGCCTCCGGCGGAGGTTCGCAAGAAAACACCGATCGGCACGGTGAAGCTGCGCGTGCCGGAAGCCGAGCTCGCCTCGGAGCCCAGGGCTACCACGCGCCATTCGGCGGAATACTCGCTGGTCGACAATACGGAAGACCGGGTCCCGACGACCAAGCCCGGCATCCAGTCGACGCGCTGAATTTTTCGAGCAACCGCCAAGGCGCCAAGCGCGCCAAGAGAGATTGATTGGGTGAGCACTTCGCGCCAATTGGCGTCGGCGCTACGGCGATTGCACACTCGGGTCGGCTGATCGATCCGCGACGCATGACGTCGTCCCGCCGACGACGTTCGACGGCCAGTGCTCACCCTAAATCTCTGGGCTTGGCGCGCTTGGCGCCTTGGCGGTTCGAAACTCCGGACCGCCTCGGGCCGGCGTCAGCCGTTGGCGAGCGGCAGCGCTGGAGCGGCCGGCTGTTCATCCTCGCGCGTGCAGCGGTAGGGGCTCGCGCAGCCGCGCGGAGTGGCGGCCAGCGGCCCTTCCACGCCCCACTGTTTACGCCCCGTGAGCTGCATCATCAGAAACAGGGTCGCCACGGCGCCGACCGTCACCGTCAGGCCGGTGAAACCGGTCCAGAAGAAAGTGAACGAGAACAGCACCAGGTAGACCAGTTGCGCGATGCCGATCTCGCGCAGCGCGAACTTCCATCCCGTGAACAACCGCGCGTAGCTCGTGACGAGCCCGATCGATACCAGGGAGGCCGAGAGGAACGCCGGCACCACGGGCAGGTGATCGACGAGATACGAAAACAGCAGGTGGAAGGCGAAGAACCCGCAGCCGAAGAAGAAGTAATTCATCGGGTGAAACGCCTTTTCACGGGCGGCCGCCAGGATCGCCACCACGAAAAAGAAAAACAGGAGCGCCACCGGAGCGAAGAACGTGATGCGGGCGGCGAGCGGCCCCGGATTGAGCTTTTGCGGCAACTCGATGCCGATCGGCGCGCTGGTCAAGAGCGTGGAAAACTTCCAGACGCCGCTCCAGCCGTCGGCCGCGGCGACGTGTGACGTCGGCGAAACGCTGCTGGCGGCGAAATCGACGTCGCGAAAGTCGGTCAAAAGCGCGAGCTCGAAGTCGCGCACCTGGCTGGTTCCGGCGCTGAGCTCGTAGCGCCAGCTCTGCGTCCCGCGCGACCGGTACTTGATGGCGTAGCTTCGCGCCTCACCCGGCGCGAACTGATCCGACCAGGTGGCGACACCGTCCTTGATCGTCGCCGGCAGGGCCTTGCCGTCCCCGTTCGAAACCTCGAAGCCGTCGTAGAGCGCGTACTCGCTCTGCAGCGGAAAGCGCAGCAGCGCCGTTTGCGCGACAGAGCTCGTATTCTTGAAGGTGTAGCGGGCAGCGAAATCGACGGAATAGGTCGGAAACCACAGGAGGCCCTTCTGACGCTGCTCGAGGTCGAGCCGTACGTTGATCCGCGACGCCTCCGGCGCGAGCTCGGGCGGGGCCTCGTTGTTCGTGGGGGTGGCGGGCTCGCGCGCCGGCTCGGGGCGAAGCGGGACGACGCTCGCAGCGGAGGCGCTCGACTTTTCGGGTGTGCTCATGAGCGCCAGCGGGGGGCGCTGCGCCATCGGCGCGCCCCACAGCGAATAGACCTCCTGGGTCAGTGCCGACGAAACCTCCCCCGAGCGCACCACCAGCGTCGACCCGAGAACCACCCAGGCCAGCGCACAACCCAGCCACACCAGACCTATCGCGATGAAACGGCGCATCGAACCCTCCGGAAGCAGAACCTTCAGGGACGAGAACGCCATGTTCGACGGCGTCCTTCCGCGAACGTTGGTCGCGCCGCGAAATCTCCACGCCCTTTGCACCCAGGCTGCACGAACTACGCGGCGAAGCGCCCCGACCGCGCGGACCCTTTGCTAACGGGCTTCCACTGCTCCAGAATGCTCAGATCCCCTACCTTCACCGCACCACCGATCCGCCGCCACCCGAGCAGACCCGGGAGTCGGCACAGGCTCGCCCGCCGGAGCCGACCCGGTACCTGCCCGGCGAGATCATCGAGAACAAGTACCGGCTGGTCCGACCGCTCGGCGAGGGCGGCATGGGGACGGTCTGGATCGCGCACAACGTCGTGCTCGACGTCCAGGTCGCGATCAAGCTGATCCGGCTCGACTCGCGCTCGTCGTCGCAGCGCATGACCCAGCGTCTGTTGCAGGAAGCCCGCGCCGCTGCCCGGCTCGGCCACCCGGCGATCGTCCGCGTTTTCGACTTCGGCGTGACGCGACACGGCGACCCGTTCGTGGTGATGGAGCTCTTGCACGGGGAAACGCTGGCCGAGCTGATCCACCGCGAGTCGCGGCTGTCGGCGATTCGCGCGGTGCAGGTGCTGTTACCGATCGCCGACGCACTGGCCGCCGCCCACGGCAAGGGCATCGTGCACCGCGACGTCAAACCGGAGAACATCTTCGTGGCGCGCGACGAGTCGGAGCGCAGGCAGCCGAAACTGCTCGACTTCGGAATCGCGAGCTTCGTCGAGTCGAACAGCAAGCTGACCTTGGCCGGCGCGGTGCTCGGCACGCCGGACTACATGTCCCCGGAGCAGGCGCGCGGCGAGAGTGACCTCGATCACCGCACCGACGTCTGGAGCTTCAGCGTCGTGCTCTACGAGCTCTTGACGGGACGCGTGCCGTTCAACGGCGCGAATTACAACGCGCTCTTGCGCGCGATCATCAACGACCAACCTCTTTCGATTTCGGAGCACGCGGCCGGCGATCAGCAGCTCTGGCAGATCCTGGAGCGCGGCCTGCGCAAGGATTCGGGACAGCGCTGGGACACGATGCGGGTGCTGGGCGAAGCGCTCGCGCTCTGGCTCTACGAGCGCGGCGTCCGCGAAGACGTGTGCGCGGCCTCGCTGAAAACCGCGTGGCTCGAGTCGGGCCTTTCCGGCGTGAAGATCGAGGTGGGGTCGGAACCGAAGCTTTTCATCGATGGCCCGGACCGCGTCACGCCGCCGGCGCCGGCGCCGCAAGCTTGGACCGGACCAGACACTCCGGATTCGGAGCCGTTCGCGCAGCGAAAGACATCACTGCGCCCGCGGCGTTCACTGGCGATCGGCGCGGCGGTCGCCGTGTCCGTCGCGGCGATCGCAGGCGGCCTGTCGCTGCGCGGATCAAAGCCGGTCAATGCTCAGAGCGCGCCTGCCGAAGCGGTGCAAGCGCCTGCACCGCGCCCCGCGACCGCGGCCGTGACGCGGGTCGAGAGCTCACAGACGGCTGGCGAAGCCAGTGCGAGCGCGCCGCGAACAGAAGCGAGTGCGCGCGCCGAGACCGGGCGGCGCGCCGCAAAGCCGAGTCTGCGCCCCGCACCCGCGCCTCCACCCGTCAAGGCCGGCTCCGCCGCCGGCGCTGCCAAAGCTCCCGCGGCGGCCCCGAAGCCCGCCGCGAAGAAAGACTACGACTTCGGCTTTTGAGCGCGGCTCACTGACACGGGAAGATCCCGAGGATCCGCCGACAGCCGCAGCGGTTGTCGGACCTGCAGCACGCGATGCCGCCGATGCCATTGAGGAAACAGCTCGGGCACTGGTTCGCGTTGCACGTGCCGCCCCCACCGCTGCCACCCGTGCCGCCCCCACCGCTGCCACCCGTGCCCGACGTTCCCCCGGTACCGCCGATCGGCGTGCAGCCCGAGGCGTCACTCGTCTTCTGGAAGCCAGTGTTGCAGGTGAAGTCGCACAGATTCTGATTGCAGCCCATCACCGAGTTCGGCGGTGCCGGAGGGCATTCGTCGCAGTCGCCGTCGGTCACCGTGCAGCCGTTGCCGACCGAAGGGTCGACGCATAGGCCGCCGCAAAACTTCTTTCCGGAGGCGCAGGTCGGCCCCGTGCCGCCACTTCCGGAAGTGCCGCTGCTTCCGGAGGACCCGCCGCGACCCGAAGTGCCGCTGCTTCCCGAAGCCCCCGCGGAGCCGAGCGTCCCACCGGATCCCGACGCGCCGCTGCTCCCCGAGCTGCCGCCTCGGCCTCCGGTGCCGCCGCTGCCTCCGGTGCCGCCGCTGCCTCCGGTGCCGCCGCTGCCCGATCCCTCAGATCCAGCCGTACCGCCGGAACCACCCGACCCATCGGTGCCGCCCGCCCCGCTCGTGGCACCATCGCCACCTGCACCGCCCTCACCGCTGGCACCGCCCTGTCCAAGCACCCCGCCTTCCCCGAGCGTGCCTGCGCTGCCTGAGGAGCCGCCCGATCCACTGCTGGCGCTCGATCCGTCCTCGAGGCCGCCGTCGCTGCCGCCCCGGTTACCCGACTTGGTAGAGCGCCCAGGAGCAGACGCGTCCTCTTCAGCCGTCGCGCACGACAGCGCGATCGCACACCAAAGCCACGCGAAATGCGCAACCGCTGAGCGCATCGAGTTCGCCCCTCTACCGCGCAGTCACGCTCGGAGCAACTTCAATCGAGCGGCAATTCCGCTCAGTTGCAGTACGCCACGGGGAACCAACTGCATCCACAGGTGCCGTCGCGCTGACAACACGGAATCGGGGCCGCGATGTTGCATCCGCCGCAGGCGCTCGGAGTGCACACGCCACCGCTACCTCCGGCGCCGCCCGAACCCGTCGTCGACTCGCATCCCTTCCCATCGGAGGTCTTCTTGTAGCCGGTGATGCAGGTGAAATCGCACTTGTCGCTGGCGCAGACGGCGTCGGAAAATGCCGGGCGCGGACACGCGTCGCACTCGCCGTTGACCTTGCTGCAACCGTTGTCGACCGCGGGCTCGATGCAGAGCCCACCGCAGAGCTTCTGTGAACTGGTGCAGGTGGGAGTGCCACCTGTGCCCCCGCTGCCCGAAGTTCCGCTGGTGCCACCCGTACCACCTCGGCCCGCAGTGCCACCGGTTCCGGAGCTTCCCGATGTGCCGCCGCGGCCCGCGGTGCCGCCGCTGCCCGCGGTACCGCCGCGGCCCGCGGTGCCGCCGCTGCCTCCGGTCGCCGTGCCACCCGAGCCCGCCGAGCCTTGAGTTCCGGCGCTGCCGTCCGCGCCGCCCGATCCATCGCTGCCGGACGCGCCGAAGGTCCCTCCGACACCACCCTGTCCAAAGACTCCGCCCTGGCCGAGCGCGCCGCCGCTTCCACCGGCGCCGCCGTCGGTACCGCCTTCGCCACTTCCGCCGTCTGGCGCGCTGCCGCCGCGGCCGGTTTTGCTGCCCTGACCGATGGGCGCCGCGTCCTCTTCAGCCGTCGCGCACGCGACGGCAATTGCACACAAGACGAAAGCAAAATGCGCGGCCACGAAGCGCATCGAACCAGACCTCCTGCCCCGAACGTTCGACTGGGCCAATTGAACAGCACAGCGTATCACGAAAGCCCGATGAAAACTCGCGACACTAGTCTCGTTGTCGGTCGGGGCCCCGGCCCCAACCTCTCGTTGTCGGTCGGGGCCCCGGCCCCAACCGATGAGCCGTTTTGAGGACTCCATGATTTCGCCTTCGTTCATCGGTGTTCGGATGCCGGCCGGTGTCGCTGTCTCGCCGTTGGTTGGGGCCCCGGCCCCAACCAGTCGCGGCGTAATCGCCGGAACTTTCACGGGCTTTTCTCCCAAAGTCTTGGTGCGACTCCGCCTCGCAGCACGCCGCGTTACCGGCTACGCTCGAAGGCAAGTTGAACGACGTACGCGCTTTTCCCGGAGAGCCCGAGCTCGGTCAGACGCCCACCCCGGGCGGGACCGCCGTGGAAATCTCCGGACCCTGGCGCTCGTACAAGGAGCGGATCGCCGTCCTGGCGCAGCGCATCGTCGAGGGCCAGCGTCCGATCCACGTTTTGAATTCGATCAAGTGGAGCCCGGAGGTGTTCGAGCGCTTCCGCGACTCGGGCTGGCGCGAGCCGCCGCGGATCACCGCCGAGGACTACGAGCGCCAGAGCGTCGGCTTCGACGCGCAGGCCAAGATCGAAGAGTTTCGTACGATCGAGGCCGACGCTCGAACTCAGCTCGGCGAAGGTGACGCGATCGGCAAGATCCTGAGCCGTACCGCCGGCGAGTACGCGGACGTGGTCGAGATGCTGCTCGCCCGGGGAACTCCGCGATTCTACGAGCTCAGCCGCCAGCTCTACGGATCGGCCAAGACGACGTTTTCCGATCGCGTCACGCGCGTCCGAGACGTCGCGCTCGACATGTACGAGATCCTCACCAACCTGGACGAGCAGGTGCTGGGGCCACAGCCGGTACGCGACATCCCCGCGGACCAGGCGGTGGAAGTGCTCAACCAGCGTCTGAACATCGTGTTCGGCGACGGCCGGGTGCGCGTCATCCTCGACGACGGGATCGTCGCCGACGCCGCCGCCGGAAGCGACTACGTCAAGCTCCGGCGCGGCGCGATGTTCAGCGAACGCGACATCCGCGTGCTCGAGGTGCACGAGGGTTGGGCGCATGTCGCCACGAGCTTGAACGGGCAGCGGCAACCGGTCGCGCGCTGGTTGGCCAAGGGCCCGCCGCGCACGGCCGCCACGCAGGAGGGTCTGGCGGGACTGCTCGAGATTCTGACCTTGGCCAGCCATCCGAACCGCGCGCGCCGGCTCAACGATCGCGTGCTCGCCGTGGACAAGGCCGAAGATGGCGCCAGCTTCCTCCAGGTGTTCGAGTGGTTTCGCACCGAGGGTTACGACGAGGACGTCTGCTTTGCCAATACCTACCGCGTGTTTCGCGGCGGCGTGCCGGACGGCGGCGCGCCGTTCACCAAGGACATCGTCTACATCAGGGGCATCGTCTCGAATTACAACTTCTTGCGTTCGGCGATTGCCGCTGCGCGCCCGGAGCTGATCCGCTGGCTGTTCGTGGGGAAAGTCGCGCTCGAGGACATTCCCGTGCTGGCGCCGCGCGCGCACGAAGGTGTGGTCAAGGCGCCCCGCTACGTTCCGGAGATGTTCAAGGACCTGAACGGCCTGGCGATGTGGCTCGGCATCAGCACGTTCTGGACCCGGCTGAAGAACCGCGCCGTCCACGAGCACTACGCCCGCATGTTCGAGAACGCTTGAAGCGGACGGCGCTGACAGCGGGCGCGCTCCCGTTGTATGCGTGCGCCCGATGAAACGTTTCGAACGGCCTCTCAAGACCCGTGGCTACGAGATGGACGCGACCGGGTACGTACCGGTCAGCACGCTGGCGCGTTTCATGGAGCACACGCGCTGGCAGGCCATGCAGGATCCGGAGTTCGGTCTGTCCAACTACTGGAGCCGCGGCGTGTTGCGGGCTCAGCGCATCGAGATCTTGAAGCGCGTGAGCTTCGACGTCGACCTCGTGATCGATTGCGCGGTCGCGCGCATCGGCCGCACCAGCTTCGATCTGTGCAATCACATGCGCCGCCGCGACGACGGCGCACTGGTCGCGCGCGGCATCGCGACGCCGGTCAACCTCGATGCCCGCGGGCGCCCTTCGCCGATCGATCCCCGAATGTCCGAACTCTTGAGTACGTCGCCCGAGTTTCCGAGCATCGAGCTCTTGCCTGCCCCGCCGGGAGCCTGGTCGCGAGACGTCGCCGTGTGCCCCAGCGACCAGGACGTTCAGCAACACGTCAACCACGCGCGCTATCTCGATTACGTCGAGGACACGCGAGCGCTCGCCGCCCGCGCCGGCGCATACGGCGACGCCGGCGGCGCGGAGCCGCTACGCCGGCTCGCCATCAGCTACGAGTTTCAAGCGACCGTCGGCGACACGCTGTGGGCCGCAACCTGGACGATTCCCGGCAGCGGCTTCGGATTCGAGCTGCGCCGGGTTTCGCCGGAGCGTGAGCTCGTGGCCCGCGCCCGCATCGAGATTTGATCCGCCCGACCGACTAGGCTGGCGGCGGGATCGACGTGCAGCCGACCGCGATGTCGACGCGACCGCCGCCGTCGACGAGCTGCTGGCAGCTCTGCGGGCAGGCTTTGATCGCGATCGGAGTGCCCTGGTTGTCGTACTCGTAATACCAGCCGCCGACGTCGGGCCGGCAATCGCTCGCGCCGTTGACGTGGAAGATGACGCCTTGGCCGCCGCCATTCGGCGTGTGTAAGACGTTCACTTTGGTGAAGTCGGGCAGCTTGCCGTCCGGCTGCGGAATGTCGAACTGACATCCCAGTGCCTGGCCGCGGATCTGCCTCATCGCGGTCAAGAACTGCTGGTTGGCGTTGGCGTCCTGCACGATGAACGCCATCTGCGTGCCGCCGGCCTGCGCGATCTGGTTCAGCCCCTGCACGTTGCCGACGCCGATCACGTACGTGTTGATCGATGGATTTGCCTGAGCGCCGGCTTGCGCGACCTGAACCACGCTGTTGATGTCGTTGGGCATGCAGCCCTGGGGCTCACCGTCGGTCGCGAGCACGACGATCGTCTTGCGATCGGGGTGCGCGACCTGCCATTGCGTCGCGTACTGCATCGCGCCCTGCAGCGCCGGCGTGGTCGGCGTGCCGCCGCCCGGCATGTTCTGGCCCAGCGAGTCGATGATCTTCTGGCGAACGGGAGGCAAGAGCTCGATCGGCACGGCGGGGTTGGCGTAGTCGTTGGCATTGCAAGACCCCGGGTCTGCAATGTTCACCGCGGTGTTGGGATTCAAGCCGAAGTAGCCAATGCCCACGCCGACACCTTCCATCTCCTGCGCCTGTACGAACGTCTTGAGCGCGTCGGTCACGGGCGTCCAGCGGTCCGGCCCGGGCAACGGGATACCGGCAGCGGTGGGATTCATCGAGCCCGACTTATCGAGCATGATGAACATGTCGAGCTGCTGCTGCTTGGCCTCGATCTTTTCCGACGCGCACGCGGCGTCCAAATCCGTACCCGAGCCGCCTGCACCGGAGTCGAAGTTGATGGCGCCTCCGTGTCCGCCCGAGCTCACGCCCGCGACACCAGCGGCACCGCCTACCGGTCCACCGCCGCCGGGTCCGCTGCCACCTGCTGGCGTGCCCGCGCTGCCGCCGTAGCCCACCTCGTTCGACGAGGTCTGCGTTCCGCCGCAGGCCCACGCTGTCGCCGAGGTCACCGCGAGCGTGACGCCGATCCTACGGACCTGAACAAGCCATTGTCGTGCTTCCATGAAAACCTCGCGCTGCGGTTTCCAACTAAAGCGCCGGTGCTCGATCACGAGACCGTGCGGGGAGATCGTTCGAAGGACAACTCCCGCAAAGTGAGTCGCCTCGACTCGCGTTATCTAGCAGATTCAATTTGCGATCAACGGTCAGCGCCGCAAAAAAATGCTTCACGCGACGCGCGCCGTTCCTACTACGTCGAACACTTTCAGCAGGTGAGTAAGCATCACGTTGCCGTGAGCGCCCGGGGTACGACTGCGAGCGGCGCGGAGTGGAAACATGAATCGTCGAAGGAACGCGTTCTAATCGCGCGTGTGTGACGACAGACGAGGATCCAATCCGCGGCAGCGGAAAGCTTCCCCGTGAGTGGAAGGCCACGCGGCGTGTCAAGCCGTAGACGCTTCTTCACGCCACCGTGTCACGCGAGTCATCCCCGCTGTGGCCGCCCGGCCCCAAATTTTCCGTCAGACTTGCGATATGCCGCCCGAGCGCGCTGGCACGCAAGCTGCTGAATCAGTGACTCGAAGGTAGCCATGGCGGATCGCGCAGCGCAGCAGAAAAAGCAGAAAAACCAGCTCGAAACCTGGCTCGCAGAGCTCTTGCCGAGCAGCGAGGACGCGAACGGCGCAGAGAGCGAAAGCGGAAGCATGCCGCTCGATCTCGAGGCGCTCGAAGCGAGCTTGAAGAGCTCGATCGATCGCCGCGCCGTGGCCTTACGGCGGCGCAATGCCGCCTGACGCGCGCAAGAGCTTGGCGCTCTAGCCCGGAGCACATACGATCCTCGAGAGCTCGAACAGCGCATGCAAGATCAAGGT
>Ga0111538_10007328_pt1 | contig 14888 bp, 14 predicted proteins | sample SoiMethybrSBSTD1_FD_79669 | JGI IMG/M metagenome (GOLD analysis project Ga0111538, IMG submission 79669) | Bulk soil microbial communities from a Populus tree surrounding site in Tennessee, USA - Soil MetaG P. TD hybrid SBSTD1 (version 2)... | ecosystem: Environmental > Terrestrial > Soil >... | reverse complement strand
GAGCTCCCACCGCACTTCGACCGGCTTCGGCGGCATGCCGCCGTCGGCGCGCAGCGGCTCGGGAGCCAGCCGCGTCCACAACACGACGTCCTTCGGCGCCGGATCACCGGACGCGACGCCGAGGCTGAACGGATCGGCGCTGAACTGCACCGGCGCGCCGTAGGCAAGGTCGAGCGGCAGGCGACTCAGCGCGGCGGCGGCCACGAGACCGCCGGCGCCTGCGAGCACTCCCCGCCGCGTCGTCGGGCGCGCCGCGATCTCCGCGAGGCGCCCGTCGAGGTCGAGCGTCGACATGGCACGCGATCATCTCACCGACGCGGCGTAGTAGGTGAACTTTTCCGTGACCGTCCTGGGTAGCCTCACGGCGATGCCGATCCCCCGCCGCCGGCTGCCGTCCACGACCCGCGAGGTCCCGTGGGCCCAGTTGCGCCGCCACGCGACGATCATCTTCCTGATGCTGCGAGCGGGCTGGACGGCGCTCAGCGCCGACGAGCGCGCCGAGGCCCGCGGCCTCGTGAGCAAGTCACGCGGCCGCCCGCGCAACCTGAGCCGCGCCGAGGCGCGCCGCCTGGGGGCGCTCGCCGGCCGCGCCGCCCGCGCGGCGGCCGGCACCCGCCGCCGCTCTTGATTTCATATCGATTGTCGATATATATGTATCGATAATCGATATGGGACGGATTCCATGAGTGTGTACAGATGGGCGCTCGTGCTGGGCGTGATCGTGGTCGCGTTCGGGACGATCTTCACCGCGATCGAGGTCGCCGACGGCGTCGCGAACTCGCAGGTCGAATACAGCGGCAAGCTCGACGCTCACGAGATCCTGCAGTACTACCACGACCGTGACGTCAAGCCGCCGGCCGGCTACCAGTACCTCAGCGACGCCGACGGCGTGATCACGAAGCCGGCCGCGACCGGCGGCGAGGTCGCGGCGTGGGCGTTCGGAGAGCTCGCGCCGTGGCTGCTCGCCATCGTGACTCTCGTGTTGGTGTGGCCGATCGTCCGCCGCGCCGAACGCGACGACCCGTTCTGGGACGGCGCCGTGCGGCGCCTCCTCATCGTCGGCCAACTGCTGCTTGTGGGGATCCCGCTGATCGCCGTCTACCAGGACCTCGTGACCGAGGCGCTGACCGCGGGAACCGGGATCTCGCCGCAGGTCTCGACGTCGATCACGCTGTCGGTCTGGCACTTCCTGCCCGGCGTCGCGGTGCTCGTGCTCGCGGGCATGTTCAAGCGCGGCGCCGAGCTCCGCGAGTTCGAGCAGCACGCCATATGAGCCAGATCGAGGTTCGGCTCGACCGCCTGCTGCTCGAACGCAAGATGACGCTGGCGGAGCTGGCCGACCGCGTCGGCGTGACGTACGCGAACCTCTCGATCCTCAAGAACAACCACGCGCGCGCGATCCGGTTCTCGACGCTCGAGCGGCTGTGCGAGGTGCTCGAGTGCCAGCCGGGCGATCTACTGCACTTCGGCGAGGGCCCCACCGAGCTCGCGCCGTGAGCTGATGTCCAGCTTGCGGTAGGCGTTGGAGAGGTGGACCTCGACCGTCTTGGGCGTGACGTAGAGCGCCTGGGCGATCTCGCGGTTGGTGTGGCCGTCGGCGGCCATCGTCGCGACGCGCAGCTCGCGCGCGGTCAGCGCCTCGACGCCGCCGAGCGCGGCGGTCCGCGGGCGGGCACCGGTGGCGTAGAGCTCGGAGCGCACGCTCTCGATCAGCGGCGGGCAGGCGCACTTCTCGGCCAGGTCGAGGGCCTGCCGGAGCGGCTCGCGGGCCTCGGTCGGCCGGCGCGTGCGGCGCTGCAGCGCCCCGAGCGCCGCCAGCGCGCGCGCCAGCTCGAGCCGGGCCGGCGTCCGCGACAGATGCTCGATCGCCTCGTGCAGCTGCGGCTCACCCGCCTCGCCCCCGAGCTCGCCCAGCTGGCGCAGGCAGCGGCCGATCACGCGGTCACCGCCGACGGCGCGGGCCAGCTCGAGCTCGGCCGTCATCGCGGCGCGCGCCTCCTCGTCGCGCCCGAGCTGCGCGAGCGCGCGCGCCTTCAGCGACTGCCAGGGCTTCCAGTCGGGATGGCGGACGTGCCGCGCGGTCGCGCCCATCTGCTCGGCCAGCTCGAGCGCCTGCTCGGGCCGCGCCTCGTCGAGCAGGATCTCCGCCATCGTGCGGCGGCACAGGTTCGCCCCGTCCGAGCCCTCGCCGGGCGGCGGGAGCGCGCCGAGCGCCGTCCGCGCCGCGGCGGCGTCGCCGCTCAGGAACGCGCCGAGGCCGGCGAGGCCGCGCGCCCACGAGTTCGCGGTCGGGTCGGACCCCCACAGCTCCTGCGTGTCGAGCGCGATGCTCACGGCCTCGGTGCCCTGCTCGACGTCCCCGGCCGCGAGCAGCAGGTAGGCACCCTCGAACAGCTCGGTCGACGTGATGCCGAACACGCCGCCGCGGCGGTACGCGGCGTCGCGGATCTGCGCGTGGATCGCCGGCGCCTGCGCGCTCTCGGACAGCATCGCCGCCACCGAGACGGCCGACCAGATGAGGCCGTTGCCGGTCGTGATCAGCTCGCTTCCCTCCCACGCCGCGAGCGTCAGCCGTTCGACGTCGCGCGCTGCCCCGCCGCCCGCGCCCCAGGCGAACGCGGTCGCACCGGCGATCATCTTCGCGCCGAGCGTGTCGCCGACCGGCGCCGTCCGGTAGTGGGCGAGCCGCTCGATGACGGCCGGGTCGGCGTCGAAGAACGCGGACAGCAGCTCGATGCTCTCGATCATCCGGCGGACGTCGGCGAGCTCCGGCGGGATCTCGGCAGCGGCGGCGCGGGCGAGCGCGGCGCCCTCGCGGGCCGCGCCGATGAACAGCTGCGACTGGGCGAGCGCGAACGCCGCGTTCGCGCGCGCGGCCGGGTCGGCGAGGTCGCGGTGCGCGACCACGAGGTGCTCGACGGCCATCGGCGCGTTGGTCTCGGCGGCCGCCGCGCCGAGGTCGAAGTGCAGCTGCGGGCGCAGCTCGGGCGGCGCGGGCTCGTCGAGCGCACGCTCGAGATAGACCATCGCGTTCTCGGGCCCGCTGCGGCGGATCGCCTGGCGAGCGGCCGCGCGCAGGCGCGCGACCGTGTCCGGGTCACCGCGGCGGGGCGCGTGCACGAGCTGGGCGGCGACCTCGTCGTCGGGCGCGTGAGCGGCGGCGAGGACCGTCGCCGCGCGGCCGTGCTGGAGCTCGCGCTCGCCGGCCGGCACGTCGAGGTACACGGCGTCGCGCACGAGCGGGTGCACGAAGCCGAGCGGCGGGTCGGGCCGCAGGATCTCCGCGCGCGCGAGGTCGCCCGCCGCGCCCGCGACCGCGTCCTCGCTCAGCCCGGTCAGCGCCGCGACGGTCGGCAGCTTCGAGCTCTCGCCCAGCACGGCCACCGCGCGCGCGACGGTGGCGGCGTCCTCGCGCAGGCGCGACAGGCGCAGGAGCACGGTCCGCGACACCGCGCGCGAGCCGATGCCGCGGACGGCGACGGCGCCGGTCGCCGTCGGCGGGATGCCGTCCTCGGCGAGCGCGGTCAGCACGTGCCGGAGCAGCAGCGGGTTGCCGCCGGTGGCCTGGATGCAGGCGGCGACGAACTGCGGCTGCGCGTCGCCGAGCCGCGCGCGCACCATCTCCTCCACGGCGGCCTCGCCGAGCGGCCCGGGGCGGACGGCCTGGCTCAACGGGTCGCCCGCGATCTCGGCCAGCAGCTGCGGATCGGTGCCCGGATCGGTCGAGCGCACGGTCGCGGCGAGCAGCACCGGCGCGCCCTCGAGCCGCGTCGCGAGATAGGCGACGAAGCGCAGCGACGGCCGGTCGCTCCACTGCAGGTCGTCGATCGCGATCAGGACCGGCCGCTCCTCGGCCAGATTGAGCGTCGCCCAGTAGAGCCCGTGCAGCACCGCGAACGTGCCCTCGGCGTCGCCCTCCGGCGCGCCGAGCACGCCCTCCGCCGGCGCCGCGGCACCGGCCAGCAGTCGCTCGCGCCGGCCGGGATCGCGGGCGGGCGGCTCGAACAGCTGGCGGACAGCGCCGAACGAGAACTCGCGCTCGAGCTCGCTGCAGCGAGCCGTGAGCACGGTCATGCGATCGCCGGCCCGCTCGCGCGCGGCGGCGAGGAGCCGCGTCTTGCCGATCCCCGCGGGACCTTCGATCAGCACGGCGGCGCCACGGCCGTCGTGTGCGTCGCCGATCAGGCGGTCCAGCGCGGCGAGCTCGCGGTCGCGCTCCAGCAGGCGGTCGTCCATGCCGCGCGCATCGTATGCGCGCGGCTTAGGGTTGCGGCATGCGCGTCGTCATGATCACCAAGCACGGCGGGCCCGAGGTGCTCGAGGTCCAGGAGCGTCCGGACCCGGCGATGGCTCCCGGGCATGTCCGCATCGAGGTCGCCGCGGCCGGCGTCAACTTCGCCGACACGATGGCGCGCACGGGGCTGTACCCCGATGCGCCCAAGCCGCCGATGGTCGTCGGCTACGAGGTCGCCGGAACCGTGCGCGAGGTTGCCCCCGACGTCAGCGACTTCGCCGTCGGCGATCGCGTGATGGCCGGGACGAAGTTCGGCGGCTACGCCTCCGAGATCGTCGTGCCCGTCGCCAACGTCGTGGCGCTGGCTGAGCGGCTGACGTTCGAGCAGGGCGCCGCGATCCCCGTCAACTACGCGACGGCGTGGGCCGCGCTGCTCGGCTTCGGCAGCCTGCGCGAGGGCGAGCGCGTGCTCATCCACGCCGCGGCCGGCGGGGTCGGGATCGCTGCGACGCAGATCGCCAAGCGCCACGGCGCGATCGTCCACGGGACGGCGTCCGCCCACAAGCACGACCGCATCCGGTCGTTCGGGGTCGACGAGGCGCACGACTACCGGCGGCGCGGCTGGGACCGCGAGCTGCGGGGGTCGCTCGACATGGTGCTCGACGCGATCGGCGGCGCGTCGTTCCGGCGCTCCTACCGGCTGCTGCGCCCAGGCGGGCGGCTTGTCGCCTACGGCGCTTCGAGCCTCCAGCAGGGCGAGCGCCGCCGCATGCGCGAGGTCGTGCCGCAGGCGGCGCGGATGTGGCGCGGGTTCGACCTGATCAAGCAGATGTCGGACTCCAAGTCCGTGATCGGGCTCAACATGCTGCGCCTGTGGGAGGACCGCGGCGAGCTGGGGCCGTGGTCGGATCCGCTGGACGCGCTGATCGCCGACGGGACGGTCGAGCCGGTCGTGTCCGACGCCGTCCCGTTCGCCTCCGCCGCCGACGCGCACCGCCTGATCGCCGAACGGCGCAACGTCGGCAAGGTCGTGCTCGTCCCCTAGCTCGTGAACACCGCCTCGGGCAGCAGGGCGCTGACGATGTACTGGCCGGCGTCGACGATCTCGGAGATCTTCAGGTCGACCACCAGGCTGCTCAGCAGGTACGCGTCCTCGCGGCCGAGGTCGTACGTGGTCGCGATGTGCTCGACCATCGCGCGCACCGCGTCCTGGGCGCAGACGTAGAGGTCGGGGCCGACGCCGGTCGTGCCGTAGAACGGCGCGGTGTCGACGCGCGGGGTGAGCGGCGCCGGTGTCCGGTACTGCGGGCCAGGCAGCGAGCGGCCCTTCTCGAGCGTGAAGCGCAGCGCCGCGAACATCGGCGCCTCGAGCCCGGTCACGCACACCTCGCCGTCGCCCTGGCAGCCGTGGGCGTCGCCGCACGAGAACAGCGCGTTCTCGACCTGCACGGGCAGGTAGAGCGTGGCGCCGCGGACGAGCTGGCGCGTGTCCATGTTCCCGCCGAACGTGCCGGGCGGCATCACCGGCACCGCGCTCGCGCCGGCCGGGCAGACGCCCATCGTCCCGAAGAACGGCGTCAGCGGGATCGCGATGTCCTCGCGCATGTAGGCGACGTCGCCGTGCGAGAGGTCGAAGATCCGTAGGTACGCATCCGGGAAGTCGTCGGCAGCAGACCGAAGCCGGGCAGGATCGCGGTCCAGCCCCAGCCCTGCGTGTGGATGTCGAGGATCTCGACGGCGAGCGTGTCGCCGGGCTGCGCGCCCTTGACGGCGATCGGGCCGGCGAGCGGATACACGCGGTCCCAGTCGAGGCTCGCGATCACGCTCGCGTCGGAGTCGGGCCCGATCTGGTTGTCGCTGACGTCGCGTGTCCAGACCACCACGGTGTCGCCCGAGTCGATCTCCAGCACCGGCTCGTTGCTCACGTCCCAGGCGAAGTGGACCCGCTCATCAGGCAGGTGGTGTGTCGTCATGCCCGATTTGTACAAGCCGCCGCGCCCGCGGCGTGGTGTGATCCGAGCATGAGCATCACCCCCCACATCGTCGTCCGCGACGCGGGCGCCGCGTCCGACTGGTACCAGCGCGCACTGGGCGCCGAGGAGCGTGACCGCCTGCCGCTCCCCGGCGGCATGCTCATGTACGTCGAGCTGTGGTTCGGCGACACGCGCGTGATGGCGGCGGACGAGTTCCCGGACTACGGCATCGTCTCGCCGCTGAGCCTCGGTGGCACGGCGGTCGTGCTTCACCTCGAGTGCGACGACGTCGATCCGATGTGGGCGCGGGCGGTCGGCGAAGGCGCCGAGGTCCTGAGCCCACTGCAGGATCAGTTCTGGGGCGACCGGCAGGGCCAGCTGCGCGACCCGTTCGGCCACAAGTGGAACCTCGCCCAGCACGTGCGCGACGTGCCGCGCGCGGAGCTCGAGGCGGGCGCGGCGGCCGCGTTCGGCGCTTAAATGACGCGCCCCGCGCGGTGGTGGCATCCGCGCGGGGCGTGTGTGAGGAGGAGGGGTGTGACCGCTACCAGGTGGAGGAGAAGGTCCCAGGGCGCGGCACCGGGGGAATCTCACGCACAGTGGGGAGCTGGAACGCGTGAGCGGTGGTCGCGACTGGGGGGCGGGGGGTGACGGTGGCGGTCACAAGCGGCACTCTCCCACCCGGGGGTGGTCCGCTCTAGGTGGATGGCCAGCGTCTTGCGGTACGGCCCTCCACCGGTTACGTACGGGAAACCGCACCGCTCGCGACGCGCAGCGCGTCCAGCGCCGCGCCCGCGAAGGCCGCCAGCTCGCGGATGTGGTCGGCGTCCTGCTCGGTGAAGTCCGCATCGCCGGCCTTGTCCGAGAGCTGCAGCAGCCCGTAGGCGCGGCCGTCCCGCGCGCACACCGGCGTGGCGAGCCAGCCGCGCATCGGCGGGTGCGAGCTCGCCTGGTTGCCGAAGCCGTGCCAGTCGGGATGGGCCTCCACCTCGGCCTGCGTCAGCCGCACCACCTCCCCCGCCTTGAGCACGATGCCGTGGAGTCCGAGGCCGCGCGGATCGACCCGGTAGTCGCGCCAGCGCTCGTAGCGCTCGGACAGGTTGAAGAACTTGCGGGCGGCCGTCCCGTCGCCGTCGAGATCGACCTTCAGCGCCGCCTGCTCGGCGCCGGTCAGGGCGCGAGCGATGTGGCAGGTGCGGTGCAGGAGGTCGTCGATGTGGGCGGCGAGCGCGGGATCGCCTGTGATCGCGGGCGCGATCTCGGTTCCGACTTCGCCGACATGAGCCATGCCGCGACGATACGACGAGTCGCTTGCTTCGCGCAAGTTACCTTGATGTGATCGGTCGCGGCCGCGAACATGCGCCGGTGCGCGAGCGCGAACGGGCCAAGAGCGAGGATCGCGAACCACGCGCGTCACCAGCGGCCGTCCCGCAGGGCGTCGCCGGGCTGCTCGACCTGCAGCGCACACACGGCAACCAGGCCGTGGCGCGGGCGCTGCTGGCGCGCCAGGCGACCGCCGACACGCTGCCGCCGATCGCCGACAACCTACGCCGCTCGCGAACGGGCATCCCGCGCCTGCGCGCGCTGGCGGCGAGCCACCCGCCACAGCTGCCGGCCACCGGCTTCGTCGACATCCGCCCCGCGCTCGCGTGGCTGCGCGAGGTGGTCGACGTGCTCACGCTCGTGGAGCCGTTCGTGGACCCGAGCATGCTCGTGTTCGAGAGCACGGTCGTCTCCGGGCACGACCAGGAGTACGCCACCGCCGAGGCGGCGATCCGGCCCGCGCTGGTCGCGGCGCTCAAGACGGTCGTGCCGGGAGCGACCGATCTCGGCGTGCGGATCACGCGCACGGTCATGCGGCAGGTCAACCGCTCGTCGGCGGCGCTCGCGGATGGCGACCGCATGCCCGAGATCGCCTCACTGTCCGACGTCACGGCGTGGCGCGTCGCGTCCAGCGCGCTGCGAGCGCTCGCCGGCAAGGTCGACAGCGCGGGTGCACTGGCGGCGGCCGCGCACTCGTGCGAGGAGGCGGCGCTCGCGCTCCTGCAGGCGCGCGCGGTGCTGTCCGCACGCGAGACCTGGCGCGCCGACGCGGCGCAATCCTCGACGCCGGCGCAGATCGGCAACCCGAAGCGCCGCCGCAACGAGGTCGACGACATCTTCGCCGACTCCGGTTTCGCCGACCGCCAGTCGCTGCGCGAGGACGGGTCGCGCGACGACTGGTGCGGCATGTTCGTCGCGGCGAGCATGTTCCGCGGCGCGGCGCTCGACAAGAACGTGCGGATGGCGTTCGCGCACACCGACAACGTGCGCGACTTCTTCAGCTATGCGCCCAAGCCGATCAACGACGAGCGGGCGCCGGTGTCGATCTGGGCCGACGGCCAGTGGTGGACCGTGCGCGCGTACCACGAGCAGCGCGGCCTGCCGCGCCGCTGGGTCTTCGGCGCCGCGGTCCAGGACGCCGAGATCCGGCCGGGCGACATCGCATTGATCCGCCACAAGGGCGTCAAGCCGGACAAGGAGAGCGCGAACCACATCGTGATGGTCGACTCGTGGGACCGGGTCACGGGCAAGCTGATCACGATCGAGGGCAACGTCAAGGAGGGCATCCGGCCGGAGACGCCGGGCAGCGACGACCTCAAGTACACGAAGGGCGGCGAGGTCGCGTCGACCACCACGACCGCCCCGAGCTCGACCGCCATCCACGTGCGCGACATGGACGACCAGAAGACGCTCACGCCGGGCGCCGGCAAGGGCGGCGTCTACCAGGAGCGCGGTGCGCGGACGGTCTGGGCCATCGGCCGCCCGTCGCTGGTCGACTTCGAGCACCACGAGTACGGCAAGCAAGCCGTCCCCACCGACCTCACGTACACGTCGCCGGACCAGATGCGCCTGCGCGGCAAGCGCAAGCTGCTCGCCCCGGAGAGCACGAGAGCGGCAACGCGCCAACAATGAGAAGTGGGCTAAAGGTTCTTCAGGCCGCTGCCGATAACAGGAGGACAAGCCGCCGCAAGGCGGCTTGAGTCGTTCTGTGGCAGGGTTGACGCGGCGGCCATGATCGTCGACCTCCACGCGCACTACCCGATGCACCTGCTGGAGCCGAAGCGCGCGAACACGCACGCTGCCGTGGTCGCGCCGTGGAAGGGCTCGCCGTGGCGGGGCTGGCTGCTCGACATCCTCTCGCGCCTGTTCAACTACGAGGGCCCGGGTGGGTCGCCGGCGGTCACGGTCGAGCTGCTGCGCGAGGGTGAGGTCGGCGCCGTGCTGTCGGTGCTGTTCGAGCCGTTCGACGAGATGGACCTGAGCGAGCCGTACGGCGCGCCGCCGAAGTCCGTCTACTTCAAGAACCTCGAGGATCAGATGGACCGCGTCGAGGCGTCGCTCACGCGCGAGCACGAGCTCGGCCGCGCGCAGCTCGTCCGCAACCCGGCCGACATGAACGCCGCGATGAGCGCCGGCGAGGTCGCGTTCATCCACTGCATCGAGGGCGCGTTCGCGGTCGGCGCGAGCGAGGACGAGATGACGCGCAACGTCGCGACGCTCGCGCAGCGGGGCGTCGCCTACATCTCGCTGGCGCACCTCTTCTACCGCGGCGTCGCGCAGAACGCGCCGGCGATCCCGTTCCTGCCGGACTGGCTCTACAAGACCGCGTTCCCGCAGAAAGGAGACGCGGGGCTGACGCGGCTCGGCGAGGCCGCGTTGCGCGCGATGGTCGAGAACCGTGTCCTCGTCGACATCACGCACATGAACGAGAAGGCGATCGCCCACACGTTCAAGCTGCTCGACGCGGACACGCCGGTGATCGCGTCGCACATCGCGTGCCGGGTCGGCAGCGCCGAGTACAACCTCAGCGACGACACGATCCGGGAGATCGGCCGCCGCGGCGGCGTGATGGGCGTGATCGTGTGCGAGCACTGGGCGTGCGACGGCCCGCCGCCGACGCCGAAGACGTTCGAGGAGAGCGTCGACGTCGTCTGCCTGCACATCGACCGCATCGTGTCGGTCACCGGCTCCGACGCTCACGTCGCGATCGGCTCGGACCTGGACGGCTACATCAAGCCTTCGCTCCACCACCTCGAGCACGAGGGCCGCATGAAGGAGCTCGAGGCGGCGCTGGTGGCGCGGTACGGCGCGGACCGCGCGCGCAAGTTCTGCTCCGACAACCTGCTCGCACTGCTGCGCTCCTACTGGCGCGGCGACGGCTGAGGCTCGGCCCAGAGCCCGAGCCGGTCCTTCCAGTAGTCGGTCAGGAAGATGTTGTTCGGGTCGCGCTCGGCGCGCAGGCGGAGGAAGTCGTCCCAGCGCGGGTACTGCGCGCGGAAGACGTCGACCCACGTCGTGTCGTACGGCTTCACCGGCGGGTGGAACTTGCCCCAGTGCAGGCGGAACGGGATGTCGTTGTCGCGCAGCAGCTTCCAGAAGCGCGCGTAGAACGTCGCCGCCGGGTCGTCGGCGTTGTCGGCGAACCAGTACGGGTCGACGCGGAACACGCCGTCCTTCCATTCGTCGTCGCCGGAAGAGTGGGCGGCGCTCATCCACGCCGGCGTCGGCGTCGAGCTGTAGAGCTCCCAGGCGTAGGTGCCGGTGCGGCGGAGCGCCTCGTGATCGTCCTCGGGCTCGGTGAAGTAGCGGTCGAGCAGCCGCATGACGTCCTGCGTCCGGCCGAGCGGGATCCACGGCTCGGTGAACTCGGTCGTCAGCAGCTCGTCGTTCGCCCCGTTGTCCATCGGCAGCCCGGACCAGCCGTAGTCGGTGAAGCGCTGCGGCCCCTTCTTGCCGTCGAGCGGGATGAACGCGTCGATCAGCTTCGGCAAGAACTCGGGCACCGCCCTGCGGAGCGGCTTCTCGGCGAGCACGAGCACGTCGATCGCGACATCGACCCCGACATCGGCCGCCGTGGAGAGGAACTCGGCGATGACGCGGCCCGTGGGGCCGAGCTCGCGCAGCACCCCTTCCGCTTGCAGCGCCTGCTCGAGCTGGTCCCAGTTGTCGTTGAGCAGCCGCTTCGCGCGCGACAGGTCGTTGAGGTTGCCGAGGATCGTGAACAGCAGCGAGATCATCTGCTGGGCCGCCTCGGGACTGCCGGCGAACCGCTCGTACGGGTGGGGCTTGAAGCTCGGGGGCACCGGGATGCGCTTCGCCTCCCACGTGACCATCCGCTCGGAGCCGCGCTGGGGCCACCACTCCAGCCGCGTGAACGGCGCATCCTTGAGGTACTGCTCCAGCGACGGCTTGGAGGCGCTGCCGGCGCCGAGGACGTCGGCGGGGCAGTTCGCGAGCGTCGTGACCTTCTCGGTGCCCTCGATCGCGAACAGCTCGTCGCACTCGATCATCACCGTCGAGATCACGCCGAGCAGCCCGGCGCTCGGGACGGTCGAGTAGAACAGGTCGGGGTCGGCGTCCTCGCGAGTGAGCTCGTGGATCTCGCCCTGCCCGTCGATCACGCGGAACCCGTACAGGTTGGCGTTCGAGCTGTGCTGGAGCGACCCGCCGGACGAGCCCGTGCTCGTGAAGCCGGTGACGGTCTGGTGCGTGATCCCGCCGGTGTTGGACAGGCTCCAGCCCTTCTGGGCGAGCTGGTACAGGAGGCTGGCCTCGAGCTTCGCCTTCTTCGTCGGGTCGCTCGGGTCGGCCCCGAGGTGGATGCCGGCGGCGACCTCCACGAGCCTGCGTGACTCGTCCTTGACGTGGAAGCCGGTGTACCGGTCGAGCATGACGTTGATGCCGTCGGCCGGTGGCTTCTGCACGCTCACCCGGTTGCGGCCGTGCGCGCTCGTGTAGATCGCGTGCGACACGCTGTGCGCCGCGCCCCGGACACGCAGCCGCTTGCCCTTCCGGTACGCGGACTTGACGAGCGCGACCAGCTCCTCTTCGCTCGCCGGATGCTCGTACCCGTCCGCTGCCGCCACGGTGCGACCCTACGCCTGCGCCGGGAGAACGGTCAAGCGGGTATACCGGTGGTGATGGAGATCGCCATCGCGATCGTGATCGTCGTCATCGCCGTGATTGCCATCGGCGCCTCCCCGCTCGTCCGCCGCACGGCCGGCAGTCGCGACGACGAGATGGGCGCGCGCCTCGGCACGCGCGGCCTCGACGTCGACGTCAACCGCGAGTTCAAGCGCCCTCGTGACGAGGGCGACCTGCTCTAGCGCTTCAGCACGCGGACGAAGCCGCGCGCGGGGCGCGAGAGGGATTCGTCCGGCAGCAGCGCGCGCACGGTGACGCGGTACAGGCCCGGCCGCAGGCGCAACCTGAGCCGCAGGCGGCGGTCACCGGCCGCCGCGCGCCGATCCAGCGTCGTCACCGGGCGGAAGCGTGTCGGGCGAACGCCCTCCCGGCTCGGGCAGCGCCGCCGGCCCTTGCTGCCGACCCCGCGCTCGACCTGGATCTGCAGCGCCCCGGACAGCACGAGGTGCATCGTCATCGCCACTCGCACGCGCCCCGATCGCGCGGGTCGCACGCAGGACGAACGCAGCTCGAGGTCCGAGACCGCGGGCTCGAGCGAGGGCGGCGGACCCACAGGCGCCGTTGCGGGTGGGTCGACCCGGTGGGTCATCGTCGCCGCGCTCGGGGCCAGTCCGTCGTCGCCCGAGTAGTTGGCCGCGATCGCGTGCGTGCCCTCGGTGAGCGGTGTGATCGTGCACTTCGCCTTGCCGGCGACGACCGCGACGTCCTCGCAACCGGCGATCGGCAGGCCGCCGCCGACGAACGACACGTTGCCCGCCGGATCCAGGAAGTCGTCGTTGCCGACGCTGGCGGTGAACGTCACCGGGAGGCCGGCCGTCGACGGCCTAGGTGACGCGACGACGGCCGTCGTCGAGGCCACGAACGTTTGCACCCCTCCGTTCATGGAGGCGGTCGGGGTGGCGGTGCCGTTGGCGTAGGTCTTTGTCGCCAGGCCCTCGGTCTGCTTCACATGGACCGTCTGGACGCTCAGGTTGGCCGCCGTCCGCGGCCCCGGCTGGAGGTTGACCAGGATCATCGCGACGCCACCCGCGTTCGCCACCGTGAGGCTCTTGTCGGCGGGGCTCGAGAGCTCGTTGTCGCAGACGACGATCTTCCCGGTGGTCTTGGCGGGATCGAGCGTGCCCGCCAGGCAGCGCCGCGCGTCGTCGGCAGTCGCCCCGGCGATCGCGGCGGTCGGGCCCAAGATCAGCGGAGAGCTCGGCACGGCACCGCCCTGCCCCCACCCCGTGTACGAGGCCCCGTTTCCGAGGGTCAGGGTGCGCTGGAAGACCGGCGGCGCGGCCGCCGCGGGCGCAGCCGCGAGCAGCGCCGCGACGACCGTGGCGGCGAAGCACCATGAGGAGGTGCGGCGACGATCCGAGCGGCAGCGCGCCATCGCGCGCGAGCATACGTGGCGTCTGGGCGCCGGGCAAACCGCGCGCCCGTGCGACTTAGGCGACGGGTGGAGCAGGCGCAACAGCGCCGGCGCGTGCCCCGTCCGGGCGGAGGCCTATGGTCTCCGCACCGATGGCTGCCTTCCCCGTCGCCGCCACACCGACCGCCGACAAGCTGCGTGGCGGCTACTACACGCCCGCTCCCCTCGGCCGGTTTCTCGCGGAATGGGTCGGCCAAGCGGGGGCGCGTCTGTTGGAGCCGAGCTGCGGCGATGGCGCCATCCTCCAGTACCTCCCGGCAACGCCCGCGACCGTGGGGATCGAACTCGACGCGAACGAGGCCGGCAAGGCGCGCGAGGCGGCTCCGCGCGCGTCCGTGATCGAGTCCGATTTCTTCGAGTGGTTCTCGCCCGCCGAGGAGGAAGCGTGGGACGGCGTCTGCGGAAACCCGCCCTTCATTCGGTTCCAGAACTGGACCGAGCCGACGCGTGGGCTCGCCTTCGACGTCATGCGACGGGTGGGGATGCGGCCGACCAAGCTGACGAACGCTTGGGTGCCGTTCGTCGTCGCGTCGGCGCTGGCGCTACGACCCGGCGGTCGCCTCGGGCTGGTCATCCCGGCCGAGCTGCTCCAGGTCACCTACGCGGCGGAGCTGCGTGCCTTCCTCGTCGACGAGTTCGAGGAGCTCACGGCCGTCACGTTCAAGCGCCTGCTGTTCGCAGGCGTGCTTCAGGAGGTCGTTCTCCTTCTCGCCGTACGCGGTCGAGGCCCGGCCCGGATCCGTGTCGTCGAGGTCGAGGACGCCGACTCGCTGCCGGCCGCCGGCGAGCTGGCGGCACTCCCTCACGCTCCGGCGCTCCGCCACGACACCGAGAAGTGGATCAAGTACTTCCTTCCGCCGGACGGAATCGACGCACTTCGGGCCGCTCGCGAGTTGCCGGGCATCGTTCGCCTCGGGGAGCTGGCCGACGTGGACGTCGGCGTCGTGACCGGCCGCAACCAGTTCTTCGTCCTCCGGCCGTCCGGCACGGTCGAGCACAAGCTCTCGAAGTACGTCAGGCCGCTCGTGAGCAAGTCGGCCCACGTCCGCGGCATCAGCTTCGCGGCGACCGACCTCGAGGCGCTCGAAGCCGCCGACGCGCCGTGCCATCTGCTCGCCGTCGAGAACGAACTCGCGCTCGCCGACCACGCGCCGCTCGGCGCGTATGTCGACGCGGGTGAGGCGGACAAGGTGCACGAGGGCTACAAGTGCTCGATCCGCAAGCAGTGGTGGGTCGTGCCGTCCACGTGGACGCCGGATGCGTTCCTCCTCCGGCAGATCCACGACCACCCGAGGATCAT
>Ga0111538_10007325_pt1 | contig 14889 bp, 12 predicted proteins | sample SoiMethybrSBSTD1_FD_79669 | JGI IMG/M metagenome (GOLD analysis project Ga0111538, IMG submission 79669) | Bulk soil microbial communities from a Populus tree surrounding site in Tennessee, USA - Soil MetaG P. TD hybrid SBSTD1 (version 2)... | ecosystem: Environmental > Terrestrial > Soil >... | reverse complement strand
GTCTGTTTTCTCGCGACAAAATGGCCTCAGTTATCGCGGAAAAATCAGAACTCTGCTGGATCGTCGCGGCCTCAATCAAGACGGCGCTCCCTGGCGGTCCAATCTGATACCTCGGATTTCAGGATCTGAGATGATCTCAAATCCCGAAATCCCGAAATAGCACATTGGACAGGTATGCCCCCTGAAGCCTCAATTCCGCGCCAGGACTACACGAGTTGCGAAGATGCTTCCGAGAACCGTCAGCAATTAATTCGCTCCGGACTTCGCGTCGTGGCCAAATGTCTGTTTTCTCGCGACAAAATGGCCTCAGTTATCGCGGAAAAATCAGAACTCTGCTGGATCGTCGCGGCCTCAATCAAGACGGCGCTCCCTGGCGGTCCAATTTGATACCTCGGATTTCGGGATCTGAGATGCAGGATTCGTCCGATTTCCGATTTCCCCGTCCTCCTGCCCGCCATGGAGTTTCTCCCTTACTACCCGCCGACGACGCCCTGATCACTCCTACCCGAATCACCTAAACCCTTGAAGCGACGCGGGTTCTTTCGTTGGTCCTCCGTGTGCTCAATAGCAGGTGTGCTCAGTAGACGAGCACTGGGAGGTAAGGTGATTATGATCGGACCCAAGAGCTTTATTGCGGTAGCCGTAGCTGGATTGGCTTTATTGGGCTTTAACACGTACGCGGATTGGTCTTCGCGCCATGCGAACGATGCCCGTGTGATGGAGTTGGAAAGCCAGATTAAAACCCTTCGGGACACCGATGCTTCACGCATCGCGGAACTGACGACACAGCTGGACGCCGTACAGGATCGCGTCGGCGTGACGGCCGAAGACATTGCCAATTATCAGAAATCCGCCGCCGCTGCCCGCAAGGAGCAGGCCAGAGCGGAACTCGCTTTGAAACAGGCGTTGGATGAGCAGTCCAAGAACCTTGCTTCCGTGCGTGAACAATCCACAGCGCAACTGCAGGAAGTTCGGCAGGAGGCAACAAGTAAGGTCGACCAGGTGAACACGCAGGTCGCCGGCGTTCGGACCGACCTCGACTCCACGAAAAACGATCTCGCCAACAGCCGGCGAGATATGAGCAAAGAGATCAACGACGTCCGCGATTCGCTGGGCCGTCAGATTGCCCACAACGCGGATGAGTTGTCCGTGCTGAAGCGTCGGGGTGAACGGGACTATTTCGAATTCGCTCTGAACAAGAGCAGCAAGGACATGGCTCGCGTTGCCGGTATCCGGATGCAGCTGAACAAAGCCGACGTCAAGGCCAAACGCTATGACGTCACGCTGCAGGTGGACGACAACAAAGTTCAGAAGAAGGGCCAGCTCATCAATGAGCCGATTCATCTCAATGTCGGCAAAGATCGGGCTCGCTATGAAGTGATCGTCAACTTCATCGACAAGGACCAGGTCCGGGGCTACATCAGCACACCGAAAGACAGTGCGAGCCCCGCGGTAGCACTACAGTAAAAGCCGTACAGAAATATGGGGACAGACTCGCAATTCGCGTCGCGAATTGCGAGTCTGTCCCCATATTTCTGTAGTTGTCATTGTTCAATGTTCAATTGTCACTTGTCATTTACGGATGCGCCTTCGGCGCGGCATCTTTAAGAAAGATCGCGCGAAGCGCCACCACCGATGACAAACGACAATTGAACATTGAACAATGACAATTTCCCCGTCCCATATCTCTTGGTGATTTGGAATCGGTCGCCGTATCCTGAATCTGCTGCTTCTGGACTGAACTGAATTAGCCATCCACTCTCAAAAACTAGACGCTTTTCTGGAGGTCCCATGTGGACGAAGGAAAGTCTGGCTGAATTGATTGCCACCAGGTTCCGTGGCTATCGCCTCATCTTGGTTTCGAACAGGGAACCGTACTCCCATCAATACAAGCATGGCCATGTGGAATGCCTGCGCCCGGCGAGCGGCGTAACGGCGGCTCTCGAGCCCGTGATGCGCGTCAGTGGCGGTGTGTGGATCGCCCATGGCAGCGGCGATGCGGACCACACTGTAGCGGATTCCTCCGGGCGCATTGATGTCCCTCCCGAGAATCCGAGCTTCACGCTGCGACGGATCTTCCTCACCAAAGAGCAGGAGATGGGCTACTACTACGGTCTCGCAAACCGCGGCCTGTGGCCTCTATGCCATGTCGCGTATACGCGACCGGCGTTCGTGCCGGAAGACTGGAAAACGTATCGCGAAGTGAATGCAATCTTCGCCAACGCGGTACTCGAAGAAGCGGGGGATTCCCCGACAGTCGTTTTCATCCAGGACTTCCACTTTGCATTGCTGCCGCGAATGCTCAAGGAACGGAATCCCAACATGATCGTGGCGCAGTTCTGGCACATCCCCTGGCCGACTCCGGAAATGTTCCGCGGCTTCCCGTGGAAGGGCGAACTGCTGGAAGGACTGCTGGGCAACGACTTGATAGGTTTCCATCTTCGGCTGGACTGCCAGAACTTTTTGAATACGGTGGACCTGACGCTCGAGGCACGCGTGGATCGTGAGCGTTTCGATGTCACCCGGAACGGGAAGGTCACAACTGTCCGGCCGTTCCCGATTGGAATCGACTTCGCAGAACAAGGGGTGATTGCGCGGTCCGAGGAATGCCAGGAAGACGAGAGAGCCTGGAGGCGCGAGATCGGGCTCGACGACGACTGCATGATCGGCGTGGGAATCGACCGCATCGATTACACGAAAGGGATTCTGGAACGGCTGGGCGCCATCGATCGTTTACTGACGAAGTATCCGAAGTATCGGGAGCACTTTGTCTTCGTCCAGATCGCCGTGCCGAGCCGGTCGCGCATTCGCGAGTATCAAATGCTCGAGGATGAAATCGATTCGTGGTCTGACGAAATCAATTGGCGATGGGCAGTGGGCTCGTGGCGGCCGATCGTCCTGATCAAGAAACAATTTCCGCAAAAGAGGTTAGTCGCCTTGCACCGCCTGGCGGACTTCTGCCTGGTCAGTTCGTTGCATGACTGAATGAATCTTGTTTCGAAGGAGTTTGTCGCGAGCCGGACGGACGTCGACGGCGTTCTGGTGTTGAGTGATTTCGCGGGCGCGTCTCGAGAACTTACCGATGCCGTAGTGGTGAATCCGTTCGATGAGGAGCAGGTTGCGGAAGCGATTCGTGCGGCGCTGGAGATGGAACTGCCGGAGCGCAGGAGACGCATGCAAAAAATGCGGGCCGTTGTCGAGGAAGGGAATATCTATCGCTGGATTGGAAAGATTCTCTCCACGGTTTTGAAATTCGAACTTCCGGCAACGGAGCAGGTCGCCCGCGCGCCGCAAACATTAAGCTGATTTATTGTCTGGCGTTAACCGGGGGTTGCGCTCGTTTCACTCGCTTAACCCCCGGCTATTCTCCAGCACGCCTCCGGCGTGCAGAGAGTGGCTCTACCTTCACGCCTACAGCGTGCAGACGGACTCTCCTCTTTTCACGCCGGAGGCGTGAAGGAGATTAGCCAGACATCTGAGTTGTTAAGTCAATGCCGATTTCTCGGCTACCGAAAGTTCGGCGGCCAAAGGGGACCGACGGGTTTTCAAACTGTTGCAATAGAGAGCCTCGTCATATGGCGTTCGAGTCTTCCAGCATCGAAAGAGTATGCGTATCCATTTATACGCGAGAGCACGGACGGCCGCATGATGGGATTTCCCACGTTTCCGCAGCAGGTCATAGCAAGCGCGCGCCCAGTCGGACTGAAGGATCGAGCGGCCTGCAAACTCCTGGAAGGTTTGCCTCAGGAATTTCGAACAAGCCAGGCGCCAATGAATCCAGAGGCCCCCACCGCTTTTCTCGGTAACTGGAGCGATTCCGGAGAGTTCCTGGACTTCAGAGGCAAACTCGAAGCGAGCGCGGTTAGAACCGAAAGCGGCTAACAAACGCGGAGCAAGAGCGGGGCCAGCTCCGGGGAAACTGCCAAACAGTGTCGAGTCGTCGTGTTGTTCAAACAGAGCCGCGATTTTTTGGTCGTAACGTTCAATAGCTTCTGTCAACAAAGGAATCTGTGTGACCAACGTTTGAACCTTCATCGAGCCAGCCAACAAGATGGCGCCGTCATGGATCAGCGGCAAAGCTTTCCGGATATCGGCCACTAACTGTTCCCGCTTGTCGTCACCCCGATATCCATGGGCTTTATAAAACTTCCTAATCGACGACGGAGTCGCTTGCTTTAACTGCTGCAGCGAAGGCCAGCGCTGAAGAAAAGCACAAGCGCGAGTCGTGTGCAGGTCACCAAACCACTCCAAGGCTTGCGGAAAGTACATTTTCAGCGCGGCCGTCAGCTGATTGGTCAAGGCCGTGCGTTCGTCGACCACGTGACGCCGATCCTCTGTCAGCAATTGAATGCTGCGCGTGAGAGCATCATCGGGAGTCCATACCCGCAGATGCTGACGATGCGATATCAAAATATCCAATAACAGATCGGCGTCGCGGGGATCATCCTTAGCACCGCTGGGATGAAACGCTTCGCGCATCTTCGCCGCCGTTACGGGATTCACCGGATACAGGTGCAGAAACTCGACGTGCATCAGCGCGTAAATCAATGCGCCGCGCTTCTGCTCGAGGGCGATCGCAACCGGCCTGCCGCCGAAACGATCGCGCAACGACTGAATCCAGTTCTGGAGAGCTTCCGGTGTGTGGTCCAGGGCGAATCGATCCCGCTGATCGCTGCCTGCTTCCTGCACTACAACGGCGTGTTTCTGATCTGCCCAATCCAACCCTACAAATGCGGCGATTTCGACATTATCTTTCGACATCAATGTTCACTCCATCGCTCCCCGTGTTGAAATCCTTCCGGCGAAGAGTTGCCCATAATCCTTATAGCCAAGTCCTCAAAGGACATCATCTGAGCATATGTCCAGCTCTCCGTGCTGATCGCGTTCGAAAGTCTGGCTTAACCGTCGATCCAGTAGGGTTAAGTATTCGTAACGCGACCCGGCCCGGCTTTCCACACAGGGAAACTCATCAAAAAAGAAAAAAGAACCAAAAAAGAAAAAAGCCTGTGGAAACTGCCGCAGCTCTGGAAATCAACAAAGGAAGCCTTCGGCAATTTCTTCTTGATGATTTCCACAGCTGCTTGGAAAAGCCTTCGCAAAAACCGCTCAGGCTTTCCCACAGTTACCACAGGCCCGACGGCGACGGTCACTCAAACACCCACATCAACCATCCGTTACGTACTATAAGGGGTTAAGCGAGTGAAACGAGCGCAACCCCTGGTTCAGTTTGGATAGCGGCGCACCCTGAAAAGGATGCGAGGAATCCTTGCACGCCTTCAGCGTGCAGAACCTCACGAGACTTCGCTAACCAGGCGTGTCGCGCTACGCGCTCCACACCTGGTTACCTTCCTGCACCCCTCCGGGGTGCCATAAACTAGACCTTGATACACTAGCCGCCGTGAAGACGGAGTTCAGTTCGGTGTTGATTTCCGAGTCAGCGATCCAGCAACGTGTCGCCGAAATGGCGGCCCGAATTTCGGAAGACTATCGCGGACGGTCAATCACCGCTGTAGGCATCCTCAAAGGCAGTTTCATATTCATCGCGGACCTCATTCGACAACTCGACGCTTCGATCACCGTTGAAGTGGAATTCATGACCGTCTCCAGCTACGGCGGCGCGACGGTGTCGTCCGGACGGGTCCGGGTGGAGCAGGACACCCAGGCGTCGCTGCAAGGTAAGAATGTTCTCCTGGTCGAGGACATCGTGGATTCGGGTCTGACAATCTCAGCGATTCGCGACCTGCTTGCTGCGCGACACCCCTTGTCGCTCCGTATCGCGACTCTTCTGGAGAAGCAGACAGACCCACCGCATGCAGTGGCACTCGACTACATCGGATTCCAGATACCCAATGTCTTCGTCGTAGGCTATGGGCTGGATTTTGCACAGCGGTACCGCAATCTGAAGGAAATTCGAGTCCTGAATGCCGGATAACATCGGCCAATACATCGATCACACGTTGCTTCGGCCAACGGCAACCGCTGAAGACATCGTCCGGCTCTGCACGGAAGCCTGCGAGCATCAGTTCAGGGCGGTCTGTGTTTTTCCGGCCCACGTGCCCAAAGCACACGAAATGCTGTCGAAAACGGCTGTAAGGGTCGCTACCGTCATCGCGTTCCCGTTCGGAGTTACATTCAAGGAAGTCAAGGCTGCGGAACTGGCTGCTGCCGCAGAACAAGGGGCTACGGAGGCGGATTTCGTTCTCAATATTTCATCGATCAAGTCGGGAAACGATGCATTCGTAGAGGCCGAAATGCAATACTTGACCGATTTGGCGCGGCAGTTAGGTGTTGTCTCGAAGGCAATCATCGAGACCGGCTGTCTCAGCGACGACGAAAAAGTCCGCCTCTGCCGTATTGCAAACCGTGTTGGTCCCGACTATCTCAAAACGTCGACGGGCTACGGCCCTTCCGGCGCCACGGTTGCCGATGTCCAATTGATGCGGGCAACCCTTCGGTCTGAAATTCAAATCAAGGCCTCCGGGGGCATTCGCTCTTACGCTGACGCGGTTTCCATGCTGGAAGCCGGAGCGTCGCGCATCGGAACAAGTTCGGGAGTCGCCATCGTGGAGGAATCTGAGAGGTTATGAAGCCGGTTCTGGGTACGGATCCCAATTTCCTGACAACACTGGTTGAAATCAACCATGACATCACGTCCACTCTGGATCTCGACGAGCTTCTAAAACAGATTGCCGAGTTGACCAACAGGATCATCCCCTACCAGATCTTTGCGATCTTCCTTGTCGACGATGTGCGGCACGACCTGTATTACCGCTTCGGGATTGGGCATGAACAAACCGTCGTGCAGACGCTACGAATGGATTTTGGGGAAGGGCTGATAGGAACTGCAGCCCAGGAACGACGCACGGTGATTGTCGACGACGTCCGGGATGACCCCCGGTATATCGAGGTCGTGAAGGAAGCCCGGTCGGAGCTAGCGATTCCATTGATGCTGAAAAACCGGGTTGTGGGCGTCCTCGACATCGAGAGCCCGGAAATTGGCTATTTCCGGGAGCAGCAGGTCAGCATTCTCAACATGCTCGCGAGCCAGATCGCCATCGCGATCAACAACGCGAACATCTACGAAAGCGAACGCCACAATCGAGAAGTGTTGTCCATGCTGTACGACGTCAGCCTCGACATGACATCCACACTCGAGATCGACGAAGTGTTTCACCGGGTTGCCGCAGCCGTGAAATCGACCGTCAATTACCACATCTTCTCAATCTTCCAACTCGACGATCGCACGGGAGTTTTAAATCTCAAGACTGTGGTGCGGTCCAACGAGCGCGAACACAAGAAGCTAACGGTAGCCCTCGGCGACGGCCTTGTCGGTGCCGCGGCGATGAAGAGTGTGCCGGTGCGGGTGGGGAATGTTCTGGGCGATCCTCGCTACATCAATGTCCATCCTGAAACCCGATCGGAACTTGCGGTGCCGTTAAAGCACAAGGGCAAGGTGATTGGCGTCGTCGACCTGGAGAGTACGCAGATCGATTACTTCACGGCACATCATGAGCGGATGCTGACCCTGCTGGGTTCTCGAATTGCCGCCGCGCTTGTGAATGCACAGCTCTACGCGCGGGTCTCGGACAACGAGCGACGGATGGATCGCGAGATGAAAATTGCGAGAGAGATTCAGCTTCAGCTGATGCCGGAGGAACTGCCGACCGTCGAGCCCCTGAACATCGCGGTGTCGTTCCGTCCGGTTGCGCATCTCGGCGGCGACCTCTACGACTTCATACAATTCGATGACGGACGCCTGGCTATCGTCGTCGGCGACGTCGCTGGAAAAGGAGCGCCCGCGGCACTCTATGCTGCGCTTTCCAGCGGCATCATCAGGACGCGAGCGACGCGAAAGTATCCGCCGGGACAAATGCTCGAGCTCGTCAACAAGACCCTGTATTCGCGGCCGGTCGAAAGCCAGTACTGCACACTCATGTACGCCATCTACGATCCGCAGACGCGCAAGATGTCCCTGGCGAATTCAGGACTTCCGTACCCGCTCCTCATCCACAACGGATCTCCCCGCTTTCTCGAGCTGGCCGGAATTCCAGTCGGATTATTTCCGGATTCGACGTACCAGGAATTTGAGCTTCAGCTGGAGACCGGCGATGTGCTTGTCTTCTACTCCGATGGCCTGGTCGAAGCCCGCGATGCGGCGAATGAAGATTTTGGATTGAAGCGCCTGGCAACGATCGTGCAGCAGAACCGCGACAAGAGTGCGGAAGAGATCGTCAATGCCGTGAATGCCGACGTGGAAGAGTTCGTCGCCCGCACGCCCTTCCACGACGATCGCACGCTGATCGTCGTGAAGATGCTGTAGCCGGATTGCCACCCCCAGTCAGTGGGGAATTTTGAAATCGGACGAATCCTGCATCTCAAAGCCCGAAATCCGACATAGCAAATTGGACGGCCTGCAGTGTCCTAACTTGACCTTCAGTGTGAATTTCCCTGCATCAATTCAACAATCTCTGTCCTTCCCGTCTTCATAGCTAAGGTAAGGGGGCTTTCCCCATCATCTCGTGCCTGGTTCGGGTCAGCGCCGTGTGCAAGGAGCCAACTCACAGTTTCCGTGGCTGTGGCCGGGTCGTGCAACAACACGCACAGGTGCAGAAATGTACGCCCCTTAGTTTCACATACGATATTCGCGTCGATTCCGTTTTCAATCGCTAGTTCAGCTAGTTCAATGGCGACGGCTCGTAAATCAGGGTCGGCTAAATATGGTGGCGTGGTGATCAGTCCGTCTTTTCGCTCGATCCGATCGCCGCGTTGAAGGTATTCCGAATCAGAGCGTGACGGTGGTTGGAAAAATCTATCCCTGACCGGCGCAAGGCGCTTTCTTACCTCCTGCATGAAACCGGGCCCTAGAGCTACTAACGCATCATCGAGTGGTGTCGTCTGCATGGTCTGAGAACCTCAATCCTGCTTCAGATGCGCCATTCCTGACTTTAAATTAGGACACTACCGGCGGTCCAATGTGCCATCTCGGATTTCGGGCTTTGAGATGCAGGATTCGTTCGATTTCAAAATTTCCCCAGTCTTTGAGTTATCTTCAAGGCAGTCAGTGTTGCAACTCCAACATCTTCAGCATCTCCTCGTGCACTCGTCCATTCGACGCCAGAATTTCCTTCATGAAGATCGAGAATGGACCACCATTGAAGTCCGTGACCAGCCCTCCCGCTTCCTCCACGATGATTCGGCCTGCGGCGGTATCCCACGGTTGAAGGTTTAGCTCCCAGAAGCCGTCAAGCTTCCCGGCTGCAACGTAGCAAAGGTCCAATGCCGCCGAACCGCCACGGCGAACAGCCTGACTTGCGACCAGAAACTTGCGAAACTGATCCATCACCGTGTCGATGCGCTCGCGAAAGTTGTATGGGAATCCAGTGATGAGCAACGCTTGCGACAAGCGATCGACCGTAGATACCCGAAGTCGCTCGCCATTACAGAAGGCTCCGCCACCCGCTGACGCGGTGAACATCTCGTCGCGCACCGGATCGTAAACCGCGCCGCAAATCGGTTTTCCGTTTTCCTCGACTGCAATCGAAACGCAGTAGAACGGATACCCATGAGCGAAGTTCGTTGTTCCGTCCACGGGATCCACAATCCATTGCACAGGAGCCCCAGGCTGAGTCGCTCCCGACTCTTCCGCCAATATGGAATGTGTGGGGTAGCGCGCGAGAATGCCGCCAATGATCAACTCCTCGCTCTCCTTGTCGGCGACGGTTACCAGGTTCGCCTGACCTTTGAACTCGACGAGTTTGTCGCGGGTCGCGTAGTGGTTGAGAATATCTCCGGCCGCCCGACTCAGATCGATTGCCGTTTGCAGGTATTCCGCAGGTGTCATGAATAGCGAAGGAGCAGGTGTTTTACGTCCTAAAACAACTAGCCGTTCCCGGACTTCCTTTCCTCAATGGCTTTGAACACACGCTGGAGGCGCTCATCCGGCAACTGCTTGAAGGCCTCCTCGCTGCGGAGCATTTTAAGGTCATCAAAGCCAAACTCGACGGCTTTCAAAAGGTAGGATGTTGCAAGATCCTGATCACCACGGAGGGCAAAAATCTTTGCCAGGTAAAAGTTCATGAAGGCGCTGTTTTTCTGGCTCATCTGCACAGCACTCCCGGCGCCACTGGGCTGTGGATCAAACAGGTCCGGTTTGAGCGTCAGTGCCTGCTGGTACGCGGCAATACCTTCCTCCCAGCGTTCCATTGCAAACAGGCAAGCGCCCATGTTGCGAAGCGCAGTGACGGCATCAGGCTTGAGTTTCAAAACGGATTTATAGCGCGATAGCGCCGCTTCGAAATCGCCGCGTATATAGTCAATAACCGCCAGGTTGTTCATCGTATCCACCTGGTTCGGTCGCAACCTGAGCGCTTCCCGGTATTGCTGTTCGGAGTCCCGGTACTTGTGAAGGTTGTGATAGGCAATTCCCAGCCGGTTCGCAACCGCCGAGTCGTACCGATCAATCGCGAGGGCGCGCTTGTATTCAACGACAGCATCCTCGTACATCTTCCGCGCGACGAATATGTCGGCTCGTTTTGTGTGAGCTGCCGCTTCCTCCGACCGAACGACCGGCATCAGGGAAACGACCGCGATGAAGTGCCCTCTGGCGGTGTCGGCCGGCTCCAACAATAGCCGACCGGTCGTGAGCTGATCTGCTACTTCACGCGCATCGCGGACGTTGTCGCGCGCGTAGCGGGACCGGCGAAGATTCTCCGTAAGGACGGCGTTTTCGACATCGCGGTCGGCAGCGCGTCGAAATTCCCGATCGGCGTCGGAGAATTTCCGCTGGGAAAAAAACAAGGCGCCAAGATTGTTCCGCGGCGCAGCCATACTGGGATCTGCTTTGATAGCCCGGCCATAGGCGCTCTCGGCCTCAGGTAACCGGCCAAGAAGGTGATAAGACATCCCGAGGAGATTGAGAGTCACCGCTGGCTTCAGAGGATCCGGCGACCGCTCGAATTCCGTCGCCGCTTCCGCAAACCGGCCCTTCTGGAACAGTTCTTCTCCGCTCTGGCCATAAGCCTGCACGCTGACAAGAAGAAGCAGAGGCAATAGGGGCTTCATTTGGACGCCAATTGTAACACTCCGACTTGCCCGCCAATACTTATTCAAGACCCTCAATCACGGCCGCTGCACGGCCTCCGGAAAACTCGTGCAACGCGGGCGAAATCGGCACCCCCGAGGGGCGCAGGAGGGTAGCCAGGGGTCAAGCGAGTGAAACGAGCGCAGTTCACGAGACTTCGCTAACCAGGCGTGTCACGCTACGCGCTCCACACCTTGGCTACCTTCCTGCACCCCTCCGGGGTGCGATTTCGCCCAAATGCCTCAGGCTGGGACTTCCCTCACGCGGAGATGGCGGCGGAGGCTTGCCAGTCCGAAACGGATGGCGCGCCCGAGGCGCGTCTCGTAGAAGTTCTTCAGCCTCAAGTGGTATCGAGGCGATTCGCTCGAAAGGAATCGCCCCTCGAGCGAAGTCAGGACAACGTCATACTGCTGCACCCAATGTGGATTGATGCGCGTCCGAACAAGCCGCTCATAAAGATGCGCATAGATATGCGTGACTTGTTCGGGAGTCGCCGTCCACTGGCTTCGCAACGCAGAACCATCGTATGGCGGAAAGTATGCAAGCACCGGGACAACGCCGCGATCGATCAATAAGTCGATACTCCGCATCGTGTTTTCCAGCGGCTCGAGCCCGACGACCAGGTGAGAGAGAACGGCCCCGGTTGGGAAAATCTTTGCGGCATACGCAAGAGCCTCCAGCTGCCTTGTCTTGTGCTTCTGAAATTCTCTCGGAAGCTCGTCACTTGGATTGAAGAAGTCCGAGTCATAGTAGAGCGCATCAACACCCATCGCGTAGGTCTTGTCGATCCAGTGGTCGGACTCCGGCGGAACCAGGTCCAAAGAGATCAGAACATTGAGATGTTTGCGGATCTCATTGACCCATTTCTCAAGACGCTCTACTCCGCCGTCTCCGGTTTCAACATGCCCTGACGACAGCGTGACGACATCACATCGCTTCTCGTCCAACACGATCTGCACGGCTTCGACCAGATCGCGAGGCGTGAAAGGCGGGTGCTGTGACAACTCTTTTGACGATCCGCAGTAGCGGCATGAAAGACCGCTCTCTCCAAATCGGCATCGATGGGATGGATGAACGGCGATGAAGTCACCGTGAACCGTCAGAATGTCGGAAACAAGCAAGCCCGAAGACGTCTTCTTCTGATAACTGGCAAGCGGCGGCGTCCAGTGGACAGGAATCGAAGGCTTGCCCGCAATGTCCAGATAGAACCGGCCTGAATCCCGGCGCAGCGTGAAGGGCGATGGCGTTCCATTTGTGTGGAGATGAACACTGACCGCGACCTTTTCCGGCAAAACCAGGTGAACCAGACCAAAGGGGTTCGTCAATGGCGACGGCAGGTTCTTGTCCGCACGAATACCGTGGAAGAGCAGTTGTAGTTTGAGAAGCGCCAGATTCAAGTCAGCAGCCATTTTCACCTAAGGGTAACGTAGGTGCCACCATTGTTACACCAGTTTGGCGCGTAGCGCGCGGGCCTTGTCGCGGAGTTGAGCGGCTCGTTCGAACTCGAACTTGCGTGCCGCCTCCCGCATCTGTTCTTCAAGGTTCTGAATCGCTTCGGCCAGCTTTTCGGGATCGGTGATCTCGACATCCGATGCGTCCTCTACGGGCACCTGGACATAGTCTGCTTCGGCAATCGCTACCATCGTCATATCGATGGGCTTAATGATGCTTTCGGGGGTGATGTTGTTTTCCAGGTTGTAACGCTCCTGGATGTCGCGGCGACGATTTGTTTCCGAGATGGCCCGCTTCATCGATACCGTCTCGATGTCGGCATAGAGGATTGCGCGACCCTCCAGATGACGGGCGGCACGACCGATCGTCTGTATGAGGGAGTCTGCCGACCTTAAAAAGCCTTCCTTGTCGGCATCAAGAATCGCTACAAGCGAGACTTCAGGAAGATCGAGCCCCTCGCGCAACAGGTTGATGCCGATCAGGACGTCGAATTCTCCTTTTCTTAAGGCTCTCAAAATCTTGATTCGTTCCAGTGTCTCCACTTCCGAATGGAGATACTGACAGCGCACACCCACCTCCGTGTAGTACTCGGCCAGATCTTCGGCCATTCGCTTCGTAAGCGTCGTCACCAGAATCCGCTGTTTTTTCTCCGCACGGATCCGGATCTCGTGCAGCAGATCATCAATCTGACCGCGAACGGTTCTCACTTCGACCTCGGGGTCGGTCAACCCGGTGGGCCGAATCACCTGCTCGATAACCACGCCACCGGTCTTCGTCAGTTCGTAGGGACCCGGCGTCGCCGAAACGTAAATCAATTGGTTCGTCCGCTTTTCGAATTCATCAAACGTTAGCGGGCGGTTGTCCATCGCCGACGGCAGCCGGAAGCCATACTCGACAAGATTCTCCTTCCGCGATCGGTCACCGTGATACATCCCTCGGAGTTGCGGAACAGTCTGATGGCTCTCGTCAATGAACATCAGTGAATCCTGGGGAAGATAATCCAGCAACGTCGGAGGGGGCTGCCCCGGGAGGCGGCCGGTAAAGTGCCTGCTGTAATTCTCGATGCCGTGGCAGTAACCAATCTCCTTAATCATCTCCATATCGAAGAGCGTGCGCTGATGGATGCGTTGCGCTTCGAGAAGTCTGCCCTGGGATTCAAGCAGAGGCTCCCAGCCCTTCAACTCTTCTTTGATGGTTTCAACGGCCTGCTCAATCCGTGGTCGAGGCATCACGAAATGCGTCTTGGGATAGATGGTCAGGCGATCCAGGAGACGTAGTTCGTCACCCGTCAGTGGATCGAAAGTGCTGAGTTTCTCGACATCGTCTCCCCACAACTCGATGCGATAGCCTATGTTCTCGTATGTCGGATGTACCTCGATCGTATCTCCGACAACTCGAAAACTTCCGCGCTTGAAGTCCAGATCATTCCGTTCGTAGAGAATCTCGACGAGCTTGGAAAGAATGTCCCGACGGGACATTCTCTGGCCCGGTTCGAGCAGAAGAAGCATTCCGTAATACGCTTCGGGTGACCCCAGGCCGTAGATGCAGGAGACCGAGGCAACAATCAAAACGTCGCGTCGCTCGAAAAGGGATCGCGTTGCGGACAGCCGCATGCGATCGATCTCGTCATTAATCGTCGATTCCTTCTCGATATACGTGTCCGTTGACGCGATGTACGCCTCAGGCTGGTAGTAGTCGTAGTAACTGACGAAGTATTCCACCGCGTTATTCGGGAAGAAGCTGCGGAACTCCTGGTAAAGCTGAGCCGCCAGCGTCTTGTTGTGAGCTAAGACGATCGTTGGCCGGTTGACCTTCTCCACCACTTTCGCCATGGTGAATGTCTTTCCGGACCCCGTGACACCGAGCAAAACCTGATGTTTCTCGCCTTGCTCGAGTCCCTGCACCAACTGGCTGAGCGCAGTGGCCTGATCGCCCCGCGGAGAATAGGAAGACACCAGCGTGAAATCCATAACCGCTCATTGTAGTGCGCCCTCCGTACGGGACGAACGGAATTTAGCGATTAACATACCTGGAGAATCACCGTGACTTCGGCGTGTGCAAAAGACATCAAGAGACCGTTGCGAAGCTTCCTTTGTTGGAGCGGACGGGGTGCTGCTGGTCAAGATTCATTTAATTCTTGGCCAACACCACCCCGGCTGCGTGAAATCGTTGAGGCACTGCTGTCCAAATTATCCCCGCACCCCCTCAGGGGTGCGGTTGGCGTTGAACGAACAACCCCGGTGTCGCTTGCTTGCGCTCCACCCGGGGCTAATCTCCTGCCAGCCCTCCGGGCTGGCTCTTGCACGCCGGAGGCGTGCGAGGATGGTAGCCCGGGGTGTGCGAGCTAAACTCCTGCC
>Ga0111538_10007324_pt1 | contig 14890 bp, 10 predicted proteins | sample SoiMethybrSBSTD1_FD_79669 | JGI IMG/M metagenome (GOLD analysis project Ga0111538, IMG submission 79669) | Bulk soil microbial communities from a Populus tree surrounding site in Tennessee, USA - Soil MetaG P. TD hybrid SBSTD1 (version 2)... | ecosystem: Environmental > Terrestrial > Soil >... | reverse complement strand
AGCCTTTTCTGCGTATGTGCAGCAGGGAAATGGACTTCTTGCGATCCACTCGGGTACGGCCGAATATGATCAAAAGCCTGTCATCGGCAGTCTTTTGGGAGGAATATTCCTTCATCATCCTGAACGATGTCCCGTGACAATGAGCACGCGCGTGGATCATCCACTTTGCGCCGGGGTGGCTCCATTTACCCTCAAGGATGAACATTACCTCATGGCCATGTACGATCCACAGGTCGATGTGTTTATGACCACCAGTTCCGTGAACGGTGAACAGCCTGGTGCGTGGAGACGAGAGGTTGGAAAGGGACGCGTGGCAGTTTTGACGCCAGGACATAATCTTGAGGTTTGGCTGCATCCCTATTATCAAAGAATGTTGTTAAATACGCTGGATTGGTGTGTCAGGCTGTAATAATCAATGGTATGGGTATTCGTTATCTCCCTGGTTGTTATTCTGCTGATTGCGTATGAGGCATATGGTGCAAAAAATTATCTGGACCCGAGCGCACCGTTTTACTCCGGGAATTATGCGGTGCAGGAACCAGGTCCGCTGGATAATCTTACCGTTCTTTCATATAACCTCGGGTATGCACTAAATATTGACCAGGCGAGCATGGAGATTAAACAGCTCCGGTCCCAAAAGGGACTCGATATCCTGCTCCTGCAGGAAATGGATGAAGTGGGAATCGAGCGTATTGCAAAGGATCTTCAATTCAATTATGTTTATTATCCAGCAGCGGTCGAACCAACCTATCATAAAAACTTTGGAAATGCTGTTCTGTCCAGATGGCCAATTGTCGATTCGCGGAAATTGATTCTCCCGCACAAAAGTTTCTCGAACCGAATGAGCCGCGTTGCTACCCGGGCAACTATTCAAATCCATGGTGAAGAGATTCTTGCGTATAGCATTCATACAGAACCTGTATTCACTTTGCCGCATCACAAAGTGGATCAATATATGGCTATCTTGAACAATGTCGATTCTGAAGCCAAGCGGGTGATTATTGGCGGTGATTTCAATACATTCGCAGAAACAGCGATTGAAAAGATGGTGAGACAGTACAGCCGAGCAGGCCTTGAGCGGGTCTCGGTGAATATCGGATATACGTTTGTCCGCTGGGGTCTAGAGATGTCTCCTGACCACATCTTCGCAAAAGGTTTTGCTGTTAAGGAGAAAAGCAAGCTGGCAGAGGCAACAGCAAGCGACCATCTGCCGATTTGGGTAACGCTGGTGCAAAAATAAAAAGTGATCATGTTGCAAGAGCAACTCCTACTTTGCATTCCCATCACTAAAGTATGTCGAGGATTGGCAGTGGAACAATAATTAATACAAGCTCGAGAATCTCTCGCGAGATCTATATAAAGTCTCGGATGAACAGTCTACGTTTTGTCCCCCGGTTTGTCATTCCGTTTCAAGTACTCAGAGCTGTAAAGATTGCAACTGCTAGAGCAAGGATGCCGCCCACCGCCGTATAAATCCCTTTGTTGAGGGCTGGGATGAATTGCTTCAATCCATACCAGAGGAAGAACAATACTACAGACCAATCGGCGACGATAGATAAATCCATTGCATTTTCTCCTTTAAAAAAATTTATGCAGTTCCTGTTTAGTTAACACTTTGAGGCAAAGTAATTTTTTTCTGCAAATGCTCGTCAGACTTGGTACAAGACATCTAGGCACTTTTTCACCACGAAGTTCTCGCAATAGTGTCCAATTCCACATTTAGATGGCTTTCGGCCTATCAACCAAGCGAAAATAGGAGAAACTTGCAAGTATAATTATAATGATATTGTAACTTTTTCGGTCCAGCAGCGTCATGAATATGGTATAGACAGGCTCGGTTTTTTTAAAGAGCTAACATTATTGTATTACTGGTACCGCAACAATTTATTGATGTAAGGGTTGTTTTTCTTTTTAAAGAGAAATTTATTCAAAGCCTTACTGTTTATTATGGTTGCGGCATTAGTCACTCAGCCAGCTCAACTTGAGTATTTGCATTAGGATGAGGATGAGCGATCTAAAAGTACTTATTATTGATGACGATGCCGAGCTCCTACAAATACTTAGCCTAATCTTCAAAAGGGTTGGATATCAGGTGGTTACTGCGCATGATGGCTTGGATGGATTAAGCAAATACTTCATGAGCAGTCCAGATCTTATCGTTTTGGATGCTATCATGCCGGGATATAGTGGGTTTGATGTATGCCAGCGCATCCGGCAGATCTCTGAGAAACCGGTGATCATGTTAACAGCCCTTAACCAGGAGAGGGACATGCTTCAAGGACTGGCCGCTGGTGCGGATGATTTCCTTACCAAGCCGTTTAATCCCGAAATTCTTCTGGCACGCGCAAAAACACTATTGCGTCGATATCAACATTTCAATGAGGCTGATACCCGGCCGATTTCATTCAGTTACAATGATGGATACCTCAGCATTGATATTGAACGCCATGAGGTGTTGATCCATGAGAAACGAGTCAAATTAACACCCGTGGAGTTTCGCCTTCTGGTATATCTGGCCCGGAATGGAGGAAAACTCCTAACGTTTGATAAGATATTGGCGAATGTCTGGGGGAATTTGTACGAGGGAAGCATTGAGCATGTGCACGTGTATATTTCTCATCTCCGCAGAAAAATAGAGGAAGATCCAAGACATCCCTGTTATATCATTACGGTACATGGTTTGGGATATGTTTTTGAGAAACGGGAACTCGGTTATAAGATCTGAAGATTTTCAGTTCCTATCAGACTCGAAATCATGCAAGGATGATTTTCCTCTCCAGATTCGTTAAGAATTCCTCAAGAATTCATACAGAACTTATTAATCCCCTTTTCATATAATTTAGATAAACAATAGCGATGATGCAACAGTCGCTATGAAGCCATCTGATTATTTAGGTATTCTTCGACGAACTAGAGAGATCATTATGGAGATCAACATCGCGAGTGGATTATTCCTACTAATGCCTTCCAAGGAGAGTTTTTCTTGGGCAGGCATTTTTTTATTTGACACCCTGACTATCTGCGCCATACCGGAGTAAAAAGCAATAGGAGGATATCTTAATGATACGGTCAATCATTGAGTCAAGTTTGAAATTTCGATTTTTAGTGATTACGGTCGCCATTGCATTGATCGCCCTTGGGATCATGCAGTTTGGTAAGATGCCCGTGGATATCCTTCCTGAATTCTCCCCGCCTTATGTGGAAATCCAAACAGAGGCGCTTGGCCTGTCAGCTGAGGAAGTGGAACAGTTGATAACGACTCCAATGGAACAGGATCTTCTGGCCGGAGTTCCATGGCTGGATACGATCCACTCGAAGTCAGTTGAAGGATTGTCATCAATTGTTCTGGTCTTTGATCCGGGTACTGACCTGATTCGAGCGCGACAGATGGTTGGAGAACGTCTCGCACAGGCTTTTGCTCTGCCGCATGTTTCGAAGCCACCGACAATGATCCAGCCCTTATCATCGACCGGGCGCTTTATTATTGTTGGACTTTCTTCGGAGAAATTATCCTTGATCCAGCTATCTGTCCTCGCACGCTGGACGATCGGACCGCGGTTAATGGGAGTGCCAGGTGTGGCAAATGTAGCCATTTGGGGCAATCGAGATCGCCAACTCCAGGTCCTGGTGGATCCCCAGCAGCTGAGTATTCATCAACTTTCTTTGCAGAAAATACTCGAGACAACTGGAAACGCATTATGGGTTTCCTCGTTGAGTTTCCTGGAAGCCTCCACGCCCGGGACAGGCGGATTCATTGATACCCCCCAGCAAAGACTTGGGATATGGCATCTCTCTCCTCTGGTTTCAGCTGAGGATTTGGCGAGGGTGCCAATTGAGGGCGCGGAAAATCTGCGTCTGGGTCAGGTTGCAACCGTAATCGAAGACCACCAACCGCTAATTGGCGATGCCGTCCTGGATGAGAAGCCCGGACTCCTGCTGGTAGTGGAAAAGTTCCCGGGTACAAATACATTGGAGGTAACCCGGGGAGTGGAAGATGTTCTTAAAGCTATGCAACCGGGGCTTCCGGGAATAAAGATGGACTCATCCATTTTTAGACCGGCTAATTTTATCGAAAGCTCGATCAAAAATGTTGGGTCTGCATTTATCATCGGCATCCTGTTGTTAGTCTTGCTGCTTGGTCTTATTTCGGGTTGGCGAGCGGCTCTGATCGGCGCAGTATCTATACTCCTTTCATTGATCGTCACAACCTGGGTGATGTACCAACGTGGAGCAACCATGAATGTCATCGTACTCGCTGGCCTGCTCGCGTCGCTTGGCGTGATGGTTGATGACGCCATCATCGATATTGACAATATCCTCCGTCGAGTTCGGGAGCTGGGTGATACAAGAGATGTAAAAACTACCATGACCATTATCGCTGATGCAGCAGTCGAATCGCGCAGCTCGATGATCTATGCCTTGCTAATTATTGTTCTCGCTGCAGTTCCAATCTTTGTTCTAAGCGGTTTGTTTGCCTCATTTTTTCAATCGCTGGGGTTCACTTATGTCCTGGCTGTGGTGGTCTCGATGACCGTTGCCCTCCTGGTAACACCCGGTTTGTGTCTACTTATCATTCCCAATGGAATGCATATTAATCGAGTCCTTTCAATTTTTGAACGCCTACAGCGGGATTACGAAACGACATTAAGTCGGGTTCTTCAAAAGACGCGCCAAATCATGCTCGTTTTTGTGGCAGGTGCGTTGGTTAGTGTTGCAGGATTTACATTTCTAAATCGATCGTTGATTCCTACCTTCAAGGATCGAAACCTGCTGATTCAATTAACCGGAGCGGCGGGCATGTCGAGGTCAGAGATGAACCGAATCGATACTCTCATGATCGGCGAATTGAAATCGATCCCCGGTATTGTCAATGTTGACGGACATTTAGGCCGAGCTATCCTGGGAGATCAAGTGGTCGATGTCAACTCCAGTGAAATGTGGGTCACCATCGATCCTACTGCTGACTATGATAAGACGACAGCCGCTATTCAGAGGGTGATTAATGGCTACCCCGGACTCAATGCGAACGCCTTAACCTACATGCAGGATAGAACCCGCGAATTAATAACCGTAGGAGAGAAAGCCATTATGATCCGCATCTATGGAGACAGGTGGGATGTTCTAAAGAGCGAGGCGGATGAAGTTAAAAAAGCTCTTACAGGGCTCAATGGCATCGCCGATCTCAAAATAAATCTACCGGTTGAGGAACCAACCATGCAGATCGAGGTGGACCTCGAAAAGGCCCAGAAATATGGAATTAAACCTGGTGATGTCCGAAGGACGGCCGCAATCCTGTTGTCTGGTGTTCAGGTTGGCAGCCTTTTCGAAGAACAAAAGGTGTTCGATGTGGTGGTCTGGGGTACACCGGAGACACGCAATAGCATAAGCAGCATCGAAAAGATGCTGATCGATACTCCGAGCGGTGAACAGGTGCATTTAGGAGATATCGCCGAGGTGCGCATTGTACCAGTTCCGGCCGTGATCCAACACGACGCGGTTAAGAAATATCTCGATATCAAGGCGACTGTGGCGGGCCGAGATATTCCCGCTCTTTCTGCAGATGTTCGAAGCCGTCTTTCCATAATGGAATTCCCGCTTGAATATCATGCCGAGGTCCTTACCGGCGTAGCTGGGCAGCCGGTTACTTCTTCCTCCCGCTTCTTCATATTTACCGCCTCGGCTATCCTCCTGATCTTCCTTCTCTTGCAAGTCGCCTATCACAGTTGGCGATTCGCATTGTTATCCTTTATTGCGGTACCCTTTGCAATGGTGGGCGGCATTCTGGCTGTGCTCATCACTGGAGGAGACCTCTTACTTGGATCAATGATCGGTTTTCTGGTGCTATTTGAAATTACCGTTCGAAATAGTATTGCCATGATAGACCGGTTTCAGCGTCTTGAACGAACACAAGGTCTGCCCTTCGATGCTGATCTCATCCTTCGGGCTGCCGGCGAACGATTTAGCCCGATTATGACAACTGCATTTGCGATGGCTATACTCCTGATCCCCTCCTTGATTATGGGAGATCGCCCGGGGCTTGAGACGATTCGTCCAATGGCTGTAGTGGTGCTGGGCGGATTGGTAACTACAACCCTACTCAACTTGTTGATTCTCCCTGTACTTTATCTACGATATGGTGCCAGTCGCGAACCTGAACTTGGTCTTGAGCCTATCGCCGGGACCGAACTACCCACGACTGCAACTGATTAGGCAGTTTCAATCTCACAATAGAGATTTGAAGTGTAACGGTTATGACGCAAAAAAACGAAGCCAAATCGCCTGGTTACTCACCAAATGTATTGGTGGCTGATGCATTACGCAAATCCTACGGGAAAAGGACTGCCTTACACGGATTATCCTTTACTTTACAGGCTGGGCGTGTAATGGGTTTTCTTGGCCCCAACGGTGCGGGAAAAACCACAGCAATCCGAATTCTTACAACAATTCTTGAAGCTGACTCAGGCTATTTCTCCGTGGATGGGATCAGTTCTGAATTTCCAGAAAAAATTCGCGGCCGGATCGGTGTCCTGCCGGAAAGTTTGGGATTTCCCAAACAAATTACAGCGGTTGATTTTCTAACATATTTCGGGCAACTCTATGGGCAATCAGCTCCCTATGCCAAATCAAATGCAAAAACGCTCCTGGAAGAAGTGGGTTTGCAACAAAGAGCAAAATCACTGGTTGGCACATATAGCCGGGGAATGCGCCAAAGGCTGGGGATTGCGCGTGCATTGATTAATGAACCGGCTGTCGTTTTCCTCGACGAGCCGACATTAGGCCTGGATCCAAGAGGGCAGCGTGAGTTGCTTGTGCTTGTCCGACGTATAGCGAGTGATCGAAACGCTGGCGTTATCCTATGCAGCCATCTCTTGACCGAGATCGAAGGTGTTTGCGATGAGGTGGTCATCTTAAACCTCGGCCAAATTGTGGCCAGAGGGACGGTGGCTGATGTCATCGGGCGTGTCGAGCGAAACGTTCTCCTGAAGAACACTATGAAGATTCGCGTCCCTTCGACGGACGTTACAAAAGCGCGCCAGATCCTGGAAGCCTTGGATAGCGTTAAAAAAGTATCCGCTGTCGGGGAGATGGAGGGCTGGCTGGAAGTGGAACTTGTCGACTTGGGCTATGGAAATACCTCAACGAGATATCAAATCACCAACACGATTCTGGCGGGGTTGATACGAGAAAAAATCTTTATCCTGAATTTCGAGACGGGGAGTGGACGGTTACAGGATGTATTCCTTCATCTAACCGAGGATGTGATCGAATGAGTGGCACAACTGTCAAAGACCTAAATGACATTCAGGTCGCATCAAGACCGGTCTGGCCAACCTGGTGGGTTGTATTTCTCAGAGAGCTGAGCGAGTTATGGATCTGGGGTAAGGCGCTCACATTGATCATCCTATACAGCATTTATCTTGGAGCATCCTCCTACATTTTTGCTGCGAATAGTGAACTCAGTCTCATTCCCCCAAAGGAAATGATCTTTCTAACATTAGCTGGTGCCATCAATGTCAGTTTGTTCGTTGCCCTGATCATTGGTGCTGATAGTTTCAGTGGAGAGCGTGAACGGGCTACCCTCGAGGCGCTCCTGCTTACACCTGCCAAACGCCGGCAGATCGTTGCAGGTAAGTTCCTTGCTTCCATTTCGCCATGGCCTGTCGCTATGCTGATTGCGATCCCTTATACAGTTGTGTTATCGCAGAATGATCCAATTCTGGGTACAGCCTTATTGTGGGGTGCGATTTTAGGCAGCTTGCTTTCCCCAGCATTTACCGGTTTTGCGATGATTGTCAGTCTCTGGTCAGTATCGAACAGGACCAGTTTGTTTGTCAGCCTGACTGTTTACATACTTTTCTATCTGCCAGTGCAGTTTCCCGGGAGCGCGCAGACCGGCACCTTTGGAAGACTCCTCAAACAATTGAATCCGCTCGAAGGTGCAGATCATTTCCTGGAGAAAATCATTGTGAACAATCGAACCGTCAGTGAGTTGTTGCCTTTTCTATGGGCATCTATTATCTTTGCCATCCTTGTTTTTGCGATTCTATTCCTCTTTGCAGCTCCGAGATTGCGGCTAGATGGCGGAATACCGATTCGATTTGGAAGAAAAGCAAACAAAATCATGGTGAGCCTGATACTGTTAGTTTCTCTTTTACTTTCCATAAGTGCAATCCCAGTCAAGGCTTATCGACCGGCACAAGCGGCAGCCAATGAATTGCAGATCACGATCGATAAGGAAGCTGTCGTAGCTAAGAACGGCGATAGAGTTGATTTCAACACGGCCGTGACAAACAATGCCTCAACGGCATCCCCTCCCCTCATCGTGGCAATGAACATCATCAACCTTAGCTCGAAAGGCGATGTGGTGGATCCGGAAGATTGGTCGCCGCAACGGACCCAATATCTTGAGCCCCTCGCCCCGGGTGAAGCCTCCACCCAATCCTGGGTCTTAAATACGATCCTGGAGGGAGATTACACGGTTTATGTAGTCGTCATTCCAGAGCCTGTGGCCCCTAATCAGACCAGCCAGCCGATCACCAGTCCAGGCGTGCATGTTACCGTGGAACATTTTGCCAGACTGAACCCGGGCGGCATCCTTCCTTATGCAATCGGAATCCCGTTAATACTGGTTTTGGTCCTGGCGGGCGTACTCTGGCTCCGGCGTAGGAATACCGATACAGGTGAAACATCCTGATCTATGAATGTATCGATAAATACGTTTTAGAACTCGAAGTTAGAAGGGCCAAATTATGAAACTTAAATACCTGATCTTTATTGCGGCGATTTTTATTCTTCTGCTAACCGCATGTACACAAGAATCTGTTGAAGAGGATGATGCAAAGCCCGTCACTCTGCAGCCGATTGAGGGAACCGATCTAAACCGCCTAACATTGACCGAAGAGGCAGCCGAGCGGCTTGGATTGGAGACTGTCTCCGTCCGTTCCCAAGAGATTAATGGCGTTGACGAGCAGGTCATTCCTTACGCAGCGCTGCTTTATGATCCAAGCGGCAAGGCATGGGTGTACGTCAATGATGGGCCCCTCGTCTTCTTTCGAAAGGCTGTCACCGTTGATTTTATTGAGGGCGATGAGGTGTTTCTGACCGAAGGACCCGAAACCGGTGCCAACGTTGTGACGTTGGGCGCGACCGAATTATATGGATCGGAATCTGAATTCGAAGAAGAATAATCAAAGTGGAGATCGATTATGCTGCGCTCAATTGTAGCGTTTAGTCTGAAATACCGTTACCTGGTTGTAGCCGCTGCTGCGGTGATGATGGCCATTGGGATCGTACAGATTTCCAATAGTCCTGTGGATGTATTTCCCGAATTTGCCCCGCCGCGGGTAGAGATTCAGACGCCTTGCCTGGGGTTGACAGCACAGGAAGTGGAATCACTGGTGAGCGTGCCTTTAGAGCAGGCATTCAACGGCATTGATGGGCTTGAAATCATGCGCTCTAAATCGCTGCCTGATCTATCATCAATCGAGCTGATATTCAAACCAGGGACGGATGTGCTCCATGCAAGGCAGCTCGTCCAGGAACGGCTGGCAACTGTCATTGGCACCCTGCCCACCTGGGCAGCCCCGCCGGTCATCATCCCCCCGGTATCAACGACCGGGCGATTCATGAAGATCGGAGTCTCCTCAAAAAGTGTATCGCTGATGGATTTGTCGATGATCTCATATTGGACGATCCGCTCCCGGATCCTGAACGTGCCAGGCGTGGCAAATGTGGCGATTTGGGGCGAACGTATCAAGATCCCTCAGGTGCGGGTGGACCCCCAGAGGATGCTGGATAACAATGTCACCCTGGATGACGTCATGGAAGCCACGGCGGATGCACTGGATGTTGGAATCTTGCAATATTCGAATGGAGCATTGATCGGGACCGGTGGATTCATCGAGACGCCTAATCAACGACTGCCCGTCCGTTCGGTGTTGCCTATTAAATCTGCATCTGACCTGGCGCTGGTTCCCATCGGAGATAAATCGAAGAGCGATGGGACCGCCCTCCGCTTGGGCGATGTTGCCGATGTGGTGGAGGGTACCTGGCCGCTCTTTGGGGATGCTGTGATCAACGGCGAGCCAGGACTGATGCTCGTCCTGGAAAAATATCCGTGGGCGAACACACTAGATGTCACGCAGGGTGTTGAAGATGCGCTGGATGAATTGCGTCCGGGGCTGCCTGGTATTGAATTGGATCCTTCCATCTTTCGGCCGGCTGACTTCATCAAGGTGGCAATCGCAGATCTGACGAGCTCTTTGTATATCGGTGCATTTCTTGTAGTCCTGGTGCTTTTGATTTTCCTGTATGAGTGGCGGGTCGCTTTGATCAGCGCAACCATCATTCCCATTTCATTGATGATGGCGCTGCTTGTTCTGCAAATACGAGGAGCGACGCTCAATGTAATGGTTTTGGCCGGGCTTTCTATCGCCATTGGCGCTGTCGTAGATGATGCCATCGTGGATGTTGAAAACATCGTCAGGCGTGTTCGTCAGTTGCGCAAGGAAGGCAGCACCGTCCCGATCGGAAGTATTATTTTGGATGCCTCCCTTGAGGTGCGCGGCGCTATTGTCTATGCTTCGCTGATCGAAATCTCCGCCTTATTACCGGTTTTCTTTGTGAAAGGTGTGTCTGGTGCCTTCTTCCAACCGTTGGCGACCGCTTATGTTGTGGCAGGGCTTGTATCGCCATTTGTTGCGCTGACCGTTACGCCCGCGATGGTGATGATCTTCATTTCCAATGCTCCCATCGAAAATCGTCAATCTCCGATCATACCTTTATTGCACCGCGGCTATAACTGGCTGCTTGCCCGCGTCATCCCTCGACCGTGGATCGCCTACTCAATGATCGCTGTTATGGTGTTTGGCGCCGTGAGCGTTATGCCTTTTCTGGGTCAGTCTCTGTTCCCTGAGTTCAAGGAGAGAAATTTTCTTGCCCACTGGATTACCAAGCCAGGAAGCTCTGTCATCGAGGAGGAGCGGATTGCGGCAAAATTCGAGAGTGAGGTACGTGCAATCCCGGGCGTGCGGAATATTGGAATTCATATTGGTCAGGCGTTACTGGCAGATGAGACTGTCGGGGTTAATTTCGGCGAAAATTGGATGAGTATTGATCCAGATGCTGACTACGAGGAAACGCTATCAGCGATTGAAAAAGTTGTCTATAGCTACCCGGGGCTTTTTCATAATGTAGAGACCTATCTCAACGAAAGAATCGAGGAGGTTCTTTCTGGAGCGAGCGAGAGTATTGTGATACGTATTTATGGACCGGAACTTGCCGGAATTCATGCGAAGGCAGACGAGGTGGAAGCGGCCCTTTCAAAGGTTGATGGATTAGTGGATTTGCATGTTCAATTACAGTCCGAGGTTCCTCAGATTCAAGTAAAGGTCGATCTGGCGGCTGCGGAACGTTACGGTGTCAAACCAGGGGATGTGCGCCGCGCGGCGGCCACCCTGGTCGCAGGCGAAGAAGTGGGAGATATCTTCAGGGACGGCAAAGCCTATGATGTAAACGTTTGGAGTATCCCGAAAACACGCAGCAGTTTGAGCAGTATTCGCAACCTCCTGATCGATACTCCAGATGGAGGACACGTGCGTTTAGGCGATGTGGCAGCGGTAAACATCGCCCCGGCGCAGAGTGTAATCTATAGAGATAATGCCTCCCGCCGCATCGACGTGAGTACCAATTTCGAAGGACGCGATCTCGGTGCAGTTGCAAAGGATATTAATGCTGCGCTTGCGACCATCGAATTTCCATTGGGTTATCATGTCGAATTGTTGGGGGAATACGCTGAGAGGCAGGCGGCTGAAAGACAGATTCTACTTGCCGGGATGATCGTCGTCGTTGGGATTTTCTTCCTCCTGTTCACATCTCTGCAAAAATGGCGCCTGGCATGGCTTACTTTCTTTACCCTGCCCTGGGCGCTCGCAGGAGGTCTGCTGGCGGCTTTCTTTTCGAGCAACGGTGTAATCTCCCTTGGGTCTCTGATAGGTTTTCTTACAGTATTGGGAATAGCGACGCGTAACGGGATCATGATGATCAGTCATTTTAAACATCTGGAGGAGGAGGAAGGTGTCCCCTTCGGATCTGAGCTTGTGATTCGTGGGGCGCGTGAGCGACTTGCACCCATCTTAATGACAGCTCTTACGACTGGCCTGGCTCTCGTACCTCTTGTCCTTGCGGGAAATATCCCGGGGCAGGAGATTGAATACCCGATGGCAATTGTCATTTTGGGCGGACTCGCTACCTCGACATTGCTTAACCTACTCGTTGTTCCTAGCCTGTATTTACAATTTGGGAAGAGTAAGAGTTATGGAGGTTCAATGTGAGACAAATCGTATATTTCACAAGCTCTAATTAGGCATTTTCAATGAAGAATGGAGGTCTTAATGTTTAGCAATCGACATGTTTTATCAGCTCTATTGAGCATTCTCATCGTGTTTGTTTTCTTGCTGCCAAGCGCTGGCATAACCAACGTTGGCGCAACACCGTTCTGCGATCCCATTATCCCGTTTAATAAGGATAATTTTCCTGGTACACCTAAGATTGACAACCAATACCTTCCGCTGAAACCTGGAACACAACTTACCCTCGAGGGAACTTCAAAGCGGGGAGGAGAGCCTACTGCCCATACCGTCGTGTTCACCGTTACCGGTTTAACAAAGGTGCTCGATGGCGTTAACACCGTAGTCGTATGGGATCGGGATTTTGACGGAACTCAACTCGCAGAGGCAGAACTGTCCTTCTTTGCACAAGATAAGGATGGGAACGTCTGGAACCTCGCTGAATACCCTGAAGAATATGACCAAAATGGCCAATTCACAGGCGCACCAAGCACCTGGATCTTCGGCCTGAATGATGCAAGCGGGGGAATTCATATGCTGGCAGCGCCGAAAACAGGGACAGGTGAATACCTCCAGGGATATTCACCCGATATTGGTTTCCTGGATTGCGCAAAGGTATTCAAGAAAGACCAAATAGTCTGTGTCCCTGTTGACTGCTACAAGAAGGTCCTGGTGACATCGGAGACAAGCCCACTCGATGAAGGTGGCGGCCACCAATTCAAGTACCATGCGCCTGGAGTTGGCATTGTACAGATCGGCGCGGTTGGGGATCCCGAAGCAGAGACTTTAAATCTGACCAAACTCGTGTACCTGAGAAGGAGCGACCTGAACGCTGCCAACAACGAGGCGTTGAAGCTGGATATGCATGGCTGCCAGTCGAACGACTTGTACAGACAGACTTGTTGAAAGGCTGATTCCCATGTCTCGTAGTGTTATCCTGCTCGCCATATTCATGTTATTCCTGGCCTTGTCCCTTATGCCATTGGGAACTGGGATGATTGATTTCATGGCGGAGGATGACATCCCTGAAGAGGATGATTCGGCAAACTTAAGCAGCATTCCATTCGCCTGGACGAGGATATCTCTTCAGCGATTGTTAATTTTCTTACAACCAGGATTGTCGATATTTACGTTATTCATTATCTACCTGGGTGGGCGCTCGAAGAACAGACGATTTAATGACCGGACCATCGATGCAAATATTGTTTTGAAGGGTGTAATTCTGTCTTTAAAGGCGGCTCTTTCCAGAGCCGTCTTTAATTTTCGTAATTCCTCGAAGTATCGTGCGGAGGATGCAATGAATATTGCTTTTCTTCCAACATTCCAAAGCTATGGAGGTACCACATCATGATACGTTCTATTGTTCGTTCAAGCGTGAAGTTTCATTTCCTGGTGGTTACGATTGCCATCGCGTTGGTGGCTTTCGGGATCGTTAAACTCCGCCAGCAGCCGGTGGATGTTCTGCCGGAATTCTCGCCCCCCTATGTGGAAATTCAGACCGAGGCCCTCGGCCTTTCCGCAAAGGAGGTCGAAGCGATGATTACCGTTCCGATGGAGCAGGATCTCCTTGCCGGCGTGGCCTGGCTGGATGTCATCCGCTCCGAATCGGTGCCGGGACTATCGTCGGTACTGGTTTATTTCGAGCCGGGCACCGACCTGTTTCGCGCCCGACAGATGGTAGCGGAACGCATTTCGCAGTCAGCAGTCGGTTTACCGCACGTGTCCAAGCCGCCGACGATGATCCAGCCGCTTTCCTCAGCCAGCCGGTTCCTGATCGTTGGGCTTTCTTCCAAGGAGCTCTCTCCAATCGAGATGTCAGTGCTGGCTCGCTGGACGATTGCGCCGCGCCTGATGGGTGTGCCCGGCGTGGCACATGTTGCAATCTGGGGCAATCGGGACCGGCAGCTCCAGGTGCTTGTGGATCCGGAACAGCTGCAGGAGAAAGGAGTTTCGCTGGATCAAGTCGTCGAAACCACGGGGAACGCGCTTTGGGTTTCGCCGCTGACGTTCCTGGAGGCATCTTCGCCAGGTTCGGGCGGTTTCATCGACACACCTAATCAGAGACTCACTGTTTGGCATGTCCTGCCGATCTCATCACCGGATGAACTTGCGCAGGTCCCCGTCGAGAACGCAAATGGATTGTACCTGGGCGACGTAGCAAAGGTGGTGGAGGATCACCAGCCGTTAATCGGCGATGCTGTTATTAACGACGGCCCAAACGTTTTGCTCGTCATCGAAAAATTGCCTGAGGTCAATACCCTCGACGTGACCCAAAACGTGGAAAAAGCACTGACTGCATTACAGCCCGGCATGCCTGGGATTGAGTTTGATGCTACCCTCTTTCGACCCGCAAGCTACATTGAGATGGCAATTGGAAACCTTACCCGGTCGCTCATTATCATGGCGCTGCTGCTGGCTTTTGTGTTTGGCGTACTTTTTTATAGCTGGCGCACGGCCATCATAAGCATCATTGCAATTGTAGTATCTCTGTTTGCGGCGCTGTTCGTTTTTTACCTGCGTGGTATGACGCTCAACGCTGTGGT
>Ga0111538_10007323_pt1 | contig 14891 bp, 9 predicted proteins | sample SoiMethybrSBSTD1_FD_79669 | JGI IMG/M metagenome (GOLD analysis project Ga0111538, IMG submission 79669) | Bulk soil microbial communities from a Populus tree surrounding site in Tennessee, USA - Soil MetaG P. TD hybrid SBSTD1 (version 2)... | ecosystem: Environmental > Terrestrial > Soil > Tree... | reverse complement strand
TGTGAACGAACCATCACAGGCCCTCCGGGGAATGCGGAATGAGGGAATGGGGAATGAGGGAGTGGCAATGAGGGAATGATTCATTCCCTATTGCTTCATTCGGTCACTCTCCATTCCCTCATTCCCTCATTCCTTCATTCCCTCATTTCTTCGCGTATTTCTTGAGCGCTCTCGGCCCGACTTCGGCGCCGTAGATGTTGCCGGCGCTGTCGATGACCACGCCCTCGGCGGCGCTGGTGCCCTTCGCCTCGAGGTCAGGATCGGGGATGAAGAAGTCGACCTTGCCCGTCTTCGCGCTGCCGATGCGGATGCCGCGCTTCCACGCGCCATGGCCCGGGTTCACCGAGCCCGATTCGGAATCGGCCACATACAGCGTGTCGTTCCTGTCGATGTAGATGCCAGAGGGCCGGCTGAACTGCTTCCAGTCGGCGATGAACTTGCCGTTCTGATCCAGGATCTGAACGCGGTTGTTGCCGCGATCGCCCACGAACAGCCGGCCTTGCGAGTCGAACGCCAGAGCATGCGGCTGATCGAACTCTCCCGGTCCGCTGCCCTTCTTGCCAATCACCTGCACCACCTTCTGGCCATCGCGGCTGAACTTCAGGATGCGCGAATTGCCGCCGCCGTGGCCTTCCGACACATAGATCGACCCGTCCGGCCCGACCTGCACGTCGTTGGGTTGATAGAAGTAATCGGGTTCGGCCGCGCCGCCCTTCTTGCCCAGCGTCAACAACAGCTTTCCGTCAGGGCTGAACTTGTACACCTGGTGTCCCATCGTCGCGCCCGGGAGCGGACCCATGCGCGGTGCGGGTGCCGCGGCCGGCGCACCGCCACCGGCGCCCGGACCGCCGCCACGCGCCGGCACCGGCGCATCGTCTTGCCCATCGGTGATCCAGACGTTGCCGTCGCGATCGACGTGGATGCCATGCGGGAAGATCAGCATGCCGCCGCCGAAGCTGGTGACCAGCTTGCCCGTCGAGTCGAACTTGAGAACCGTATTTTCAGGCTTGATCTTTCCAGTCGCTCGATCGAGACACGAATTCGCCCCGCAGCGCTCGCCCACCCAGATGGATCGTCCGTCCTTGTCCACGTCCACTGCGCTCGTGGAGCCCCAGGGACGCCCTTCTGGCAGTTTCGCCCAGCCCGAGATTGTCTGATACGGGTTGGGTAGATCGTTGGTCGGCTGATCCGCAGCCTGCGTCATCACCCGACCGGTGCCGAGCACGACGACGGCGGCAATCGCCCCGACCGCCCAGCTAATCCGACTTACATACGACATCGATGCCTCCTCCAAGCCTCGTCCGGAGAAAAAGTGAAGGCCAATTATAGGCAGCGGGCGCGCGGACTCAATGGCTTCTCCTAGCGACCGGCGCGTGGTCGATGAGCGCCCCACTCATCCAGTGTCCGCCGGCCCTGCGCGGCGCTACAGTTCGCTCGAGGCCGGTTGTGATCGTCGACGGGACGGCCACTTACCGCCTCGTACGGGGACCTCGTAACTGAGGCAACGACAACCGTTGTACGCCGCAGAACCCGTCCGTATAATGTGCCCCGTGCGCCACGACGCGCGGGAATGATCCATCCCCGATTGCTCTACTCCACACTCCTGGCGTCGCTCCTGGTCATGCTGCTGGCGGCCATGGCGATGCCGGTCGTGGCCATCGACCTGCGCGTCTACGACGCACTGGTCCGATGGGGGCGCGTTACCTCAACCTCGCGCCGGGTCGCGGTCGTCGCCGTCGATCAGGCGAGCCTCGACACCCTCGGTCCGTGGCCCTGGCCGCGCGATCGGTTGCTCTCCTTGCTCGATCGGGTGCGGGCTCTCGGCGCCTCGGTGATCGCCGTCGACAACCTCCTGCCCACGGCTGACTACGATGAGGCGCTCGCCGACGAATCCGGGGTGGTGCTCGGCTACGCGTTCACGTTTGGTACGGCCGCCACCCGCCCTGATTGCCAGCCAGAGCCGTTGGCCGCGTCGATCGTCGATCAAGGTGGAGCGCCGCCGACGCGTCGACTCTTTCAGGCGACCGGCCTCATCTGCGCGCGGTTGGCGAAATCCGAGTCGGGTCGGGCGTCCGGATTCCTCAACGTCGGCACCGATCGAGACGGGCTCGTGCGCCGTCTGCCGCTGGTCATGACGTATGGCGACACCGTCTATCCGTCACTCGCGCTCGCCGCGACGCTGGCGTTGCTCCAACCCGAGCAGGTGACGTTGTCGTCGCGGCGGGCTCACCCGCTGCAGCTCGACATCGCCGGCCAGACGGTGCCGCTCGGCGATCACGGCACGCTGCTTCTTCGCTTCCGCGACCCTGTGGCGCGTCCGCTCAATCACATTCCAGCCGTGGACGTGCTGAGTGGCCGCGTCGCGCCCGGCGTCCTCGACGGCCGCATCGTTTTCGTTGGCGCCACCGCGCCGGCCGTGGGCCAGATGGTTCCCACGCCAATCGAACGGCAATACCCGAACCTCGAAGTGCAGGCCTCCGCCGCCGAGAATCTGCTCCAGGCCGATTACCTCGCAGGGTTTGGCTATCAACGCCTGTATCAGATCGTCATCGGCATCGCCCTCACCCTGCTGACCGCCGCGGTCATCCAGATGCTTGGCGTGCGATGGGGAGCGGCCGCGGGGCTGCTGTCAGTGATTGCCGTGTGGGCGGTGAGCGCAGCGGTCCTCATCCAGTGGGGTAGCTACCTGTCACCGACGTTGCCGACGTTTGCCGTGATCACCGCGCTCGTCGCCGGCGTCTTCACCCATGCGGAGCGGCAACGCCTCAGAACGGATCTCGTTCAACGATGGAAGGCCGACCAGAGCCACCGCCGTCGCCGGCAAGCGCACGAATTCCTGGTGAAGTCGCTGACCTCGCTGATGGAGATTCGCGATCCATCGACGGGTCGGCATTCGCGGCGGACGCAGGGATATTCGCGTCTACTCGCCCAGCGCCTCGCGCACACGCCCGAGTTCCACGAATACCTGACCGACGCCCGCATCGAAGTCATGTCGCTGCTGGCGCCGCTGCACGACATCGGCAAAGTCGGCATCCGCGACGCGATTCTCAACAAATCGAGCGCGCTCTCGCCCGGCGAGCTGCACGAGATGCGGCAGCACCCCGTTTATGGTTACGAGACCATCTCGAAAGCCCAGCGTCAGGTCGGCGTGGACAGTGCCCACGACGAGGAGATCCTCCAGCTGGCCAAGGACATCGTCTATACCCACCACGAGCGATGGGACGGAACGGGCTATCCGCGTGGCTTGCGAGCCGATGAAATCCCGATCGCCGGCCGGATCATGGCCTTGGTCGATGTGTACGACGCACTGGTCGAACCGCGGCCATACCGGCGGCGGATGCCCCATGACGAGGCGGTGGCGCTCATCGTGGCCGGGCGGGGAACCCAGTTCGACCCTAATGTCGTCGAGGCTTTTTTAACGGTCGCCCCGGACTTCCAGGAGCTCGGCACCCGGCTGCGCGAAGGCCCATCCCAGCCACACAGTTGAGCCACCGGCGGACCCGGCCGCCGATTGGTGGAGTTTCCGGCTCCAGCTTGGACGATCGGTGCTACGATTCCGCAAGGGCCTAAACGAACCGTATCGAAAATGCTGCTGCCGAAGATCATCACGCGCCTGCCTTTCGGGGTCGTGCTGCTTGCCCTGCTATCGGGCGCGTGGCTGCGGCTTGAGGCGGCGCCTGTCTCGCTCTCCGGCTGGCACCACAAAACTCTTCCTGCGCAGGCCGAAAATCTTCCCGAGGATTTCGATCGTTCGGTCGAACGCGCGTCGGCGGCGATCGCCGCCGTTCGCTTCGACGTGGACGATGACGGCGACCTCGACATCGTCGGCCTTGACGGCGCGCTGGCGCTGCTCGTCTGGGAGAACGACGGTGCCGGTCGGCTGACCCTCAAACAGCCGCTCGAACTGACGTCGCTCACGAGCGACGGCTCCGACATTTCTTTCGATGTCCCCAGCGCCACCGATGACAGCTCCGATCAGAGCGACACACCATCGGATGGCGTCACCCGGCGATCCGAACCGTTCGTTTCGCCGTATTCGCGCCCGCTGACCATCGAACGGTCAGCGCCACTTCGCTCGCGTTCACGCTCCAGCCGCACCCCTCGCGCTCCGCCCGTCCTGCCGCACGCAGTCTGAATCGCCTCAGGCGTCCGTCCGGCCGACCAGCCCTCTGGCACGCAGCCGCACACGCAACCTGGGGCGGCAGCTCCTTGGTTTCGATGGATTGCTTTGCAGCGGAGGAACGAATGATCGAGAAATCGCGCGTGCTCGTCGTCGACGACGAGCCGAATATGGCGCAGGACCTGCGACAGGTGCTGTCGACGCAGGGTTATCAGGTGCGGACGGCGCCAGAGGGCGAGACCGCCCTCTCCAGCTTTGACGAATAGCGTCCGCACCTCGTCTTCACCGATCGGAACATGCCGCGGATGGATGGCATCGAGCTGTGCCGCCGCATCCGGGCCATTTCGAAAGTGCCGGTCGTGATGCTCTCGGAAAGCGTGTCGGAGACGGCCAAGGTCGAGGCGTTCGACTCGGGCGCCGACGACTATCTAATCAAGCCGTATGGGTCCGGCGAGCTGCTCGCTCGCACCCGGGCCCTGCTGCGGCGAACCGCCGACGACGCGGTCGAGCAGCCGCTCGAGCTCGGTGCGTTCCGCATCGACTTCGAAAGCCGGCGCGTCTACGTTCAGCAGCAGGAAGTGCGGCTGACACCGAAGGAGTTCCATCTCCTCGTCTACCTGGCGCGCCACCCGAATCGCGTCATCGAGCATCGACAGCTGCTCGAGGCCGTGTGGGGTGAGTCGGCGCAGGACCATCCCGAATATTTGCGGGTGTTCATCGGCCAGCTGCGAAAGAAGCTGGAAGACGACCCGGCAAATCCGCGCTACCTCGTGACGGAGGCCTGGGTCGGATATCGATTCAATCCGCACGGTTAGTTCGAAGACAGCCGGCCAGCGCGGCAGAGGCGCCTGTCTCTGCCGCGTATGACCCTCACGCACGCATCCAAGGCTCGTCTTCGCGACAATTCCTCCCCGGCCCTGAACGATGCGCCACCAATCGCCGGCTGTCGATATACACTGACGTCCGGATCCAACGGCCGCATGCTTCACGTCGCGCTGCTCGTTCTGCTCAGCTTCACCGCACAGTCGCAAGCGTCACCCGGTGCGACCTGCCGGCAATGGCAGGAATGCCGCACCCTTGCGCTCGAGGCTGCTGACCGCCGCGACTATGGGCAGATGCACGACCTGGCGTGGCGGGCGGTCCAGCTGGGGCCACCGAAAGATCCGGCGCTCATGTACTTGCTGGCCCGCGCGCAGGTGCTGAGCGGCCGGCCTCACGATGCCCTCATCATGATTCAACGCCTGGCAGAGATGGGGGTCGCCACCGACGCGGCGACCAACGACGACTTCGCGCGCACGCGCGAGCTGCCGGCGTGGTCCCAAGTGGAGGCGACACTCGCCGGCAAGACCACGACCACGATTTCCGGGACGCGTGCGCCAGGCACGCCGGCAGCGCCATCTGCAGCCGGCGCCAAGCCAGCGACGCCAGCAGCGACAGCGGCAACGGCGACCCGGGCCGGCGTCAAGCCGTTTCCCGTTGCCGCCGGATCGGCGAGTACCGTAGCGCGGTTTTCGGCGGAACGGTTCGCCGACGCAGGCCTGGCCTATGACGCGGTCTCGCGGCGGTTCGTCGTCGGCGACGCGCGCGAACGCAAGCTGATGGTCGTCGGCGTCGACGCCGATCACGCCACCGACATGGTGCGCGCCGATTCGGCCGGCTTCCAGGACGTGAGCGCCCTCGACATCGACGACCGCCGTGGCGATTTGTGGGTGGCCAGCACCGCACCGAGCGGCAGCGCGTTGCATCGATTACAGCTCGTCTCCGGACGGCCGCTGCGGACGTATCGCGCCGCGGCAGCCGTTGGCCATACTGCGATCACCGATCTGGCCGTCGCTCGCTCCGGCGCGATCATCGCGCTCGATGCATCCGCGGGACGGCTGCTCACCCTCGCCCGCGACGCCGGCGAGATGACCGAGACGTTGAAGCTGTCGCTCAGCTCCCCGGCGAGCGTGGTGGCGGCGGCTGAAGAAGGCATTCTGTACGTCGCGCATTCCGATGGCATCGCACGTGTCGATCTGCGGTCGGGGACCGTCGCACCGCTGTCCACGACGCGCGGTTTCGACCTCGGCCGGTTCATCCGCATTCGCGTCGCTCAAAACGCGATCGTCGGTATCCAGGGGTCGCCCGACGGATCGTTGCAACTGGTTCGCCTCGACTTGAGCGCCAACGGACGCACCATCACCGACGCTGCCGTGATCGACCCGCGCGTTGCGGCCGCCGGCACGCGGCCGTTCGTCGCCGTGTCGGAAGGCGATTTGTACTATCTCTCGACCGACGGCGCGGCGCCCTCGGGATCGAGCGGATCGCCGATGCAGCTCTCGGTGCGCCGGGTGCGCGTCCGCTAATCAGTCGAGCCGCAGCTTGGCGGTGAATCCGAGCCTGCTCAGGGCGTCGATGACCTGCCTGACGTGCTCCGGGCCACGCGTTTCCAGCACGAGGTCAACGGCGACGGCCTGCACCGGCAGGTTCGTGAACGCGCGCTGATGGACGATCTCCTGGATGTTGGCCTGGGCGCCGGCCAGACAGGTCGTGACCTGGGCGAGCGCGCCGGGCCGATCGTTCAGCTCCACGGTCAGGCGGGTCAGACGTCCGGTGCGCACCATGCCGCGCTCGATGATGCCGGCAAGCGTCAGCGGATCGATATTCCCGCCACTCAACAGCACGCCCGTGCGCCGTGTCCGAAACCGTGACGCGTGACGCAACATCGCGGCGAGCGCTACCGCCCCGGCGCCTTCGGCGACGGTCTTCTCGACCTCGAGCAGCAGCACGATGGCTTGCTCGATATCGCCTTCGTCCACGAGCAGGACGTCTTTGACGTATCGGCATACGAGCGGCAGCGTCAGCGCGCCGGGCTGCTTCACCGCGATGCCGTCGGCGATGGTGCTGGCACCGAATGCCGCCTGGCGGCCGTGAACGGCGGCCTCCATCGACGGAAAACGTGCGGTCTGCACGCCGATGATCTCGATGTCTGGCTTCAGCGCCGTGGCGGTCACGGCCATGCCCGAGATGAGCCCGCCGCCGCCGATCGGCACCACCAGGATCTCGAGGTCAGGCTGGTCGCGCAGCATCTCCAGCGCCACGGTTCCCTGCCCGGCGATCACCCGCTCGTCGTCGTACGGATGAATCCGGATCAACCCGCGCTCGGCGGCGAGCTCTGACGCCCGCTGACCCGCGTCGTCGACAACGTCGCCGTATAGGACGATGTGCGCCCCGAAGCCGCGCGTGTGCCCGATCTTCACCGCCGGCGTGTGCCGCGGCATGACGATGGTCGCCGAGATGCCCAGTCGCTGTGCGTGATATGCCAGGGCCTGCGCGTGGTTTCCCGCCGACGCCGCGATCACCCCGGCCCGCCGCTCGCTCTCGCCCAGCGACAGCAGCGTGTTCAGTGCGCCGCGTTCCTTGAACGACGCGGTGAACTGCTGATTCTCGAATTTGAGGAAGACGTCGGCGCCCGTGATCGTCGACAGCGTGCGCGAGTGCAGGAAGGGCGTATCGATGACGCTGCCGGCGATGGCCGCGGCGGCTCGTCGGACCTCGTCAAGCGTGATGGGCATGTAACGATTAAGAATAACCCGCGCCAATCAATGTGGTGTTACATCCGCGCTGACGACACGCTCGCGGGCGTTCGGTGATTGATGCTAATCCCGGGTCATATGCCGCCGCGGGTGTTCGCCCAAGCGCAATGGAGGCACGTCGCCACTCAGTCGCGAGAAGATGAGCTGGAATTGCGCGTCTGACGTCGAACTGACGTCGAAATTGTCTGAACCCCTGCGCAGGACCCGACGCACCGTTTGCCGCAGGAGCGACTTGACAGACCCACGCCATCGAAAGAAGAATCGCATCCGTTCAGTGACGTTGCCTCTCTCGCTCTCCGCTTCGTGTTGTCCGGCCCGCGCGTGTCGATGCGCGTGTATGAAGCCGACGACCGGCAGGTGAGTGACAAGAGCGCCCTGGTAGTAGCCCGCAGCTTCCTGCGACTCCCTCTCCAAGCCCCGTCGATCGGCTGATCTCTGCAACAGCTCGGGCTTGGATTGCCGTGCTCAGTAGACGCGCGGCACTTTGGCGGTCTATCCCGCCTGGGGAGTGTCAATGTCTCGTCGCTTGTCGTTTCTCGTCGTATTCATGGCTGTCGCCCTGCTGCCAGCGGCCGCCTCGCCTCAGACCGACCGTGGCAGCATCGCCGGCACCGTACGCGACTCGAGCGGCCTCTCCATCCCGGGCGCCATAGTCCGCATCGTCAGCGAAACCACCGGGCCTGCAGTCGAAGCCGTTACCGATATCGAGGGCGCGTACCGCGCGGCCGACTTGGTAGCAGGCCGCTATCGGCTGGAAGTGACCCTGGATGGCTTCGACCCCGTCGTCCGCGAGGTAGGGCTCGACGCCGGCCAGACCGCCGCCGTCGAGATCACTCTGACGCCGGCTCGAATCAACGAGGGCGTGGTCGTCACCGCGCGACGCATCGAGGAAGAAGCTCAGGAGGTGCCGATTCCGCTGTCGGTCGTCAGCGGCAGTCAGGTGGACAACGCCGGCGCCTTCAACGTCAACCGGCTCAAGGAGCTGATTCCCACCGTTCAGTTCTACTCGTCCAACCCGCGTAATTCGGCGATCAACATCCGCGGTCTCGGCGCGCCGTTCGGGTTGACCAACGACGGCATCGAACCGGGCGTCGGGTTGTACATCGACGGCGTGTTCTACGCGCGCCCGGCAGCGGCAACCCTCGACTTCCTCGATGTCGAACGAATCGAGGTGCTGCGCGGACCGCAGGGGACGCTCTTCGGCAAAAACACGACCGCCGGGGCCATCAACGTCACGACGCGCAAGCCAAGCTTCACCCGCAACGCGGACGTTGAGCTCAATTACGGTAACCAGGGATTCGTTCAGGCCAAGGCATCGGTGTCCGGTCCGCTCGCCAGGGCCCTGGCTGGACGTGTGTCGTTCTCCGGTACCCGTCGCGAAGGGATCGTCGAGAACGTGCGAACGCAGCATGCGGTCAACGATCTCAATAACCTGGGCTTGCGCGGCCAGATCCTCTTCGCGTCATCCGACACGCTCGCCATCACCGCGGCGGCGGACTTCTCGCGCCAGCGGCCGCAGGGTTACACGCAGGTCGTCGCCGGCGTGGCGCCGACGCTGCGCAATCCGAATCGGCAATACGCGCAGATCGCCGCCGACCTCGGGTACACGCCACCAAGTTTCAACGCCTTCGATCGCCTGACCGACGTCGACACGCCGCTCCGCTCGTATCAGGATCTCGGCGGCCTCGCGTTGAGCATCGATCGGCGGCTCGGCACCGGCCGGCTGGCGTCGGTGACCAGTTGGCGTACCTGGAACTGGAATCCGTCGAACGACCGCGACTTCATCGGCCTTCCCGTGACCACGATCTCGGCCGCGCCGTCGACTCAACGGCAGTGGACGCAAGAGGTGCGATGGACGAGCGATCTGGGTCCGCGGTTCAACATCGTCGGCGGCGCGTTCGCGTTCCGCCAAGCGCTCGAGTCGAATCCGTCATTCCGCCAGGAGCAGGGATCGGCAGCAGCGCGGTTTCTTCTGGCGCCGAGTGCCGCGGCAGCCACGCCGGGTCTCCTCGACGGCTACGGCCAGAACCAGTACGTCACCTTCGCCAACATCAGCGCGGCGACCTTCGCTCAAGTCGAATGGACGGTGAACGACCGACTGCGGTTGCTGCCCGGCTTGCGCTTCAACTACGACCAGAAGGAAGTGGACTTCGACCAGCAGGTTTACGGCGGACTGCAGACGACCGACCCGGCGTTGATTGCTCTGCAGCGATCCGTGCTGGCCCCACAAAAGTACGCCACCGACGTCGATGACACCAATCTCTCGGGTCAGTTGACGGTGGCGTACAAGATGGCCGCCCGCATCAACGGCTATGCGACGTATGCCACCGGCTTCAAGTCCGTCGGCCTGAATCTCAACGGCGTCCCCACCGACGCGCTGGATCGGCCGGTGCTGTCGGCGGCGGCGGTGAAGCCGGAAGATGTCCATCACGTCGAGGTCGGGCTGAAGACCGAGCCGCTGCCTGGCGTGACGGCGAATCTCACGCTCTTCAACACCGACATCAAGGACTTTCAAGCGCAGGTCGTCAACGCCGACGTCGGGGTGCTGCGCGGATATCTCGCGAACGCCGAGAAAGTTCGCGTGCGTGGCGTCGAGTTCGACGGTACGGCACGGGCCAGCGAACGGCTGTCGTTCTATGGCGCCGCCGCGTACACCGATGGGCGGTACATTTCATTCCCCGATGCGCCGCCGCCACTCGAAGATACCGGCGGACCGCAGGTGAAGGACATCTCGGGCTCGGTGCTGCCGGGCATCTCGAAATGGGCCATCTCGATCGGCGGCGAGTACGTGCACACCGCGAACCTTTTCAATCAGAGTGGCCACGTCTTCGGCGCGATCGACGGCAGCTATCGGTCGTCGTTCTCGTCGAGCGCCAGCGCCTCGCGATATCTGGTCGTCGACGGTTATTCGCTGCTGAACGGGCGCGTGGGATTCCGGCGCGCCGACGGCTGGGCGGTCTTCCTGTGGGGACGCAATTTGTTGAACGAGAACTATTTCGAGCTGCTCTCGGCGGTGCCGGGAAACTCGGGTCTCTACGTCGGCCAACCGGGCGACTCGCGAACGATCGGCCTTACGCTGCGTCTGGCGATGCATTGAGCCATCGCAGGCTCGATCACTGCGGCACCGCTGTGGGTGCCGGCGACCGCGCGCAGGTGCCGCCAGCTCGGACGCCGCGGTCAGGCGGGCCTGATGTGAGTCTCTCCGCTCCCCTCGAAGACACTGAACGACACCGGGCGTGACGGCGCGTCGGCCACTCCCTTCGCATCGCTGAGTCGGGCCGCGTCCAAAGCCGCGCTGCGTGCGAATGTCCCGTGAACCAAGGTGACCGTCGCGACCGGATCTGCCACGGCCGGACATGTTGGTCGACGTGTGTTCGGGAACGGTGGGGGCAGCGGAACGGCTGCCTGCAAACAGACGTCGATGTACCTGGGGGTATGATCGGCGTTCGTGGCAGATGACTCAATCGACGGCCCCAGCCAGGGATGGCTCGGCGCCCTGTATCGGCGGCTGACAGGCACGCAGCCGCCGACGCCACCACCATCCGGAAGCCCCGCCGGCGATTCGTCGCGGGACGGCCTCCCTGCTCGTGTCGGCCATTACACGATCGCGCGCAAGCTCGGCGCCGGTGGCATGGGAGTGGTGTATGCGGCTTACGACGAACGGCTTGAACGCACAGTCGCGCTGAAGATGATGCTGTCGTTCGCCGCCGACGACACGGCGCGCAAACGGTTCTGGCGCGAGGCACGCGCGGCGGCCGCGGTCAACCACCCAAACGTCTGTCAGATTTACGAAGTCGGGGAGGACAGCGGCAACCTCTTCATCGCAATGGAGCTGCTCGAAGGGGAGCCGCTGGCGGACCAGCTGGGACAAGGCTCGATGAGCGTCGATCGCGCCATCCCGATCGCCGTCGAGATACTCGGTGCGCTGTCCGCGCTGCACACGCGCGGCATCGTGCATCGCGATTTGAAACCATCCAACGTGTTTCTCACCAGGCACGGCGTCAAGCTGCTCGACTTCGGCCTGGCGCGACCGGAACTGGAGGCGTCGCTCGGCACGGCCGCGGCGCTGACACGAAGCGGCATCGTGATGGGCACGCCACGCTATATGGCGCCCGAACAGGTCATCGGTGACAGTGTGGACGCTCGCGCCGATCTATTTGCCGTCGGCGCCATCCTGTTCGAAATGCTGGCTGGCCGGCCTGCGTTCGGCGGCCGGACAGTCATGGAAATCCTGAACGCGACGCTCCACGAGCAACCGCCGGCGCTGACCGGATCACCCGCGGTCGCCGCCGTTGATCGAGTCATCCGCCGGGCGCTGGCCAAGCGGCCAACCGAGCGGCCGATCTCTGCAGAAGCCATGGCCGACGAGTTGGACAGCCTGCGTGGGGTCAACGGCCACGACACGGCGACGCTCGCCCGTCCGCTGACCCGCGTCGTAGTGCTCCCGTTCCGCGTGCTTCGGCCCGATCCGGAAACCGACTTCCTCGCCTTCAGCCTGCCCGACGCCATCACGACGTCACTCGCCGGCATCGGGTCGCTGATCGTCCGCTCGAGCGCAACGGCGGCACGGTTCGCTGGCGACGCACCGGACATCAAGGCGCTCGCTGCCGAAGCGGACGTCGATCGCGTCGTCACGGGCACGCTTCTGCGTTCAGGCGATCAGCTGCGCGCGTCCACACAGCTGGTCGAAGCGCCTGGCGGCACGCTCCTCACGTCGCACACCGTGCAGTCGACGATGGGAGACTTGTTCCGGCTGCAGGATGACATTGCCCGGCGGGTCGTCGAGGGGCTGGCGCTGCCGCTGGCCGGCGAGCGGTTGTCGCCCTCGCCCGACGCGCCACGCAATCCTCAGGCTTACGAGGCCTATCTCCGGGCGAACGAGCTCGCGCGCACCTACGACAAGCTCAAGGAGGCGCGCGATCTCTATCAGCAGTGTATCGACCTCGATCCGGGTTTCGCGCCGGCATGGGCGCATTTCGGCCGCTGTCTGCGCGTGATTGGTAAGTACATCGACACGTCGCCCGACAGCGACCGGCGCGCGGAGGACGCCTTCCGCCACGCCCTCGCCCTGAACTCGCGTCTGGCCGTTGCGCACAAGTTTTACGCGCAGCTCGAAGCCGACACTGGTCGAGCCGAACAGGCCGTCGTCCGTCTGCTCGGCGAAGCCTCCCGCCGCGGCAACGATCCCGAACTCTTCGCCGGTCTCGTTCACGCCTGCCGGTACTGCGGACTGGTCGACGAAGCGATCGCCTCGCACGCCGAGGCACGCCGGCTCGACCCGAACATCAAGACCACCTTCGAGCAAACGTTGCTGGTGGCCGTCGAGCACAAACGCCTCGAAGCCGTTGACGCCGGGACGCTCGTGGGCGCCGACCTTGGCATCCGCGTGATTGGCCTGGGGCTCAGCGGGCGGCGGGAAGACGCGCAGCGCGACCTGGCCAGGATGAAGCAGCTCACGCAGATGGAGACCTTCCAGGCGTGGACGTCGCATCTGTCGGCCTGGCTCGAGCGCAATCGAGACGCCATGCTCTCGACGCTGTCCTTCTTCGACACGCTGGGGATTCAGGACGATCCGGAAGCCATCTTCCAGGAGGGTTGGCTCTTCTGCGATGTCGGCGATTACGAGCGGGGACTCGATCTCATGCAACGCGCTGTCGCCAGAGGCTACTTTCTTGCGCCCACGATGAGGCGCGCGAGCCAGTTCGACGCGATCCGCGAAGTGCCGGCGTTCAAGACGCTGCTGGCTGAAGCTGAGGCGGGACGGCAGCGGGCGCTGTCGGCATTTCGTCTGGCGGGAGGCGAGCGGCTGCTCGGGTCACCGGTCACTGCCTGAGGCGTCGGGGGCAGCATGAAGACGTTCGCGCACGACCGCGACAAAGCCGAGATCGTCGAACGGCTGCGTGCGCTGCAGCCCACCAGCACGAGACGCTGGGGCCGGATGTCCGTGCACCAGATGGTCTGTCATCTGAGCGACTGCTACCGGATGGTCACTGATGGGCGCGTCGTCACTCGGACGGCCACGCCGCTGCCGCAACCGGTCATGCGATGGTTGGCGTTGTACGGGCCGTTCCGGTGGCCGCCCGGCGTCGTCACGTCGCCGGAGGTCGATCAGAGCGTTGGGGGGACGCGCCCTGTCGAATTTGCGCGCGATGTGGCCGAGGTCGAGGCCCTCATCGGGGCCATGACCACCCGCCAGCGCGGCCGGCTCGAGGGACAGACCCACCCCGCGTTCGGACCGATGTCGGAATCGGCGTGGCTGCGCTGGGGATATCTCCACGCCGACCACCACCTGCGCCAGTTCGGCGTGTAGCGCGAAGCGGCTGCTATTCGGCGCCAACGCCCAGGTAGACGCGCAGCTTCTCGTCGCTGAAGAGCGCTTCCGCACGAGGCTCGTGCGTCAGCAGCGACGCCAACGCTCCCGCCACGAATGCCGCCGTCATCGAGACGATCGCCGGATTGCGCAGCGGGAAGATCGCGGCCTTGAAGCCAAGAAGATCGACCAGCACCGTCGGACTGAGCGCGATGAGCCCCACCGACAGCGTCGCACCGGTCAGAATCGATGCGACCGCGCCCGCCGTGTTGAATCGCTTCCACACGATCGACAGCAGCAGCGGCGGGAAGTTGGCGCTCGCCGCGACGGCGAACGCCAAACCAACCATGAACGCGACATTCTGGCCTTTGAAGAGGACCCCGAGAAGCACCGTGACGACGCCAAAAATGACCGTCGCGATTTTCGCCACCCGTACCTGCTCGTGCTCGGACGCGCCGCCCTTGCGAATCACGTGGAGGAAGATGTCGTGCGAGAGTGCACTCGCGCCGGCCAGCGTCAGTCCGGCCACCACGGCAAGAATGGTCGCGAAGGCCACGGCGGCGATGAAGCCGAGGAAGGGCGTGCCGCCGAGCAGCTCCGCGACGAGCGGCGCGGCCATGTTGCCGCCGCGGTCCATCGCCAGGATGACGTCACGTCCGACGAGCGCCGACGCGCCGAAGCCGACGATCGGGATGATCAGATAGAAGTAGCCGATGAACCCGGTCGCGTAGACGACCGACAGGCGGGCCGCCCGGGAATCGGGAACGGTATAGAACCGCATGAGGATGTGCGGCAGACCGAGCAGCCCCAGCATCAGGGCAAGGCCGAGCGACACGGCCTCCACCGGATCCGTGACCAGCCCGCCGGGCTGCAGCGCGGCCGCGCC
>Ga0111538_10007322_pt1 | contig 14892 bp, 13 predicted proteins | sample SoiMethybrSBSTD1_FD_79669 | JGI IMG/M metagenome (GOLD analysis project Ga0111538, IMG submission 79669) | Bulk soil microbial communities from a Populus tree surrounding site in Tennessee, USA - Soil MetaG P. TD hybrid SBSTD1 (version 2)... | ecosystem: Environmental > Terrestrial > Soil >... | reverse complement strand
GACGTCGCGCGCAAGCATCCTGGTCGCGTCGAGGCGTCGCGCGACCGCTTCCAGGAGACGTCGACAGACGAGCAACGCCAAGGAGCTGTCGGCCTCCATGGCCTCGCGAAGCGCAACCCCGTCGAACAACAGCACGCGGGCGCCCTGATCGGCGACGATCGACGCGGTCGAGATGCCATCGAGGACGGCCGACCATCCGAACACATCGCCCGGATCGAGCGTCATGAGCGTCACGTCGTCGGCACCGATCCGGTCGCGGACCGCTAGGCGTCCTTCGATGATCACGCCGAGGTCCAGAGTGGGACGCCCTTCGCGCATCAGATACGTACCCACGGTGGGGCGCTCATCGCGTGCGATCAGCGCGAGTGTCTGGCGCTGGCGGGGCGAGAGGTCCGGCAGGTAGCGGGCGATCAGGGCCGACCTTGCGCTGGTGGCAGGGTCACGCATCTCCGCCTCCGGCGCTACCGGACCCATCCCGATCGAGGGCCCAGAACCCCGAGGCGACCGCATCGTCGGTGACACCGCAGACGAGCCATTCGACGTGCGCGTCGGCCATCCCGCGATATTCGCGACAGACCCAGCATCGTTCGATATCGACCGAGCCGCGTCGCGGACACATCACCCGGCCGCGTTCCACGGGCAGCGCTCGCTCGGGCGGTTCCGAGCCTTCCGCGTCGATAGGACGTGCACTCATGGCCGCCTCCTTGCACCGATCGTGCCCTTCGGCACGCGGCCGAACACGGGCCATGAGTCACCAACCCCGCGAGCCGCCCGGCATGTCGCGCCACCTCGCCCAACGGGTGCCGATGCGACCGACTGCGAAGGCCCAACGGCACTGGGCCGACGGTCGCTTCGGAGCAGACGATGGGGGCACGAACGCAAGCCGCGAGGACGCCATGTCGAAGTCCGAGACGCCGCTCATGGAGGAGGCGCCGAGCCTCACCCAAGCCGCCCGGCGACTCGCTCCGTGGGGTTTCCTCGCCGACCCCGACTTACCCGATCGGCCGGGACCAGCGTCGCTGATCGTCGCGCTGCGCGAATCTCCGACGCTCCGCCACTACGACCCCGAGGTGGTCGAGTTCTGGTCGACGCAGGGCGGCAAGGGCACGCACGAGAGCATCTCGCGCAAGACGAGGACCCCATTCACCGAAGGCGTCTCGTGGGGCGAGATCCGGATCGTCGACCGACTCGGCGTCGCCAATCGGTACGTCTGCTTCGGGGGACGCTGCGACGCCGATCGCATCGGTGATGCCGTGATCGTCGCCGTCACATCGTCCGCGCCGATCCTTCGGCGAGGCGGACATTCGCAGGGTTGGGATGACGGTGCCGATGCGGTGGGCGCGTTCTTCGGGCGTCTCCTCGTGACCGTCGACTACGTCCCTGGATTCGAGCGGCTATTGGCCGCCGCGACGCCACTGGCCAGATACGCGGCCTTCATCGCCGACGCCGAGATGCGCGATCGGGCCCTGTCGATCGCGGCGCTCGACGCTCGACCATTCGCCGGAACGGCGAGGTCCGAGGCGATCCGCCTGCGCCGCGACCATCCCGATGACTGGCAAGGCGGACTGGCGCTGCTCACTGACGTCGGACGGACCTGACGCCGGCGGCCCCTGCCGGAACGACCGCGACTTCGGGCCGGGCGGCTCTGTGAGCCAGCGGCCGTGCGGTCGACGATGCAGATGCTGACCGCCCAAGCGTTCCGAGTGGACCGTCGGGCGGCCTCGAGGGGTCCGGCGCCATCCTGTCGCGGCGCCGGGCCCTCGGATCGCCGGCAGGGGCGAACACGAGGAGACGGGAGATGAAGAACATCCTGCTTGCGTATGACGGCGGCGAGCCCGCCAAGCGGGCACTCGCTATGGCGATCGACCTCACCAAGACGTTCGGTGCGAACCTGTCCGTCGTGAGCGTCGTCCCGGTCCGGACCGGGCGCTCTCCGATCGACCCGTGGGATGACACGTCCGTCCATGCCCAGGAGCTGCTGGAGGCAAAGCGGCTCCTGCGCGAGGCCGGCGTCGAAGCCGAGATGATCGAGCCGGCCGGCGACCCCGCCAAGGAGATCGAGAAGATCGCGCGCGCTGGGAACTTCGACACGGTCGTCATCGGGTCTCGTGGTCTTGGTGCGCTCGACCGCATGCTCCAGGGCAGCGTCTCAGAACACGTCGCGACCCATGCCGACGCGACGGTCGTGGTCGCGCGATAGCGCACGCCCGTCTCGTCCCGAAGCGCGCGGGCTTCGCGGCTCGCGCGCTTCCGTCTATCCAGGCGACTGGATCAGGCCGCCGCAGGCAGGTCGCCGACGACGTCGATGACGGATTCGGTATCGCCCTCGGCGGTGGTCACGATCCTGACAGTGCGACCACATGCCCGCACCAGTCCGAGGATCGCCGGGTTGCTCCATCTGATCGTTCCGTGGACCCGCCGGAAGCCGTGGAGACGCGCCCACTCGAGGGCCGCGGACAGCAATGCGAGACCGATGCCGTGGTGCTGCCACGCGTCCGCGACCGCGACTGCCATCTCGACGTCCTCGCCATCGATCGGCTCCAGGCACAGGTGGCCGACGATCAGCTCCCGGCGACGGTGACCGACGACTGCGACCAGCCCTTCACGATGCACGTGGTCGAGCCCGCAGAACGTCATCGCCACGCGGTCGTCGATCCCGCGCGCGCCCCCGTGGAAGCGCGCGTCAAGACTGTCCCGCGAGAGCCCGGCGTAGAAGCGCTCGAGTGGCACGACGTCATCCGGGCGGATGGCCCGGATCGAGATGCCACGCGGGATCCTCGGATCGTCCATGGGCTGAGCGTGCCCTCGCCGCCGAGGTCACGCGAGGGCCGAACGGCTCGAACGCCCTGGGACGGTCGACTCGTCAGGCGACCCATTCCCTGTGGGTCGTCGCGCGGATCAGTTCCGCCAGGGCTGCCGGCGCGAGCGCGATCACGGCGACGATCGCCCAATCACTCGCGAAAAGCGGCGTCGCCCGGAATGCCGCGGCCAGTGGCGGGATGTACGGGATGCTGATCTGGAAGAGCAGGACGAGCAAGCACGCGGCCAGCAGGAAGCCGTTCGGTCGCAACGTCAGTACCGGCCGAGCGAGGCTCCGGTTGGCGTAGGCGCGGACGATCTGTGCCACCACCAGCGTCGTGTAGGCCAGCCAGCGGACGTGCTCGGGCGTCCCATCGTGGACGAGCATCAGGACGAGCGCGGCGACCGCGCTGAAGCCGCCGGCGACGCTGATCCGGGTCAGCAGCGGGGTGTCGAGCAGCGGTCGACCGCGCGGACGCGGCGGACGGGTCATCGCATCGGGCTCCTCCGGCTCGCGCTCGAAGGCGACCGACGTCGAGAGGTCGATGAACAGCTCGAGCCAGAGGATCTGCAACGGAAGGAGCGGCTGCGAGAAGCCGGCAAGCGTCCCGATGAGGATGAATCCGAGCAACGCTACGTGCGTGGAGATCAGGAAGACGAGGCCCTTCTGCACGTTGGCCACGATCCGCCGCCCCTCGCGCAGCCCGTACATGAGCGTCGCGAACGAGTCGTCGCCGAGCACCAGGTCGGACGCCTCCTTGGCGACCGCGGTGCCGCTCCCCATCGCCACGGCGACATCCGCGTGCTGGAGCGCGGGCGCGTCGTTGACGCCATCTCCGGTCACCGCGACCGTCCGGGCGGCGCGCCGTGCCACATCGACGAGGCGCAGCTTGTCCTCCGGAACAGCGCGGGCGACGACCGACAGGCTCGGCAGCCGCCGCGCAAGCTCGTCGTCCGACCAAGCCGCGAGGTCGCTCCCCACGACGACCTGCTTCGCGTCGATCCCTGCCTCGCGGGCGATCGCGGTGGCCGTGACCGGATGATCGCCAGTCACGACGATCGTCTGGATCCCGGCGTCCCTGGCAACAGCGACCGCCTCCGCGATGTGTTCGCGGAGCGGGTCGGCGAAGGCGACGACGGCCGTCGGGAGCCACGCGTCCGGTTTCGTGGCACGGGCGAGGAGTAGGAGTCGACCTCCGGAGCTCGCTTCGCGCTCGACGACCTGGCGCCATCCAGTGACCGCCGGGCCGTCGGTGACCAGCCCGAGGACGACCTCGGGGGCACCGATGAGCAGTCCCTCGTCGCCGTACTTGCCACTCGCCCATGTCGTCGAATAGGGATGGCCGTCGCTTGGGGCTTCCGCGGAGAGGAGCATCCGTCCGTCGAAGCCGTCGGTGCGGCCTGAAGCGTCCAGTAGCGCCTGCGTGAATGAGCCCGGCCGGGCGCCCGCCTCGACGTGCCAAGCGTCCTCTTCAGCGCGCAGGGCCATGCCGACGATGTCAGCTCGCGCTGCGACGTCGCTGATCGGACCATCCGGCCCGAGCACGTCCCTGACGGCGAGGCGATTTGCGGTCAACGTGCCGGTCTTGTCGGTGACGATGAGATCCACCGCGCCCAGCGTCTCCTCGGCGGATAGTCGGCGCACGAGGACACCACGCCGGAGCAGGCGATAGGCGCCAAGTCCAAGGATCACCGCCAGGAGGACCGGCGGCTCCTCCGGGATGGCGGCGATCGCCGCCGAGATCCCGGCGAGGACGTTCGCGCCGAGCGGATTGCCGCGGAGGAACCCCGCGCCGACCGTGATGACGATCAAGCCGATCGCGACGACCAGGAGGATGCGCACCAGGCGGTCGAGCTCGCGCTGGAGGGGCGATCGCCGGCGCTCGGTGTCGGCGAGGCCGCGCGCGATCCGCCCGAACTCGGTCGTGGAGCCCGTCGCGGTCACGATGCCTTCGCCCCGACCGGCGACGACAGCAGTGCCGGCGTAGGCGGTCGAGCGGCGGTCCGCGACGGCGGCGTCCAACGGATCCGGCTCGGTCGACGCGAGCTCCGGGACCGACTCGCCGGTCAGGGCGCTCCGGTCGACGAGCAGTCGATCGGCGACGGTCAAGCGCATGTCTGCCGGGACGATCTCGCCGCCGCGGAGGAGCACGACGTCGCCCGGCACGAGCTCGGCCGCGGCGATGTCGTCCGTTCGCCCGTCGCGGCGGACGCGCGCCACGGGAGCGGCGGCCGCCCGCAACGACTCCATCGCCTTCTCGGAGCGGTAGGTCGTGGCGACGTCCGCGCCGACGATGGGGAGAAGCCCGATGAGGACGAGGGCGCCGTCGCGCACCTCACCCAGCAGGACGGCTAGCACGCCCGCGACGAACAGCAGGACGACGAACGGTTCGGTGACGGCCTCCCATACCATCGCCCAGACCGACGGGCGCTCGACTTCCTCGAGCTCGTTGATGCCGTGCCGTTCGCGCCGCTCGATGACGGCATCGGGCGACAGGCCCCGCGCATGGTCGACCGCAAGATCGGCTGCCACGTCCTCGACGGCGCGCGCATGTGCTCCGCCGCCGACGAGGTCACGGCCTGCGTTGGTCACGGACATGACGACATGGTCCCACCCCGGCGCCCCCTCATCCGCGGGCCAGGTGTCACGCGAGTAGGTGGCGTCTGGCACATCCAACGCCGAGCTGACGGATGGACTCTGGGTCTGAAGGAGGCTCGTGATGAAGGTCCTGCTCGCCATCGACGGCTCTGACGCGTCGATGTCTGCCGTCGCCATGGCGGCCGCGCTTCCCTTGCCGCCCGGATCGGCGCTCGAGGTCGTGTCAGTGATCCCGGACAGCTTCGCGCCCGAAGGCGCCGTCTGGCCGAACGTCGTCCGTATCGATCCTCCGACAGATCGGACTCGGATCCATGACGACGTCTCGCGCCGGCTCCTCGACGTGGCCGAACGACTACGTGCGGCCGGCCGAGCTGTGGAGGTGCGCGTACTTGATGGCCGACCGGCGACCGAGATCGTCGCCGAGGCCGAGCGGTTCGAGGCGGACCTGATCGTCATGGGGGCGCGAGGCCTGAGCGCGGTCCGCCGGCTCTTGCTGGGATCCGTTTCCTCGGAGGTCGTCGATCATGCCCCGTGCCCGGTGCTGATCGCGCGCCACGCGCAGGTCGACCGCGTCCTGCTCGCGACCGACGATTCGCCGTCCGCGAAGCAGGCGACCACCTTCGTCGGCCAGAGCGGATTGTTCGGAGGGTCGGAGATCCGGATCATCTCGATCGGTAACCCCGGGTTGCCGTGGTGGGTCGGCGTGACGCCCATCGATGGCATGACGTCGATCGACGTCTACGCCGACGAGGCGGAGGCATCCGAGCGTCATGCCCGGCACATCTCCGAAGAGACGGCCGAGCAGCTGCGCGACCTGCACGTGTCGGGGACGAGCGCCGTGCGTGACGGCGACGTGGTGTCGGCGATCCTTCAAGACGCGAAGCGCTGGGACGCCGATCTCATCGTCATGGGAGCTCGGAACTTGGGCACCATGCATCGCTGGCTCGTCGGGAGCGTCTCGCGGTCCGTCCTGCATCTGGCGGACGCGTCCGTACTCATCGTTCGCCCGGGGGTCGGCCCAGTCGGCGAACGTCCCGAGGAGTGGGCGGTCCCCGCTTGACGCAAACGTCGATCAGTCAGGGGAGGTAGGCTGACCGTCCGGACCCCCGCCGCTGACGAGGATCCATGACCCAGACCGCATCGCCGGTGCCGACCGGTGCGTCTCCCGGCCCGAGTGATGACGAGCTTCGGCTGATCGATGCGTATTGGCGCGCGGCGAACTACCTGTCTGTCGGCCAGATCTACCTGTTGGCCAACCCGCTCCTGAGGGAGCCACTGCGCGCAGAGGACACCAAGCCGAGACTCCTCGGCCACTGGGGGACGACGCCGGGCCTCAACCTGATCTACGCGCACGCCAATCGCGTCATCAAGGCACGCGACCTCGACGCGATCTGGATCGTGGGTCCAGGACACGGCGGGCCCGCGGCCGTGGCCAATGCATACCTCGAGGGGACCTCGAACGAGGTGTATCCCGACCTCACGCGCGACGAGCCGGGGATGGCGCAGTTGTTCCGCCAGTTCTCGTTCCCTGGCGGGGTCGGCAGCCATGTGACCCCCGAGACACCGGGGTCGATCCACGAGGGCGGCGAACTCGGGTACGCGCTCGTCCATGCGTTCGGCGCGGCGTTCGACGATCCGGACCTCATCGTGTTCTGCGTGGTCGGGGACGGGGAAGCCGAGACCGGACCACTCGCCGCGAGCTGGCACTCCAACAAGTTCCTCGACCCGGTCACCGACGGGGCGGTCATCCCTATCCTCGCGCTCAACGGCTACAAGATCGCGAACCCGACCGTCCTTGACCGGATCACCGACGCGGAACTGGTCGACCTGTTCGAGGGCTACGGCTACCGGCCGATCATCGTCGCGGGCGACGACCCGGCCAAGGTGCATCGCGCCATGGCCGCGGCCCTCGACGACGTCCTCGACGATATCGGCCGGATCCGGGCAGCCGCCCGGAGCAGCGCCCGGCCGGTCGAACGTCCGCGCTGGCCGATGATCATCCTTCGGACGCCGAAGGGGTGGACAGGGCCCAAGGTGGTCGACGGCCAGCCCGTCGAGGGGACGTTCCGCGCCCACCAAGTCCCCATGGCAGACGTCCGGAGCAACCCGGAGCACCTCGCACTCCTGGAGACGTGGCTGCGTTCGTACCGGCCGGAAGAGCTGTTCGACGAGCGTGGGACCCTACGCCCGGAGCTCGCGGAGCTGCCGCCGACAGGCCCTCGCCGCATGAGCGCCAACCCACGCGCGAACGGCGGTCTGGTCCTCCGCGACCTGCGCCTGCCGGACCATCGCGAATACGCGGTCGAGGTGGAGAAGCCGGGTACGACCCTCAGCGAGGCCACGCGCGTCCTCGGCCAGTATCTGCGCGACGTGATCGTCGCGAACCCGTCGAACTTCCGGCTCTTCGGACCTGACGAGGTGGCGTCCAACCGGCTCGATGCCGTCTTCGAGGTCACCGACCGCCGCTGGATGGCCGCGACGAAGCCGGGCGATGCCCATCTCTCGCAGGACGGCCGCGTCATGGAGGTGCTCTCCGAGCACCTCTGTCAGGGTTGGCTCGAGGGCTATCTGCTGACCGGCCGGCACGGCCTTTTCACTTGTTACGAGGCGTTCATCCACATCATCGACTCGATGTTCAACCAGCACGCCAAGTGGCTGAAGATGACGGCCGAGATCCCGTGGCGGCGACCGATCGCGTCGCTCAACTACTTGCTCACGAGCCATGTATGGCGGCAGGATCACAACGGCTTCAGCCATCAAGACCCGGGCTTCATCGATCATGTCGTCAACAAGAAGGCGGAGGTCATCCGGGTCTACCTGCCGCCCGACACGAACACGTTGCTATCGACCGCCGATCACTGTCTGCGGAGTCGGGACTATGTGAACGTGATCGTCGCCGGCAAGCAGCCCGCACTGGCGTACCTCTCGATGGAAGACGCGACGGCGCACTGCAGCCGCGGGCTCGGGATCTGGGACTGGGCGAGTAATGACGAGGGTGAACCGGACGTCGTCGTCGGGGCGTGCGGCGACGTCCCGACGCTGGAGGCCCTCGCGGCGGTCGACATCCTTCGCCAGCACCTCCCGGACCTGCGCGTCCGGTTCGTCAACGTCGTCGATCTGATGCGGCTCCAGGACGAGGATGAGCACCCGCACGGCCTCAGCGATCGAGACTTCGACGCGATCTTCACGAAGGACAAGCCGATCGTGTTCGCCTATCACGGGTACCCGTGGCTGATCCACCGCCTCACCTATCGGCGGACCAACCACGACAACCTCCACGTCCGCGGCTACAAGGAGGAGGGGACCGTCACAACGCCGTTCGACATGGTGATGCGCAACGACCTCGACCGATTCCATCTCGCGATCGACGTGATCGACCGGGTGCCGAACCTCGGATCGACCCAGGCCGCCCTCAGGCAGGACCTGGTCGACGCTCGACTGCGCGCGCGTGCCTACACGCGCGAGTTCGGCGAGGATCCGGCCGAGATCCGCGACTGGTCCTGGCCGTACTGACCTTCCTCCGATGAGGAAGCGGCGCGTGCTCGTCCTCAACGCAGGTTCGGCGACGCTCAAGGCGACGGTCCTCGACATGCCGTCGACCGACCCGATCTTCGATCAAACGGTCGGCTGGTCGTCGGACGGGACCGAACCTGCCGTGGGACAAGCGATCGACGACGCGCTCGCGGCCATGGCCGACGCGGGCATCGCTGTCGAGTCGGTGCACGCTGTCGGCCACCGCGTCGTCCACGGCGGTGAGCGGTTCACCGCCCCGACCCTCATCGACGACGCCGCCCTCGTCGCGCTGGACGAGGTCGCCGGTCTCGCTCCCATCCACGACCCGATCGCGATCATGGCGATCCGTGCCGCCCGTGCCAGGCTCCCGGTCCTGCATGTCGCGGCCTTCGACACGGCGTTCCACGCGACCCTGCCCGAGGCTGCGGTGCGCTACCCGGTCCCCGATCGCTGGGGGACCGAGCATGGGATCCGGCGCTTCGGCTTCCATGGCCTGTCCGTGGCGTGGTCGACGCGCGCGGCAGCCACGGCACTGGACCGGCCCGTCGACGAGCTTCGCCTCGTCGTCGCGCACCTGGGTGGTGGTTGCTCGGTCACGGCCGTCGATGCCGGACGGTCCGTCGACACGTCGATGGGCCTGACGCCGCTCGAGGGCCTGATGATGGGCACGCGTTCGGGGTCCATCGACCCGGGGATCGTCTTCCGCCTGATGCGCGCGGGGCTGCCACCGGACGAGATCGAGCGCGCCCTCGATCACGAGTCCGGGCTGCGCGGTGTGGGCGGCACCCAGGACATGCGAGACCTGCTGGCCCGCGAGGCGCGCGGCGAGGATCCGGCACGTCTCGCGATCGAGATGTTCGTCCGGCGGGCGGCCGCGGCGATCGCGGCCGCGTCGACAACGCTCGATCGCCTCGACGCGCTGGTCTTCACCGGCGGCATCGGCCAGCACGCGACAAGCGTCCGAGCCCGGATCTGCGCTCGACTTCGCGGCGTAGGCGTCCCCGAGCCGCCTGCCACGGAGACGGGCGAGGGCGTGACCGCCAGAGGCAAGGAGGGTCTCGCGGTCGTCGTGGTCCACGCGAGGGAGGACGTCGTGATCGCCGAGGCGGCTCTCGAGCTCGTGGGACGCTAGTTCGTCAGACCGCTGCGCCGACGGTGCGAACGACCGCCCGTGCCCAGCTCTCCGCCCGCTCCTCCTCGCCTTCCGCGAGTGGTCCTTCCAACCCGAGGACCAGGAAGCTCTCCGGCTTGGCCACGAGCCGGCAACCCGCCTCGACCAGCTGGTTCGAGATCACGGTCGATTCGAGGAGCTGTGGTCCGAGGTCCATGCGCGTGTCGAAGGCCGCGGCGCGCGTCCCCGCGAACCCACGTTCCACGAGCCCGTCGAGGAACGGCTTGGCAAGCAGGCGAAGTCCGCGCATCTGCGTCGGCGCGCCGACGAAGAGCAGGTCGATGCCGGCGCCGCTGACCTCGGAGGCCGCGGCAGCCGGGAGCACCCGGACGTGATGCTCGGACGAGAGCGATCGCGCGATCGCCCGCGCGATCCGGTGTGTATTCCCGTACTGCGATCCGAAGATGACGAGGATCTCCAAGCGCTCACTCCCACTGGCAGACTCCGTGGTCTGCCCGGTTGTACCCGCCGGGCCTCCTCGAGGGAGTGTGCCGTTCGGACGGAGCTGACGGGCCGGCTGGCACTGTTTCGCGGACGCGACCGGAGGCGACGATCGTGCAAACGCACGAGGGATACGACGATGACCGCACTCGAGACACGGGAGGCCCCTCCCGTCACACGGCAGACCCAAGAGCATGCGCCGCGCGTGCGCCACGTACTGCTCGCCACCGACCTTGGTGAAGCCTCGGGTCGTGCGACGGAGCAGGCGATCGACCTCGCGGCTCGCGACAACGCGGTGCTCCAGATCATGGCCGTGGCGAAGTCGCACGGCGATCGAGCCGACATGGAACGGCGGGTCCAGCTGGTCCGACGGCATGCCCGCGCCTCGGGAGTCCTCGCGACATCCTTCGTCTGGAATGGCGATCCCGCCGAAGCGATCGTCGAGGCCGCATGGACGGAGCGACCGGATGTGGTCGTGGTCGGGGCGCGGCACCATCGCTGGATCGCGCGCCTGCTCGGGAGCGTCTCGGGCAAGGTCGCCGAGGGCGTACCCTGCCGCGTCGAGATCGTGCCGGCCTGAGAGGGCGGCGATCAGCCGATCGCCGTCCCGAGCAACGTTCCGATCCCGAACGTGATCGCGGCGGCCGCCATCCCGAAACCCACCTGACGCAGGCCGGCGAACAGTGGGTGCCGACCGGTCAGCAGCGTGATCGCCGCGCCTAGTGCGAATAGCGCGACACCAGACATGACCGCGGAGGCGACGATGGCGCCAGCACCCGCCCCGATGAGGAAGGGGAGGACCGGGATGATCGCGCCGGTCGCGAACAGGACGAATGACGTCCCGGCGGCGACCCAGGCTGACCCGCCGAGCTCATCCGGGTCGATACCGAGCTCCTCGCGACTCATCGTATCGAGGGCCGTCGCGGCGTCACCCTCGATGACGCGTCGGGCGAGGTCACGCGCTCGTTCGGCGTCCAGGCCCTTGGCCTCATAGATCAGCCGTAGCTCCTCTTCCTCCTCACGCGGGAACGATGCCAACTCGGCGGATTCCGTCGCGATCTGGCTCTCATAGAGCTCGCGGGCGCTCTGCACACTGAGCCACTCACCCAGTGCCATCGACAGCGATCCAGCGAGCAGGCCCGCAAGCCCCGCGACGAGGACGGGAGCTCCGCCCGCGCTCGCGCCGGCCACGCCCATCACGAGGCTGAAGTTCGAGACGAGGCCGTCGTTGGCACCGAGGACGGCCGCCCGGAGGGCATTCCCGCCGACCGCGCGATGACGTCCCTCGAAACGCGCGAGCACGGAACCGCTCGTGCCACCCGTGATCTCGCCGAGCAAGCGCGCATGAGACCGCTCATCCGCGGGAAGCGACGTCTCCGCGGCCTCGGGTTGGTCGTCGTACATCCTCCGTGCTGAGCGCTCCTGACCGGCGACGATCGGCGCGACCAGGCCAGCACCTCCGGTGCGAGCCAGCCACGCAAGGATCCGGGCCCGGGCCGTCGGGTCCACGGCACGTGGTGAAGCTCCCGCCTGATCGAGCTGACCACGCCACAGCGCGGCGTGGCGATCCTCGCTCTCGGCCATTCGTCGATACAGCTCGGCCAGCCGCTCGTCGCCGGCCTTCGCCGCCATCGCCCGATAGATCAGCGCGCCGTCGACCTCGCCCTGGAGGTTCCGGCGCCAGCGGTCGACATCGCTCGCGGCTACCGCATTCGTCACGACGTCAGCGTGGCGCTCGGGCTCACCGGTGTCGAGTGCCGACGGCAGCCGGCTATCACGACCGGGTCCCGTCAGGTCCCGAGATCGATGTGCCGAATGGCCCCCGAGGTGTCAGGCCGATGGCCTCGCTGAAGGGTCCGTTCGGCAACGGTCCTGGGATCCCCTGTGGGCCGACAGTGGACGCAGACAGAAGGAATCCTCGAAGAGGAAAGGGATACGACGATGACTGGTCGATTGCGGATCCTTGGCGTGGTCCTGGCGGTCTTCGGACTGGCGTTCCTGGCAGGTGGCGCTTACACGTTCTATCGGACCCAGGAAGGCGCCCGCTCGCTGCAGGCGTTCAGCGCCGCACAGCAGATCAAGCTCAGCTACAACGAGCAGGGGCAGCTCGTCGACCGTGGCAAGACCGAGGAAGCCCAGGGCATCCTTTCGCTCCTCGAGAATGACTGGGGCTATCCGGTCGTCGCGAGCGATCTCAACCCGAATGACCCCACCGTCAACACGGCGTCCGAGTACATGTATCAGATGGCCACCATCGCCTATCACACGATGCACGGCACCCAGACGGTCGTCCTGACCGAGCCGAAGGAGTACAACGGCACGACCTATCCGGCCGGCACGTATCAGGTCCCCGTGGACGGTCGCTACTTCAGCCAGTTCGACCGGCAGGATCCTCTCCAGGGTCCGGCACGTGACCAGGCGTGGAGCGGCACGGCACATGCGCTGATCGCGGAGCTCGGGGTCGGAACGATGACAGCCACGAGCCTCCAGATGGGCTACGGCCTGGCAGGCCTCTTCGCAGGGATCGGCCTGACGGTCCTGGTCGCAGGACTGGGCCTCGTGTGGGCCGCTCGGCCGGCCGAGGAGAAGGCACCGAAGACGCGGGCGATCCCGCAGCCCATCCCCGCCTGACCCTGGCCCCCATCGCCGGAGCCATCCGGCGGGACCGAAAGAGCCCGACCGAACGGTCGGGCTCTTCGCTATGTCGGCTGGTCCAGACCGCCGTGGTACCGATAGGTGAGTTACCCGCTGCCGATCGCGCCCTAGGCTTCGCGACCGTTCATCGCGAAGGGAAGGTGTATGTCGCACTCGATCCACGGAGTCGCGTCAAGGTGACGCAAAGCCGGGCGTCAACGGGATCCGACACGGGGCCGTCCCGGTCGGGTACGCGCACCCCGCGGACCCGACGGCGAATCGCACCGCGTTCGATGGTCAGCGACACGGCGCTCGCGAGCCCCTCGACGACGACTGCGGCCGCGACCTCCAGCGTCCCGATCCTGAGCCAGAGCCGGTTCGACGATCTCGTCAGCTCGCTCGATGCCATCGTCTGGGAAGCCGATGGCGACGACTACAAGATGACGTACGTCTCGCCCCGTTCGAAGGACGTCGCCGGGTACGCGCCCGAGGATTGGCTGACCCAGCCCGAGTTCTGGGAGAACCATCTCCACCCGGACGACCGTCAGCGCGCGATCACCGAGACCGACGCCGCCATCAGCGCCCTCAAGAGCATCCGCGCGGAGTACCGGTTCCGCGTCGCGAGCGGCGAGTACCGGTGGTTCTCCGACGTGATCCGCGTCATTCGCAAGGCGGATGGCTCGGGTCATCGACTCGTCGGCGTGATGATCGACATCACCGACCAGAAGCGGACGGAAGAGGCCCTGGCATACCGCGCCGCGCACGACACACTGACGGGGCTACTCAATCGCGAGCAGCTCGACGCCGAGCTTGCACTCGTCCACCGACGGCCCGAGCCCTGGGCCCTGTTGTTCCTGGACCTCAACGGGTTCAAGGACGTCAACGACGGGCTCGGGCATTCCGTCGGCGACGAGGCGCTCCGGATCATCGCGAAACGGCTGTCGGGCGCGATGCGGCCGGGCGACATCGTCGCGCGGTTCGGGGGTGACGAGTTCTGTGTCCTCGCCTGCGTCCCGGAGCAGGACACGGCCGTCACGATCGCCCACCGTTTGCGCGAGGCCGTCCATGCGCCGACCAACGTCGGGGGACACACACTCCGACTCTCGGTGACCGTGGGGATCGCCTATATCGGCCCCGAGGGCTCACCCGAGACCCTGCTGCGTCAGGCGGACGCGGCGATGTACAGCGCGAAAAGCGTTGGATCGGGTGTGGCGGTCTACGAACCGTGGATGCGCAAGGCGGCTCTGTTGCGCCTCAACGACGCCGAGTAGCCCTGTCGGCTCCAGCGTCCCGGACGCCCGACCCGAGGCAGGTCAGCGACCGACGGCGAAGGTCACCCAGAGCGTCCCGAGGGCTGCCAGCACGAGGGCGATCGCGGCGAGCGTGGCGCGCCAGCGGTGCGGGCTGAACGACACGGCACCGGCAAGCCCGAGGAGCATGAGGGCCACGAGGCCGAGCAAGCCGAGGTTGACGAGGAGGGAGGACGTGCCATCGAGCACGACGGAGATCGCGGCGATGCCGACCGTGATGAGGGCCGCGGCGACGATGAAGCGCCTCGGGGTCGCACCGAGTGCCGGTACAGCACCCTCCGTGTTCGCGCCGGACATGGCCGCCAGGCCGATCGCGGCTGGTATGCCGAGCACGGCGGCCATCGAGCCGGCGACGACCGCGAACACCTTCCCGAAGAGCGTGCGCAGGATGCCCTCGACCTCCGGACCGCCACCACGGATCAGGG
>Ga0111538_10007321_pt1 | contig 14894 bp, 12 predicted proteins | sample SoiMethybrSBSTD1_FD_79669 | JGI IMG/M metagenome (GOLD analysis project Ga0111538, IMG submission 79669) | Bulk soil microbial communities from a Populus tree surrounding site in Tennessee, USA - Soil MetaG P. TD hybrid SBSTD1 (version 2)... | ecosystem: Environmental > Terrestrial > Soil >... | reverse complement strand
GTGATGGTCTACAGGCTGACGAGCAACCCCGCCGACCGCGTGTTCCTGCAGACCAACCCCGACGGCATGTACATGCGCTACAACGGGGTGACGATCACCGGCACGAAGCGGATGTCGCACAACTGGCAGGGCGTGCTGTCACTCGTGCTGTCGAAAGCCGAAGGACGGCTTGCGTCGAGCGCCAGGTTCAACCCGCGGACGAACCAGAGCAGCCTGGCGACGGCACCCTCGGGCGGAGCGCAGTTCGGCCGCGAGGTGGCCGGACCAAACGACTTCGTCAACACCGACGGGCGGCTGATCGGCGACCGCCCGGTCGTCGCCAAGGCGCAGGTGATTTACCACTTCCCGTGGGGCATCATGGCGAGCGGCAACTTCCAGCACCAGACCGGCCGATTCTACTCGCGCGGCGTGCGGGTGCCAGGGCTCGGCTTCCCGGTGGCGCCGCAGATCAACATGGAGGCGAACACTGGCGACCGGCGGGTCAAAGACATCAACCTGCTCGATGCGCGCGCGCAGAAAACGTTCACGGTTCCCAACAGCCCGTTGAAATTCGACGTGTTTGGCGACCTGCTGAACCTGACCAACAGCGCGCAGTACGAGTCGGTGGCTTCAGCGCTCGGCACGTCGAGCGGGTTCGGCGTCGGGACGACCTACATCCCGCCGCGCCGGCTGATGCTCGGCGCCAAGGTCCGATGGTGAGCAAGTAGCGCGGATAACGAAAACGTGCCCTGAGAGACGTGAAGAAGGAGACTCACATGAGGGTCCTGCGGACGGGTGTAGTAGCGCTCTTGACGATCGGCCTCGCGACGCCGGCGTTCGCCGGCGATCTGCAGCAGAGCATTGCCAAGGCCGCAACGCAAACGCAGCCGGCAGCGGCGCCGGCGAAGAGCACGTCGAAGAAACCCCTGGTGTGGGCGGGAGCGGCGTTGTTCGTGACCGGGATGGCCATCGGGCTGAACGCGTTCATCAACAACGAGAACGGCAAGTTCTCTGAATTCGGCGAAGCCAACGCCGTGAACAAGGAGCTGGGGACCGTCGGTCTCGTCACCGCGTTCGGCGGCGGCGCGCTGATGTTCCTCGGGAGCCGCCGGTCGAGTGCGCCGTCGGTGACCGTGGGTCCCGGACAGCTGAAAGTGTCCAAGCAAGTCTCCTGGTAACGCTGGGTGAGCCCATGCCGATGCGTACACCAATCAGCTGCGTTGTCTGGGTGATGTTTGCAGGCTTGTCGGCACCGGTCTTAGCCGGTGCCGCGCAGCCGCCGCCGGCGCAACCGGCGGCGGCGCAAGCACAAGCCGTCGGCCAGGAGAACTCCGACGAGGGCATCCCGGTCACCAGCGACGTGGTCAAGCGCAAATGCGGCTCCTGCCACCGCGCCGACGACAAAGGCCGGATGACGCGCATCTCGTACCGGCGCACGACGCCCGAAGGCTGGGAGCAGACCATCAAGCGGATGATCACGCTGAACAACCTGACGGTCGAGCCACCCGAGGCGCGCGATATCCTCCGCTACCTCGCCGATCATCACGGCCTCGCGCCCGAGGAAGCCAAACCGGCCGCATTCGAGATCGAGCACCGCCAGATCGAATACACGTACGCCGCCGACAAGGAAACCGGAGAGCTGTGCACGACGTGCCACTCGATGGGCCGCGTCCTCTGGCAGCGGCGGACCAAGCAGGAATGGTCGCTGCTGCTCGAGATGCACCGCGCCATCTATCCAGGGACGGACACGGTCTTCCGGCGATCCGCGAGCCAGCGGCGACAGCCAGCCACGCCCGGCGGCCCGGCTCCCGACAACCGCCATCCGATGGAGAAGGCGATAGAGCATCTCGCGGCGGCCTTTCCGCTGACCTCGGCCGAGTGGGCCGCGTGGTCTGCGACGATGCGCCCGCCGCAGCTGCAGGGTAAGTGGGGGCTTTCCGGCTATCAACCGGGACGCGGGCCGATATTCGGAACGGTGGTCATCACCAACCAGGGCGATCCGGCGAGCGGCGAGTTCACGAGCGAGACCACGTTCACCTACGCGCGCGGCGGTCAAACGGTGACCCGGCGCGGGCGCGGCATGGTGTACACCGGTTTCCAATGGCGCGGCCGCTCGAGCGGCGAATCGACCGCGTTCCCGATTGCCGGGGTCAGCACTGACTGGCGCGAAACGCTCGCGGTCGATCGCGACTGGCGAAAGGCGGAGGGCCGCTGGTTTACCGGCGCCTACAACGAGCTGGGGATCGACGTGCGTCTGTATCGCCTTGGCGCCGACCCGGTCGTGCTCGGCACTGCGGAGTCGATGATCAAGACCGGCGCGTCGCGACAGGAGCTGCACCTGTACGGCGCGAACCTGCCAGCGAACGCGTCGGCGGCCGACGTCAACTTCGGCCCCGGCGTCACCGTCGATCGCATCGTCAGCTCGACGCCGACGCAGATGGTGGTGTCGGTATCGGTTGCGCCGAACGCGTCGATCGGCCGCCGCAGCGTCATCGTCGCCGGCGCCACGGGCGATGCGTCCGTGTCGGTCTTCAACACGGTGGACTACATCAAGGTGTTGCCGCAGGCCGGGATCGCGCGGCTTGGCGGCGGGACCTCGTTCGCGAAGCAGTTTCAGCAGTTCGAAGCAATCGGCTACTCGAAGGGGCCCGACGGCAAGCCGGACACGAAAGACGACGTGGAGCTGGGCCTGGTCGATGCGCTCTGGACGATCGAGGAGTTCACCGCCACCTTCAACGACGACGACAAGGATTTCGTCGGCGAGATCGACGCCGAGACGGGGTTGTTCACGCCGAACATCGACGGCCCCAATCCGAAGCGGAAGAACAACGCCAACAATTTCGGCGACGTCTGGGTGGTCGCGGCCTATCCGCGCAACCTCGGTCGAGACACCGCCGCGAGCGCGCGAGCGGTCAAGGGACGGGCGCACCTGCTGGTCACGGTTCCCGCCTACATCATCTTCGACCAGCCGGGAGTGGCTCGATGATCGCGCTGGCGCCGCGCGAGTTCCACCTGTTCCAGGCGGCGGGGAAAGACTTCTTGTACCTGGTCCCGAGCGCGGCGATCTTCGGGCTCGACGAGGCGACATCGGCGGTGCTGCGGCTGCTCACCGAGCAGAAACGGCCCGAAGCGGCGGTGATCGAAGCGCTGACGGACCGGTTCGATGCGGCGACCATCCGCGATGCGGTCGCGGACCTGCTGGAGGCGCGCGCGATTGGGTACGAGCACGAACCCGAGGCGCGCGTCCCCCGGGTGCTGCCGTTGATGCCGGTCGCGGACTCCGCGAGCTCCCCGCGCAGCGGTGTCATCCCGCTCACCACGATGGTGATGAACGTCACCAACCAGTGCAACCTGGCGTGCACCTATTGCTACGAATACGGCGAGGACAAGATCGTCGACACCGAGAACGGGAAGAAGCCGAAGTTCATGTCGGAGCAGACGGCGCGCGACAGCGTCGAGTTCCTGCTCCGGGAGAGCGGAAGCGTCGCCCATCTCACGTTTTTCGGCGGCGAGACGCTGCTGAATTTTCCCGTGCTTCGCTCGACGGTCGCGTACGGGCGCCGGCGCGCCGCCGAGCTCGGCAAATCGATTGACTTCAGCCTGACGACCAACGCCACGCTCCTGCGACCCGAGATCATCGCGTTCCTGGTGGAGAACGACATCGGCGTGACGATCTCCATCGACGGCCCGCGCGAGATGCAGGACAAGTTCCGCGTCTTCCACAACGGCGCCGGCAGCTACGACGTGGTGGCGCCGAAAATCAAGGAGCTTCTCAAGCAGCACCGCACCAAGCCGATCGCCGCCCGGGTGACGTTGACCTCCGGCACACTGGACATCACGCGCATCTACCGGCACCTCACCGAGGAGATCGGCTTCGTGGAGGTCGGGTTCGCGCCGGTGACGACCTCGCCCGGTCAGAAGTACGCGATTGGAGATCACGGCTTCGACCAGATGCTCGGACAGTTCCGGCTGCTGGCGCAGGAATGGCTCGAGCACACCATCGCCAACCGTCATCACGGCTTCTCGAACGTCACCGAATCGCTCGAAGAGATCCACAAAGGCGTGAGCAAGGCGTACCCGTGCGGCGCCGGCCTCGGCCTGCTTGGCGTCTCGACCGACGGCGACGTCGCGCTGTGCCATCGATTTGCCGGGTCGGACGCGCACAAGATGGGCACGGTGCGCGACGGCGTGAACCGCGAGGCCCAGATCGACTTTCTCGAGAAGAACCACATTGCCGACAAGACCGACTGCAGCCGATGCTGGGCCCGTCCGCTGTGCTCGGGCGGCTGCTACCATGAAGCGCACGTGCGCTACGGGACCACGACGCACGCGAACCTGCACTATTGCGAGTGGATTCGCGGCTGGACCGACACCTGTCTGCGTGTTTACGGCGAGCTGTCGGAGCGGAATCCAGCCTTCCTGGCGCGATTCGATCGGGATGAAGCAAAAGCCGAAGCCGTTGTCTGAGCGATGACTGCGAGGGCGCGCGGAGGCCGGAGCCTGCGCGCCGAGAGGAGCGACAATGCGCCGCCTGAAACCCATCAACCAGAAAGCCGGTCGAGTGGTCGATTACGTCGCGCAGCAGAAGCAGGATGTCGTGGCGCTGCAGCAGCCGCAGCAGCCGGTGAGACCGCACCTGCCGATGGGATGCACGTTCCTGTTCTCGCCCGGCTGGGAGGCCGATCAGGCGGGCGGCACCGCCGGGCTCTGCACGCCGGTCGAACGCGACATCTTCGACTGCCACATCAGCTGCTTCTGGCCCGCGCAGGTGCCGGACATGCTCAATCACTCGCCCAACTGGACCGGCAAGTGCTCGGCGGCCCAGAAAGACTGGCGGAAGATCGACCTCGTGTTTCCGTAAGTGTGGTTGTAGTGTCCGGCTTCAGCCGGACCACCGAGGAGACCTCTGCAATGCTCAAGCGCATTCTGGCAACCAGTGTGGCGCTGGCGGCTCTGTTCGTGGTCGTCGGCGCGGCGCCAACGCAACAGCGATCCGCCGCGCCCGCCAGGCTGACCGGGGGCAACGGCACGCTTTACATCGGCGGCTGGCCGAACCGGATCTTCATCATCGACGAGGCGACGGAAAAAGTCACCGGCACGATCGAGGTCACGACCGCCGGTCCTCCGAAGGGCGGTCCCCCGAGGTCGATGGTCATCTCGAAGGACAAGAAGCGCTTCTATCTGACCAACTCGCTCGAGGACGTGGAGATCATCGACATCGCGAGCCGCAAGAGCATCGACCACTTCTCGATGTCGGAAGGGCGCAACAAGCGAACCTATATCCGGGGAATGGTTGCCGATCCGCTCGATCGCTTCCTGATCATGGTGTTGAAGGTGGTCGAGAAGAAGATCGACCGCTACGAGGTTGCGCCTCCGAAGCTGGTCGTCTACGACCTCAAGGAGCACAAGATCGCGCGCACGGTTCCCTGGCCGAACAACGAAGAGCGCGAGAACGTCAACGTCCTGTTCTCGCCCGACGGCAAGCTGTTGTACTTCTTCGCCGACGAAGTGCTGATCTACGACACCACCGAGTTCAAGCAGGTCGACACCTGGAACCTGGCGCGGCCGATCGAGGAAGGGTTCGGGCGCTTCGATTTCGGGCCGCGCGACACGACCTATGAAGAGCCGGGATTCTACCAGGGCATCTTCACGGTCAGGGACGCTGCTCTTCAGCGTGACATCATGGGCGTCGGGCGTGTGAACCTGACCGCGAAGAGCTTCGACTTCTGGCCGGTCGGACCTGCGATGCAGCTGCCGATCGGCGCAAGGCCGGTCGGCTTCTCGCTGGCTCCCGACCGCAAGCGCGCCTACGGCGTGCTGCAGGAGATCGGCCGCTACGAGTTCTGGACCTTCGATCTCGACAAGCGCAATGTCGTCAAGACCCAGTTCGAGGGGCGGCCGCGCATGGCGCTGCGGACCAGCACCAACGGCAAGATCCTGTACATCTATCAGGCAGGTGCGACGATCGACCTCTACGACGCAAGCAACTACAAGCACCTGCGGACGCTGACGCTCGACGCCGACGAGACGACCGATCTCATCGTGGTGCCCGCCGAAGGCACGCGGGCGACGGCGGCGCAGCCCTAGTCATTCGTGGTGTCCGGCTTTAGCCGGACCGTGAGGTCCGCCTGAAGGCGGACACTACGTTTTTACCTGGCCGGCGCCAGAACCTCGTCGCGGCTCACCTCTTTGATCGCGCCGAGGTTCAGCGCGCGAACCGGCTGCTCGATTGCCTGCCGGGCGCCGACGATCGCTATCGTCAGATGCTCGGGCTGGATGTACTGCTGCGCCACACGCTGGACGTCGGCCGCGCCAACCGCCTGAATCGACGGCACGTACCTGGCGTAGTAGTCGTCGGGCAGGCCGTAGTTCAGCAGCGACTCCATCGCTTTCAGCCGGTTTGAAATGCGGCCGCCCCCCTCGAACATCCTCGGGAACTGAGCCGCGATATCGTCCTTCGCTCGCGCCAGTTCGTCCGCCGGTATCCCCTTCAGCACGCTGTTCAACTCGTTGAGCAGCTCGCCGAGCACTTCCGCGGTCTTGTCGGTCTGCGCGGCGGCGGCCACCACGAAGGGCCCCGCGGATTTGCGCAGGTCGAAGCCCGATCGCACCCCCGCGGTGTAGTCGCGCAGCGTCGGGTTCCGGCCCGAGCTTAATCTGCCTCTGAGCACGGTGTTCAACACCTGGATCGGAAAGAAATCGGACGTCGTCGTCGACGCCCCGACGCCGCCGATGAAGATCCGCGACTGCGGCGCGTTCGGCATGTCCACGATCAGGAGCTGGCGCGCAGGCCTCGGAAGGGCGGGCGCCGCCTCGCGGGAGACGCCACTCACCTGTGCCGGCTGCCACTTGCCGAAATGGATTTCGAGCAAGGGGAGCACCTCTGCCGGCGTCACGTCGCCGACGACGATCAGAGTGCTCGCGGCTGGCCGGTAGGCGGAGTTGTGAAACGCTTTGAGATCCTCCGGCGTCACGGCCTTGATGGCGTCGGCGGTGCCGATCTCCGCTGCGGCGTTGCGGTGCGACGGACCGTAGATGCCGCGTGCGAAGGCCAGCGCGGCGATCGTGTCGGGATCGTCGCGCGCGGTGCTCAGGGCGAGCAGGCGCTGCTGCCGCACGCGTTCGAGCGCCTCCTTCGGAAATGTCGGGCGCTGCGCGACGTCGGCCATCACCGGCAGCACATCGGGAAGCCGCAGGACCGGCACGTACAGCTGGACAGAAGTGGAATCGACGCCGCTCGAGACGGACAGATTGGCGAGCTGGGCGTCGAGGGCCTCGGCGATCTGGACGCCGGAACGCGAGCCGGCGCCCTCGGTCAGCATCGCGGAGGCGAGGCTGGCGAGGCCGTATCGACCCGGCGGATCGGCGTCGGTGCCGGTCGGCACCAGCAGGCTCATTTGCACGACCGGCAGCTCGTGCTGCTCGACGACCCAGACCGCGAGACCGTTGCTCAACTGGCGCTTCGCGACCACCGGCGTCAACGCGGGCGGCGATCCGGCGCGGGGCCGCTGGTTCGGGTCTCGCGCCTGGCCCGAGGCGGCGACGATCGAGACCGCAACCATGAGAGCCGGCGCGAGGATTGTTTTCATGTCTGGTCTTTCATTCGGTCCGGCGTGCGGCCCGAGGCGCGAAAGAGGGCCGCGCCGCATAAGGTCCGCCTAAAGGCGGACACAACGTTCATGAGAGGGCAGAGGCATCGCGCTAGCATCCGATGCAGCGAAAGTGTACGACGTCGCTGCACGAGATCTCGAAAAAAACGTTGCCCAACCCGACCCGGCCGGGGGAAACTTCGCTCCGGCCGAATACAGCGACTCACGCAAATCTCTTGGTAACGACTATGGTGAAAACGGTGAGGGCGAAACGGTTAGCCTTGTTTCTGTTTGTTCTCTGCGCCTTCGTCCGGACGGCGGCCGCACAGCCGCCGCCCGCGGCGCCTGCCCCGACGCCGCCACAGGAAGAGGGCATCCCGATCCAGGACGACCTGGTGAAATCGAAGTGCGGCGGCTGCCACCGGTCGGACGACAAGGGCCGGATGACCCGCATCTCGTATCGGCGCGCCAGCCCGGAGAACTGGGAGAAGACCATCAAGCGGATGGTCAGCCTGAACAACGTCAGGCTCGAGCCTGCCGACGCCCGCAACATCCTCAAGTACCTCTCCGACCACAACGGCCTCGCGCCCGAGGAAGTGCGCCCGATCTTCTTCGAGATGGAGCGCCGGATGGTCGAGTACACCTACAGCGCCGACAAGCTGACCTCCGATACCTGCTCGTCGTGCCACACCATGGCGCGCGTGCTCAGCGAGCGCCGCACCAAGGAAGACTGGGGCCTGCTCGTCGACATGCACCGCGGCTACTACCCGCTGGTCGACAACCAGCCGATGAACGGCGGCCAGGGCTTCCGCCGCACGCGGCCGCCGCAAACCGAGCCGGGTGAGGATGGACGGCCGCCCGACAACCGCCATCCGATGGAACGGGCGCTCGAGCACCTGACGAAAACCTATCCGCTGAATACGCCGACGTGGTCGGCGTGGTCGGCGTCGATGCAGCCGGCGAAGCTCGCCGGCCGCTGGGCGGTCTCGGGCTACCAGGCCGGCAAGGGGCCGGTCGTCGGCCAGGTCGTGGTCACGGCCGACCCGGCCGCGCCCGACAGCTTCAACGTCGAAACGCGCTACGTCCTCGCCCGCACCGGCGAGACCATCAGCCGCTCCGGCAAGGCGGTCGTCTACACCGGCTTCCAGTGGCGCGGCCGCAGCGGCGTGCCGGGCAGCGACAACGTCTGGCGCGAGTCGATGATCGTCGAGCGCGACTGGCGCGAGATGTCGGGCCGCTGGTTCACCGGCGCCTACGACGAGACCGGCATCGACGTGAAGCTGGTTCGCCTCGGGTCTGAACCGGTCGTGTTCGGCTCCGACCTTGCCGCGCTGAAGACCGCGTCGAACGCGCGGCCGCTCAAAATCTACGGCGCCAACCTGCCAGCCAGCGTCAGGGCGGAGGACATCGGGCTCGGCCAGGGCGTGAGGGTCACCCGCGTCGTCAGCTCGAAGCCGGAGGAGATTCAGCTCGAGGTCGAGGTCGCGGCGAACGCGCCGGTTGGCCCGCGCGACCTCTCGGTCGCGGGCAACGTCAAGCCGGCGGCGCTGATGGTCTACGACCGCATCGACGGCATCAAGGTGCTGCCGCAGGCCGGGATGGCCCGCGTCGGCGGGGTCGTCTTCCCGAAACAACTGCAGCAGTTCGAGGCAGTTGGCACCCACAACGGCCCCGACGGCAAGCCCGGGACCGACGACGACCTCAACCTCGGCATCGTCGACGTGAAGTGGTCGGTGGAGGAGTACACTGCGACCTTCGGCGACGACGACACGCAGTTTGTCGGCGCGCTGGACGACAAGGGGCTGTTCACGCCGAACGTGGACGGGCCGAATCCCAGGCGCAGCGGCAACCGGAACAACGTCGGCGACGTGTGGATCGTCGCCGAGTACATTCCGCCGCCGGGCACGCCTGCGCCGCCGAAGCCGATTCGAGCGCGGGCCCACCTGCTGGTGACTGTGCCGCTCTACATGGCGTGGTTCAATTCCGGGGGCAGTCAGTGATCCAACTTGGGGCGCGGGAACATCATCGGTTCGAGGCCGCGGGCAAGCCGTTCGTCTACCTGGTGCCGAGCGCGGCGATCTTCGCGCTCGACGAGATGGCAGACGACGTGCTGCGGCGATTGACGGAACGCCCGCGGACGCGAGAGGAACTGGTGTCGGAGCTGTCGGCGCGCCACGCGCAGGACGAGCTCGAGGACACGATCTCGGAGCTGGCGCGAGTGCGCGCTATCGGGGAGCTCGTCGCGCCGGCGGCCGAAACGAGGCCGCAGCCGAAGATCTTCCCGCTGACGCCGTTCCCGTTGACGACGATGGTGCTCAACGTCACCAACCAGTGCAATCTGAGCTGCACCTACTGCTACGAGTACAGCGAAGACAAGATCGTCGACACCGAGAACGGCAAGAAGCCGAAGTTCATGAGCGAGGAGACCGCGCGCCAGAGCGTGGAGTTCATGCTCAAGGAATCGGGCGACAACAAGGTCGCCCACATCACCTTCTTCGGCGGCGAGACGCTGCTGAACTTCCCGGTGCTGAAGAAAACGATCGCCTACGCGCGGCAGCGGGGCGGCGAGCTGGGGAAAGAGGTCGACTTCAGCCTCACCACCAACGGCACGCTGCTGAAGCCGGACGTGATCGAGTACCTGGCGGACGAGCGCGTCGGCGTCACCATCTCGATCGACGGCCCGCGCGAGGTCCAGAACAAGTTCCGCGTCTTCCACAACGGCACCGGCAGCTACGACGTCGTCGAGCCGAAGATCAAGGAGCTGTTGAAGCGGCACCGCTCGCGGCCGATCGGCGCGCGGGTCACGCTCACCAACGGGCCGCTCGACATCAAGCGCATCTACCGCCACCTCACCGAGGAGATCGGCTTCTGGGAGGTCGGCTTCGCGCCGGTCACCACGTCGCCGGGCCGGGGGCACGCGATCCCCGAAGAGGGCTACAACGACATGCTCGGCCAGTTCCGCGACCTCGCCTTCGAGTTCCTCGAGGCGTCGGTGGCGAACCGGCATCACGGCTTCTCGAACGTCAAGGAGACGCTCGAGGAGATCCACAAGGGGATGAGCAAGGCGTTCCCGTGCGGCGCCGGACTCGGCTTGATGGGCGTGGCGACCGACGGGGATGTGGCGCTGTGCCACCGGTTCGCCGGATCCGACGCGCACAAGCTCGGCACGGTCGCCACCGGCATCGACCGCAGCGCGCAGCAGGCGTTTCTCGAGAAGCATCACATCGCCAACAAGACCGATTGCAGCACCTGCTGGGCGCGGCCGCTCTGCTCCGGCGGCTGCTATCACGAGGCGCACACGCGCTACGGCGAGACGTCGCGGCCGAACCTGCACTACTGCGAGTGGATCCGCGGCTGGACCGACGTCTGCCTGCAGGTATACGGGGAGCTGTCAGAGAGAAATCCGGCCTTCCTGGCGCAGTTCGACGCGCCGATGCCGGCCGAACGCGTGAGCTAAGGAGAACCGACGTGAAGCATCTCAAGGCAGTGAACAGCAAGGCCGAGCGCGTCGACCGCGCTACCGAAGCCGACGTGGTCGCGCTGCAGCGCACGCCGCAACAGCCCGCGACCGGCCCCCACATCCCGCTGGGCTGCTCGCTGGTGTTCTCGCCAGGGTGGGAGGCAGATCGCGCCGGCGGCACCGCCGGGCTCTGCCAGCCGGTGGAGCGCGACTTGTTCGATTGCCACATCGGCTGCTACTGGCCGGCGCAGGTGCCCGATCAGCTGAACCACGCGCCGAACTGGACCGCCAAGTGCGCCGCCGCGCAGAAGGACTGGCGCAAGATTGACCTGGTCTTCCCGTAAGAGGCTCGGATGACTGCCATCATCATTCGTCTACGCCCGGCCGCGATCGCGGCGGCCGCAATCGCGGCTTCGATGCTCTGGGCGCCGGTCGCGGCGCAGCAGAAGAAGGAAGCGCGGGTGTCGGCCGGCAACGGCACGCTGATCATCGGCACCTATCCCGACAGGTTCCACATCATCGACGAGGCGACCGAGAAGGTCGTCGGCACGATCCCGTTCAAGTCGGGGATCCCGCGCCGGACGACGCTGTCGCGCGATCGGAAGCGCTTCTACACGATCGAGGCGGGGATGGAGAAGGTCGAGATCATCGACATCGCCACCCGATCGACCGTCGACACCTTCTCCCTCAGCGAAGGCAACAAGAGGGTGCGGATCCGCAGCATCGAGCCCGACCCACTGCACCGGTTCGTCATGCTGCTGACCGCGTCGGCGACCAAGCTGAGCGATCGCTTCGAGATCGGCCCGCCGACCATCATGCAGTACGACCTGAAGGAGAAGAAGGTCGTGCGCACGGTGCCGTGGCCGAACAACGACGAGCGCCAGAACGTCCAGATCCAGTTCTCGCCCGACGGCAAGCTGATGTACCTGTTCAGCGATCAGGACGTGCTGATCTACGACACCGGCAACTTCGCCCAGGTGGACAAGTGGGAGCTGTCGAAGCCGATCGAAGAAGGCTTCGGCCGCCTGGAGTTCGGCCAGAGCGACGCCTACAACGACGAGCCGGGGTTCTACACCGCCATCTTCAACGTCTCGGATCCGATTCAGCACCGCCGCATCATGGGGGTCGGCCGCGTCAATCTCGCGGCGAAGACCGTCGACTTCTATACGATGGGACCGTCGTCGCCGGTCAGCTTCGCGATGGCGCCGGGTCGGAAGGTCGCCTACGGGCTGTTCCAGGACATCGGCCGCTTCGAGTTCTGGCGCTTCGACCTCGAGCATCGCAAGCTCGCGAACCGCGTCGAGTTCAAGGGGCGGCCGCGGATGTCGCTGAAGACCAGCTCGAACGGCAAGGTGCTCTACATCTACAACGCCGGCGAGACCATCGACCTGTACGACGCGGAGACCTATCAGTACCTGCGCACCATCTCGCTCGAGGGGGACATGACCGCGGAGCTGTTCGTGTTCGCGCAGCCACCCTCGGCGGTGTCGGCGACGCCTTCGGCCGGCAACAAGTGAGAATTAGGAATTATTGGAATTAGGAATTATGAATTCGTAACCCGGTCGCGAATTCTGAATTCCTGATTCCTACTTCCATTCCCATGGGCGACCGGGATTTCCGCCGCGCATTCGCTTTCATCATTCCGTATTGGCGCCGGCTGGTGCTGGTGATGCTGTTGAGCCTCGCCAGCACCGCGGTTTCCTTGTACCTCCCGCTCCTGTCGCGCGACGTGTTCGACGGCGCGCTGCTGGCCCGGGACGCCGGCCGCCTCGTGCGGCTGGTCGGCCTGTTCGCGCTGATCTCGATCGCCAGCTTCGGCCTCAACGTCGTCAGCGGCCTGCGCTACACCCGCGTCTCGGCCGACATCCTGTTCGACATGCGGCTGGCGATGTACCGCCACCTGCATCGCCTGTCGCCGCGCTTCTACGCGCGCACCCGCCTCGGCGACATCATGTCGCGGATCAACAACGATATCGGCGAGATCCAGCGGATCGCCGCGGAGACGGCGCTGGCCTGGTTCGGCAACGTGCTGTTCCTCGCCGGCACGATCGGGATGCTGATCTGGCTCGATCTGCGGCTGTTCCTGGTCAGCGCCGCGACGGCGCCGTTCGGCATCTGGGCGCTGACGCGCTATCGCGGCCGGCTCGAGGAGCGGATTCGCGTCCTGCGTGAGCGCAGCGCCGACATCGGCAGCTTCCTCATCGAGACCATCCAGGGCGTTCGCCTGGTGGTGACCGCGAACGCGCAGGCGCGCGAAGAGGGGCGCTTCCGCGACAAGAACGCGGCCTTCGTCAGGGCGCTGATGTCGATGCAGCTGCTGACGTATCTCTCGGGCGGCCTGCCGGGCCTGATTCTCGGCGCCGGAACCGGCGCCGTGTTCCTCTACGGCGGCCTGCGCGTGATCAACGGCAGCCTGACGCTCGGCACCTTCGTCGCCTTCATGGCGTGCCAGATGCGGTTCCTGCCGCCGCTGCAGGCGCTGATGGGCCTCTACGCCAACCTGGCGACGGCGCGCGTCTCGCTGCGCCGCGTGTCGGAGATTCTCGACGTGCCGGTGGAGGTAGAGGAGTCGGCGTCGGCGGTTTCCGTGGCCAAGGTGAACGGTGACATCCGCTTCGAAAACGTGACGCTGTCGTTCGACCGCGGCGCGCCGGTGCTCGAGCAGCTGTCGTTCGAGGCCGGCCGCGGCGAAGTGCTGGCGATTGTCGGCGCCAGCGGCAGCGGCAAGTCGACGATCGCCGACCTGCTGCTGCGCCTGCTCGATCCCGACAGCGGCACGGTCCGCCTCGACGGTCACGATCTGCGGACGCTGAAGCTCGAGGATCTGCGGCGTCATGTGGCGCTGGTCGATCAGCAGCCGGTGATCTTGCACGCCTCGCTGGCCGAGAACATCCGCTATGCGCGGCCGGACGCGACCGATGCCGAAGTGGCGGAGGCGGCGCGGCTGGCGGCGCTCGACGTCTTCATCGCCTCGCTGCCGCAGAAGTTCGACACCATCGTCGGCGAGCGGGGGGCAGCGTTGTCGGTGGGCGAGCGGCAGCGGCTGGCGATGGCACGCGCGTTCCTGACCGATCCGGCGGTGCTGGTGCTCGACGAGCCGACCGCGTCGCTCGATCCGAATGCCGAGCGGCGCATCGTCGACGGCTACGAGCGGGTGATGCGCGGCCGGACGACGATCGTGATTACGCACCGCCTCGATCTGGCGCGCAGCGCCGATCGCGTCGTCGTCCTCGACGGCGCGCGGATCGTCGAGGCCGGCGCGTCGCAGGAGCGGTTCAACCAGCTGTTCGCTGTCGGCGAGTAACAGTCGAAAGTCGAAAGTCGAAGATCGAAGCCTAGCGGTTTCTTCGGTCGCGGCCGCTTCGCCGCTCGGTCTTCCGCCGCTCCACGCCGGTGGGGCTTCCGAGATTCGCCTTGCGGCGATCTTCACGGCGCCGCTCGGCGGCGCGGCGCTCGCGGCTCACCGGGGCGGCGACCGCCGCCTTGGCTGCTGACGCCAGCTCGCGCTGGATGCGCGTCGTGCGGCGCGTCGGGTCGAGCACCTCCAGCAGCCCTTCGTAGACCGCCTTGGTCTTGGCGTCGATCGCCCCCTGCGCCATCCGCTCGCGCAGGTAGCTCGCCGCGGCCTGGATATTGGCGCGTTCCCACGCGTTCACGGGCCGTAGTTTAAGGGGTTGTCTGCGTTTTGTACAGAAGTCTGTTCGACGTGGTCGACTCTTCGACCTTCGACTTTTGGCTTTCGACTTTTGACTTTCGACTTTCGACTTTCGACTTTCGACTTTCGACTTTCGACTTTCGACTTGCGACTTGCGAGTGGGCCTCTCTAGATCAACCGGAGGCCCACGAGCGTCTTCATATCGCTGATC
>Ga0111538_10007319_pt1 | contig 14896 bp, 16 predicted proteins | sample SoiMethybrSBSTD1_FD_79669 | JGI IMG/M metagenome (GOLD analysis project Ga0111538, IMG submission 79669) | Bulk soil microbial communities from a Populus tree surrounding site in Tennessee, USA - Soil MetaG P. TD hybrid SBSTD1 (version 2)... | ecosystem: Environmental > Terrestrial > Soil >... | reverse complement strand
TACGTTGGGACACGCGTATGAGTGGAGAGTCCCGTACGTGATCAGATTGATCAACTCGTCTGCCATGCCGATCGGCGAGGTCGAGACATGTTCAATGGCGGTGAGCTGTCCGTCTCGGTCCGCCCCGATGGACACCTGCTGAATCGTGTTGGGCCGGTGGCCGACCGAGGTGAACATCTGGGCGCGTGTCAGCACCAGCTTCACCGGCCGCCGCGTGATCCGCGCGGCAACGGCCGCGAGTGTCACATGCGGCCACGCGCGCAGGCCGGCGCCGAACGCCCCACCCACGAAGGGCACCAGCACGCGCACGCTGGCCGGATCGACGCCGAACGCGATCGCCAGCATGTCGCGCGCGCCATGTGGATGTTGTGTCGTGTCGTGGACGGTGAGCACGTCGCCGTCCCACACCGCAACCGTGGCAAACAGGCCGATCGGATTGTTCGTGTTCGCCGACGTGGTGTAAGTCTGGTTGATCCGCACGTCGGCTGCGGCAAAGGCGCTCGGCACATCCCCCCGCACGTAATCGGGCGTCCATGGATGGGACACCCGGGAGGCTCGGGGGTCCTCGTAGGCGAGAACCGGCGCGTCACTCTGGTACGTGACCTCGATCAGCGCCGCCGCCGCGTTCGCTTCTTCTCTTGTCTCGGCGACGACCATCGCGACGTGCTGGCCGTGATGCAGCACGGCGTCGCTTTGGAACGGCGGCAAGGGCTGCGGACCGATCGGGTCTCCCATTCTCCCAGTGGCTGGCGCATGCGCCAGCCGGGGCGTATTGAGGTGCGTGATGACGGCCAGCACGCCAGGTGCGCGCTCGGCGGCATCGACCGCGATGTGAAGGATTCGCCCGCTCGGCACGGTGCTCCCTACCAGAACGGCGTAGGCGACGCCGGGAGGGTTCACGTCGATCGGATAGGTGGCGGCACCCGTCACCTTGAGCCGGCCGTCAACGCGATCCACGGGAGTGCCGACGACATCAACTGTCGTTGTCGTGCTCATGGGTTCGCGTCTCTCGCGGTGGCAAATGCGCGCACGATGGTGCGCTTCGCCAGCTCGATCTTGAAGTGGTTGTGCTCTCGCGCGACGGCGCCGGTCAGCGCGATCTCGGCCGCGTCGCGAAATGCGTCGTCAGTCGCTTTGCGGCCCGTCAGGGCCCGCTCGGCTTCGACTGCGCGCCATGGCTTGGTTGCGATTCCGCCCAATCCCAGCCGCGCGGCTCGAATGGTGTCGCCGTCGAGGTCAAGGACCACGGCCGCCGACGCGAGCGCGAACTCGTAGCTCGCCCGGTCTCTCACCTTGAGATAGTGCGAGCGCCGGGCCGCCGCCAGGTGTGGAATGACGACGTGCGTGATCAGTTCGCCGTGCGCCAGCGCCACCTCGACGTGCGGCGTGTCGCCAGGAGCCTTGTGGAACTCACCGAACGGGATCGATCGCGTGGTGCCATCGGCCAGTACCGTGTGAACCTCGGCATCGAGAACAGCCATGGCCACGCACATGTCGGATGGATGCGTGGCGATGCAGTGGTCGCTGACGCCCAGCACCGCGTGGCCGCGGTTGAAGCCATCCAGCGCATCGCAGCCAGATCCGGGCTGTCGGCGGTTGCACGACGCGTGCACATCTCTGAAATACGAGCAGCGAGTCCGCTGCAGGAGATTGCCGGCGACCGTCGCCATGTTGCGGATCTGTGTCGTCGCGCCCGACAGGATGGCTTCCGATAGCACGGGGAATCGATCGCGCACGACCGGATGCCACGCCAGCTGACTGTTGGTGACCGCCGCGCCGACGCTGATCGCCTGATCCGACACGTCGATGCTGGAGACACCGAGATGCCGGACATCAACAACGGTATCTGGTGCCAGCACGTCGACCTTCATCAAATCGACGAGCGTCGTGCCACCAGCGAGAAACATCGCCTCCGGGCGGGCGCCAACGGCTCTCGCCGCATCCGTCGGGAGAGACAATCGTTCAAAGGTGAAGGCGTTCATTGAGCACCTCCACCTTCGCGCTGCGCGCTACGGTAGACAAGTCGCCGGACGAAAGCACTTGCCTCACGGCGGCCACGATGTTCGGATAGGCGGCGCAGCGGCATAGATTCCCGCTCATCCGCTCGCGAATCTCCTCGTCGGTCGTTGTCGCGCCGTTGACCGTCTGTCGTACGTCTGGTGTGACGTGGCTCGGCACGCCCGCGTGCACCTCCTGAACCGCACAGACGGCGGAGAGGATCTGGCCAGGCGTGCAGTAGCCGCACTGAAAGCCGTCACACTGCAGGAAGGCGGCCTGCATCGGGTGAAGCCCCTCGCCTCCAGCGAGGCCTTCAATGGTCACGACGTGCTGGCCTTCGCACGCCGCCGCCAGCGTCAGACAGGACAAGACACGCTGGCCGTCGACGATGACGGTACATGCGCCGCACGCGCCCTGATCGCACCCCTTTTTCGTGCCCGGCAGACCGAGCACATCGCGGAGCGCATCCAGCAGTGTCAGGCGCGAGTCCACCGACAGTTCGTGGGTCGTGTCGTTCACGCGAAGACACGTTCTCACGCGGACTGTTTCCCTGACAGTGAGGACTGGCGGGCTCATGGCACGGCTCCCTTTCTCGCTACGCCGTCACGTTTCGATCGCCTCGACATGGGCCTCAAGCGCCCTGCGGAACATAGCAAGCCACGCCGTCTGCGGATGGGTGCTGAGTGCCACGCGATCCCCGGTTTTCTGGGCTCTGCGCGCCAGCAGGTCCGAGGAGCGTTCACCTCAAACCCAGAGGCCGACGAAAGGCTACCGATGTGGCCGGTCGCCGCGCACAAAGTCCACAGCAGCGAGGATCACCTCGGCCGTCTCCTTCGGCTTGGAGAGAAACGGTAGGTGACCGGCGCGCAGGGAGACGACGCGCGCCCCGATCCGAGTGGCAATCTCCCGCTGCAAGGGGGGAGACATCACGCGGTCTTCATCGGTAACGGCGTACCACGAGGGCTTGGCACGCCACGCGGCCCTTGTCACCCGATCGAGAAGCGCGCTGGCTCGAATGGGCGGCTGCGCAGCGGCGAGGACCCCGACCTCAGCTGCTGACAAGTCGTGCGCGAGGAACTCCCGCACAGCAGCGAGCGGCAGGTAGAGAAACCCACCCGCGTCTACTTCGAATCGACCGATGACAGGCGACGAAGGACCGTATTGCTCCACATCAGTCGTCGACTCTCCGATGTCGGGCGCGCACGCGGCGATGTAGACGAGCGCGGCAACGGTCGAGTGATCTCCGGCCTGCGTAATGACCGTCCCTCCATAACCATGGCCGACGAGCACGACCGGACCTGATTGACGCTCAATCACGCGAGCCACGGCATCGACATCGTCTCCGAGTGCGCTCAGGGGATTCTGCACGGCGATGACGCTCAGGCCCTTGACATGCAACAGCGCAATCACTTCTCGCCAGCTCGTCCCGTCAACCCACGCGCCGTGGACGATCACCACTATTGGCGGTTGGGGGTCACGCGGCGTGGCCCCGCGAGCATCAACGTGACCTCGACGCCTCGTCACGTCGCGCGAGCCGGCTTGGTCGGCGGTGACTGCGCCGTTCGGCATTCGGTCACCGCACGAACATAACAAGCGGCGTTGCGTGCGGATGGTTGCTGAGTGCCAGGCACTCCGTGGTTCTTGTCTCTGCGTGCCAGCGGGTTCCCGGTCGGACTCGGCCGACGATGAGGTCACCGATGTGTGCTATCGATCACACCACTCGCCGAAGCCGCGCGGACGGAGGCTCGGTTCGGAGGGTTAGTCAGTGGACGTTGTCGAGTGTGCGAACGTGGCTGGCTCGGCGCATCTGCAGCGGCGTCTGACCGGTGCGGCTGCGCAGGACCTTCACGAAATGGGACGCATCCGAGAATCCGGCGCGTCGCCCGATCTCCGCCGTGGTCACGCGATCGAACAGCGGCGATTGAAGCATGCGCACGGCGAGATCGACGCGAGCCTGGATCAGCATCGCCCCGAAGGTTTCGCCACACGCCGCCAGCGCTCGATGCAGGCTTCGCTTGGACATGTGGAGCGAACTCGCGACGTCGGCCGCCTGCAAGGCTGTATCAGCGCAGCGCTGTCTGACGTGATCGTAAACGCGGTCACGCACCGATCGCTCGGCCGGCGTTGATTCTGCGCGACGCCCGCTCAGCTCGTTCGCGGTCAAAGCCAATAATGCTCCGAGTTGATCGATCAGCACGCCGTGCGGCAGCGGAGCCTGCACGACGAACTCGGGCGACAGCTGGGCGACGTAACTCGCCAGGACGCGTCCCCACTGGCAATCGCCAATGCGGCGCCCAGACAGCACGATCGGATTGGGCACGCATCTGCGCACAAATGGTTCCGACAGCTGCAAATTCAAGCCCCTCCAGTGAGACAGAAGGTTGCAGTCCTGGTTGTCGCGAGAATCGTAGAAGATGAGGTCGCCAGGGCCGAACCTGTCGCGTGTCAGACTCGTGAAATTCCATGAGCCGCTCAGTACCAGAGCTAGAGCGAAATAGCGCTGCGAGGTGCGACGGATTTCCGCCGGACCACGAATGGAGCGGGAGGGGGACCCGCTTGCTGCCACGATGGCGATTGATGGCAACGCCAACGCGGACACGTCCAGTTCGTATTTCGTCGGGGTCGGGGTGGACAACACGGACGGTGCGAGCGCTGAGTCCAGGATCCAACTTGCGTAGCTCAGACTGTCGGCCGGTGCAACGTCGCGCGTTGACAGCCGCACGATTGGTGAGGATTGGTCGCGCACCGCCATGCCTCTCGCTGTAGAGCGATAGACTACTGCGACCGCCTGGTGGAGGCAATCGACTCGCCGAGCGTATCGGCCTCGCTTTCTCGCACGGTGGTCAGAACCGGACCATGCAGAGCCTCGTCGACGGCGGCCAGCCGACCACAGGCGTTCGGTGGCCGGATTTACGATGGAAGTTTGGTGGCAGTTTTCTGGGACGACGAGTCCGTGGGGCGAACCATTTCAAACAGCCGAGCTTTGGTCAGGCGGCGAACCACTCGATGGCTCGGACCTCGTACACACCGTCGGTTCCCGTTAGGGACGTTACCCTTTTACCGGATTCCGCTGGCGCCTCCGGCAAGCGGCCATAGTCCGCGTCGACGGTCCGCCGTCGTGCCACGTCCCTTTGCTAATTCGATGCGGTCCGCGATGAAACCAGCGGCGACCGACCGGTCGGCCGTCACCGCCTGCCCTTTCCATGGAATCTGAAGGGGCACGGATTCCGGCATTCCAACGGTATTGCGAGCGACACTTCGCGGCCCTCGCCCTTCTGGTGCTCGGGCTCGCAGCCTTCAATCTCACCTACCGCCTCGACCGCGAGATCGTCACCGACTGGGACGAATCGCTCTACGCCATCAGCGCAACCGAGATGGCGACGAGTGGTCAGTGGATCGGCGTCACCTATCTCGGCCAACTCGACTACTACAATTCCAAGCCGCCGTTGAACGTGTGGCTGATTGCGCTGGCGTTCAAGGTTTTCGGGACCAATCTCTGGTCCCTTCGGCTCGCATCCGTGACGGCGGCCTTGCTGACGGTGACCATCGTCATCACCTGGGGCCGCCGCTGTTTCGGCGCAGCCGTCGCGCTCCTGGCAGGCGTCGTCGCTGACGGTCGGTGCAACGACACCACCTCTCCATCGTCGAGGCGTCGTGCTCGCGGTCATCGTCGCGGCGATGCTCGTCGTGGCCGAAGCCAAACTGCAGTGGTATTCATTCCACTATCGCGACCTGCGCCGTTCGACCCAGGGACTGCTGCTGGCCGAACGGAACCGGTTGCAGGGCCGCCGCGTGTTCTGCTCGCGCTTCTACCGCGGGGAAGCGTTTGTGCTCGGGAGCCTGCTGCGCACCGATCGGGCACCTCACGGAAGATCTCGGCGAGTTTCTTCGCGACAGCCGCGCTGGCGACTACTGGCTCTCGCCCAAGCCGGCGATGCACGCAGAGGTCGAGTTAATCCGCTCGAACGGACACCACTGGCTCTTCCGCCGGCGCTAAGGCAACAAACTACGCGATCTCTGCTCGCTAATCGCCACAGACGCCGACTTTGGTCGGGCTTTCAGCGCACTACGGTCGCCGCGTCACGAAAGCAAACGGCCGGCTGCGATGCTGCATTGGCAGCGCAATTGCCGTCATCGGCTGACAAAACCGACCGCGACACGTGTCGGCGCGACTACCGCGCGCGCATAGAAACTGGAGTCCACAGTGAGAACGCTGTCGTTGCTCATGGTCAGTACTGGCGCTGGTATGCTCATAGCGGGTCCCTACGTTGCGTCCGATGGCGGGGAGGAAGAACGTCTGATTCTGGCCATTGGCCTGCGCCTGGTGCTTGGTGGCGGAGTACTTTTTGGCGCTGGCCGGCTCGCCTCGCATCGTTGATGATTCGAGACGTGCGTGACCGAAGCGCCATTTTGTGGCGCGCTGCGTTGCAATGCGTGAGATCGCAGGGCGACGGCGACCGGCGGCGAATTTTCCTAAGACCGCGTCTGCATCGGTGCCGTCACGGTTACTGGGCGCGTCTGCTTGCTGACGATTCCCCAGCCATTCGCGCCGCGCGCAACGAGAACAACAGCAGCGGTGCGGGACCGAGCGAATTGTCACGCTCAGATCCAAGCGGGCGATGGCGTGCAGCCGCCGCGTGTAGGCGAACGGAATCCTACTGCTGGCCGGCCTAGAGATTCCGATCGGCGCCGGTGTCGATAAGCACGCGCTTGGAGACGTGGCATCGCCGCCCAATCGTTTGCCTCCGCGCCTCGCGCCGGACAACCGATTCCTACTGAAAGAACCCGCCTTTGAGGATCAGAGCGGCGCCATTCCTGACCTCGACCGCATCGCGCGATACGCCGAAGTGCCCGAGATTCGCAGTGAGACTGCCCTCACCCCGAGTCAGCGTGATCGAACCGATGGGCGTGAAGCTCAGCGCCACCGTCAGCGACGTGCCATCGGGCAGGTTCACCTTTTTGACGTCAACGGTGAGGATCGTCGAGCCGCCAGCCTGGAACTGAGACATGTCGGCAATTGCCTCACCCTCCGGCACCATCCCCCCAATCGCCGCGCCGCTGAGGGTTTCCTTGAGCGTCGTTCCTCCCGCCGTTTTCCACCGCACGTTCGCCGACACACCTGTGCTTGCAGCGGGAATTGCCGACGGCGCCGTCAACGCCGAACGCTGCTCCCCTGCTGTGCATCCCGCCGCTGCGACCGCCGTGGCCACGATGATCGTCCCACAGACTCTGTTCAACATGAATTGGGCACTCCTCCGCTGAAATCTCAAACCGTTGCGTGGATTGAGACTGAGGAGTCGATGCCTGCGGAACTGAATTCGTCAGTTCGGTGTGATTCTGTGTGCACGGCCGGAAACGGCGCGGTGATGGCGAGGGCGCTGTCGCATGCCGCCGTGGGCCGAAACGCCGGACATTGCGCACGCGAAATTCACAGCCCTGTCGCCATCAGGCGCAGTCGGACCTGATGCCGCCGGAGCCGTCGTCGTCGCCGTCGGCGTACCAGCCATGCCGGGTTCCTCGGCCTGCGTTCGCATGACGCCGGCGCGCGCGGTGATCCCCCGGCAACCGATCAGCCTGAGAGGCCCAGGCGACCAGATCTCGGGCGCCCGGCGTCAAAAGCCCGAGCTCGTCCCCCTGGACAGACTCGCGGAACAATTCGATTTCACATCGCCACGGTGGAAGGGGCGGAACACGGTCGAGACCTGTGAGGGCATCCTCGACGGCCACATCCACGCATTCAAGTCGATTCCGATCCCGGGAGGCTCGACAGGTTGCTTGCCGACCGGCGTCAGGTGAACGTCGGCTCGTCGTGCGGGTTGTGCGGTCGGCCGACGATTGAATCGCTGATGACCGGCGTGATGCTTCCTCCCGCGTCGGGGACGATCAGTGCGGCGACGCTTGCCGCGATTCCCGAGGCGCTGCGCGCAAGGCAGGTCGGGTTCGACGCGACGGGCGGTCTGCATGCGACCGGATTGTTCGACGTCGACGGGCGCCTGGTCGCCATCGCCGAAGACGTCGGCCGTCACAACGCGGTGGACAAGGTCGTCGGGCGGATGCTGATGCGCGAGGCGCTGCCGCTGTCGGATCGGCTGCTCTGCGTCAGCGGCCGGGCGTCATTCGAGATCGTGCAGAAGGCGATCCTCGCCGGCATTCCGCTGGTCGCAGCGGTGTCGGCGCCATCGAGTCTCGCGATCGGGCTCGCCGAAGAGGCTTGGGTGACGCTGGTCGGCTTCGCGAGGGGCGACAGCTTCAACATCTACGCCCATGCAGCACGAATCGCCAGGGCCGATCCGCGCTGATGAAATCAAGGTGAAACAGGCGAGTATGACTACCGTCGCGGAACCGGCCTGCGCCCTCGCCTCGGGTGAAACTCGTAACCGACGGCGAACTTCAACTTTGGGCTGTCGATGAACCCCGCAGTCGCCTGTGCGAACAGGCCGCTGCGATGCATCACGCCGCCGAGCGCGCTCACCCCACCGAGCGTGACGCTGTAGCCGGTCATCTTGTAGTAGTTCAGACCCGAGCCGCCACCGACGAGCAGCGTCCACGCGCTCTTCGGCGCGAGGATCGCCCGATAGACGACGTCCATGTTCATCGTCACCAGCCTGGCATTGTCGCCGAAGCCGAAATCGGCGTTCGGCTGGAACCAGACGTGCTCCGTAATCGGCCATTCGTACTGCGCGCCGGCGGCGATCTGATCGGGGTTGAGGTTCACCCCAGTCCGGACTGCGAAGCCCTGAGCCCTCGCCAGCGACGGCACCAAGGCGATCATCGCCACAGCGGTGAGCGCCATGCTCATCGCGGCGCGGTTTGACACGGAACGATGCATACCTGACTCCTTGCGAGATGCGGGTCGGCGGTGTTTGCTACAACATTCAGGCCACGGGAGCGCGATCGCCGCAAACGCGCGCCGTGGCGGTGCTTATCCACGCAGGCATCGAGGGGGACCCCGCGGCGTCGCCGGCGCCGATGCCGCTTTTGCAAATGCAAGCCTCGCCTTCGTCGTCCGCGGGGCGCCGTGTGTTCGCGACAACCTTGATCGGCTCTCGGCTGCCTGCGGCCGAAAGCCCGGCGCGGCCGCGAGTTATGCGTGCGTGTCCTTCATGGTGGACGCCGTCGGCATGGCCGTTGCCCCTTCACTCCGGGACGCGGGCAGCCGTGTATCACGTGTTGCACGTGTCTATCAGGAGGAACTGTGATGCGTCCGCTCCATCGATTCAGAACGGTGACGATCGGGCTTTCGGCTGCGACACTACTGTCGGCGGCGTGCGGTCAGTGGCAAGCGCCCGCGCCGACCGGCCCGTCCCGGGTGCCGGGTCCTGCAGCGATACCGTCAATGCCGGCGGCCGGCACCGGCACGATCAGCGGCAGCGTCAACGGCATGTCCCGCGCGCAGGGCTGGACCGCGAACGGATCGAGCACCAGCACCAACCTCACGGTCACGATCGTCGAGACGAACGTGTCGACGACGGTGGACTTCTTTGGTCGATTCGTCTTCGAGAGCGTCCCGACCGCATCGGTTCACCTCCGGTTCTCCGGACCCGGAATCAACGCCACGCTGAATGTCGGCGTTGTGCGCGAGCGCGAGCGCATCGACCTCAACCTGACGGTGAACGCGACAGCGGTCACGATCGAGTCTTCGATTCGGATCGAGGCCGACGACAGCACCGAGATCGACGGTCCAGTCACCACCGTGTCCGGAACGTGCCCGAACCTGGTCGTCGGCATTCACGGAATGACCGTAAATCTGTCATCGTCCACGCCGGTGTCGTGCGAGAGCATGCGGGTCGGCGTCCGGATCCGGATCAGCGGCAGGCACCACTCGACCAGTGTCGTCGTCGCGGTGCGAGTCGTGGTGGTGACGAGACCACCGAATCGTCCGCCGGCGCCCGGCAACGACGACGATGACGACGACGACGATGACGACAGCGACGACTGAGAACGGGGTCGGTTACCGTTTGGCCTGAGCGGGCGGCGGATCGACCAGCGGCAGAATCCACCTCGCCGGCAGGAGGCTGCGCGCCTCACCGGCGAGGTCGACGTTGGGATCGACCAACAGCTGCGGCCGCCGACCGTTGAGGGACACGAGCGCCTCCGCGCGAACCTCGACCCGCTGGTTCGTCGCGCGCGCGTCCTCGGCGACGCGGTGACAGAACTGCAGAATCATGTCCGGGTCGGTCGCCATTTCCTCGACCTGCCACCCCATCAGATAGATGTGCGGATCGACGGACGACCGCTCGCCTGTGGTCGTGTCGATCACCCGGATGCGAACGTCGCCGGTCTTGTCGCGCAGCTTCATATGCCAGGAGAACCGGTGTCCTTCTTCGGTCCAGCTCACATCGCCCGGATACAGAAAGTGCCTGAGCGGGATCAGAATCTGCACGATGGCGTAGCAGGCGACCGCAGCCAGCTGCCAGCGGCACCCCGACCACCACGCGTGGGCTTCCAGGTCGACGGCCGACTGGCTTCCAGCGGCCGAGCGAATGCGCCGCCAAAGGGTTCGCGGCCAGTCAGGGTCGAAGAACAGCGTCGTCGCCGCGATCATCAAGAGCGGGAAGATGCCGATGTTGAACAGCCAGGCATTGGTCGCATGAAACGAGACCGCGGCGCCAAACGCGAACCGCCTTGTGCGGGGCCACAACAGCAGCGGGCACGATCAGCAGATCGAATGCGACTGACCCGTAGATGAAGAGCAGGACGATCGCCTCTGACTTGAACAGCGGGCCGGCGGTTGAAAACCGCGTTCCCTCTGCCAGCCACTGCCGCAGCGGGTTGCCGGCGAGCCAATCTGCGTTGAGCTTCGCGACGCCGGCATAGAAGTACGGGATGCCAATCTGAATCCGAAGCAGCCATAGCGTCCACGCCGGCGCCACGCCGGACCGGATTGCGGCGTGCCGCCGCGAATCCAGCGACCACAGGCGATGTGCCGGCACCCACGCGAGCAAAAAGCTGAGGAGGCAAATCAGGTAGAAATGATTCAGATAGCGCGCCTGCTCCAGCAGGAACACGTAACTGAAACCGGCGCAGAACAACGCGGCGGCAGCGCGGCAGTACAAGCCCGTCGCGATCATCAGGCTCAAGACGCCAAGCGCCGCGAAGTGCCAGTACATCCCGGAACCTGCCCACGGATGCACCCACCCGAATAGGAAATACGTGAAATGGAAGGAGGAGGTGATGTAGTAGCGCGCGATCCATCCGTGCGTGAAGTAGCGCAGAACCTCGACGAACATCAGCGCGCCGAACGCCACTCGGAACACCGCGATTGACGCCGCGTCAATCGGCTGCAAAGCGAGATCGATAAGCGAGGGCCGGGCCATCGCCATTGGCTATCGGCCGGTCGCGGCGGTTCTGTAGCGATCCGCAGTGGTTGTTCGAACAGCCGAGGTTCGGTCAGGCAGCGAACCACTCGACGGCTCGGACCTCGTACAGACCGTCGGTTCCCGTTAGGGACGTTACCCTCTGTGCGCCCCTGGCACTTTCTGGCCGTAATTCTGATGGCTTCGCATCAAGACTGGAATCGACCGCCTGTGCAACGGTCGCTTCATCTCGATTCATAGCAATAGCCAAGCATCGAATCGTTTCGAGCCCCGCGGCAACGAGATCGTCGCCGTCGGATTCGTCGCGGGCGTACTCAGCCGCGGCTCGACGTCCTCGGTTCTACAGTTGCCGGGCAGGTGACATGGACCAGTCCGTGTGAGCTCCGGAGGTGTCGTGGGCGCCAGCGGCCGAGCGCCGGCGCAACGAGATGGGCAGGCGATCCGTGCGGCGTGGTCGGCCTGAGGCGTCACCCGTCTCGCCCCAGCATTCCTTACCGTTCGAGCGGCAGAAACCGGCCCTGAGTGAAGCCTCTGCGGAACGGACCATCCGCGCGTCGCGTTTCCTACTTCGGCACCGATCTGAAAATGCGCGCGTCCCGGGTCACTGGCGTCCGGGGCTGGGACCGCTCGCTTCCAGCTACGCCGCGGTACGCCGGCTGAGCGCCATCGCGCCGGCAGCGGCGAGCAGCACCGCCAGCAGGATCGCCGCCCACTCGGAAAGCGCTGGCACGGCGATCGACGCCGAGCAGGTCCGTGCGCTCACCGTATTGGTATCGAGGGTGACGGCGCCGTTTCGCGCGAGCGCCCGGCCATTGAGGATGGTCGCCGCCGTGTTCAGGGTAATGCTGGTCAGCGCCAGGATATTTCCTGCGAACGACGTCGTCGTCCCGAGTGTCGCCGAGCTGCCGATCTGCCAGTAGACGTTGCACGGCGAGCCGCCGCCAATCATGACAACCGACGACCCGCTCGCTGTCGTGAGGGTGCTCCCCGTCCGGAAAATGAAGACGGCGGCAGGATTGCCCAACGCATTGAGCGTCAGCGCGCCGGTCAGCTGCGCGGAGCTGCTGAACACGTAAACGCCGGGCGTCAGCGTGAGCCCGCCCAGATTGGTCCCGCTCAGGTCCTGTGTGACCGGCTGGGCACCGAGCGCGTTGAAGGCGGTGGTCACGGCGGCCTGGGCGCCGGCGGCGCTGGCATCGGCGCTATGGATCGTCCCGGAGACGACGACCCCGGGAGGAAAGCCGGTCACCGAACTGCCGGGGCTGACGCCGATGTTGCCGGTGATGGTGCTGGTGCCCGTATTGGTCACGGTCGAGCCGCCCAATACCGCGTAGCTTTCGGCCGAACCCAGCGATGGTGCTGTCTGCGCGACGGCCGGCGCGACGGCAGATAACAGGGTGACGGCGGCGATGGCTGCGACCCGCCTGACGCGTGTGATCGTCATGGATTCCTTTGTTCTGGACAGAAACGCAGTGTACGGACCGCCGCTCGGCGCCGCTGTTCGCTTTTGGACAGACACGGCTGGCGCTGGCTGGCTAGAGTCGGCGCACGATGGACACGAGTGCGTCGCCTGCGTCGTTCTCCGCCGATCTGCTGGACTGCGCCACGCTCGGGGCGCTCAGCGGCGACGAGATCGCCGACCGCTTCATTGCCGCCCTCGATCGGGCCGGTGCGCATCTCGTGAACACGATGTCGCACGCGTTCCCGAAGGCCGGGCTCACCTGCATCCTGATCCTGCGCGAGTCGCACGCGGTCCTGCACACCTGGCCCGAGACCGGCACGGTCAACATCGATATCTTTTCCTGTACGACACGGCTCAAAAGCGTGCAAGCGATCGAGGATCTCGGGAAGTCCTTCGGCGCGCGGCGCCTGCTGATTCAGGAGACCGCCCGTGCCAACGGCCGCGTCCCTCGCGCACCTGCGGCCGTTTAGCTTCGCGCTGCGGCTGACCGCCTGGTCACTGGCGCTGTTTGCCAGCCTGCGGCTACCGTGGGTCGGCAACCATCTGGTGTTGCCGGCGACACGCTTCCAGGGCGCCGCCGGCGCGGCGCTCCTGGGTCCGGCGTCGCTGCCCGTCGACGTGACGCTGGCCTGCAGCGGCGCCGACGCGCTGGCACTGTGTCTCGCGGCGACCCTTGCGTATCCGGCGCGGTGGCGCAGCCGGGCGGCCGGCGTCGCCGGCGGCGCCGCCCTCATCCTCGCGCTCAATACCATTCGCATCGGCACGCTCGGCCGCGCCGCGGCGTCGCCGCGATGGTTCGAAGCGCTTCACGTGTATGTCTGGCCGGCGGTGCTCACCGTCGCCATCGCCGGTTTCGTGTTCACGTGGATGCGGCTCGTGGATGGCTGGCGCCCGCCGCATGTCGGCACGGGTCCCGACCCGCGCGCCGTGAAACCTTCCGCCGGGGCCGGGACGGCGTCATCCTATGCGTTCCTGACGCTCCGTTTTGGCCTGACGGCGGCGGCGTTCCTTCTGATCTTTGTGCTCGCCTCACCGCTGTATCTCGAGAGCCCGCGGGTGCTGGCGCTCGCCGGACTGGTCGCACGCGCCGCCGCGTTTCTGCTTCGCGGCCTCGGCGTGGACGCCACGGCGGCCTCGACGGTGCTGGTGACGCCGCACGGCGGCTTTGTCGTCACCCAGGAGTGCATCTCGACGCCACTCATTCCGGTGTACTTCGCGGCCGTCCTCGTGCACTCACGCACGTGGCGGAGCGCGGCGCTGTGGTCGGCCGCAAGCGGGCCTCTGTTCATCGCGCTCGGAATCGCGCGTCTGCTCGCGGTCGCCGTCCCTGCCGGCGTCGACCCGGCGTTCTTCGTCCACGCGTTCTCCCAGCTCCTCATCGGGGCCGCGATGGTGTGCGGTCTCGCGCTCTGGCGGCATGGCACGCGGCCGGCGACGGTGGTCCGGGCGGTGGTGGCGCTGGCGCTGGCCTTTGCGTTCGTCGGGTGGCTCGGGGCGCCCTACACGCGTGTGATCCTCCGGCTCAGTGCCGCCGCGCCGGCGTTCGACGATCCCCAGGGCGCGCTGATGTTTCTCCCCGCGTTCCAGTCCGGTCTATTCCTCGCGCTGTGGATCGCAGGGTTTGTCCCCAGCGGCTGGCCCCGGTTTCTTGGCGGAGCCGTGTTGCTGGCGGCCGTGCAGGTCGCCGTCGCCACCGGGACACAACTGCTCGCATCCCATGCCGGCCTCGCGCCGCTCGTTCGCGACGTTCGTGCCTGGGCGCTCGTCGGCCCGGCTCTAATCATTGCCGCGGTGGTGAACCTTGCGCCGACGCGCCGTTGAAACGCTGGCCGTTGCGGCCGCCGCGCTCCTCCTCACAGCCGTGATCGCGGCGCCCGTCGTGCGTGCGCCCTCGGAGCGAATCTTCGGCGCGGACATCGTCGGCCGGCACCACGACCCGTTTACGGTCATGCGGCAGTTCTCTCAGCCACGAAGCCTCGGTCTCTACTCTCAGCCGGTCACCGACCTCGAGGGCGCCGCGATCGCGCGCTTCACAGGCGGGATCGCTGCCTGCAATTGGCTCGTGCTCCTCAGCTTTCCGTTGTCGGCGGCGGCCGCCTACCTGCTCGCGCGACACCTC
>Ga0111538_10007318_pt1 | contig 14896 bp, 14 predicted proteins | sample SoiMethybrSBSTD1_FD_79669 | JGI IMG/M metagenome (GOLD analysis project Ga0111538, IMG submission 79669) | Bulk soil microbial communities from a Populus tree surrounding site in Tennessee, USA - Soil MetaG P. TD hybrid SBSTD1 (version 2)... | ecosystem: Environmental > Terrestrial > Soil >... | reverse complement strand
GGTGCGCCGCATCGGGGTCGCGATCATGCGCTTGAGCAGCTTGAGCTGACGCGCGTTGGCGACCGGGAATCCGATCCCCCACATGCCGGTGCCGAGCAGATTGAGCCCGATCAGTCCCGGCAGCAGGAAGTCGATGTAGCGGCCGCCCCGTCGCTCGCGCGTGTCGTTCTCGGGCCGCACGATGTCGGTGCGCCCGCCCGCACGCTCGAGCGCATCGACGGTCGCCAGGTGCGCGAGGCGCGTCTCGGGCCGCGCCGGATCGAACACCAGCACCGGAGCGCCGGCCGGACGCGGACGCACCAGCACCGCGATCTTGCCCTGCCGCAGCGCGAGTTCGGCAGCGGTCGAGTCGAGCACGCTCGCCTCGAGGTCGGGCGAGCGCGCGAGCGCCGCAAGCACCGAGTCGGCGCCGGTGCCACCCTGGACGCCGATCACCGAGCGCTGCGGGCCCTGGTTCCGGTACGCGAGTCCCAGCGCGAGCGCCATCACGATCGGGAACGCGAACACCCAGAACAGCGCCTCGGGCTCGCGCAGGAACGCGAGCATGCGCGTCCACGACAGTTGCCACAGCGCCGACCGCTCGAGCCTAGGTGTCACGCAGGGTTCTCCCGGTCAGGCTGACGAACACGTCCTCGAGCGTGGCGTGGTGCGTGGACAGGTGCTCGAGCACGGCGCTGCGTCGCTGCAGCTCGGCGAGCAGCGCGGGCACCGCGATGTGCAGCTCGCTCGCGGTCAGCACGAACATGTCGCCCTCGCGCCGGCCGGCCTGGATGCCGGGCAGCATCAGCACCGGGTCGAGATCGAACGAACCTTCGACCTCGAACTCGATGACATGCTCGGCGCCGAGCGAAGCGATGAGCTCGGCGGGCGTGCCGAGTGCGATCACCTTGCCGTGGTCGACGATCGCGACGCGATCGCACAGCCGCTCGGCCTCGTCCATGTAATGGGTGGTGAGCAGCACCGTGCGTCCGCCGCTCTTGAACTCCTCGATCAGCTGCCAGAGCTGACGCCGCGACTGCGGATCGAGGCCGGTGGTGGGCTCATCGAGGAACAGCACCTCGGGATCGTTGACCAGCGCGCACGCCACCGACAGCCGCTGCTTCTGCCCGCCCGACAGTTTCGAGACCCACGCGTTGCGCTTTTCGTCGAGCGACACGCGGCGAATGACGTCGTCGACCGCCGGGCCGCGCTGATAGAAGCTGCGGAACAGCCGCACGGTCTCGAGCACGGTGAGCTTCTCGTGCAGCTTGGTTTCCTGGAGCTGGATGCCGAGCCGCTCACGCAACGCCCGATCGTTGCCCGCGCCCCAGCGCTGGCCGAGCACCCGGACCTCGCCCTGATCGGCGGTGTTGAGGCCTTCGAGGATCTCGATGGTGGTGGTCTTGCCGGCGCCGTTGGGACCCAGCAGCCCGAAGCACTCGCCGGGATGCACCTCGAGGTCGAGCCCGTCGACCGCGAGCACGTCGGCGTAACGCTTCACCAGCCCGCGGCACAGCAGCGCGGGGGTCAGATCGATCAGGGGCGCGGCGAACATAGGCGGCGGACTCTAGGCGTTGTCTCGCAACGAGGTCCAATCCCCGCCGACTGAACATCTCGGCATCAGCGCGCCTCTGCGAGCACGGATTCCACGTAGTCCTCGTACCGCCCGAGGTCGCTTTCGCTGGGGAGGTCCAATAGCAAGTCGGCGGCGTCGAGCAGATCCCAGTAAGGATTCCGCGCCGACGGGTCGCCCCCGGCGGCGACATAGGCATCGACGAACCGGTCTGCGGAATCCATCTCGTGATGGAAGATCAAATTCAGACGCATTCGGGCCAGGTCGATTCCGGGCGGGCCCAACGCCGCCGTCAACCAGTCGACCACGCCGGTCACCTTCGTTCCATCCCACAGGACGTTCAGCGGATGGTAGTCACGATGGATGAACGTCTCGCGGCTCGCGGGACGTGGCCCGGCGAGAGCGTCCGCAACTCTCTCCCATAGACCGGGACGCGTCGAGAACGGCGGCGATCCGACGCGTGGCCCCTCGTGGTATGGCGCGTATCGGGCAAGCGCCGTTCCGAGCGGCACGTTCACGTTGTGGATGGCCACCAGGGCCTCGGCGACGCGAGCGAGATAGACATCGAGATCGTTTGGGGACAATTCCGGGCGTCCGGGAAGCCAGGACTCGAGGAGCAGCGGGACTCCACAGACGGCGCCCTCCGGATCGGTGGCCTGGAGCTGCGGCGCAGGAACCGTGGTGCCGGCGAGCAGCCGGAGCGCCAGCGCTTCGTTCGCTGGGTCGTACCAGGGATCCTGCGCGAGACGCTGCGCGTTGTGGTAACGCCGCAGTACGAACGGCCGCGTCGATCCGTCGTCGAGCGCCACCTCAACCCATTGTTTCTCGGCAAACCACTGGGCGGCGCGCATCCCCTCGAGGCTCGTGACGCGCGCGCCGGGCCCCACCGATCGCTCGATCCAGGCGATGACCTGTGGAGTGTGCTCACCGTCGGGGTAGAGCCTCATCAGCGCTGATCGCCCAGCCAGACCATCTTGCGGACTTCCCGGTAATTCCCGAGATCCGCGCGCAGGTAGTACACGCCACTCGCGAGCCCGTGCGGTCGCCACGCGCGGATCACGGTACCCACGAGCCACTCATCAGCAATCGGGCGCGCGACTTCATGGCCGGCGAGATCGAACACGGTGACGCGCACCGGAACCGAGCGATCCATCTCCAGAACGAGATTCACCTCGTTCGACGCCGGATTGGGACTGGGACCGACGAACCGGGGGCCGACCAGCGGCGGCGTCGGTTGAATGCCGGTCGGCGCGAACGAGTTCCCGATCACGTAGACGCGGCCCTGGTTGTAGCCAATCGACTCCGGGTCGTAGTTCGCGCTGACGATCACATCCGGGGGGCCCGGGCCGTCCACGTGTCCTCCGCCCGCCACGCACAGGCCGAAGTTTCCGCCCGGGTGTGTCGGAAGGAAGGAATGGTCCGCGAGGGTGTCGACGGCGCTTCCGCCGAACAACGCGGACACACGGCCTCCGACGCTGAAGTCGTATGGGGATCCGACCAGGAAGTCGTCGATCCCATCGCCGTCCATGTCCCCGGCACAGGCGACGGTGGCGAAGGTTCGACCGAGAGTGAGGTCCGGGACCGCGTTGGGATTCGAACCGCCGAACCACACGTGCACTTTGGACCTGCCGGCGCCAATCAGGTCCGAGAACCCGTCGTCATTGATGTCACCTGCGTTCGCCGCGTACATGAGGCGCTCGCTGGGTGCGGAACCATGCACCGTGAAATCGGGCATCGAATCGAACCCGGGCCCACCGAACCACACGTCGATCGCGCCGGCGCCCATGGCACCCACACTGTTGCCGATCGAGGAAGCGAACACGTCCGGGTGTCCGTCGCCGTTCAAGTCGCCGGCGCTGCCGACCACCGAGCCGAGCTGATCGTTGAATCCGGCGCCCGTGAACACGCGATCCGGGATCGAATCGGGCGCGGCACCGCCGAAGTACACGTACGCGCGGCCGGGACGGTTTCCGTACAAGGGCGCGCCCACGATCACGTCGCCGAAGCCGTCCTCATTGATGTCTCCCGCCGACGCGACCGACGCGCCGAACGCGGTGGGCGCTCCGGTCGACTCGCCCTTCAGCGTGAGGTCGTGCACGGTGTCGAGCGACGGACCTCCGTAGTAGACGAACGCCTTGCCCTCGAACCCGGATTGCTGCGCGCCCACGATGAAGTCAGGATAAGAGTCGCCGTTGAAGTCGCCGGCGGCGGCGACGCTGATTCCGAACCACGCGGTGTTGCCGGGCGGAGCATCGATGATGAGATCCGCGATCTTGTCGAGGCTGGGGCCGCCGAAGTGGAGATACGCGCGCCCATTGCTTGCGATTTCCGGGTAGCGGAACGCACCGATGAGGAGATCATCGTAGCCATCGCCGTTCACGTCGCCGATCCACGCGACCGAGCAGCCGAACACGTCCCCGGTGAACTCCCCCACCGGGTCGATCCGGACGCTGGATGTGATGGTCGAAGCAGCGCCCGCGCGCGGCGCGGCGAGCAGGGCGATGGCGACCAGAAAAGCAAAAGGGAGGCGCCACCTTGGTGGCAGGCGGACGAGGCGGGCGCGATCCACGGGGCACCTCCAGGTCGACATGGGCGGCCGCTTGACTCACCTTGGAAAGCGGAGTGAGTCTAGCACCTCGTCGGATTGCGGGGTCGCACCGAAATCCAATCGAGGAGGCGTTCCATGAAAGGCAGGTTGCTGTTCAGTGCCGGGCTCATTGTCGCAATGATGGGTGTCGCGGTTGCCCAGAACGGGACTCCGGACGGGCACGTCATGTCCGCGCCCAAGGACATGAAATGGGGTGATCCTCCCCCGGTGTTCGAGAAAGGCGCCACCTTCACGCTGGTCTCCGGGGACCCGAGCAAGGAGGGCCTCTACGTCGTGCGCCTCAAGATGCCCGCGGGATACAGGATCAATCCGCATTGGCACCCGACCGATGAGCACGTCACGGTCATCTCCGGCACGTTCGCACTGGGCATGGGCGAGAAGTTCGACAAGGCGACGATGACGGAGCTGCCGGCCGGAGGATATGCGCTTCTGCCCGCGCAGATGCGGCACTACGCGATGGCGAAGACCGCATCGATCGTGCAGGTCCATGGCATGGGTCCGTTCGCGCTGACCTATGTCAACGTCGCCGACGATCCAACCCAACGCGCCGCCAAGTAACCAGGGTACCGGAGCGACAACGGCAAACGGCGCTCGCGCAGGAATCTCGCGAGCGCCGTTCCCCTTCGACGGATCCCGTTCAGCGGCCCACGGCCTTCCGGATGCGCGCGAAGTGGTGCCAGCTGTGCCGGACCGCATGGTCCTCGACGACGAACTGGGCGGTCATCGGAGCGCCGTAGCTGAGCCCGAACGCCGCCGCCTGATCCAGTTGCTCGTCGGTGAATGCGCGCACCGCATCCGCCGCCTCACGCGCGTTCTTGCGCAGCAGAGCGAGCGCCTCGGCCTTCGTGACCGCGGCAAACTCGCGAGCGTGGCCGGCATTCAGTTCGGCGACCACCTCCCACGTGACGTCGGTCACCGCGTTCCCCCCGGCGATCGCGCGCGCCAGGTCGATCTCGATCGGGTAGACGAGGGCGACGTGGTTCACGATCTGGCCGACGGTCCGACGATCGGTGGCGGACACCGCCATTCCCCACTCCGCGTCCGACAGTCCCTCGGCGAACGCCACGAGTCCGGCGGCACCTTCTTCGACACGGCTGGCAAGCAACTCGGCGCGACGGCTCGTCGCTCTCTCCTGGGTGGATGATGGGCTGGATCCCTTGATCATGGTGGTCATGTCGCTCTCCTTCTCCCGGCTGGGAGCCGTTGGTTCACGCCGCGGAGCACTCTCGTCCGCGATGGATCCAATCTAGACAACCGCCGGCGTCCCAGTCCTTTCGGAGTCCTTAGGAAACCCTTATGGTTCAGCGCATGACCTTCCGTTTCGACCCCTACGATCTGAACGCGGAGCGTCGCGAGCTGCGGCTGCGCGGCCGCGAGGTGATGGTCGAGCCCCTGGTGTTCGATCTGCTCCTGGACCTGCTGCGCCATCGCGATCGGGTGGTGACCAAGTACGAGCTGCTCGATCGGGTCTGGCAGGGGGCGGTCGTAACGGAGGGCTCGCTGCAGCGCGCCATCAGCCTCGCCCGCTCGGCTCTGCGGGCGGGCGGCCAGGCCGAGGCGATCCGCACCCACCCGCGGATCGGATACCGGTTCGCCGCCGAGGTGGTCGAGGTCGCGGCCGGCGCAACGCCGGCCCCCGCGAGCGCCGCGCGCGCGGACGCGGCACGTCGCGCGTTCGAGGGCAATCAATGGGCGGCAGCGCTCGCAGACTTCGATCGCGCGCCCGACCTCGAGGGCTCGGACTTCGAGCGGGCGGCCTGGTGCCTGCTCAACCTCGGTCGTCCCGAAGAAGCGGTGGCATGGCTCGAGCGCGCAGCGTCCGCGCAATCGGCGGCCGGCGATACGCTGGGCGCGGCGCGCGCTGCGGTCCTGCTGACGCAGGTTCATCTCGAAGGCCGGCGCATGACCGCGGCCGAGGGCTGGCAGCAGCGTGCGGCGCGGCTCGTCGATCCGTCTCAGCCGTGCCGTGAGCTCGCGCAGTTCGAATGGATCACGGCACGAGTGGCGCTCGCGTTCGGCAATTTCGACGAAGCGATGGCTCACGGCGAGCGCGCGCTGGAGTTGGCGCGCGCGATCGAGGACCTCGATCTCGAAGCGGTGTGTCTCATCTACCTCGGCCACGCATGCGTCGCGAGCGGCGAGGTGCGCCGTGGTCTGGCGCTGATGGACGAGGCGGCTGCGGCGGTGCTCGGTGGCGATGTCGCGCCGTGGTTCGCGGGGCTCGTGTACTGCGGCCTCGTCTACATCTGCCAGAACCGCGGCGACTGGACGCGCGCGGCGCACTGGACCGACGGGTTCGAGCGCTGGTCGGACCGCGCCACCACCACCACCTTCCCGGCCGTGTGCCGCCTGCATCGCGCCGAGGTCCTGACACTGCAGGGCGATCTGGTGACAGCCGAGCGCGAACTGGAGGACGTGCGCGGGGAACTCGAGCGGAGCGCGCCATGGGGCGTCGGCGACGCCGAGCGACTCTATGGCGACGTGCTGCGCACGCGCGGCGATCTCGACGGCGCCGAACAGGCGTACCGGCGCGCGCGGGTGGTGGGCTGGGACCCGTGCCCGGGCTGGGCCGAGCTGCTGATCGAGCGCGGCGACGCGGCCGAGGCGGTGCGCGCGCTGGAGAACGCGATCGACGATCGGTCGTGGCCGTCCCGGCAACGTCGCCGGTTGCTGCTGGCCGCCCTCGCCCGGGCGGCGGCACTGGCCGGCGACCCGGCGCGGGCACGCGATGCACTGACCCGGGCCGAAGCGATCGAAGACGGCGTGATCACACCGGTGCAGCACGCCGCGCTCGAACGCGCGCGCGGCGAGCTGGCTGCTGCCGAAGGCCACACCGACGAAGCGATTCGCGCGCTGCGCGCCGCACTGCGCTCGTGGCGCGAGCTCGGAACGCCACTGGAGATCGCGCCACTCCACGAGCGAATCGCGGAGTTGTTGCGCGCGTCCGGCGATCCGGTGTCCGCGGCGCTGGAGAACGAGGCGGCCGAGGCACTGTGGCGGAAGGCGGGTGCGCTCGCGCGTGCCGAGGCCTGCGCCGCACGCGTCGGCTGAGCAACCGCTCGCGCTACTGCGCCAGGAACTCGAGGACCTTCGCGTTGACGAGGTCGGGCCGCTCGATCATCGCGCTGTGCGAGGCATCGGGAACGATCCAGACCTGCGCGCCGGGGATCGCGCGGGCGAGCGCGGCGGTGTGGTCGGGACGCACGAGGTCATGGTCGCCGGCGCAGATCAGACACTTCGAGCGGATCGTGCCGAGCTCGGCCTCGGTCCACTGCGGCTGCGTGCGCCACATCTGGAGCAGCTTGTTCATCGCATCGGCGTAGTGCTCCGGCTGCGGGTTCAGCTTGGTCCAGCCGTCGCGCATGCCGGGGCCGAAGCTGTCGGCGGTCGCGGTCCGCACCCACGCGAGGTCCGGCGCGTTGAGCCCGTCCGCGCGAAAGTTGGCGCCGAATGTCACCAGGTGCCCGACGCGGTCGGGGTGGTGCATGGCCATGTCGAGTCCAATGTCCCCGCCGTCGCTCCAGCCCATGACGTCCACGCGCTTCACATGGAGCTTGTCGAGCAGCGCGATCATGTCCTCGGCCATGGCGTGATAGGACAGCGGCCCCGGCCCATCGGTCGTGCGACCCTGCGCGCGACTGTCCGGAACGATCACGCGATGCTTCGCGGCAAAGGCGGGGATCTGGTGCTCGAACTGCATGCCGTTGCCGGCGCCGCCATGCAGGAGCAGCAGCGGCGGGCCCGAGCCGTGCAGCTCGTAGTACATGCGAATGCCGCGGAGCGCCGCGTAATGACCGCCTTCGGTCGTCCTGGCGGTCCCGCACGAGACGGTCGAAACGAGGGTCAACGCGAGGACCGATGCGAGACGCGCGGAGGTCGTGCGTTTCATGCGCCCGACGATACCCCGGCGCACGGGAGAAGACGAACGACCACCTGCGGGCGCAGGTGGTCGTTCGTGACGGTCACTTCGATTCCGCCCCGGCTCGACGGAGCCGGGGGCCTGCCGATCGTCGAATCCTACGGGGTCGGCACGACCACCGCGTTGGTGGCCAGTGTCACCGCGGCAATCCGCGCCAGCGCCCTGCCCTCCAGTGCTGCTCCGGTATTCAGAGTGATCGACTGATCCGCCATGATGGTGCCCTTGAATACCGACGTGGCTCCCAGCGTCGCCGAGCTCCCGACCTGCCAGAAGACGTTCGCCGCTTTGGCGCCACCGGTCAGGATCACCGCCCGGCTGGTCGTCGTGGTCAGCGTCGATGCCATCTGAAAGATGAAGACCGCATTCGCGTCGCCCTGCGCGTCGAGGGTGAGATCGCCGGAAGAGATCGCGAGCGAGGACGTGGACTTGTAGAGGCCCGGCGGCAGCGTCAACCCGCCGAGATTCCCGGCAACGGTGACCGGTGCCAGCGTTCGTCCAGCGGCATCGTTGTAGGCGGTGGTGAGATCCGTGATGGCGGTCGCTGCGGTGGCGTCACCGGCGTGCGTCGCACCGCTCAGGGTGCCCGGCGGGAAACCCGTCACCGCGGTTCCCGGGCTGACGCCCAGATCGCCCGTCAGAACGGTTGCGCCGGTGCTGGTGACCGTCGAGCCGGCCAGAACCGCGAACGCTGCTGCCGCGCCCAGATTCACTGCCGCCTGACTGCCTGACGTCGACGCCGTCGTGAAGTTCCACGTGTAGTTGCTCGCCAGTGCATTGCCGGAGACATCCTTGACCCCGGTTGTGATGGTCGCGGTGTAGGTCGTCGCCGCCACGAGCGCACTGGTGGGCGTGAAGCTCGCAATGTAGGTCGACGCATTGTAGTTGACGGTTCCGGCGACCGGCGTCGCGCCCGGGCCGACCACGGTGAAGGTGGTGGTCGTGATCGTCGAAGCGTTCATCGCCTCATTGAACGTCGCCGTGATGACCGCCACTCCGGTGGCGCCATTGGCAGGATTGGTCGAGCTCACCGTCGGAGGGGCGGTGTCGCCGGGGTTCGTGGGGTTGTCGTCGTCACCACATCCGGCTGCCACGACCAGGAGTGCTGCCAGCGAGAGCGCCATGAAACTGCTCTTTCGGAAATGCATAGGGCCCATCCTCATCAGGAATACAAAGGTGCGTCGCGTGTGTACAGCGCGCAACGATCTGGTGGGCTCTTCGGGGAAAGTCACCGCATCGCCAGCAGGCTGCACTGGAACGGGTGCCAGGGGCCGTAACAGTGATTACTTCGTCTTGTATCCTGCCGTTACCTCGTTCTTGTGCGCTGCGAACGCGGCGAGGACTTCCCCCTTCTCACGCGCCGGCACCTTGGCGAAATCAAGGCTGCGACCCAGTTCGGCCGCCACCTCGTCGAATTCTTCGGGCGAGATCCTGAGGTCACGATGCGCCTCCTCGAGGCCCAGGTGAGTTGAACCCGGATGCGTTGCCGAGAATTGGAACGGCCCGCCCGTGACCTCGCACACCCACAGGGTTCGCATGAACTTGAGGCCCGCCAACCTGCCCAGGTTCTTCGTGTGCCATTCCTTGAGGGCCGGGTTCTTCGAAGCCTTTCCCACGACCGGATTTCGCACGACCGCATCGCTGAAGTGGTCGACCACCGCGGCAATGGCGAAGACGCCGCCGATGCGTTCATAAAGACTCTTCTCTGCAATCTTTGCGGTATCAGGCTTCGCCTGTGCCTCCGCTCGATCGACGAATGCCGCAGGCACAGCGGCGAGACTGAGTGCAACCAGCAGCGATACTGCCGAACTGTTCTTCATGACGATCGCCTCTTTCATCAACGGGGGACCGGGAGCCCTTCCGCGATCGGTCGCGGCTTTCCGATGTAGTAGCCCTGCGCCTGATCGACGCCGATGTCACGGACGAGACGAGCGGTTTCTTCGTCCCCGACAAACTCGGCGATCGTCGTCTTGCCCATCCCGCGTGCGATGCCGACGATGGCTTTGACCACCAGCTGGTCGACCGGGCTGGTGGTGAGGGCGCGAATGAAATCGCCGTCGATCTTGAGATCGTCGAACGGGAAGTTCTTGAGGTACCCGAACGAGCCGAACCCCGCGCCGAAGTCGTCCAGAGCCAACCGGCAACCCCGGCTCCGCAGCCGGCTCGCAAATGACTTGGCCTCCTCGATATTGGCGATCGCAGCCGTTTCGGTGAGCTCGAAGGTCAGCCGGGCGGGATCGATACGGGCCTTCGCCAGCGCCTCCTCGATGAGCACGGCAAGCTTTCGGTCTCCGATGGACTTGCCCGACAGGTTCACGTTCAGCACCAGCTCGCGTCCCGCGCGGGCGTGCTCGGCAATCAGGTCGATCGCCTGGAGAACCACCCAGCCGTCGATCGCCTGGATCAGGCCGGAGCGCTCGGCGGTATAGAGAAAAGCGCTGGGCAGGAGCGGCTCCCCTCCATGCTCGTCCGGGAGGCGGAGCAGGAGTTCGTATCGGCAGATCTCGTCGGTGGCGAGGTCACGAATCGGCTGACAGTGGAGGATCAGCCGATTCTCCTCGAGCGCATGGCGGATTCGCTCCGCTTCGGCGAGCCGGGTCGATCCGCGATTCTTCAGCTGCGCGTGGGGCTCGTGCATTGCGAAGCGATTCCGGCCGGTCTCCTTGGCCTCGTACATGGCCAGGTCGGCGTACGCAAGCATCTCCGTATCGGTCAAACCATTGAACAAGGTGACGCCGATGCTGGCGGTGATATGAATCGATCGGTCCGCGAGCACCGCCGTCTGGTGGCCCAGCGCCTTCACCAGCTCGTCGGCGATGCCCTGTGCATGGTCCGCGCTGGTTTCGGGCAACAGCACGGCGAACTCGTCGCCGCCGATGCGAGCCACGAGGTCGGTATGACGCATGCGCTCCCGAAGCAGTCCCGCGACGCCCTTCAGCACGTCGTCCCCGGTTCTATGACCGAAGGTGTCGTTGACGTCCTTGAAGTTGTCGATATCGATGACCAGCACCGCACCAGGAGCGCCATAACGCTTCACGCGATCGGTCTCCTTCGCGAGTTCCTGTTCGAAGTGCCGCCGGTTGAACAGCCCGGTCAGGAAGTCGTGGTCCACGAAATACTCGAGGCGCCGCTCGAGTTCCCTGCGCTCGGAGATGTCCTGCACTTGCGTGACGACGTACAGAGGGTCCCGCTGCTCGTCACGGACGATCGAAACGGTCACCAGCACCCAGACATGATGACCCCAGGCGTGGCGGTAACGCTTTTCGACCTGGTAGCTGGGGATCTGGCCGGACGTGAGCTGCAGCAGAGGCTCCGCATCGAGATCGATGTCGTCGGGATGCGTCATCGCGCGCAGGGTCGTGCCCTTCAGCGCTTCCTCGGTGTGGCCGGTGATCCGACACAGCGCGTCGTTGACCTGCAGCCAGCGATCATCCATGGGGATCAGCGCCATCCCGATCGGGGCGTTGTCGAACGCGCTCTCGAAACGCTCGCGAACCTCGCGCAGGCCGCGCTCGGCCCTCCACGCTTCCCCTGCGATGCGCTGGCGCTCCGAGATTTCCTTCCGGAGCAACTGGTTGGTCGATTCCAGGTTGCCTTCGACCACCTCGAGCTGGTCGATCCTTGCCTGAAGCGCCGCGCTGGCCGCCACCGCGTCGGCAATCCCTGCCTGAGCATCGTCCGCGAGATGCCCCGGGACTTCCTGTCTCTTCATGTTCGACTCCGAACACGGGGGATCAATGCCTGGGACAGTGGACCTGTCGCGAGCACTTGGCAATGACGGGGCCGTGGGACAGTCACTGCCACAGTGCCAACGTGTTCTCCCCATCCGACTTGGGGGATCGTGCGAAGAGCCCCGCTCATTCTTTTAGTTGTGGCTGGCGCGTTCGTCGCCTCGGAAGGAACGGACCATGCGGTCGAAGGTCGGCGTGAGCGCCGCGTACTCGGCTGCCGGTGCGATCAACAGCATGTAGACGACGTGGTCGTCCGCGAGCTGGCGCGCCAGCACGGTCACGCGTTCGTTGAGCCCGGTGTCGGGCGAGCGGCCCTCGAGTCGGACGGCGAGAGTCGGATGGCCTGCCATCACCCGGGATTCGGTCGTGGTGCCGACGCGCGCCAGGTAGGGACTGGCCGTGAGGATGTTGCGCACCAGGTCGCTGGTCGCTTCATCCAGCGGAGTCGCGCCGAACATCGATCCGTTCGGATCCACGAATCCAGAGCCAACCGCACCGTCGAACGGCACGTAGTGATTCACGATCACGCCATAGGAGATGTTCTGGCGACCGCTCGACGCGGTCGTGAACCCGTTCCGCGGAACGATCGACACCCCGTAACCGCCGCTGGCGACGTAGGCATTCCAATTGTCCGGCTGTTCGAGCTGGTAGACGCCGTCCGCCTGCTGAAAGACCCGGAACTGCGACGAAGGGAGTTCGATCGACATTCCGCTGGCCGGGTCGGCCGGCTGGCCGGTCGTCGGAGCCTGGTTTTGCGCCAACTGTCCGGCGGTGGGCGCTGCCGGAAGCCGTCCGAGCTGACTCTGGATCGTCCGCAGATTGCCGGACGTCGCGAGCAGATGGGTGGGACCCAGGAGACCCGCTTCCTGACGCACCCGCGCCTCGCGATTCGCCGGCGCGGGATGACTGCTCATGAAGGTTGCGAACTTGCTCGGGTTGCCGCCCGCCTGCTGGGCCAGGTAGCCGAAGAACGTCGCCATTTCGACCGGGTTGTATCCGGCGCGCGCCATGATCTGCGAGCCCACCACATCGGCCTGGGTCTCGACCTTGCGCGAGAACTTGAGGAACAGGGAATTCATGCCGAATCCCCCCACCGCCCCGATGACCTGCCCGGTCGAAGACTCGGTCTTTCCCCCGAGCAGCCCGCCGAGGACTCCGAGGCCGGCCTGGGCGAGATACGCCTTCGAGGCCTGGTTGGTCGGGTGCCGCAGCGCCACGTGAGCGATCTCGTGCGCCATCACCCCGGCCAGTTCCCCTTCCGTCCGCGCCTGCGACAGCAGCCCACGGTTCACGTAGATGAACCCGCCCGGGAGGGCGAAGGCGTTGACCTCTGCGGCATTCACAACCTTGAACTGATACGCGAACTTGGGTCCCGGCGCCTGAGCCACCAGCCGCGCGCCGATCGTGTTCACGTAGCGCGACACGGCCGCATTCGAGAGCATGGGGAACTGCTTTTCGGCCTGGATCGCCGACTGCTTCCCGATTTCGGCATCCTGATCCACCGAGAACATGTTGAATCCCGGCTTGACGACTGTCTGCGCGCTCGCGCTGACTGCCAGCGTCATGAGCGCAACGAGTGCGATACCACAGAACTTCTTCATCCCTGCCTCCACGTCATGTTGTGTGTTGCATGCGCGCAGGGGGGATCTGCTGCAGAACCTCGATGACCGGCGCTCGTGCTACACCGGTTTGCGACCCGTAATGAGACGGGCCAGCACCATGACGACCGCGGCGACCAGAAAGATGTGGATCAGTCCGCCCATCGCGTACGAACCCACCAGACCGAGCACCCACAGCGCCAGCAGCACCATGGCGATTGTCCAGAGCATGATTCACCTCTTCTGTGCCGGGCGTCGGCGGGCACCGGTGTGGCGCCCGCCGCCGCGGCAGATCAACGTTTCGGTGTCCGCTGGAGGCGCCGGGCCTTCCGGAGCCCGTCGATTTCAGCGCGCAGCAGCTCCAGCTCGACCGTCTGCTTGCCGACCAGCAACTGCAGTTCGCGGATGTACTGAGTGCTGTGCAGCTCGCTCGCCCGTGGCGGGCGCAACCGCATCCGAGGTGCGCCAGCGCCATTGGCTTCCGGCCCGAGCCGCTTCCAGCGCTGCAGCAGACTGCGGGCGATGCCCAGCTTGCGGCTGAGCTCCGAGATCGTCAGCTCGCCGCGAAGGATGTAGCCGATCTGCTCACGCTTGAACTCGTCGGTGAAGATCCGCCGACCGTCCGACTTCCGTTGGATCCGGGCCATCGTGCGTTCGCCGGCACTAGATGCGAACGGCGACAGGAGCACCGGTCGTGAACGTGAGGGGCGTGCCCTGCTTCAGGACGACCTGATAGCCCTTGGTCTGGGAGACGGCTCCGGTCGCGACCCCACCTCCGATGACGGCTCCGATGACGGTGCTCTTGGTCGATCCGCCGATCGCCTGGCCCACCACAGCGCCCGCGGCGGTCGCGCCCGCGATCGCACCGAGATTGCGTGCCCGCGTCGAACCGGCGATGACCGCCTCGGTGCTGCCGCGCAGGTGATAGCTGCGACCATCGACGTTGACGGAAGCCAGTGTCAGGTCGAGCATCGCGCGGTCACCCTTCTTGGCCGGGGTCACCGCGGCGACGGTGCCGACCACCGGGCTGCCGGCGGGAATGACGTTACGGCCGTCGACCGTCGATGCCGTCCGCGTCGATCCGGTCCACGCATCGCCAACGCTGGCGGTCTCCGACGTAATCCGCGTATCGAGAGTGACATCGATCGGAGTGCCGGCGGGCACCGTCAGCTCCGAGCGCCTGGGGGCTGCCTGGGTGGTGGTGCCGTTCTGGGCGACCTGCTGCTCGTTGCATCCCGAGAGCAACATGGTCGCGACGAGCGCGGTGCTGATGAAGAAGGCTGAATGACGCATGGGATGACTCCTTGGCAAGCGAGCAGGTTCGCCGCCCTGGGCGGTCGCCTCCTCGCGGAGAAGTAGACAAGAGGGATCAGGTCGATTCGCGTTTCTGAATCGTCGCCATCCGCCGGTCCGGAGGACAGACCGCGAGTCAACCGAAGGTGGTTGACCAGGCGATGTGTGGCTCGCTTGCGTATGGGGGCCGGGCCTCGG
>Ga0111538_10007314_pt1 | contig 14899 bp, 11 predicted proteins | sample SoiMethybrSBSTD1_FD_79669 | JGI IMG/M metagenome (GOLD analysis project Ga0111538, IMG submission 79669) | Bulk soil microbial communities from a Populus tree surrounding site in Tennessee, USA - Soil MetaG P. TD hybrid SBSTD1 (version 2)... | ecosystem: Environmental > Terrestrial > Soil >... | reverse complement strand
GCGAACGCCACCGAGATCGGCATCAGATAGGTGGCCTTGACCGCGGCCTGGGTGGGGACGGATCGGGTCCCCAGCACGACGATCGCCGCCATCGAGGCCGACGCGAGCAGCATCGTCACCAGCGTGTCGTCCCACCTCCGGCGTCGTAGGTCGCCGAGACCGGTCCAGAGACCGAGCATCATCACGAGCGTCGGGACCATCCCGAGCGTCAACAGGGCCTGGCCCGCCCCTAGCACCGTCGCGCTCCATTCGATCGGCGGCAGCACGAACGCCCCGTAGCCATCGAACCAGGTGTTTGCGTACAGGCCCGTCGGGATCGAATGGCGAAGCGCGCTGTAGTCGGACAACCGTACGCGCCCGTACAGCGGCTCCCCGCGAGGCCACTGCGGCTCCCCTAGGATGAGCGGGTCGAAGAGCACGTACTCCAGGAGCGCTCGGCGCCCCTGCGGCTGCGAGTTCTCGACGTGGGCGAGGAAGAGCTGCTCGCGGCTCATCTGGAAGGGGTTGCCGTACGTGATGGCATTGCGCGCGTAGAACCATCCGCAGACGGCGAGCACCACCGCGGCGACGACGGACAACGTGGCGACGCCCCTGGCGAGCCGCCCCTGGACCACGGCATGCAGGCCGAGCGTCGCGAACGCCGCCACGACGACGGCCAGGGCGGTGAACTTCACGAGCATCGCGATCCCGAGAACGAGGCCGAGCAGCACGGCGCGCGTGATCGTCTCGCGTCGCAGAGTCCACAGGAGCACGAGCAGGCCGAGGCCGCAGAGGGCAGCCCCCAGCACCTCGTTGCCGAGGAATCCGCTGCTGTAGAGATGCACCGGCAGGAAGAGCATCAGCCCCGGCGCGAGCAGCTGGACGAGCCGGTCCTCTGGGAAGTAGCGGCGGACGACGACGAAGCTCACGGCCGCGTGCACCAGGCCGAGGATGGCCACGAACATGGTGCCCAGCTGCAGCCGGAAGAGCGGGTCCAACCCGGGGAGTCCCTTCCAGAACGCCAGCATCAACGCGTAGTACGCGGGCGGTTGGAAGAATTCCCATCCCGCCGTCGCGGCAGGCACGCGCCCGGTCTCCGCGAGGAACCATACGTAAGTGAAGTGCGCGAAGGCGTCGTATCCCTTCAGGACCGGGAACTGCAGCGCGTTGTTGACACGCACCGCCGCTCCGACGATCAGCATGACGGCGCCGGTCACGATGAAGGCGCGACGGCTCACGCTCTTACCGGAGATACCCCAGGCTCTTCAGCTTCCGTTCCTGCTCGGGCGAGAGGGTGAACCCGCTGCTGGCATCGGAAGGCTGGGCGGCCTGCAGACGAAGTATCGCTTCGAGCTCCGCCACCACGTCCGGATGATCGGCGGACAGCTCTCGCGATGAACCGTTGTCGCTACCGCCGAAGAGCTGGATCTTGTGGATCTGGCGGCACCGCGCCTCGTCGACCTCTTGGGGGCTCCGAAGGATCCACGTGCCGAATGCGTCTCGACTCGGCTCGCCGCCCGAGCATGGTCCGACGACCGTCCACCTCGTGAGCCTCCAGCTCGGCGTACGCACGCCGGTGAGGCTGGCGGGGCCGAGCACCACACCGAGCTCCGGGTCTTTGATCGGCCGAAAAAGGATCGTCGTGAGATACGACTCGAAGTACGCCGTCTGCTGCTCGGGCGGCACGCTGGCGCCTTCCGGATCGCCGCCCGCGGGCAGAAGGGATCTGCCGGGGAGCCCCGTCATTTGCTCGTGGCCCACGGCTTCGAGGACGGTCGGCAGAATGTCGATGTTGCGCCCGATGTCGCGGCGCCGGACCCCGGCGCCGACACGGCGCGGGTAGCGCAGGAGCAGCGGAATTCGAACGGACTCGTCGTCGATGGACAGCCCATGGCCGACGTAGCCGCGTTCGCCCAGGCTCTGCCCGTGATCGGCGTGGAGAATGAGGAGGGTGTCGTCGAGGAGACGGAGCTCGCGGAGGTGCTCCACGAGCCGGCCCACCGCCCGGTCGGCGGCTTCGACGTCGGCATCGTACGCGGCGATGATCCCGGGCTCCTGATCGACGAGACTTCCGTCGTGGTACTTCTCGTGCGGACCGAAGTAGTGGACCCAGAGGAAGAACGGCCGTCCGTCACGGACCTTGTCGAGCCAGCCGACCGCGGCGTCGGTGACGCCCTCGTCGGAGCGGAATGCGTCGTTGCGCAGCTTCTTCGCCACGAAGGCCGCCATCTCTTTGGGGTCGTCCGGTAGCATGCTCTCGACGCGCTCGACGGGCTGCCCCGCCACCGTGAACATCGGGCGGTCGAACTCGTCGTCGTACGTTTCGAAGCCCTGATCGAGGCCGTACACCGAGTCGAGCGGGAACGAGCCGATGATGGCGCCCGTCTGATACCCGCGCGCCTGCAGCAGCTCGGCGAGCGTGACGGCCTCCGGCTTCAGCTTGTGCATCGGAAGCTGGACGCCGTGCCGGTTGCTGTACTGGCCGGTCATGACGGACGACATGGAGCCGGTCGTCCAGGGCATGTCGCAGTAGGCGACGTCGAACACCGTCCCCTCGCGGGCGACGCGGTCGATCGACGGCGTGCGATTGGTGCGGTGACCGTAGCATCCGAGCCGGTCGGGTCGCAGCGTGTCGATCGTGATCAGCACGACGGACGGCCGGTCCGGACCCGACTTCCCGAGGAGCGCGACTCCTGCCGCTATGCCGGCGACCGCGAGAAGCAGTGCCGCCACCCGAATGGCCCTGGAAGCCGTCAATGCGACCTCACTGGAGGTAGCCCAGCGCCTTCAGCCGCGCCTGCCAGGCAGGGTCGAAGGGGATGCGGCCGGGAGGTGACGCGGTCCGGCTCGCGACCGCGATGACGTCCCGGTTGAAGATCTCCGTACGCATGCGGCTCTGCAGCTCGCGCGAATCCGTGAGGGCGGCGTGCTCTCCTGGGTCCCGCCCCAGGTCGTAGAGCGCGGTGCCACGCTGCGTGTCTATGAGGAGCTTCCACGAGCCCTCGACGAGGGCACGCCGATGCCGCTGAGGGTCACCGGGGTACCGCTCGTCGAGATCCGCGAAGACCGGCGGTGCCGCGCCGGCGCCGCCCAGCAGCGGCGCGAACGACGCGGGTGCGACGACATCCGGCGGCGCGCCGGCACCCGCGAGCGCGGCGATGGTGGGCCAGAGCCCGACCAGGGAGACCGGTGCATCCACCTGCAGCTTCTCCGGAATGCCCGGGCCGGTGATGAGCAGCGGGACCCGCAGCAGCTCGTCGAAGAGCGTGCGGCCGTGCTGCACGCCGCCGTGCTCCCCGAATTCTTCGCCGTGGTCGGCCGTCACCACGACGATGGTCGACTCGGCGACCCCACGCGGCAGCCCGTCGAGTAGGCGGCCGATCGCGGCGTCGGTCGATGCGACCTCGGCATCGTAGAGCGACACGAGCGTGCCGAGTACGTCCGGGGCCGGAGGCGTTCGAGCGAGCAGGACCGGCCACTGCGCCGGCCCCGCGAGCGGATCGCCGTCCGCGACGCCGAAGCGCCGCGCCATCTCCGCAGGTGGGCTGTAGGCCGCGTGCGGGTCGAAGTAGTGAAGATAGAGAAAGAACGGCTGCGCCGGCGGCCGCGCGGCGAGCCATGCCAGCGCCGCCGTGGTCACGTCCTCCGCCGTCGCCCCGACGAACCAGGACTCCAGCGACGAGTCGCTCACCGCAGCCGGCGATTCCTTCTCGGTCGGCGGTCCGTGCAGGACGTCGAAGCGCTGGAATCCCCGCGCGAACCCCTGAGTCGGCGTGACGAAGGCCGGATTGGCGGAGACCGCCGCCGTCGCGTACCCGGCATCGCGGAACGCCTCGGGCATCACTCTCAGCCGCTCAGACACCACCGTGCCGACGCTCTCGGCGCCGTGGACGGCGGGATACACGCCGGTCAAGATCGACGCGACGCTCGGGAGCGTCCATGAGCTCGCCGCCCGGGCGTTGGCGAAGCGAGCGCCGCGGGCCGCCAGCTCGTCCATACGCGGAGAGGTGGGGCGTGGATAGCCGTAGCTTCCCAGATGATCGGCACGCAACGTGTCGACGACGATGAGCAGCACGTTTCGGCCGCTCTCGTGCGCCGCTCGCATGCATCCGGGCGTGCTCCCGAGCAGGAGGACGGCGCCGCCGCATGCGACGAAGAAGCCCCTCTTCATCCGCCGCCTGCCGTCTCGGCCTCGTCGAGCGGGAGCCCGACGAACCTACGAAACGAAGGGATCGTTTCGATCTGCCGCATCACGCCTGCCGCGATGTGCGCGCAGCCCTTCGCATCCGGATGCAACTCGTCACTCATCCGATAGCGCACGCCGAACGATGCGATCGGCGCGTCGCCGTCTCGGTTGAACTGGAGGACGCGATCCCCATTGGTCGCCTGTGAGGACGGTGGGTCCTGGAATTCGGGCGCGTCGTCCAGGAAGAATCGGTAGCGCAGTGTGGCGATGGATGGGGGCGTTTGGACGATTGCGGAGAAAATTCCATCGCCCGCCGCTTCATCCCCATGTGTACCGTCGTCGTAGAGCTTCTCGTCGACGGAGAACCCGTTATCCGGATAGCCCGCGCCGCGGACGCGGAGCTCCGCGCCGACGACGGTCTTCTTGACACGCAACCGCATGCGAGGCCCCTGTTTCGGCGCCGTGGAGGATCCGATGGCTCCCGGTCTGACGAATGGCACGCGGGGCGGTGCGAGCCCAAGATCTCGCGCTCGTCGGTCTTGCCGGACCAACCGCTCGAACCTGAACCGCTGGGCGGAGTCGATGAAGCGCATGGCATCGCGCTTCGCGGCGCGCCGGAGCACGTCGTCTGCCGGGGTGCCGGCGAAGTCCAGGTTGAGGATAAGGAGATCCACGCCCGCGTTCCTGGCGATGTCGTGGATACGGTGCACGGTGGTTTCGGTGTCGCGCGCCGATAGGCGATGGCACACCCCCGTCTCGGCCAACTGCTGCCGACACCCCGGGCTGATCGAGACGACGTCGGACGGACTCGCGATCCAGCTCCGGACCAGGCGATAGAGGTGGCTGCGTAGCGCGATGTTCTCGAACGATGTCCACCGTTGCACCAACGGATCGGCGAGGAGCCACATCCGCTCGCTGTCGGTCACGTCCGTCGGCCACAGCTGCTCGTCCGTGCCGTGGGCGGCGACGATCAGATCCGGTTGCAAGGCGAGCCCGTCACGAAGCAGGAAGGCGGCTCCCTGCACCCATGACCATCCCGGTACACCGGCGTTGATCACTTCGAAGCGGCTCCCGGAATGCTTCTTCGACAGCATCCGCTCGAGTCTCGCCGGGTACGTTGCGTCCTGACCGACGTTGAATCCGTACGTCACGGAGTCGCCGAGGCAGAGGATGCGATACGGGTCGCCGTCCTGCGAATCACGGGACCGCTCGGGGCCCCGGAAGCCATCGGAGTTGATACGGGCGGTCCACACCGTCTGCCGTCGGAACGGCGCCGGCCAAACTGTTTGGGTCGTCTCGGCTCGCGGCCGGTTGCGCCAGAGGAGATCGACGTCGGGTTGCAGCTGGCTGCGGTTGACGGCGCTTCCGGCGTACTCCGCCGGTATTCCCGCCGGCGCCGCGGGCGAGTCAGGCGAGACCATCGCGACTCCGAACTCCACGACCAGCAGGATCAAGACGGCCACCAGGCCCGACGCCAGCAGGCGCAGGCCGGCAACCAGGACCCCTCGCATGCTCGCGGACGCCTTCGTCAGCGCCCGCGGTCTCGATCGCACGCCCGCTCGCACGGCGCGCCCGCGCAGCGGAACAGCGACACCCTGCGGGCTTCGGAGAGATCCTCACCAGCGCCGGCGAGCGCGTAGCATTCCAAGGGCAGCACGCGCGGAAGTATCCTCCGCGTGGTTTTCGGGCGCAAGCGCAAACGAGCGCGCGCGTCCCGGGCCGCGCCCGCAAAACCGTTGGCGCCGTCGCTTCCACGCCGGGAACGCGCCCGCTTGCGGCCGCGCGCCGATACGTCGAGAGCGGTTCGTTTCGTTGACGGGGTGGAGGGCTTGGACAATATAGCTCGAATGCATTTCGCCCGGCTACTGCGTGCAGTGGCATCGGGCGTGCTTTTCGTCGTCGCCATCGGTATTGCGCTCGCGCTCGCTGAGGGCGCATCCCGCATCCTCGCGGGGATGCCGCTCACCGCGGCACTTCTGCCGGAGACCCCGCCGCCTCCAGCGGAGCGTCCGCTCGGCGGTATCGTGCCTGATCTTCCGCACGTCGAGGGCCTCGATTCCGCGTGGATCGAGGAGTCTCCGCCGCCGCTCTCGAATCGCGGGCCCGTCGCTCCCGAGCTGGTGGCGATCCGCCGCGCCGCCGGCGGTCGGATTGCTCTCGAGTCCAACCTCTACCGGCAGTGGAACGCCCGGTACGTCGCCGGCGCCGGCTGCGCGCCCGACGGTCTCCTCCGTCAGCTGCCGCCCCCGCTTTTGGTATTCGATCCTCCCGAGCCGGATCTGCAACCGATCTACCGCTTCCCACTCGGCGTCACGACGCCGCTCGGCCTGGTCACCAACCGGTTCGGCTGGCGCGGGCCCGAGATTCCGCTCGACAAGCCGCCGCGGACGATCCGGCTGGCATTCGTCGGCGCGTCCACGACCGTGGGTGCTCACGAGTTCCCATTCTCGTATCCCGAGCTGGTCGTTCATTGGCTGAACGTGTGGGCCGAGCGGACGGGCGAGAGGGTTCGGTTCGACGGCATCAATGCCGGCCGCGAAGGGCTTCACTCGACGGCGATCGCCGCGATCGTCCGGCAGGAGCTGCTCGCGGCAGAGCCCGATCTGGTCGTATACTACGAGGGCGCGAATCAGTTCTCGTTCGCGAATCTGGTCGACATTCCCGTCGCGCCACGGAACATGACTCCGCAGTATCCACCGGGTCCCTGGAACGACTTCGCGACGCCGCTCCGGCCGTACTGGTCGCTCGTGCGGCGAATCGATCTCTTGCGGCGCATGGTTGCGATGCACGATGGGGCCGAACCGCCGAAACCCGCATACGACCTGACGTGGCCGGCCAGCGTCGACGAGCGCGAGCCCGACGTCACGCGGCGCGATCTGCCACTCGGCCTGCCGAGGATCCTCATCGATCTGGATTCCATCCGCGGCGCGCTCGTCGCGATCGGTGCCGAGCTCGCTGTGAGCTCTTTCGTGTGGCTAGTCTACGATGGGATGCGACTCGAGCCTGGGCGGGACATCGCAATATTCAGAATGCTGAACGAGAGCGAGTGGCCGTTTCGTTATGCCGATCTGCGTCGCATGGCGGACTTCCAGAACCGCGTCTTCGCGCGGTACGCCGGGCTGCGTGACCTCCTGTTCGTCGATGTCGCTGCCGGAGTGCCTTCCGAACCCGAGCTCTTCATCGACTCCATTCATTTCACTCAGGAGGGCACGCGTGTTCAGGCTTGGGCCGTGCTGAACGGGATCCTGCCGCGCATCCGCCAACGCATCGCCGAGGGGACGTGGCCACGTCCCGACCGCGTCCCGATGCAGGATCATCCCGGGATCGTGCCGCCGAGGCGCATCAGCGGCTGCGCAGCGGAACCGGATGCGCGGGCCGACTGAGATTCCGTCTCACGCCGCATGTGTGGTCATCTCAGCCCCAGCCGTCGGTCCCCCGATTGCCTCGATTCCATGCGTCGGCGAAGCCGTGCCCGCGACCAGGCGCAGCTGCGCACCGAACTGAATCATCGGCTGCTCGATCAGCCGGTACGTCACCGTGGCGCACGCGACGCAGACGGCGCCGATCGCGAGCGTGGCCAGCACCGCCGCGACGTCCCAGCCATTCCGGCCGCCCCCGAGGACCGTCGGGTATGCATGGAAAAACAGCGGGCTGTGCAGGAGGTAAATGGAGTACGAGAGAACCCCGAGCCGCGACAGGATCGGGTTCACGAGCAGCGTCTTGCACCGTAGGGGCGCGAGTAGACAGAGGAGCATGATCACCGCCCACAAGATGCCCTCGGGGACGTGCCACCAGGGATAGAAGCGCTCCAGCTGGGGATACGTGAACGCGCTCGTGGATCCGACGAGCGCACCGAGCGCGAGCAGCGTGGCGATCAACAGCGCATCGGCACCGCCCGCGCGTACCCACGCGGTACGCGTTGCCCATGCTCGTATGCGTGCGCCGCGACGCTGGTGGAGGAACGCGAGCAGCACGCCGTATCCGAACAGCGGAGCGCGCCCAAAGAGGGAATGTGCGAGCCGGTAGGACGTTGGGAGATCGACGCGGGCGATGTTCGTTGCGAATGCGACGTATGCCGCCGCGTAGAGCGCGAGAATTCCGGTGCCGACCGCTCGTGCCTTTCGCGAGCGAAGCGCGAGCGGCAGCAGCGGGAGCAGGAGATAGAACTGGACCTCGGTCGAAAGGCTCCACCATGGGCCGCTGAGAAGCGGACTGAGTCTTTGGTCGGAAGGGATCAAGGGCGTGAGGAAACAAAGGTAAGGAAGCGAGCGCCGCAGGTCCGTGAAATCGGTCGCGGTCAGGACGGCCGTCGTCACGACGGCAAGCGCATAGAGCGGTACGATCCGCCAGAATCGCCGCGCGAAGTACCACGGCCGCTCCACGCGCCGGCCGCCGGCGATCTCCCGCAGAAACGGACGCGAGAGCAGGAACCCGCTCAGCAGGAAGAACAGGCTGACACCCGTGTGACCGCCCAGAATGAGCGCGCGGAAGAAGGACAGGGGCTCACCGGAGCCATGAGGGTGACCCCAATTCACGTACCCGTCGGCGTGCATCAGAAACACCAGCGAGATCGCGAGACCGCGAAGCGATTCGAGCTCGGGGATCCTCGACGCCGAGGCCCTCGATTGTCGCCTACGCTCGACGACGGATCGGGATGCGGTATCGACCGATCGACCGGAGCCTGCGCGCGCCGCTAGCGGGACGATAGCGTCAACGCTGGACGCCACATGTCACCTCGCGATCGCGGGTGGGACGAAGCACGCGGCCGGAGGTGTTATATAAGTGACGCTCGGAATCCCTCACGCAATCATGGGATTTCGATCGCAAAGAAGAGGGATACGGCCGTACCCATCGCTGGGTGGACGTCTGCGCAGCTCAGGCCGCTCTAAAAGGATGTCGCCCTGCGGGGGCCCGCCACAGGCCGGCAAGGCTTCCCTGCCATCACGCAGGTCAGAAGACGGCCGCGCTCTAGAGAGGGGTGGTCAGGCGGCCAGGGGGCGCCTCGGCAAGCTTGCCGCGGCGGCTCAGCCGACCGCGGCAGGACGCCCGCCCGACCCCCGCGGCGCCCCGCGCCCGTCCGTCCCCCACGCGAGACAAAGTCTCGCGTGGGCAATAGAAGCGGAGAGGGAGGGATTCGAACCCTCGGTAGGGGTACTACCCCTACACACGCTTAGCAGGCGTGCACCTTCGACCACTCGGTCACCTCTCCCGTGATCGGCCGGACCCGATAGCACGTCACCCGGGGGGCTGCCACCGAATACGGCAGGCGCACAGCAGACGCTCTTGACGTTTTCCCGCCAGCGGTGAGACACCTCCGCCCCGTCACGAAGTCGGTGTGCAGACCGGCGTCGCGGCGAGAACGGAGGGGCCTCCATGTGGCAGCACCCCGAGCGCGGGATAACTGCGCTCGTCGTCCTGAATCTGGCGCTGCAGCTGTTCGACGGTGTCGCGACCTACATCGGAGTCAACGCCGGCTTCCGTGAAGCGAATCCCCTCCTCGCCTGGTCCTTCGGTATCGTCGGGACCGGAACGGCGCTGCTCCTCTTCAAGCTTCACGCCTGCGCGTGTCTGCTGCTCCTGTGGCGCTTCCGTGGGAGCAGCCTCGCCATTCCCGCGCTCGGTGTGAGCGCCGTCGTGTATGCCGTCTGCTCGTTCGCCCCGTGGACGGCGGCGCTGGCGTCGGCTCACATCGCGTACATGGCGTCGTAAGACCCGCGGCCGGGCTCGCTCTGGCCGAGCTCCGAGGGCGTGTCCGCGTAGTCGGAGCCGAAGAACTCGATCGGCCTCGATCCCTCGATGTGATCGGGCGTGACGAACCACGTGCCGCTCGTGACCGGAACCAGGACCGCGTAGGACGCGCGCTCGTCGCCGCCCGTGGCGACGCCGACGAAGCCGCCGGCCACCATGCCGAGGACTGCCATCACCGCCTTCGCCGGGATGTAGAAGATGTTCAGCCCGAGGGCGGCGAGGGCGCGTCCCGCCTCCTCCCCCTGGGTGATGGCGCTTGCGGGGCGCGCGGACGCGACGAGTCCGAGCAGTACGACTGCCGCTGTGAGCCTTCGCATCAAGCTGTCTCCTTCTCGAGAGTTTCCTGGTACACCGCGAGGTCGGGCGCCGAGAAGAGCACGAACCGGATCAGGTCGAGGGTGCCGGGATGCTCGCGGCCGAATAGTCTCACCGTACGAAGCGCGATCGGGGCCGCTTCCGCGATCGGATACCCGTAGGCGCCCGTCGAGATCGAGGGGAAAGCGACGGAGCGGAGCCCTGCCCCGACGGCCACCTCGAGGCTCCGACGGTACGCGCTTGCCAGGAGATCCGGCTCCTTGTGCCGGCCGTCGCGATACACGGGGCCGACGGTGTGGATCACGAAGCGGGCCGCCAGCCGGCCACCGGGGGTCAGCTTCGCGTCTCCGGTGGCGCAGCCGCCCAGCTCTCGGCACGCGGCCAGGATGTCGGGGCCGCCCGCGCGATGGATCGCGCCATCGACGCCCCCGCCGCCGAGGAGCGTGGTGTTCGCCGCATTCACGATCGCATCCGTCGTCTGCCGCGTGATGTCGCCCTGCACCAGCTCGATCTTCATGCCGGCTCGGTCGGCGGCGCGTCCTCTTCCTCCTCCTCGGGCTCGAGCGGCGGCGGTGGCTCCTGTGGCGCCGGCTCGATGGAGGGGGGCGGCTGCTCCTCGCCCTCGCCGTCGTCGGGCTCGAGGGGGACGTCGAGGAGGGGGGTGACCGTGAACGGTCTGATCAGCACGGCCAGCGCTCCGACGAGGAGGCCCGAAAGCAGCGCGCGCCGGCGCATGTGTCAGCGCTAGCACGGCGCCTCGGGCAGTCGCAAATCGTACGATTCACGTTGCAAGCGACCACGGGGCGCGCTAGATGGGAATCCTCTTTCAGCGACACGCGGGGAGACATGGGGAACGGGGAGGATGTAGCGGCCGGGGCCGTCGTGTTCGTCTGCGACCGTCAGGGTGCCGCGCTCCAGCGGCGTGAGCGTTGCCTGAAGCTCGCGGGCATCCCCTACGGGATCCACGCCGAGCACCGCCCGTCGGGCACCTACTACAAGCTCTGCGTGCGCGAGAGCGACGCCGTCGCCGCTCACCTCGCGCTCCAGATGGGTGGCTGCGGCCGGTCCGCTCGCCTGAAACAGAACCGGTCGACCTTCGGCGCCACCCTGCGCGACATCGCGCAGACGCTGTGGGACGAGATTCTGCTGCTGGTCGGGCGAGTCACGGACGTGGTCCGCGGCACGGCTCCGATTCTCCTGCCCCGTCCGGCGGCTCCGCCGCCGCCGCGTGAGCCGCTCGACGTCACCCCTCGCGCCGCCCCGCCGCCGCCCGCCGCCCCGCGCGCCGCCGGCTCCGCCTGAGCAGCACCCCGACGCCTTGACGGCGTAGCGGATGGTGCGCACCTTCGCGCACCATGGTGGACCCGAACAGGATGACGACGCGGGTCCAGGAGGCCCTGCAGCAGGCGGGGGGCATCGCCACCCGCCGGAACCATCAGGGCATCGACGTCGAGCACCTGGCGCTCGCACTCCTGGCCCAACAGGACGGGATCGCGCCGCGGCTTCTCGAGGGCGCGGGCGTGGCGCCACGTGCCCTCCAGGAGGCTCTCGAGCAGGACCTGAATCGCCGGCCGCAGGTGAAGGCGGCCGCCGGCGGCCCCTCGCAGGGGGGCTTCGTCACGCAGCGGCTCTCCCAGCTCCTCACCCGGGCCGAGGACGAGATGAAGGCGCTCAAGGACGAGTACCTGAGCGTCGAGCACGTCCTCCTGGCGATGGTGGCCGAGGGCGGCGTCTTCAAGGGCGCGGGCCTCACGCGCGAGCGCCTGATCGAGGCACTCCGCTCCGTGCGCGGCAACCAGCGCGTCACCTCGGCCGATCCGGAGGCCACCTACGAGGCGCTCGAGAAGTACGGGCGCGATCTCACGAAGCTCGCGGCCGCCGGCAAGCTCGATCCCGTGATCGGGCGCGACGAGGAGGTCCGGCGCGTCGTGCAGGTGCTGTCGCGGCGGACGAAGAACAATCCCGTGCTGATCGGCGAGCCCGGCGTCGGGAAGACGGCCATCGTCGAGGGCCTCGCGCAGCGCATCGTCAAGGGCGACGTGCCGGAGAGCCTGCGCGACAAGCGCATCATCACGCTCGACATGGGCGCGCTCATCGCCGGCGCGAAGTTCCGCGGCGAGTTCGAGGAGCGCCTGAAGGCCGTGTTGAAGGAGGTGCAGTCCTCCAACGGGCAGATCATCCTCTTCATCGACGAGCTGCACACGGTCGTCGGCGCCGGCGCGGCCGAGGGCGCGATGGACGCGTCCAACCTCCTGAAACCGATGCTCGCGCGCGGCGAGCTCCACTGCATCGGCGCGACGACGCTCGCCGAGTACCGCAAGCACATCGAGAAGGATGCCGCGCTCGAGCGCCGCTTCCAGCCCGTGCTTGTCGACCAGCCCTCGGTCGAGGACACCATCTCCATCCTGCGCGGCCTCCGCGAGCGCTACGAGGTCCACCACGGCGTCCAGATCAAGGACTCCGCCCTGGTGGCGGCTGCCGTGCTCTCGGATCGGTACATCTCCGACCGCTTCCTCCCCGACAAGGCGATCGACCTCATCGACGAGGCCGCGGCGCGCCTGCGGACCGAGATCGACTCGAAGCCCGAGGAGCTCGATCAGGTCGACCGCAAGATCATGCAGCTCGAGATCGAGCGCGAGGCCCTCAAGAAGGAGACCGACGCGGCCTCGCGCGATCGGCTGAAGAAGCTCGAGAAGGAGCTGGCCGAGCTGCGCGAGAGCGCGGACGCCCTCCGCGCGCAGTGGGAGGGCGAGAAGGGCGGCATCCAGAAGCTCCGCAAGTTCAAGGAGGAGATCGATCAGACCAAGCAGGCGATCGAGAAGTCGGAGCGCGAGTACGATCTGAACAAGGTCGCCGAGCTTCGTTACGGAAAGCTCGCTCAGCTCGAGAAGGACCTGGCGGCCGCCGAGGCGAAGCTCTCGGGCGGCGGCGGGCGCCGTCTCCTGAAGGAGCAGGTCGACGAGGAGGACATCGCCGAGGTGGTGTCGCGCTGGACCGGCATCCCGGTCTCGAAGCTCGTCGAGGGCGAGCGCGAGAAGCTCCTGCGCCTCGAGGAGCATCTGCATCAGCGCGTCGTCGGCCAGGACGAGGCGGTGACCGCGGTGGCGCACGCCGTGCTCCGCGCCCGGGCCGGCATCAAAGATCCGAACCGACCGATCGGCTCGTTCATCTTCCTCGGGCCGACGGGCGTCGGGAAGACCGAGCTGGCGCGCGCGCTCGCCGAGTTCCTGTTCGACAGCGAGCAGGCGATGATCCGCATCGACATGTCCGAGTACATGGAGAAGCACACCGTCGCGCGGCTGATCGGCGCCCCGCCCGGCTACGTCGGATTCGAAGAGGGCGGACAGCTCACCGAGGCGGTCCGCCGCCGCCCCTATTCCGTTCTCCTGTTCGACGAGATCGAGAAGGCGCACGGCGACGTGTTCAACGTCCTCCTGCAGATCCTCGACGACGGCCGCCTGACCGACGGCCATGGCCGCACGGTGAACTTCAAGAACACGGTCATCATCATGACCTCGAACGTCGGCAGCCACCTCATCACGGCGTACCGGGGCGGCAACGACCCCAACGCCTACGAGGAGATGAAGCGCGACGTGCTCGGCGCCCTGCAGCAGCAGTTCCGGCCGGAGTTCCTGAATCGCGTCGACGACATCGTCGTCTTCCACGCGCTGTCGCGGGAGCATCTGCGGGAGATCGTCGACATCCAGCTCCGGCGCCTGGAGGCGCGGCTCGCCGACCGGCACCTCGAGCTCGTGTTCAGCGACGCGGCGAAGGACTTCCTCGCGCAGCGGGGATACGACCCGGTGTACGGCGCGCGTCCGCTGAAGCGCGTGATCTCGAGCCTCATCGAGACGGAGCTGGCGCAGAAGATCATCGCGGGCGAGGTGAAGGACGGGGATCGGTTGGTGGCGGACGTCGCGGGGGGGCGGCTGGCGTTTCGGACCGACGGGGTTTCGAAGGCGCGGCGGGCTGCGGCGGGGTGACGTCGGTGGCAGCGGTGGCGGCGGGAGTGCCCGGCGCGGTGACTCCGAAGCCCTGAGGGCGCACGCGGCACCCGCCGCGCGCTCCGGCCTCACGTCGCCCTTAGGGCGACGACGGAGCGCCGCGCCGGGCACTCCCGCCGCCACCGCTGGCGAGCTACGTGGGCTCGTCGAGCAGCCGGAGCGTGCGCTTCGCTGCGCGGCGGAGGGACGCGTCGTCGCCGGCGGCTGCGGTCTCGAGGGCTGAGCGGACCGTCTCTGACCGTACGCCGAGGTCGCCTAGCGCCGCGGCGGCTGCTCGCTGCTCGCGGGGGTCTGGGGCGGTCGTCATTGCTTGCACGAGCTTCTCGGCGACTCTCGGGCGGTCGCGGGACAGGCGGGCTGACGTCGTCATTGCCGCTAGTCGGACGCCGAGGTCGGGGTCATTCAGGGCGGTGACGATGGCGTCTTCGGCGAGGTCGTCGTCCGCGGTGGCGATGTCGCGGAGGCAGTAGAGGGCCATCTTTCGCTGCGGCGGGTTGCCGGACCGGACGAGCGGCAGCAGCGCGGCGATCGCGCCGGCGCGCGGCTCCACGCGGCGGAGGGTCTCGGCGGCGGCCCAGCGGATGTCGCCGTCGTCGAGGGCGAGCGCATCGAGGAGCGCGGGGAGCGCTCTCGCGGGCGGGGGGCCGACGCGGCCGAGGGCGTAGGC
>Ga0111538_10007313_pt1 | contig 14900 bp, 7 predicted proteins | sample SoiMethybrSBSTD1_FD_79669 | JGI IMG/M metagenome (GOLD analysis project Ga0111538, IMG submission 79669) | Bulk soil microbial communities from a Populus tree surrounding site in Tennessee, USA - Soil MetaG P. TD hybrid SBSTD1 (version 2)... | ecosystem: Environmental > Terrestrial > Soil > Tree... | reverse complement strand
GGCACTTTCCAATTGCAGCTATACGGTGCCGTTGTATCCGAGCACTGCAGTGAGCCGTTGACCAGAAAATCAACTCGCGTGACCCCGACGTTGTCGCTCGCTGTTGCCGTGATCGTAATGGTGGCCTTACGCGTCACGATTGCACCGTTCGCCGGATTTGTGATCGCTACGCTCGGTGGAGTGTTATCGCCAGTTGCTGCGAAACCGATTCGACCTACCGCACCCGCGCCGCGAGCGAGGTAATAAAGAAAACCATCACCCGAAACCTTCAGGTCCACCGGATTTGCGATGCCGGTCGCGAAATCGGAGACAGCATTTCCATTGGCCGGATCAAGCCGTCTAATCCAACCACCACAGAAATCAGCAAAGAAGTAGTTACCAACGAAGTTCGCTGGAAACTGGTTAACTTGCGGGTTGTAGAAAGCACCACCGGTGATGGCGCATGTCGACGCGTCGTTTGCGTAAGCAAAGATCGGATCGCGGAAATTCGGGTTCGGCGGATTGCAGAATCCCTCGCACGTGGGCCAACCATAGTTTGAGCCGGCAATGCCGTCGTCAATCTCTTCCCACGTATTCTCACCGACGTCGTTGACGAACATTCTTCCGGTACCCTCCTGGAAGGAGAACGTGAACGGGTTGCGCACTCCCAGCGCCCAGATCGAACGATTGTCTCCTGTTGCCGTGTTGAAGAACGGATTATCCGTGGGTATCCCGCCGGCTGAAGTGATACGCAGGAGCTTGCCGAGACGCGTGGCCAGTGTCTGTGCGTTAGTGCCGTTTGCATTGTCGCCCACTGCAACGAACAAGGTTCCATCTGGTGCAAAGTGAAGCGCGCCGCCATTGTGGTTTGTGGCCCCGCTCAGATTCGGCAGATCCATCAGGATCACTTCGCTGCCTGCAAGAGCAACGTCACCGGAAGCGGTGAAACGACTGATGCGGTTATGCACTGCTGGAGTCGTGGCCGTGTAGTAAATGTAGACCAGTTGATTCGAGACGAAGTTCGGATCGAAGGCGATGCCGAGCAGCCCGCGTTCGCCCGACGAGTCGACAGTCACAGTCAGAAACGGAGTCGGAAGCAAGGCGCCGTTTTTAATGACCCGTAGCGCGCCGTTTTGCTGACAGACAAAGATTCGACCATCAGGCGCGAGCGCCATCGCGGTCGGATTGGTCAGACCAGCGGCAACGACGGAGTCGGTAAACCCGGCGGGCAGGGTGGCAGCGTTAGCGACTTGGGCAGTAAAGGCGGCAATCGACAACACTAGACATAGTCTTAACTTCATGGATCTCCTCCAAAATTTTTCGGCCGGGATTAGCTGCTGCTGGGCAAGCGGGAGGACGGCACTTTCCCACGTTTATTTGTGCTTTTTGTGCCTTTTGTGCCTTTTTGTGGCCACGATTTGTCCGACACGAAAATTCAACATTTCCGTTTGTTGAAACCTGTTAGACTGCTTCACCCCCGACGTTCGCCCCGAAGGTTTTATGGAATTTGCCCCAGGATTTCCTCCTTCGTTCACGGATCGACTTTTGAGCCGAGAGTGAAACTTCTCACGAGTTTCCCGGAGTACTAGATGAAGCGTTTTATTTTCCCGATACTGTGGGGTGGTTTACTCTCACTCTTTCTCATTCCTCTATTTGTCTTTGAACAGAGGACACAAGCCAAGTCCGACGCACAGCCGAAGAGGAAAGTCTCAAAAGACATCCTGCAAAAGGTCGCCTCCGGAAAGGGCAGAGATTTTGTCCGCGTCATTATTCAACCTGCGGGCCAGCAAGATCTTTCAATTGACTCGACGATTCGGTCTTCGGGTGGAAGCAACATCCGCAAGTTCAGGAACTTCGGAGTGCGAGTGGCCACTCTACCGGCCAGCGCCGCGGTGAACCTGGCGAAGCGCAGCGACGTCGCTTACGTGTCTCTCGATCGCGAAGTCCGGCCGATGGGTCATCTTTCGCGTACAACCGGAGCGGATCAGATCCGGCAGAGCGGCGACGAAAGCAGCGGTTCTCTGGATGGGACAGGAATCGGAATCGCGATTCTGGATTCCGGAATCGATGTTGACCACACTTCTTTTCTAGACAAGTCAAACGGCGGTCGCGTCGTTTATAACGAGGATTTCACTGGAGAGGGTCGCACCGACGATCCATACGGCCACGGGACGCACGTCGCTTCACTCGCCGCCGGGAACGGCCGAATCTCTAACGGCGCATACACCGGCGTCGCGCCAAATGCGAACCTTATCAACCTGCGTGTATTGAATGCCGCCGGCGTCGGCACTACTGACTCGGTGCTGGAAGCGCTCGATTGGGTCGCCTCGAATCGAACGACTTACAACATTCGTGTCGTCAACATGAGTCTCGGTATGCCTGCCGTCGATTCGTACCGGGATGATCCGGTTTGTCGGGCAGCGCGCAGCCTGGTTGATGCGGGTGTGGTAGTCTTCGCCGCAGCCGGCAACAACGGCAAAGACAGCGAAGGAAACAAGCTCTACGGTCACATTCATTCGCCCGGCAACGAGCCTTCAGTGATCACAGTTGGAGCTTCAAACACATTTGGCACCGACGAACGTAGCGACGATGCGGTGGCAACGTTCAGCTCGCGTGGCCCAACACGCAGCTTCACGGTTGACGACGACGGCGTCAAACATTACGACAACCTGCTCAAACCGGATCTCATTGCGCCCGGTAATAAACTGGTCGATGCTGAAGCCGACAATAACTATCTCGTGACGCAGACTCCATCACTGGATGCCGGAGTCAGTGGCGCAGAGAATCGCAAGATGATGTACTTGAGCGGTACCTCGATGGCCACACCAGTAGCAGCAGGAACAGCGGCGCTTATGCTGCAGGCGAATCCGACTCTGACGCCGAATCTGGTGAAGGCTTTGTTGATGTACACCGCCCAACCGCTGGCCGGCTACAACATGTTCGAGCAGGGCGCAGGCGAGTTGAATATCGCTGGCGCAGTGCAACTGGCGCAGATGGTTAGAACTGATCTGAATTCATCGACAACTGTAGGTGAGCCGTTGCTTACAGGCGTACCACCCGCGCCGGAAACCGCGATCGCAAATTATACCTTCACGTGGTCGCGCGGGATCATTCTCAATTACACGTACGCTACCGGTATTGATCTGATCACGAAGTACCAGCGAATATACTCTCTGGGCGTAATAACGGGCGACGGTGTCATCACGGGAGATGGCGTAATCACCGGCGATACTTCATACTTTTCCGACGGTGTTATCACGGGCGATTACATACTTACGAGTAACGGCGTTATCACAGGTGACGGCTCAGCCTTCCTGGCAGTCATTCAACTGTTTGACGATCTGTTGCCCGAAGGCGGTTTATTCAGGGATGGAGTGATCACGGGGGACGGAGTCATTACTGGCGATGGCGTAATCACAGGAGACCTCGTAACAAGCGCTCAGTCAGCAATGCTCAATGGGGATGGCAGTTCGATGATGGCGGCACCATCAGACAATGGCAACGACTGCCTCGATTACTAATCCGCAGTTTCACGACAACACAAAGGAAGAACAATGAGTGCGACGCAAGTGAACGTCGATCGGCCTCAGTTCGGCCAGGTTTACATGTGGTCGCTGGTAATTGCGGGAGCAGCGATCGCGCTTGGTTCGCTTTTTCTGTTTCCCTTCCACATGCTTGACGCTCGTTTTGTTTTTCTTTGCCTGATGGTGATGGCGAGCGCACTCATTGCTGTGCCCATTCCTCGCGTTAGTGGTCGCATTACCGTTGCTGACACCTTTGTTTTTCTGACGATGCTGTTGTATGGAGGCGCTGCGGCGATCCTGATGTCGGCACTCGAAGGTGTTGCTGCGACACTGATCATCAGCAAACGACCGCGTACGATCCTTTTCAATTCAGCGATCCTCGCAACGTCGACGTTTTTTACGTCCACAGTCCTGAACCTGGTTGTTGGCCCACCGGCACAGCTTACGGAACCCGGCAGGATCTCAGGGACATACTTTGGCGCTGTTTGCCTGATGGCCCTTGTGCAATACATCGCCAACACCACTCTCATCGCGATTGAAAAATCCAGCAAGGTCAAAGAATCAGCGTGGACTACGTGGCGAACGTACTATCTCTGGACCTCGGTCACTTATTTCGCCGGAGCGTCTGCCGCAGGCATCATCGCAATCCTGATTAAGACTTACAGTTTCTATGCAGTGATCGCTACGGTCCCTATCATCCTCATCATCTGTTTCACCTACCAGACGTATCTCAGAAACATTGAGGCCTCTCTGGAACAGACAGAGGCGGCGCGATTACACGTTCAGGAGTTATCAAAATACGTCAGTGAGCTGCAACGTTCCGAAGAAGCACGCGAACAGTTGTTGCTGCGTGCTGAACGCGCGCGTGCTGAAGCAGAAGCCGCCAACAGAATCAAGGACGAATTTCTGGCGACGTTGTCTCACGAGTTACGAACACCACTGACTTCGCTGCTCGGTTGGTCCAGTGTGCTCCGTGAGGCAAAACGTGACGAGAAGGTGTTGCACCAGGGGCTCGAAGCCATCGACCGTAACGCAAAGGTTCAGGCACAGCTTATCGACGACCTGCTCGACGTCTCGCGCATCGTTTCGGGCAAATTGAATCTCGACGTCAGACCACTGGACATCGCATCAGTAGCACGAGCGGCGATCAACGTGGTGCGACCGGCGGCCGACGCCAAAGGCATTATGTTGGAATATTCTGACGAACCCGGCCTCGGAGCAATCTCCGCTGATTCGGCACGGCTGCACCAGATCATTTGGAACCTCTTATCAAACGCAGTGAAGTTCACTCCACACGGAGGCAAGATCTCTGTGAGCGTGGATCGAGACGGGACCGATGCGCGAGTGAGCGTGAGCGATACTGGACAGGGTATCGACGCGGAATTCCTGCCGCGAGTGTTCGATCGATTTCGTCAGGCGGATAGTTCCACTACGCGAAGCTTTGGCGGGTTGGGTCTGGGTCTCGCGATTGTTCGACACCTTGTTGAGCTTCATGGCGGCACCGTCTCAGCGCAGAGTGAGGGTGTCAACAAAGGCGCAACCTTCACGGCTAGGTTTCCATTGCTGGCAGATCGGACTGAGCCGGTTGCAGTCGCGCATTGTGAACAACCCGTGTCGCAGATTCACTCGCTCGATGGTTTGAGAGTGTTGCTCGTCGACGACGAACCGGAAGCTCGCCAGATCATTAGCACCGTGATTACGCGCACCGGCGCTGAGGTGAAGACGTGCACGTCGGCACAGGAGGCGCTGGCGAAGTTGCTGGAATGGAGGCCGGATGTGATCCTGAGCGACATCGCGATGCCCGACGAAGATGGTTACACTTTTATCGGTAGAGTAAGATCGTTGCCGCGCGACAAAGGGGGCGAAACGCCCGCGGCCGCACTCACTGCATACGCGCGCGACGTGGATCGACGTCAGGCGCTCGACGCGGGCTACCAGATGCACATCGCAAAACCCATCGGCGCCAGCCAACTCGTGACGATGATCGCCCGTCTCGCCGGGCGTGAGACTTGATTCCAACCAAAATCCATTCACAGATTACGCAGACGGTTAAATATTAATCTGTTGCAATCTGTGTAATCTGTGGCTAAATATTGCTGTCATGAAGAAGTTGCCTGTAGGAATCGGAATAATTGGGACAGGGTTTGCCCGCACGACGCAGATACCGGGATTTCGAGATTGCATGGGAGCGAAGGTTGTGGCGATCTCGAGCCGCAGCCGCGAACGTGGGGAAGCAATCGCCAAAGAATTCGGCATTGAACACTTCACCGACGATTGGCAGGAACTGGTAGCTCATCCGGACGTGGATCTGGTGAGCGTCGTCACACCTCCATCCACGCACATGGAGATCACGCTCGCCGCTCTCGAACACCGCAAAGCCGTGCTGTGCGAAAAACCGATGGCGCTAAACGCTGCTGAAGCCGCGCGAATGGTCGAGAAAGCCAACTCCGCCGGCGTGCTGGCGCTGATCGATCACGAATTGCGGTTTTTGAACAGTAGACGCGTCATGCGCGGGATGTTGCAATCGGGCGCGATTGGCTCCGTGCGTCACGTTAATTACGTGTTTCGGTCTGATTATCGTGGCATCCCAGATCGAGGAGCGTGGGATTGGTGGTCTGATGAGACGATGGGCGGCGGCGCACTCGGAGCCATCGGCTCGCACGTCGTCGACTCGTATCGCTGGATGTTGAGCACGGAGGTGACGGAAGTGCTCGGCATGCTCACGACTCACATCAAGCAACGTCCCGACAAGGGCAACGGAGGCCTGCGCGACGTCACAACTGACGACGAAGCAAAACTTCTTTTCAAATTTAGTGATGGCCCACATACCGAAGGCGCCACTGGCACTGCGTTAATCTCTGTCGTTGAATCCGGCAAGTACGAAAACCGGCTCGAGATTTATGGCACGAAGGGCGCGCTGATGGTTGAAGAAACCGGCGAGCTCTGGCGTTCGCCAACCGGTTCGGGAACGTGGCGTCCGGTGCAGGTGGACCAGGACCACATGGCCCAGGGAATGCGCGAAGGAAGCTGGTCGAGAGGATTCACCGCATTCTCGGTTGCGATCTGCGAAGCCATGCATGCCGGTAGAACAACTGTCAAAGACGCCGCAACCTTTGAAGACGGTCATCGAGTTCAGCTCGTGCTTGATGCTATTCGGGCTTCAAATGAAAGTAGGTGCTGGGTAACGGTTGGCCAGTAAACGACTCATTCGCGTCGGCGTCGATACCGGCGGCACGTTTACAGATTTCGTCTTCGAACAAGACGGCCGCATTCACCTCTTCAAACTTCCCTCGACCCCTTCGGATCCATCACTCGCGATCCAGCAGGGACTCACGCGTATCTGCGCTGAAACCGGTTCGCGACTAGATCACATCGAAGTCGTTCACGGCACGACTGTGGGCACTAATGCGTTGCTGCAACGGCGCGGCGCGCGCACCGCATTGATCACCACCAAAGGGTTCGAGGACGTGCTTGCGATCGGTCGCCAGGCACGGCCGGAACTTTACAACCTCAACGCCATCAAGCCGCCGCCGCTCGTTGCTGACGAACTGCGACTGGGCATCAAGGAACGTGTGGTTGCTTCAGGAGAGGTGATTGAGCCGCTCGACGATCGCGAGCTGGAAAGACTCGTGAGGAAGTTGAAGCAGGCGAAGGTTGAGGCGATTGCGATCTCGTTGTTGTTTTCTTTTCTGCATCCGGAACACGAGGAACGGATCGCCGCGGCATTAGCAGGGCTCGATGTGCCGTTATCGATTTCGAGTCGGATCCATCCGGAGTATCGCGAGTACGAGCGCACCTCGACTGTGGTCATCAATGCTTACCTCCAGCCGTTGATGGGCCGATACCTCAATAAGCTTTCTGGATCCGGTACAAAGCTCAACCTCCGCGTAATGCAGTCGTCCGGCGGCAGCATTTCTGCTGAAGTCGCCGCGGTTGAGCCGGTGCGTACGATTCTTTCCGGACCATCAGGCGGTGTGGTTGGTGCGTTGCGTGCCGCCCAGCAAGCCGGGCTTCAAAACATAATCACGTTTGACATGGGCGGCACGTCGACAGACGTCGCTCTTTGTGACAGCGGTGCTATTCGCACGACGAATGAAGCCAATGTTGCCGGATTACCTGTAGCCGTTTCAGTGATGGACATCCACACCGTCGGAGCCGGCGGTGGTTCGATCGCGCGTGTCGATGAAGGTGGCTCCCTACGTGTTGGACCGGAATCTGCGGGTGCCGATCCCGGCCCGGCTTGCTACGGTCGTTCGTTACTGCCGACCGTGACAGACGCACACGTCGTGTTGGGCCACTTTGGCGGCGTGGGTTTGCTCGGGGGAGAGTTCAAGCTTGACGAAAAACGCGCTCACGAGGCGATGACGGAGCTCGCGGGTGATTTGAGCAAGGTGTCAGGCAAACCATGTAGTGTTACGACGGCGGCTGAAGGTGTCGTGTCAGTTGCAAACACGAATATGGAGCGAGCCTTACGACACATTTCAGTCGAACGTGGTCACGATCCGCGACAGTTTGCGCTTTTACCGTTCGGCGGCGCTGGCGGGTTACATGCTGTCGATCTCGCACGCGCGCTGCGAATCCCGACCATCATTGCGCCAACTGCTCCGGGTGCGCTGTCGGCGGTTGGCGTGCTCGTCGCCGATGTGATCAAGGACCAGAGCCGGACGGTAATGTTTACTCACGGATCGAAAGAGATGGCGAAACTTCCGAAGGTTTTCAGGGAAATGGAGAAGGAAGCGGCGATTGTGCTGCGTGCGGAAGGATTTTCTGCTTCGCGACAACGACACGAGCGTTCCCTCGCAATGCGTTATCGCGGGCAGTCGTTTGAATTAGAAATCAGGAACATCACCGGAGATCTCGACATCGAGTTTCATCGTGTTCATCGTGAACGTTACGGTTACGCGCAGGAGCAAAGCGAGATCGAAATTGTGAGTGCGCGGCTGCGATCGTTTGGTCTGGTTGAGAAGCTACCGCAAAGTAGAATTGTGACCGGCAAAACAAAAGTGCACGGACGAGTGACCATGTATCTTGACGGGCGAAGGACTAGCGTTGCGTTATACAGGCGAGAAGATCTGTTCGCCGACGCCAAATTGGAAACACCGTGTATCGTGACGGAATACTCAGCAACAACACTGATACCGGCCGGTTCGAAGGCGCGTGTTGATGACTTTGGGAACTTGTTGATTGAGGTAAGTGTTTGATGATGATTTACAAGATTTACAGGATTAACAAGATGTCATCCTGTACATCCTGAAAAATCCTGTAAATCCTGTCTAAATAATGCGATTCGATCCCACGACCCTCGAAATCTATCGCGCGCTCTTCACTTCCGTGGCGGAAGAGATGGGTGTCGCTTTGCGGCGCACTGCATTCTCACCAAATATCAAAGAGCGTCGTGACTACTCATGCGCTGTCTTCGATGCATCCGGGCGCGTCATCGCGCAGGGTGATCACATGCCTGTGCACCTCGGTTCGATGCCGATGGCTGTTGCCGCCGCGCTTGCCGAGATAGATCTCGTCGCTGGCGATGTCGTTGCGCTAAACGATCCATTCGCCGGCGGCACGCATCTCCCCGACGTCACGCTCGTCATGCCAGTGGTCACTAAAAAGCGAACGCTGTTCTACGTCGCCAATCGCGCGCACCACGCCGACATCGGCGGCGCCACTCCCGGTTCGATGGGTCTCGCAACAGACATTTACGGCGAGGGAATTCGCATCCCCCCGATTCGTCTCGTTCGTGGTGGGAAGCTTGATACCGACACGATGCGATTGCTGCTCGCGAATGTTCGTGGAAACGTCGAGCGCAGGGGTGACTTCGACGCACAGATCGGTTCATTGAAAACCGGGGCTTCTCGTTTACTCGAGATCGTCGAGCGCCGTGGGGAAAAGGAAGCGACTGAATACGCCTCGCAACTGATCGACTACTCGGCGCGCCTGATGCGACACACAATTGCCTCAATTCCTGACGGTTCTTACGAAGCAGAAGATGCATTGGACGACGATGGTGTAGAAGATCGCGAAGTACCGATCAAAGTCCGCATAACGATCAAGGGCGAACACGCGCTGGTGGATTTCAACGGCAGCTCACCACAGGTCACCGGTGCGATCAACGCGGTCGAGGCGATTACCGTGTCGGCAGTGTCGTATGTCTTCCGCTGTCTGGTTGGGGGTGAAGTGCCGGCGAGTGCGGGGTTGATGGAACCGATCGAGGTAATCGCGCCGAGCGGCACTGTAGTCAACGCGAATCCGCCCGCTTCCGTAGCTGGTGGCAACGTCGAAACGTCGCAGCGTATTGTCGATGTCCTGTTCAAAGCGCTGGCCCACGGATTACCGGACCGCATTCCAGCCGCTAGCCAGGGCACGATGAACAATCTCACGATCGGCGGTATTGATACTCGGAACGGGCAGGAGTTTTCCTATTACGAAACAGTCGCCGGCGGCATGGGCGCGCGGCCCGTGGCTGATGGTATGAGCGGCGTCCACACACACATGACGAACAGCTTGAACACACCTGCCGAAGCCCTCGAGTACGCATATCCACTACGCGTGCGCGAGTATCGACTGCGCAAAGGATCGGGCGGCAAAGGGAAGTGGCGTGGTGGCGATGGCGTCATCCGCGAAATCGAAACACTGGTCCCCGCGCGCATGTCGTTGTTATGCGACCGTCGCAAACGCGGACCTTACGGATTGTTTGGTGGGGAAGACGGTGCGGTTGGGAAGAATGGAAAACTTCCATCAAAAGGCTCGCACGATCTGAAAGCTGGTGATCGGATCCGAATCGAGACGCCCGGCGGCGGGGGTTGGGGATCCGTCTAATCCGCGGCTAAGTCGTCAATCTCCGATATATGCCCGGCAGTCGCTCAGGCAACGATAGAACATCGTCGATGATCGTGTACCCAATCTCGCCGTAAAGATCGCGCAGCTCGGCTTCGGATTCGCGATCGATCGTGATGCAGAACGGCGTGATGCCTTCATTCTTCGCCTGCCGCAACGCCTCACGCGTATCTTCGCGAGCATAACGCGCATCGCCGTAATCGTGATCGTACGGCCGCCCGTCCGAAAGCACGATCAGCAACCGCGTGCGCGCGTCCTGTTTCCCGAGCCGCGCAGTCGCATGACGAATTGCCGCTCCGAGACGCGTGTTGTTCTGATAAGTAATACCGCCGATACGTCGTTTCACTTCGTCGTTGTACTTCTCATCAAAATCCTTCACCACATAAAACTTCACATTACGCCGTCCCTCCGAAGTGAATCCATTGATCGAATAAACGTCGCCGACAGCTTCGAGTGCTTCGCTCATCAGTACGAGACCTTCTTTCTCGATCTCGATAATCCTGCGCCCCGGTCGGGTATAGGGCTGCAATGGGTGCCGGCCAATCGTGCGCGCCGTCGAAGACGACTGGTCCAGGAGGAACGACACCGCCACGTCGCGACGTCGTCGCAGTCGTTTTGTGTAGATTCTTTCTGACTGCTGGCCATCAGCACGGCGATCGATGACGTAATCAATAACGGCGTTGAGATCAAACTCCTCGCCGTCCACTTCGTTAGCGACTCGTATGAGGTTTTCTGGCTTCATCAGTTGAAACTGATGGCGGATCGACGAGATGACGCCCTTGTGTCGTTCCTTTGTATGTTCGACGAAATTGCGATCGCCATGTTTCACTTTCTTTTCCACGACTCGACACCAGCCAAGCCGATGATCCGTCAACTCGCGATCCCATTCGTCGTAATTGAATGCAACTTCACCTTCGACCAGCACTTGCTCAGGCGTTTCGCTTTCGGACCACGCTTCGGCGCCCATGATCTCGTCAGGTTCGCCTTCCATTGACGGATCGTTCCAGGCATTGAACAGCTCGCGCGCATCGCGACGTTCGGGCATTCGTTCGGCTTGCCTTTGTTGCCTTTGCTCGCCTGCCGAATCGTCGTCTGATTCGGTTTGATCTTCCGGCGCGTCGATTTGCTGGACGGAATCGTCAACCGGGATCACGGTTTGAAAGAGATCGTAAACACGACTCGTAGCCATCAATGTGTCGGCTACTGTGGATTGTTCGCGCACAAGATAGTCGCTGACGATCGTTTCGAGCTCGGAAACTACCTGGCCGTAAGCTGCCCGTGCATCTTCGCGTGCACCGCCGAGCATGGTGATTTGGAATAGCAGTTCGTAGGGAACCAGTGAGTAAGGAAGATCAATGATTCGCGGCCGGTCGTTGCTAAGGTGCTGGCGGATCAAATCGAGATCTCGATTGAGACCACGATAGGTGCGTCGCAAACGGCGATCGATACGACCATTTTCGAGTGTTCCGAATGCGCGCCGCGCGAGCTGTGGCATCGGAAATAGCTTCAGCACGTCTCGGTAACTAACTTCGCCGATCTCCCTGGCATCTTTCTGCGCCTTTACATTGCCATCTTTTTGTAGCTGAACGATTTCATCCGCGAGAGCAAAGGCATCGAGTGCCTCGACGTTTTCTTCGGAATATCGCGCCGCAATCGCTGAATGGGCCACGCGCAAGTCGCCGCCGCGTTCGTAGGTGCCAAACTCAATCTGACCTGCCGCATGTGCGGCGAGCACTTTGTAGAGCCGGAAATCAAGATCTTCGTCGCCAAATTCGTTCACGAGCGAAGGCAGGTGAATCGTGCGTCCGTCATCGATGCGTGCTTCGTCCGGAACTGCCGCCAGCGGCGCAACCTCGACTTCGCGTCCGGTGAGTGCCTCGACGTACAAGCGCAGTAGATGTTGGACCGAATCAAGAGCTAATCCCGTGCCACCGCTATGCAACGCTTCGTAACTTCCACGCGTCTCGAGAGAGAAGTAACTGCGACGCGCGCGTGTGTCGGAGCGTCCCGAAGTAAGTCCGCGCCGCGCCCACGCCTCGAATTGTTCTATGGACACGGACCGCAACGCGCGAGACGCAGAGCGGAAGCAGGCCAGCGCCGCTTCGCCATCCACTGCCGCAATCTCTTTGGTGAGTGCAAGCACGCGACGCGAGAGTTCGATTGCAGAGGCACGATTCGGATCCGCATTGAGCAGTCGAATGAATCCGGGGCTGCTGCGAACGAAGGCAACCAGGCTCGCATTGCCGTGCGCTGCGACTACCCATAGCAGCGCGATCCATTCGTCAAAGATCTCAGGCGCGCGCCGCGCGATTTCACCGCCGGCAATCAAAATGTGAAGCGCAGCGCCGCCACCGCGTTCGAGAAAGTCGTTCGTGGCTGCAAGTAGTCGTGTTGCATCCGACGCTGAAAGTTCGGCCAGGCTCTCAGGGATTGCCGCCCACGCATCGGATGCGATGCCACCGGCGCGAGCTGCAAAGGCACCTGCGAGCGCGATTGCTGCTCTTGTCAGAGCAGGGTCACTAAAACTGTTGAGTTGGTTTACGACAGCGCCGCTGGCGTTGAGAAATTCCGCACTGTGTTTTGCTGAGCGGCGCGCTATCTCTGTCGCTACTTCGATTATTGAACGAAGAAGGTCGTCGTCGATCGTCGTAGTGAGGGTTGGCAGCGAGTGAAGCGTCTCACGACCGATGGCAGTCGAGAGAACCATTTGTCGCGTGCACAAAACGAAGATGTCCGGTCGAAGCTCCGGCGCGATTGTTCGCAGCGACTCGACACCCTCGCCGAAGAAGCTAACTGCCGATTCGTAGTCGGCCATGGCGAGGCGCCGGCCCATCTCTCCCCACGCGCGCAACTCTGCAGGTTGTAAGAGTTGCGCGGCAGCGGGCGCTGAACGCAGAAATTCAATTCCTGCGCGAAGTGAGATCGAGGCTATTGAGGCGCTTGTCTCAAGCACTGCGGCGGCCTGGTCCAACGGCAGCCCAGTTAAGCTTCGCGTTAGCTCAAGGAAGGATTGTCGCTCAGCAGATTGATGTTGATCTTCAGCCACAAAATTTATTAAGCCACAAAAAACACAAAAATTGAATTTGGCAACTTTTGGATTTCACTTCTTTTCTCTTTTGTGTTTTATGTGCCTTTTTGTGGCTAAATCACTGTGGTCACGATTTCGCGGATCGAGCGCTGCAATTCGCGATCGTCGGTGATCGGGGAGCACATGGCGACGTCCGCTGCGTCTACGGGAGGGATACCGAGTGCGATCAGTTGTGCGGCGTAGATCAGGAGTCGCGTCGAAACACCTTCTTCGAGGCCATGGCCGCGCAGATTGCGAACCTTTTGACCAATCAAAACGAGGTCGCGTGCGGTGCCTTCATCAACGCCGCCTTCGCGCGCCACAATCTCCGCTTCCATCTCCGGTGGCGGATAGTCAAACTCGATGGCCACGAATCGTTGGCGTGTCGATTGTTTCAAGTCTTTCAGTATCGATTGATAACCGGGGTTGTAAGAAACCACCAGCATAAAATCGTTCGGTGCTTCGACGATCGTGCCGAGCTTTTCTATTGGGAGACGCCGGCGGTGATCAGTCAACGGATGAATGATCACGACCGTGTCTTTACGCGCTTCGACCACTTCATCCAGATAGCAGATCGCGCCGTTACGCACCGCCGAGGTCAGCGGTCCGTCGTGCCAGATTGTCTCCTCACCTTCCAACAGGAAACGCCCCACCAGGTCTGTCGACGACAGGTCTTCGTGACAGGCAACGGTGATCAGTGGTCGCTCCAGTCGCCAGGCCATATGTTCGACGAAGCGCGTCTTCCCGCATCCCGTCGGACCCTTGAGAATCACGGGAAGTCGTGCAGAGTGTGCAGCTTCGAACAGTTCGACCTCGCGGCCGACAGCCAAATAATAAGGTTCGTTGGCGACTCGGTAGTCCTGGATTGCGCTTTCTGCCATTTACGGGCATCTTAACATTCGAGTAGAAAGGGACCAAATTAGGTAGTTGTAAGTAGTATGAAAATCGCGGTAGCAATGAGTGGTGGCGTGGATTCTTCCGCCGCCGCGGCAATTCTTAAAGAGCAGGGGCATGAGCTCGTCGGCTTCACGATGCAATTGTGGGATCAACGACGAGGCATCAATGTTGACGAGAACGGCGATCCATTGCCGTCTCGCTGCTGTTCGCTCGACGACGTTTACGATGCGCGGCGCGTCGCTGAAGAACTCGACTTTCCGTTTTACGTCCTGAATCTCGAACGCGACTTCGAGCGCGACGTAGTTCAACCTTTTGTATCCAGTTATCTCAGCGGCGAGACACCGATTCCGTGTGTATCGTGCAACAGTCGTTTGAAGTTTGCTTCACTCGACAGGCTTGCAGTCAGCTTAGGCTGCGAGAAAGTCGCAACGGGTCACTACGCGCGCGTTGAATTCGACAGGGATAGCAATCGCTACAAACTTCTGCGTGGCACAAACCAACAGAAAGACCAGTCGTATTTTCTCTGGGAACTTACGCAGGCACAGTTGTCGCGTGCGTTGTTTCCACTCGGTGAAATGTCGAAGCCCGAAGCGCGCGAT